>Ga0099364_10000044_pt1 | contig 178803 bp, 183 predicted proteins | sample TergutTh196P3_FD_73070 | JGI IMG/M metagenome (GOLD analysis project Ga0099364, IMG submission 73070) | Microcerotermes parvus P3 segment gut microbial communities from Pointe-Noire, Republic of the Congo - Th196 P3 | ecosystem: Host-associated > Arthropoda: Insects > Digestive system > Gut ... | reverse complement strand
GTGTGGTAGGTTATCATTAGTTTCTGAGGGTATTTTAATGCTTTTCATTGTTTGATTTTGTGAGGATGGATTATTATTTTTATTACCTTTAAATGCCATTTTATTATTCCCTTTCTGGATATTATTTTCACAATAGTGCTTTAGTGCCTTTCTTTAAGTAACTTCCTTAAAGAAAATACCTCTCAAACCCCCATAAATAAAGGCTTTGAGAAAACCTTTGACGGCTAAACTGACGGCGATAAAATATTTAATACACTCTCGCCGCACAACTTTTCCATGCTAACTTGCTTTTGTTTAAATGACGAATGAACATAACGATTGAGCGTAAGATTAACACTTGAATGACCCAAAATTTCGCTCAAACATTTAGCGTCAATGCCGACCTCAATGCAACGTGAGCCGAAAGTATGCCTTAGTGCGTGAAAATTAATCTCGTCAATTTCACACTCTTTTAGGTAGGACTTAAAGCGGTTCGAGAGTGTTCTCGGTTCGATATATTCGCCCTCGATTCCCGTAAGGAAAAACGCCTCGTTGTTAGTCGGTTGCAGAGATTTCAGCCTGCCGGCGATTGGCGGAGGGAGCGGAATAATACGAATAGAACTCTTGCTTTTCGGCGTGTCAATTATAATTTCTGTCTTGTTCGCAGCGGTGTTGCCAACGCTTTTAATCCGCTGAATCGTCTTGCAGACAGAGATATAGCCGTCAGCCAAACATATATTTTTCCACTTCAAAGCACACAACTCACCAATCCGCAAACCCGTATACAAACAAATCAAAATGCCCAGTTTGACGGTGTCAAAATCACTTATTAAAATCCTTTCAAGCCTTGCCTGTTCGTCTTTTGAAAGTATGCGGGCTTCTTGAATTTCGCTTTTGGGATAGGATATTGTGAAGCTATCTTTGGCAATTAAATGCTCTTTTTCGCCGTAAGCAACGACTGATTTTATCAGCGAAAGAATGTCACGGACGTACTTCGCCGACAGTCCGCCTCCGCCGTTAAGTCTGCCCGATTCGAGTTTATCCGCAGTGAACTTATCGAAGACCGCACTCGACAGTTTGCTCAATTTATAGCCGCCTAAAATCGGCAAAATCTGCTTGTTCAGCATATTGACATAGCCCGAATAAGTCGAAGTTTTAACCGTCAATTTTGCGGCGGCAAGCCAGCGTTCACACAATTCCCCAAAGGTAATTTCCCCGCTTGACTTGCCACTTAACCCAGTTAAAGATTGCGATTTCAAAAGCTTTTGCTTGACTTCGGTGTAACTTTTGGCGTAAGCATAACCGTATTTTGCCCCGCCGCCCTCGCCGTAACCCTTTATGTAACGCCCCTCCCAGCGACCATCCCTGCGTTTGTAAATATTCGCCCCGATTTTCGGCATAAAATCACCCTTTCCCTTTCTTTAATTATAGCAAATTTTGGATAAACGCACCCGCCGCAACCATTTTGAACGCAAAAATACCGTCAAAATCGACTAGAATTTTGACGGCTATAAAATTAAAATTATAAAATTTAAGGCTCTTTCTGCTATCAAAATTACCAAAAATCAAGGTCAATTTTGGCATTATTGCTAAAGTTTGGCATTTATATTGACTATTTTTGTGTAATGTGTTATAATAAAACCTATGATATTATGTTTTTCTGCAAGTTTTTTTGTTTCTTTAAGGAAGTTACTTAAAGAAAATCAATCTGCCATAAAATACCAAAAACGCCCCCTCTCATATTAAGAGCAGGGCGTTTTTCGCCGATATAGGTCAAATTATTGTTTCAATTCAGCAACGCAGAACAAAGCATATCAAAATTTTGCCTCCAACTTTCTATCTCATTCTCAGTGCAAAACACATCTATTGTGCCTTTCCAGCTTTCCAATATGCTTAGAGCTTTGCCGCCTAAACCTATGCGTTTGAGCAAAATTGCCCTATCTGAAAAGTATTTTTCGGGGAACAATGTCACGCAGGCTAGATTGAAATCGTATGCGGGGGCGAGGCTAGTTTCCCCGGTTTTTGTGTTCTTGAAAAATCCCCAATTTCCGGGATTATTCTTTCTGTCTTGGTTCCCAATAATAATGTCAAACAGGCTGACCCGCAAAATATGCGATTCTATAATATCCGCAAGCCCGATTTTGTCATACAAATCTTGAACCTCGGTAAGATTAAAGCCGTTGTTCAAACATTTCATGCCTAAAATTGAGCCGAAATCCAGCAGCATTTTGTGGGTCGTACTCATATTAGGTATATAGGTTGTACCCTGTCCGAAGATTTGACCGCCGTATGTGATAGTTTTTTTATCGCCGATGCCAAGCAGGGAAGCCAGCAAAGATGCCTGGGTTTCCAACTGTGCCGATAAATCGGGTTGCTTTTTAGCTATGTATGTATTCGCACCCTTTTTTTGCCACTCTTTGTCAAAACTTCCCGCCAAACGCAATGTCGGCGAGGCGAAACCCCGGACAAAATCCAAGGTATTAAACGGTTGATAATAAGGCGACACGTCTTCAAATTTCAAGGTTTCGTCGGCGGAAATCCAATAGCAATCAGACAAACCCAATTTAAATGCTTTCTGCTCATGCTCATAAACGCAGTCGCGGGCATCGATAATTTTTGCCGTGGTATTCGACTGAGCGTAAACACGGCGTTCCAAATATTTCAGCAAATCGCCCAAGCCCCAAGATGCTATCGGGAGTAGTTTTTCGTTCAAAATATCGCCCGTAATCATATTTGCAACAGCGATATTTCCGCACTTAAATATCAAAATCAATCACCCATTTCGTCCCAATTTACTATCGCCGGGGGCTTAACCACCTGCTGTATTCCGTAACGAATCATTACGGATTCAAATTGCAAGCGTTCAAATTCGTTTGTTATTACATCGCACAAAAACTCCCCCGCCGGCTTATGCCATATCAGATTATTTTCGCTCATTGTGCAAAAATAGTCGCCCGTTTCCTTGTCACCATATTTAAATTCCGATAAATATGGCTTGCCGTTTTCATCAACGGCGTAGTTGTAATATATTTGGTTGGTTATTGCTTTGAACATGGTGCACAAATCCTTTCGATACTTTTCTCCGTGCGTGTTCAGTTTGCGTGTTCACAGTGCCTAAGTGTGGTTGAACACGCAAACTGAACACGCTAATCAGGCGGCAACGACCACCGTGACCGATTACCGCGAGAATCGGTGACAACACCGAGTTTTTCACGTGCACGGCGGAGCGTTTCATACTTTATGCCCTGTTTGTCGGCGGCACTCACGACCTCATCTTTGTCGATAGGGGTTTCGGTAAGGTTCTCCTCAAGAAACCGCATTGCCTTTTCTATCGGTAAAAGCCGCTCGGTTATAGGCTCATCGCCGTAGCTGTTTGACGATTTACCCCCATTCAGCAACTCATCGGCGGTGGTATCACATTCTCCGATCCATTCGAGGTTGACGATATTCTCATTGTCGGGAACGCCGCTTAATTCAAAAGCAACAGCTTTCACCCGCCGTCCGCGGCTCATCTTTTCGGGAACGACAGCGTAAATGTCGCCGTCAAGCTTGCCGACCACAAGAACGGTACGCAGAGCATGGCGAATATCGCTGCTTCCGAGATGTCGGTTGCTTGATTTCGCACTCTCATTTTTATTAATATGCCCCACCAAAACAACCGCACATTTGTGCTTTTGTGCTATTTCCTGTAATCGGTTAAGAGCGTTCCTCATAGACGGAGGGCTATACATACTTGATGTGCCGAGAAATGTCGTGTACGGGTCGATTACCAGTAGCTTGGCGTTTAGCTCCGCCACCGCCTCTTCAAACCGTGGGTCGAGAAGCGTTAGCGGTTCGCCGTCGGCTTCAATTGAACGCACTTTACTAATATCCGCACCGAAATGTTTTAATTGCGGCAACGTGTCCTCATGAGGCTCGTCCTCCGAATTTTGGATAAGGCAAAAAGACGGAGCGATGTTCGCTTCTTCCTGTCCGGGCAAAATCTTGCCTGTTGTGACGGCGGCAATCAACTTGTATGTAAGCGTGGATTTTCCAACCCCGCCTTCTCCTGTTATCAAACAGACCTTTCCAAGACGAATAAAACCAGGCCACAGCCATTCGGGTTTTGCGGTTTCAGCTTCTTCATATTTAAGGTATTTTAACGCCAACTATAATTCCCCCGCTTTCCGGCTCAATCTCAAGGAGTTTTTATTTATTATACCATTTTTAAAGGTTAATGTCAACTTTTAATTTTAAATTTTGTCATCATTTTACTCTAAATGTCAATTATGCTTGCCATCTCCCACCACCCCTATTCTGCCCCCACCCCAACACTCCCCGGTTCCCCCAAAATCCTGTTAAGAGTCTCCCAATGATTTTTACTCAACTTTGAAACAGGCGTTTTATTACACATCATTTCCCACCACAAGGTTTTATCAATGCCGCAATTTCCGCAAGTTCTGGGCGAAACTACTCCAAATTCCCCCATCCTCGGAGGATAATCCCAGCCCTCATAAAATGCAGTTTCGCTGTCCAAAATCTCCTCTTTCCCGCACACTTCGCAGATGTGTTTTAACAACATTTATCAAATCAATCCTTTCATAATGCCCCAAGATGGGGCTGAATTTTGCTTGGCTTCTATAAAAGTAGCGGCATAGAACCGAACCTCTGCCGCTGTAAGGTTTTTCGTGTAATCATACAACTGATTTTCACCAGAATAAATCGCTAACTTTAACAATAAACACTCATCAATAACCGGATAAGTCGGCTAAAAATGCACGACCGCAGTCGCTTGCTGCACCGCCGATAAGTAACAAAAGTCAACAATAAACCTCAACTAATTGCACAAAGTTATTAGATTAAAAAGTGAATTACACGCGGAAAATGTTTAAATTTCGCACATATGTTCTAAATTAATTCGGTCAAGGGCGATTTGCAACCGGCGGATAGTTTCATTGAGTTGACCCAGTTTAATTTTACATTCCTCAATGTCATAATTTGTGATTGTAAACTCAACAACTCCGCCGTAGTTTGTGATGCGTGATTTCGCTTTTCTTGATGCCATAGTTTCGAGTATGTGTTTTTCGTTGTTGAGTTGTGCCATATAGACAAGACACTCGCCGATAGTCCTGTTAAAATCAGGCACTATAACGGTTGCATTTGCTACATTTAGGGCGTGCTTCAACCTGCCGACTTCATTGTCAATCCTCGCAATAATTTTTCTTGTCGCTGCAAAATTATACCCCAAATCAATTAAATCCGACTCGGTCTGATATGTAGAACAGCAATTGTTTCGTTCCTCCGCTAGTGCCCGTTTCTTTTGCTCTTCAAGGTCTTTTACTTTTTTGATTATTTCCGAATTACACAGTTTCATGTCGTTTTCCTCCTAAATCTTAATACCACTCTTTTCCGAAATGGTGGCTAAACCGTCTGCCGTATGCAACAAAAATGCGAGGTTGAATTTCTCAAACACTCCGCTAAGCGTGTAATCGTTGGGCGAGCGGTCGTATGCACCCATATGGTTTGCGATGCAGATGTACTCTTCCGTGGTGAGCCGAATTACCCGTTCGATTAAGAATGCAGATTTCGGTCCGTGATAGCCGAACGGGAATTTGTCATCATAAAAATAGTATGGTTGGGATTCCCAATCAAACCTGCCTGCTTCGTCGGATTTGTTTCCGTTTTCGCTGTAGACTTTGACATTTTTCCATGATTTTGTGTAGCAGTTAACCTTGCATATGTCGTGAAATAACCCGATAATTGCAAGCGTTTCATGTGCCTCTTCGGAAATTGCACCGTATTCGGAAGCGTAAAGCCTAAGTAGTTTGTCGTAAACATTGAGGCTGTGTTGCAATAAGCCGCCTTCTGTCGCTAAATGATATTTTGTGCTTGCGGGGGCAGTGTAAAAATCCGTGTTTTCGAGCCATTCCAAGAGGTTTGTGATGCCTTGCCGTTTAATGTGGGTAGTCGCTACGGTGATAAATTTTTCTTTGTTATTCATGTTGAATCTCCTTCTTTAATATCAAAATTTTTATTGTCACATTCACTCAATTCTTTGCAGATGCCGGGGTCGCTGAAAGTCCGGCGGATATAATCTAACCCGCCGTCTACAGCCAAAGCCCCGCAACTGCACTTTCTGAAATCATGTGTGTATGTGCTTTCAATTATGTCGCCGCATTTCAGGCATTGTGCTTTGTTTTTTGTGATTTTCATTGACTTTCTCCTCTCATAAATAAAATTTTCAATTACACTCCGATGCCGTGAAACATCGAATGAAATGTCACATTTCGACTGATTTCGCCTTTTAATCCATTCAAAAGCCAAAGCATTTCCGCAATGTTAGCATTGAATTGCTTCATAAATCCGGCGAAATCAAGGTTAGGGTCATAGTCCAAATAAATCTTTGCAAGCAAAACATTGGGCAGCATATCTCTAAGCATACTTTGGGCATAAATTTCCTTTATGATTGCAACAAGCTCCATTATTTTTTCGTGCCACAAAATGTTGAACGACTCTTCCTCAATCATTGAAAATTCGCCTAGCCATTCTTGAACCGTTTGCGATTGTCGTTTATTCCCGCAATTAACCGGTTGGAGAAGATATGTAAGCTCTTTTGTATCGGTATTTGTCATCCGACCCAGCGGAAATAAGGCGCAAACCGCAGGCTTGGCACGGTGAATTTCGCAACCGGTTTTCCCTAAAAATGGGCAGGTTTTTCTGTATTCCAGCGGCTTAATCAGAACGCAGGGCAACTTGCTTATTTCCCCCTCGTGCACCGTGCAATATTCGACCAAAATTTCACCGGTTGACTTACCAAAGTGCTTTGCAATTTTGTAGAGGTCAAGCGGCGTCAGCAAAATATCGTCCCTATTTCGGCAACAACTGCCGCATTGATTGCAACCAAAAGTGAAGCAATCGTCTTTCGCAAGCTTAGGTAAACTAAGCATTTCATCAGCATTTCTCATTATAAAGAACACTCCTTATTTTTATTTTTAAACCCAAACCGACGCTGTGAAACAGCGTTAAAAACAGTTGCTCCGCAAATCAAAAGCAACTTAATTTCCTAAAAAAGTCTGATATGAAACTCCTCGTCTGCACCTTTGAGTTGCACTACCCAACCCCGCAGTTCATTATTGTTGTCAGCACTTTCAGCATCATCGTCGTAGCCGTCGTTGTTGTCATTGGCTGTAGATTTGTCACGTTCCTTTTGTTCAAGTTCTGCTAAAAATTTCTCATCGTTAAGAATTTCGCAGAGTCTGTCAATGCAGTCAACAAGGTCGTTAAGTCCTTCCGAAACCGCTTCTTCTCTGACTTTTTCTAAATCCTCGAAAGTTTTGTACGCAAGCATTTTCAGCCATAATTCCTTGCTTTTTGTCATCTCGTACTTGTCGTCTGTGATAATCGTAAAGTCACCTGCATTGTTGATAACTGTGATTTTTTTAATATTTTTTGACATTTTATACCTCCATAATTTTTTAAAACTGCCCGCCGCCCGCGAGGGCGGACACATAAAATCACCACAAAAATTCCATTAAAATATTTTCGGGCGGATTAGTAACCATCGGCAGGGACATGACAGCAATTTCTGTTAAATCCGATTGCTGTTTTTCCGTTAATTCTTCAAACCAAAACGAACCGTGGTAGGTAACAAAATTCATGAGTTGCTCGGTTTTTTTGCTGATTAAAACTTCAAGTTCAACCTCAATATTCTCCTCCAGCGACGTCGTTTGCAATCTCACATTGTAAAATTCACCTACTTCTAATACCGCAATATTTGACGAATCTCTGCAAGTAAAAATCAAATTCATGCTGTCTAAATCAATGCAATTCACCCATGTATTATGGCTTCCGATTGTGTTTGATTTTGCAGTATTATTTGTTTTTTTGACTGACTTTAAAGACCTGCATTTTTCAAGTTGAGATTCAGCGGTTTCAAATTCAAAGTTGCCGTTATCCCATTTTATGTATATAATCCCGGGCTTCGTGTTCTCCGAAAGAATCTTATCGGCGATAGGGTCACATATTAACGCTTCGATTTGACGGCTTAAAAAACGAGCTCCGAATTCCTGTGAATAGCCGAGGCGGGCAATTTCTTTGATTGCCGTTTTGTCGAAAATAAGGTTAGTTCCTGACTTCTTGGCTCTTGATTTTATTTCGTTCAACATTATTTTGCATATCTTAAACACGTCATTTTCGCTCAAAGTATTAAACTCAACAAACTCTGTGATTCTATTCAAAAATTCGGGCTTAAAGGCTTTTTTCAAGGCATATGTCATGTCGTCACTTATTGCCAGAGATGCTTTGTTTTGACTTGTGTTAAATCCGATGGGTCTGTCGATTTTGGAACAACCGATGTTGCTTGTGATTATTATAATAGTATCCGAAAAACTGACTGCTTCGCCTTTGCCGGACGTTAAATTGCCCTCAAAAATCTGTAGAAATATGTTGAAGACACCAGGCGAGGCTTTTTCAATTTCGTCAATCAGCAAAACGGCGTTGGGGTTTGCTCGAATTGCATTTGTCAGTTGCCCGCCCGATTCGTGACCAATATAACCGGGCGACGAACCTGTAAGTCTGCTGACTTCATGCTTCGCATAAAACTCCGACATATCGAGTTTAATCAACTTCCTGCCCAAAATATCGGCAAGATTTTTGCAAATTTGGGACTTCCCCGTACCTGTCGGACCTAAGAAAAACAGAACAGCAATCGGAATTTCAGGCTTTTTCAGACCCACGGCGGCACGCCTTAAAGCCCTGCCGATAGCCGAACAAGCCGCATCTTGACCTATGATTTTCTTCTTCAACTTATTTTCTACAGTCAGCAGTTTTGTCTTTTCCGCATCATACAAAGCTTTGCGGATTTCAGCAGGCGGCACGCAATCAGGGTTATATATCCATTCGTCGCCGCTACAATTTTCTGAGTAATTTGCCATTTTTTGACCTCCGTTTTGTATTTTTAAAACCGCTCGCCGCTTTGGTAAAAGCGGGAATTTGACAAATATAAACATTCGCAAAAACAACTATATCAACAAACAATCACTTCCCCAATCCTTAAACGCCTTTTCGTAAACCTCTTTTGCACTCACGGGAAAGAAGTTGTTACAATCAACTCCGACATTAATCGCCCTATTTCCCATGCAAGCAAACTTTACGGAATGGTCGGGAATGTGGCTGGTATTATTGTGAATGTGTCCATACAAGTGAGCCGATTTTCTGTGATAATCCTGCCATTCCAAGATTGGATAATGAAAAAGAACAAACCTCGCATCTTCATAATTCAACACGAAATAATCCTTAATCCATTCAAAGACAGAAACGTCAAAATTCGCATCGGTCAGATACTTTTCATGGTTGCCCCGAATAAGATATTTCCTGCCTTTGAGCCTTTTAGCGATTTTAAGAATTTCGCCGCCGCTGCCCCGAAAAGCGAAATCTCCGAGTATGTAAATGTCGTCATTATTGCTCACAATGGAGTTCCAATTCCGGATAAGACGGTTATTCATTTCATTAACATCGTTGAATGGGCGATTGCATAAACTGATAATTTTTGCGTGACAAAAGTGCAAATCTGCAACAAAATAGTGCATAAAATTTCTCCCTTTCACAGGATAACATTGCGGGTTTTATAATCTTTTGACAACCCGCAAAATCCCTTTGTTTTAATCTTTTAAAAAGCCCTCGCCGCTTTGGTAAAAGCGGGAATTTGGTGAATACCAACATTTATGAAAATAACTATTGATTTCATAAACCGTTTAAATCCCCCTCGTCACTGCCAGGGCAGTGACCCGAATTGAAAATTAGGCGGCAAAAGAAAACTTCAATAATATGATTAATGTTATTCCACATATATTCAAGAAAGTTGCCGTAAAAAAGCACCATCACTTTCGTGACGGTGTTTTTAATTTTGAGCAAACGGCTTAAATGCGGGGTTTGGGGGACTTTGTGTTTATGCGAGACCGACTAATGTCGGCAAAATACCCGAATTTGAGGTTGTATTAGCAACAATGCGTAAGTTTGAAATATCGGCTACAATTATTCTGCAAAATCTCTCACAGCTTAAACGGCTGTATGAAAAATCGTGGGAGGAAATACCGGGCAACTGCGATACAATGGTATATCTCGGAGGAAAAGACCAACAAACGAATGAGTTTATTTCAAAAGAGCTCGGCAAAGAGACAATAGATTTAATGAAAATCAATAAAACAAAGTCAAGGCAAGGTTCAACTACTTTCAATGACGAAATCCTCGGTCGGGAGTTAATGACGATAGACGAACTGTCTAAAATGCCCAATTCTGTTTGCATTGTTCTTATCCGTGGATTTCCGCCGTTTAAAACTTTGAAATACAGGCTTGAAGAGCATCCGCGCTATGAAATGCTTTATGAGGGCGACAGCACAAAACATCTTGAATATCCATTGAATAAAATTATGGTTGAAAAAGAAAAAACTATACTTAATCTTACTCACATAAATAAATGCGACATGAAAATTAACACGGATGATATGCTGAATCCAAAATGGACTTTGCCGGAGGACGGCTTCAATTCATACGCAGAGCTTGATAAAGAATGGGATTCAAGCGATATAGTTATTCTCGAAGATATACCTATCAAAATCAAAGGAACATCGGAAGCGATTTATGAGGAAACAAGGGCAAAAGACAGACCGCCGGAAGCGGCGGCGTTAGACAGCATGAACGCGAGCAGTTCCCCATTATAGCATTAGGTTAATTTCACGTTAAGTGAGATAAATAAAAAATTAAGAATTATTAAAGGGAGGATAATTTACATGAGTAACTTTGAAAAAGCGCAGGATGTACTTACGACTATGGCGGCAAAGGCAATGATAACGGGCGGTAATGCAATTGCGGGTTTTTCAACCCCAAAATCAGCAGGACAGGCATTAAAATCAGCAGTTGTTTCAAAAAGGCTCAATCGCTTATTGACGGTTATGTGTGCGGTTTTAGTGACTTCGATGGTAATGGCAATCCCTGCTTTTGCACTTGCTTCATTTCTGTTACTTGTTGAAATATTCGGTGAAGTATCATCTTATCGGGGTGACGTAACTATGACACACGTTGCAGGAGGAATCGCTTTTAAAGTAATCACTGTAAACATAATCTTTACCAACGCTCAAAGGATAGCGGGAGGATTATTTCAAATATTCAGCACTCCTATGGGCGAAAACGGAATAGTTGAAGCACTTAGAAATCTTTGCGGACTTGGCGGTTCGGGCGGCGCGGGAGGTTCACCCTCATCGGGTACATACAGCGTTTTAGGTGCAATCGAACATACCATATACTATCTTGCACCGACAAGTGAAAAACTGTTTGAATACCAACACTTAATCGGTGATGCGGTAAATACGGCAATCGGCACTAACGACAGAACGCCCGATGAAGCGGCGGAGGCAATCAGACAATCAACATCAGGCTTCTTAGGCGTGAATAATATGTTTGCGGTTGCGGCTTGTTTTAGTATGGCGATGATGTCGATTACATTGATGGTCAACGTAATTTTTCATATTGTAGGGATTGTAATTGAAGTTGCGATTTATAACGTAATCGCTCCCCTGCCGCTCGCTTGTCTTGTCAGCGGACACACACGGTTGATAGGCATTTCGTTCATAAAAAGCTATGGCATTGCCGTGTTGCAATTGGCAATGATTGCGGTTGTAGTCGGAGTTTGCAGTGCTATAGGCGATGAATTAACAGGTTTTGTCGGTACGGCGGTGATGAGCATTGAAAGCAGCGGTGTAGACGATTTTACGAAATTTTTCTTTATCTTATTTGCCCCGCTTTCGTGCATAATAACGATTTATTTAATGTCGGCGACAATGAAACGATTAGAGCAAATTGTAAGGCAAGCTTTCGGATAATTTCACTTTCCGTTGGAAAGTGAATTGGATAAGGTGAAAGGAATGAAAATTAATGGGTAAATTAAGTGCGGATATACCACCTGAAATTACGGAATATAAAGAGAAATTTGCTTTGGGAATGTCGTTAAGACAGCTGATAAGTGCGGGAGCTTGTGTTGCGGTAATAGCCATGATATACGTATTCAAAATTGCAACGTATATACCCAGAGACATCAGAGGATACGTTGTGTTAATCATTTGTGCTCCCATTGTTGCTATTGGATTTTTTACATATAACGGCATGACTTTTGAAGTTATTGCATTGCATTTTATCCGTTTTCACTTTTTCGGTAAACAGAAAAGAACTATGGAGTATCGTCCTCCTGAAATGGATTTGCATGAAGAAATCCGTGATTTATACTTGCAAGTTGACATTGAGGAATGGGAAAAAGAAAAACAAGAACTCAAAGCTTTGATGAAAACTAAAGAGTATAAGGCAAAAGTCAGGGCAGAGAAGACGGCAGAACGTAAAAAGGAAAAAGCTTTAATTAAATCAACGAAAAAAGGCAACCTGGCAAAACAAAAGATAAACAGGAAAAGCGGCACTAAAGAAAAAGTTGTGACCGATACAAGGAGAGCCGCAAAAAAAATTAAGAAGAGTAGTGAAAAATATAGGAATGAAATCACAATATTTTCATCTACGAACAGCATCTTTGACGTTGAACAGGTAACGAAAATAATATATGATTTTATCTGCAAAGATACGGTTTTTGTAAACAAAGTTAAAACCACAGGCAAGCGAAAAAGTATAGCGGTATACGCCGCTGAATCGGTTGATAAATTTATCAAAACACTTGACAAAAAAGAACGTGAAATCTTTTTAAAATATTACTCGGACAAAAACTTTAAGAAACAACTTATTTGTGTTCTGGCACATAATGCTTGGGTTGACAGAAAAAGTATTACTAAAACTTAAATGCAAAGGAGTGAGCAAGCTCTATGATGGACGTAGGAATATGGCTAATATTACACGCAATGGCAGAATTGTACGGGCAATTGGTATCTGTGATTAACGGTCTCCTTTCTGCCGCATGGGATATAACAATGCAAGCGGGAATGTCTACGGACGGATTAGGGCAAGCGGCGCAACAAGGCTTTGCAGACTTTAGGATTCTCCATAGCTTCTTTGCTTTTAATTATAGAGTGTTATTCCGAAATCGCAACATTCAGAGAAGCGAGAATTGAGGAAGTCGGGCGGCTTGCGCTTAAAATTATTACAGCTAATATAATTTTCAGAAATGCGGCAGGTGTCGGGACAGCTTTATTCGCTTTCTTTTCGGGCGGCAGTGCAACTTCAATGGGAGATACAATTAACGGTGTTGCCGATAAAATACAAGAAGCAATATTGCAAACGGCAAGCAGTTTTGCACCCGATGCCAATACGTTAGCCGCCGTAGAAGTCCTTTTGGGAAATGCTCAAATTCCATTCAGCGAAACGGCAAGCGAACAAGCCGCAAATACCCGAAAAGCGGTTGCCGGATTCATGGGTGTGAACAACATGTTTGCCATTACTGCTACTATGGGCGTTGCCGTTATGTCAATTGGAATGTTTATCAATATCGTATTTCACATAGTCGGAATAGCAATTGAGCTTGCGATATATAACATCATCTGTCCTTTGCCTATGGCTTGCATGATAAGCGGTCACACTCGTCAGATTGCAATGTCATTTATGAAAAATTATGCGGGAACTGCGATTCAACTCGGAATGATAACTGTAATACTCCACATATGCGGCGTAGTGTCGCAGTCAATAGCGGGGACGGTAGGGAATTTAGGCGGCGGGAGTTTCACGGCAATCACCGATATGTTAGCTATTCTTATTATGCCGCTTGAACAAATCGTTTTAATATACCTTGCAGGTGCGGCAATAAAACGGTCGGGTGAAATGGTTACTACGGTTGTGATAGTGTTGTTAATCATAGCTGTATTATGTTATATGAAATTCGGTTTGAAGAAAAATAAATATAAAGGTGAACAATCTGCTCGCGCTGAAGATGAAAAGCGAGTTGAAAAAGAGAAGTCAACAAACGGAATTAACACCGCTAAAAACCAAAAAAACGAAGAGAAAAGCATTAAACTTACTACGGAAAAAACGGTTCATAAGTCAATACCATACCTCAAAGTGCTTGATAATGATATTTTCTTGCTTGCAGAAAAAACTTACTCGAAAACATATACTTTTAGGGACGAAAACTATAATTTAGGTGACAAAGAACAACAAGTTTTTATTATCCAAGGTTATATGGACTATCTTAAAACTTTGGACGACAGCATTGACTGCCAAGTTAGTGTAATGAATGTCAAAATTAATATCGAAAAATTCGAGAAAAGTGTTATTATCGACCTCCAAGCTGAAGACAGAATTGATGATGGTCTTGATGAATTGCGGCTTGAATACAACGAGCGTGTTTTAAAAGAAAACATCACCAAAGGTAACAATGCCATACATAAAAAGCTATACCTTACAATAACGATTCGGGCGGCTGATGAAACGAGAGCTTTTGAGCGTTTTAAAACGCTTGATTTAGAGAATATAAACAGCTTTAACCGAATCGGAAATGTTGGGTTAAGACCGCTTTCATCACAAGAACGCATAGAACTTATAAAAGATATATACTTAGACACAGACGTAACAATACCTAATCTTCGCAAAGAAGATTACGAAGAAGGGATTGAAAAAATTTATTGTTCTCCTGATTATTTTGAATTTAAAGCCAATTATTATATGTGGGACAAAACTTTCGCAAAAGCCGTGTTTATCAAAGATTATCCCAGTCGGGCAAGGGATTATTTGATTACGGATTTAATCAATACAAACCTTGAACTGATTGTCACTACTAATATTATCACTCACGACCCCGAAAAAGCGCGCAATCTTACTCAACGGCAACTTACGTCAATAAAAACAAATATGGGGCAAAGAGAAAAAGATGCGGCAAAACATGGCTCTTTCGGCAACCAAACGCCTTTAAAATACGAAAATTTGATTAATGGCTATAGCGCACTTTATAAAAAAATAACCGATGGCGACCAAAAGCTGTACATGACAAACACAGTTATTCTGATTAAAGCAAAATCCTTTGCGGAGCTTAACTCCAATTTGGAAATTGTCGCATCATCGCTTAAAAGAAACGGTTTTATGTTCGGCGAAATGCAATGGTTGCAAGAGGCGGGAAAGGCTGATGTTCTTCCGATTGGATACAGCAGGAAACATAGTTATTGGAGGAAACGAAGAAACTTGCCCACCGAATCATTAGCCATCATGCAACCGTTTAACGCGAAAGAAATACAGCAAGCTAACGGCATTTATTACGGACTTAATGCGTTGTCTAATAACATCATCATGTTCGACAGAATTAAGAATCTAATCAACCCCTCCGGCTTTATACTCGGTTGCCCCGGCGGTGGTAAATCATTTGCGGCAAAGAGAGCAATTTTAGAGGTTATTCTCCGTTACTATTACGCTGATGTTCTCATCATCGACCCCGAACGAGAGTATGCAGGAATAGTTGAGATGCTGAATGGTACAAGCATCAAAATCCAACTAGGCTCTAAAAATTACATCAATCCGTTTGATTTCGATTTCAGGCTGTTAGACCCTGACGAGGACGGCGAAGAGGTAGACGTTGTCGGTGATAAATGTCAGCTTATTACCTCGTTTATGTCTTGTATGGATTTGAAAAACCCAATCAATGCACAAGAAAAAGCCTTTATAGACAGGTGTGTTACCAAAACTTACAAGCAATCGGGCTGTTTGGAATCCCGCAATAAAAAAGATATTCCTACCCTTGAAGATTTCTTCAATGTCATGAAAAACGAAGAGAATATCAACAAAGATATTCGGGAGAAATTGACGACAATATTGGAGTATTACGTAACAGGCTCGGCGAAATATTATAATAATCATACTAATATTGACGTTAATAACAGAGTAGTGAGCTTTGACATCAAAGAGCTTAACACCACAATGAAAACGCAGTCAATGCTTCTTATCCTCGACTTTATATGGAACAGATTGTCAGAAAACAGAAACAGCGGCAGGAATACTTGGATATTCATGGACGAAATATACCTGCTTTTCGCCGATGAATACTGCCTTAATTTCTTGAAAATATTGTTTAAACGTGCAAGGAAATACGGCGGCGTTTTGACCGGGATTACTCAAAATGTAGAAGACTTGTTAAAAAATGACGAATGCCGGACGATGCTTTCCAATTCAGAGTTCTTGATGCTCTTGAAACAAGCTCCGGCTGACATCATGAAGCTAAAAGATACGTTAGGCTTTACCGACAGCGAAACAGCATATGTTTCAAACGTGGATGCAGGGCGAGGGCTTCTTATGCTCGGAAGCGGCGGTGCGGATAAAATTGCTTTCTACGACAAATTCCCCAAAGATACAGAAATCTACAGGAGAATCAGCACGAATTACTCCGAAATCGCCGAGCGTATCAGAGAGGGAGAAAAGAATAAAAACGCAAATGGTGCGGAAAATTAATCTGCTTGCGGTCTCAATCACTTTCCAATGGAAAGTGATTGAGAGAATGGAAAATAAAAAGAACGGAGGATTGTATTAAATGGATAAACAAGACTTTATTAAAAAAACAGAAGACCACGACAATCCATATACAAAATCAAATTTACCAAAATTTGATAAACCTCTGTATGATACTTTTGTGAGTGAAAACCCCGCCCCGAGCCGCCCTGCCGACCCCGAAAGACCCTCAGAACCTAACAAACCGCCGTCTGATGTTTACAGAACAGAAACGGATTCTTCTGATTTTTCCTACAAAAAAGTTTCGACAGGTCATTTAGCAGAAGTTGCGGGAATCGGCGGCGGGGCTACTGCTGTCAGAAGCGGCGGAGCTTTAGACAGCGTAACATCGGGCTTTTCAGAAGTTAGAGATAGTTCAAACGGCATGGAAACTTTTTTAAACACCGATATGGGAAGCGTTTCGGACGGCACAGATATTGCTACGGGTGTTAGGTCGGGCGATAACGAGTTGATGAAAAGCTTAGGTGCAGAAGCAATCGGCGGCGATATATTGGGCGATTTGGTTAACAGTAAAGACGATATGACGGCATTGATGAAAATTCAAAATTTAGTTGACAAAGATAAACTTACAGAAAATATGACAATGATTATGGGCAAAGAAAAAACGGCAATGGAGGAATTACTGAGCGAAAATGCCGCAGATGACATGTTCGCAGATAAAACCGCCGTGAGCGGCGTTATGTCAGAGGATGAACGAAAGGCAAGTTGGACTTTAAAAGCAGACGAATTAATAGCCAAAAATGAAAAGCGAATTGCCGATGATATGGCGAGACTTAACATTGGAAATATCGGCGTTGATGACATTGAAACTAAAGATATTACCGCAAAAAACCAAGCATCAGCTATAGACAATATGGCGGTTGATAATTATAAAAGGCAGTTGAATGTTCGGCAATTCACCCAAACAGGTGCATATTCATCACTTGGGCTTTATGATGAAAAATTTGACGATGATGATGAAGAGCTTGATGAGGAAACAGCTGAACGCAAAAATCCTCAATTTCTTATACAAGGTACAGGCATCAGGCTTTTTAACGCCGCTGACAATACGACCAAAGGCTTGAAAAACACAGGGGCTACACCTACTACTGCTACAGCCGCCGCATTAATTCCGGGTACGGGCATAATGGCGGAGGGTTCTAAAAATGGCACGGTTGCAAATAAAAAAAGCGCGGGGAATACAGGCGGGCAAACGGCACTTGGTCTTGGAGTTTTTGAAGAGAGTGCAATGGCAAATCATACGTCAATATATAGCGATTTAACGCATATGGAGCAGACAAGCTCTATCAGCGAAGATTCGGTTTTAACCCCGAAATATGAGGGAACGAGCAAAACAGCACAAGCCATTGACAGGTTGAAACGCAAATTTTATATTCAAAAAAATACGGGCGAAGATGGGCTTTTACCCGCCCACGGCGGCGAGGGCAAAAAAGGAATGTTCGGCGGCTTGATGAACGATGTAAAAATAGATATGCTCAAATTCGGCGGTATGGGGTTTGGTGCAGGTTTATTAGGAATGGGAATTGCACTTTTCGCAACGCAGGGGGCAATGCAAAATTCGGGCGTTCCGATTTTTTACAGGGAATCCCATGTTTCGGATTCGGTTGTTTCAATTATAGACTGCGACCCTGTCGAACGAGCTTATGATTTTTATCACATGATGGATTTAAAAATCATGAACGCTCAAAGAATGGCGAATATTTTTCAAGGACAGCTTGATACCGCTCTCTTTCAAAAAGAGGATTTTCAAACGGACAAATATATGAACGGCGCGCCGGGAGAGTTGCAGGGAAAAGGCGGCATAAAAAACAGAGGGCTTCGGATTGATGAGTTTTTGAAAGCGGGCGTTTCCGTTCAAGATATTCATAATTACGAACAGGATTATGCCAAGCACTTGCTTAATATCCACAATTACAATACACCTTACAGGATTTACGACAACAAAAACGGCGCGGACAGCATAGTTTTCGGGCGTATTTCAGACGACCCGACAAAAGGGCGGTTCTTCGTTCTGCAAGATGATTGGCAAGACCCCGACAAGCCGTATATAGACCGCTTCGGCGATATTTTCGCAAAAGGCGATGAGAATTACATAAAGCCATTCAAATTTAAAACCATCGGCAGGCATTTATCTTATGATGAAACAGGGCAGGAATGGAGCGATTTGCAACAAATTTATCGAACTTTTGACGGAGCTTGGCTGATTAATTTTGACCCCAAACCCGTAGGCTCAACCGACCTTGAACCCGATATACCTGCACTCAATTTAGAATATGAATGGCAGAAAACATACAGCGGCTGCGATTGGGCGAGTAGCAATCAAAAGCGGGAAGTTCCGTTTTACAACGGCTGGGCTTGGAAAGGCATACAAACCCCTCCCGATGGCGCGGTAGGCTTTATAGGCGGCACGAGCTATGCAACAAAGCCCGAATTTCCCGAAACCTTAGAGGGGACGGACAAGCTTACGTCTTTTAACGCAAACCTAGCCCCTCATTCACAAGACATAACCAAACCGGACCCTGTTTTAGGATATTACGGCAACAATGAACGCCCGCGAAGAGGCGAATGTGTTGCTCATGGCGGGGTTTGTCCGTTTATTAAATGGAGCGGCAACAGCATAGGGGCAAGGTGTTTTTTGGGCGGCGATAATTGGGAATGTTGGAACTCATGTTGTGTAACTGAATCGCTAACATCAGAATATGGCGGTGGAGGTAATCCTGTAGGAACGTGGTTATTTTATGATGGTAACGATTCGCATACTTTTATTCCCTGCGAACATGCCAGAACTCTTCAGGGAGATAGCGTGATTTGTAATGTCTGCGAAATCAGAAGCATTTTACCGGGCGGAGGTTTGAAGCCTTATACAATTTGGAATCATTCCGTAAATTTTCCGAGGGGGATTCAACCTGCCCAACTTGCAGGAGTTTCAAGCGATTACCAAGGGCACTGTAACCAACGCTACGGCGAACACGCAAAAAATGACACTTGCAAGCATTATGATGAAACCTTGGTGTCGATTGCAACCTATTTTTTAAAACGACACTCAAACCCCATCACGAGTAAACAAGCAACAGTTTATGCAAGCGGCTATCAAGCAGAGCGAAGCAATGTTTTTTGGAAAAACCCTAAAAATTCAACGGAAACAGGCGGCTTAGGCAACGGTTGGGAGGATGGCGATTTTGATTTTCATATCATGAACGAATATGATGTTTATGCTTTTTACAGTTCGAGGGCAAATCCGTTTTGGGATTTTAATGTTGAAACTATTGTTTATCAATGTGATGATGATAACCTTTGCTGTTCGTATCATAGCGGGTGTTCGCCAACAGTGGATGGAGGTTGGATTTGCAATGTTGTGGAATACTGCCCCGGGCATATGGTAGAAGTGATTAGCTATGAAGTCAATATGCGGCATACCATGCGAACGGTTAAAGCCAACATTGGAACAGGCTCAACCACAAATGTTCATAAACAACTCGGTTGCATGGAGCAAACATGGGAATCATTAGGCTTTGACGTTGGCGATTGGATTTATTATTACGGAATTGAAGAAACTTTTTACAACAATTTAACCGTTGCAATGCTTGTCAGAGAAGCCGAGGGAAAAGAGCTTCCGCAAAAACCTTGGGAAGCTTTAGGGGTATGAAAAAGCCCGTAGTCTATACGGGCTTACCAAACAACTTATTCAATTACCACGCTTCGGTTACTACTATTGGTCTTACTGTTTCTTCTGCAACGGGAATTTTATAATCAACACTGGCTAAGTAGGCATTTTGCAAAGTCTTTGAACTCTTATCCTTCCATAAATTCATATAGTCATTAAGTTCTTCATTTGTCATTGAAGTTTCTAATTCAAGTAGGTATTTTATGTTAGTTCCCCAACCACCACTTATTAAAGTATGACTTTTATAATTATCTAATAGTCCATTTCTTTGAAAATAGTCATAATCACCGTCAAAACTACCACCATTTAATTCTACCACTATCGCATCATTTCTATAATTAATTTTTTCAAAATCTGAGGGGTCATTATAAACTAAAATCATATCTTCAATATTCGAGCTTTTATTTTCATTTTCAGGCTGAGAGGAGGGGTTATTATCATCAGAAAGTTCATCATCGGAAGCGGATTGAGGTCTTTCTTCAATAACAGGTGCAAAGGTTTCAGCACCGCTACCGTTTGAATCGGTAAAGCCGTCATTTACAGAAAAATCAGCAGAATTGACAACAGGTGCTGACGAATCAGCAACATAAACAGAATCAGCCGTTTCATCGCCGCTTAAAAGCATATTGATTGTAATAAGGCTCAAAACCACCGCAAGGGCGATAATTGCTATAGTTACTTTTTTACCTGTAGTCATGATGAAAACTCCTTTAAATTTAAAATTTTTTAAAATTAGAGAATACTTTTTGTTAATCTTCTCTTTCGGGGATGTCGGCGGTTTTGTCAAATATAAACGTAACATTAGTTGTCACAGGGACATCAGAAACATTGCAAGCATTAACGCATTTGTTAAGCCAAGGATATTTGTCAGCCATGTTTTCTATAATTTCAAAAGCTTCGGGAAATAACATAGGCTCTTTTGAATGATAGCCGGAGCCCTGTTCCCATTCAAAACCATTGCTTTTCAAAAAACTTTTAATATCATCATAAGCGTGATTCCAAGATGGCTTCGGATAATATTGTTTGAGAGCATTTGTGTCTAAATCAAAATAAATACCTTGTTTGATAATTGGAGCATCATCCACGTTTTAATCCCCCTAACGAATTTTTAAAAAAACTTGTCATAAGGGTTTCACGTCTAACGCCGTTAAAGAAGTATCCGTCAATGATAAAATTTAAAATAAAAGGATTTCTCTTAACTTTGCCAACCCCTCTACATAAAAGCCCAATATCCATAGGGTCACCGTTGCCGCTATAAAAACGGCGGTCGCTTCCGCTTTCGACACATGGCATATTTAAAGCCGAAAAAATATCATCGGTAGCCTTGCATATATCGGGTAAATTAGCGGCGTTGGGGTCAAAATAAATCTCCACCTTGAAATCGGTTGGTTGCTGATACATACTGAAAACCTCCTTTGTTTTAATTGGTAACTGTTAAATTTATATAATAATTATAACAGTAAAATTAGTATTTGTCAAGCAAAAACAAAAAAATATATAAAAACGCAAGGAAAGTAGGACGTTTCAATCACTTTCCACCGGAAAGTAATAAGGGGAAGTTATTAAATTGAATGAAATAAAAATTTTAAATACAGAATTTGAGAGAAAACTTAATGAGTACATAAGCATTGAAAACCCACATAAACGAAATAAACCGATTGATGTTTGCGATACGCCTAACGCTTTGCTTGCGATTGGAGCTAAACCGCTTCCAATTATAATAAACCCGAACGATGTTGATAAATGCTTAGGGAGCAAAACAGCAAATAAAAACAAAAATTCACATGATTTAACTTTCGATGAGTTAAGTGCATTGCCTAATTTGCTCGCTAATCCTGTAATGATTTTTAAAGACCCTAAAAATGATAATTATGTGACTGTTATTACAGATGCTTTTGATAAAAACGGAAGACCGTTTGTTGTTGGTATTGAATTAAACACACAGGAAAAAAACCATGATGTTAATCGTATAGCAACAATGCACGGACGAGATAGAGCATTTGAAAGTTTTATTGCAAAAAACGGAAATAAGGTACAAGGTTACATATCTCGAAATATTTTAGAGGGAAATTTGCTTGCCGTAAACATAAAAAAAGCCCCGAATTACTATCAATCTACCGGGCTACAATTGCCTGAGAAGTATAGCGTATTCGTAAGCTTTGACAATAGTATAACACATTCTATGTCATCTGTCAAGCCTTTGAGCGAAATTAACAAAAATTTAATATTTGATAACCCTGCAATCCCTGAAAGCCATGTAAAATTTAACCCCTTACTCAAAGGCAAAGTTGATAATCTCATAGAAGAGGCTGAAAAAATGATTGCAATTGCTAAAAAAGAGCTTGAACCACCACCTTTAAGCCAAAACAAAAAAAGCGGCGAACGATAAAATCACTTTCCATCGGAAAGTGATTGAAAAAAACCAAACATATGGTTATAACCAACGATAAAATCGTTGTAAATATAACAATTCGGTAAATTTTAATGCCGGATTCGGGGGCGTTAATCGCCTAATTTAAGGAGAAAGAGGAAAATATTATGTTTAACTCAAAAACAATCCAAGATTTAAAATTTAAGGTCATTGAATTTGCAAAAAAGAACACGGTTTTAACGGCAATTATTGCAGTGGTGGTAGTTTTCGTCAGCTATAATTATATCAGCAATGCTGTCAGAAATTCTAATGATGAGATTGACGGCAAAGCGGAGGTTGTCGTTGATATTGATTTTCTGATGGAGGAAATGAGGACGGATTATTTTATTGATGCGGTAGCCGAGCTTAAACCGCTTATGACTGAAATGGTTGACCAAACTAACAGCGAAATTGAGCTTGCCTTTAGCGGCAGAAACAGAAAAACTGACGATGATATACGAAGAGAACTGCGTATCAGAGAAAATCCTTACGATTCAAACGGCAAGCGGCTGATTCCGATTTATGAGGGTGCAAGGTGGTTTGGTTCTGAAAGCCGCGATTTGGGCAAAACAGAAGCCGAAATAATTCCAAACGGATTAATGCAGGACGAGATAATTATCACTTTGCTTACTTTTAATTTAAAACATGAGTTATATTTTTCACATGAAGTGTCTGAAAGGCATGGCAAAGAAAAGGAGGTTTTGTATGCTTGACTTTTTCAAAACCCGAAAAGAACAATCATCAAACAAAAGCTTTAATCAGAAAAAAGACAGCTTTAAATCTAAACTTAAATGGCTTCTTATACTTATTATTGTCGGATATTTTGTGTTCAGCATTGTCGGCGTTGCTTTTAACGCAAGGAATATAAGTGACAACAAAGAAAATGCGAACACAAGCTTTATATCCAAAATATTCAATAACAGCGAAGCGGAAACAGCGGATACTGTTCAGAATAACAACGAGGAAAAAACAGGATTTGCGGGAATCCGAATCTCGCCCATAAACATATTTCTGTATGTTGTTGTGCTTTTCATTATGTGGAGAGCATTACAAACGCTCTCGGTCATCTTTACGGCATAGGATTCCCCAATGATTACGGCTACACCGAAAAAAGAAGCGATTGGACGATTGAGGAGCTTCCCCTAAAGCCGCAAGAGTATAAATTTGTGCCGACTACCTCGCCTGATAATAATTATGCGGCAACCCTTAATAATACTCGAAAAATGATTACTACTCTCATGAAGCAAGATGATGTTAATGAAGTCATCTGTGCAACAGATGCGGTGCGAGAGGGTAATCTCTACTGTAAAAATTCACAACTTACCCTCGTTCAGACAGTAAATTTATATCCGATGATATGATTGACAGCGTTACGGAAGTGGTGTCTGCACTTCAAGAGTTAGAGCAAGACAACGAAGAGCAAAGCGAACGCATTAATAATCTTTTTGAAACAGGTCTTAACCTTGATAAGCGAGTTGTTAATAATGCGGGTATAACCGACCATCACGCCTTAATTCCGACTAATCTTGTTAAAAATGTCAATCTCATAAATGCCCTTACCGATGACGAGAAGAAAATCTTTAATCTGATTGTAAACCGCTTGCTTTGTGCATTAGACCAACCGGAAGACAGCAGTTTTACGGTAGAAAACGCAACCGTCAAAGATTGCGAAAAGAAGCCGCCCCGCCGATACAATGACAGCACTCTTTTATCCGTCATGGAAAACATTGATAATCTGATTGATGATAAAGTTTTAAAGACGAATATCAAAGGCAAAGGCATAGGAACTCCCGCAACTCGTGCCGCTATTATTTCCGACCGCAAGCCTATGGAAATTAAGCACAAGTCTAAATATGACGGCGAACCAATAGCGGATTGCCCTCGTTGCAAAAAGAAAAATATTGACAGAAAGGTTTATGAAACAAAGGATAACTTCACTTGTGAGGGCGGCAAATCATGCGGCTTTACCATTTGGAAAAAGGATAAATTTAACTATTATTTCAATACAATTACCAAGAAAAAGGCAATTGATTTAATAGCGGGAAAGCAAGTCATGATGAAAAGGAAAAACAAGGAGGGCAAAGAGTATGAAGCTCTGCATTTCCTTTCTGACGACGGCGTGTATATTAATTTTAAGCTTGTTTTAAAAGAAAAAAGCGAACCGTTAGGCTTATGCCCTCGTTGCAAAGAACAGGGAGCGGAAAAGCAAATATTAGAGGGAAAAATGAATTTCTACTGCGAAAGCGGCAAGGACGGTTGCGGATGGACGATTTGGAAGAAAAACAACAAGCCCGAAGTAACCGTTACGGCAAAACACATCAAAGAATTATTAACCCAAGGCTATACAAATTTCTCAATCAAAATACACGAAAACAGCCCTGTTACTAAAAAATATTGTATAGTAAATAACGGCAAATACGTCAACTTCCGAGAATATAACGGATAATGTCCGGCTACGATGTTTTGGGGTTTGTTGGGAAAAGAAAGAGGGGGAGAGAGCGGAGGTAATTTCACTTTCCGTTGGAAAGTGAAATTATCCGGCGGGGTTAAATGTTAAATTATGAGCGTTACAGTATTCAAGGCACTTTTCTTCGAGAAGCTTAAAATCACAGGCATTGGCAATAAGCCCTTTATCTTTGCCTAACATTACTCGTTTATATGTACGTTCAGCAAGGAACAGGATTTTTGATTGATTGCTTTCACAATATAATAATTCTTGAACAAGCAATCGCCTATACTTAATGTCGGGCTCATTGGGGATTACTCTCATTGACACCAATTCTTTCGGAACAGGGAACATATAGTTAAACCGCAATGAGCTTGTAACATCACCGCTACTTGCCAGTATTAAAAAGTTATCGGGTTTTTGGTGCTTATATGATGTAACAGGAACATAATAATCTTTGCTTTTTACTGATAGAACTATCCCGCAAAGAAACTTAGGCTTATTCGCTTTTCCGTAAATCATATCAGGAACTCTCGAAAAACCTCGCGCTTCCGTTTCGGCTTTTTTTAAATATTCAACGTAATCGTTATCAACGGTATAAAATTTAAGACTTTCCATAACAAAACTAACTCCTTAAACTAAATGGGGAGCATTAAGCCCCCCATTGCATTATGAGCCGCACTCAAAGTAGCGGGACACTTTTCATAAATCAGCCGCACTCAAAGTAGCGGGACACTTTTCATAAATCAGCCGCACTTAAAGTAGCGGGACACTTTTCATTAAAAGATAATAAATTATCTTATATTTATATTATACCCGATATTTATAAATATGTCAAGGTTTTTTATTAAAAAATATATAGGAGGGATAAAAATGACGTTTTTTGAGAGTATTGATAAGCATGGGAAAGCTCTTTATGCGTATCATTATATGATTGGCGATGAGCTTAGAAAATTGCTTTACAACAAGGAATATTCGGAAGATTTGTATACAATGCTAGCACTTATCAACGAGAATTATCTTGATGAAGAAGATTTTAAACTTCTTTTAGACTACAAAGATATGGCGGGATTATCCGAGTTGCTTGCGGAATATGAAAGCGAAATAGTTAATACCGAAATATGGGACGAAACCCGCAAAAAGCTTTTCCGGCTATGTTTGAATACGAGAAATTACAACGAAATAAAAACAATCAGCTTTTTTGAAGCTCTGCACATGAACGGCAAGGCACATATTGATATTACGGATGGTTATCTGTTAAAATGCGATTTAAAAATCAGCAAGTATCTTTATGACTTGGGAATCCCGTTGTATTTTATCAAGGACGGCGTGGCTACGTTATGCTCTGAAAGTGATATATTCATGATTTTATTAGTTGCAAATTACACACGCAAAACTTCGCTCAAAGATTATGATGTTTTATGGGTTCATAATAATCAAAATATAAATTTTTTCATGTACAGGACAACCAAGTTTGACGATGGCTCTAACTTTAAAAAAACAGACGATTCTTTTATGCAACCGTTGGTAGACTTAAATAAGCTGAAAACTATATTAAACCAAAATCAGCAATACATTAAAACTGACGGGAACGAAATTGAAATCAGCAATGAAAAATTTACGGAGGGGCTTAAAGAAGCCGAGGTTTACGTAGCTTTAAATATGCTCAGACAGGAGTTTGCAATTCAAAAAAGCATTGAAGAAAAAAACAGCCAAAACCCGAATAAGCCTACAGTTGAGGATATGCTTAAAAACTACCATCAAAATGAACAAGCCGAAAACGAAAAGAAAATGGCTGAATCAACAAAGAATACAATAAAATCTGCTAAAAATCAAGCTGTAATAGCAGGGAGACCGAGTGACGATGATGACGATGATTAAATTTTGATAATCTAAGGAGAGGTTCTTAATGGTAACGGAAAATTGCAAATCAATCTCTCCCGAAATGTTGGAGGAAGCTTTGGCTACTGCCGATATGCTCAAATGCTTTGCTGAAAAAATACTTGATGAAAACCTCGCTTTAAAATACAGAGAAGCGGATAGCGCACTTGAAACAAGAGCAATTATTCTTGATGCGATTAATCATTGCAACTATAACGGTGCGACCGAAAAGCATTATGATATTATTGTCAGTGCCGCTGATAATTACAGAGAGAGAAAGGCAGTTTATATTATGGATAAACTTGAAATCTATCACCAACAAACAGGAAACGGCGTTGATGAATTTACCGAAAGCGAACACGTTAAACGCTCAAAAAACAGCGAGTATCACCAAATTACAGGTAACGGCAAGGATGAGTTTATTGAGAACGATGATACCAATAAGGTTGAATTTAATGTGTTGTTATTCGGCGAGGTAACTATGGACGATATTGCAAAAGTTATGGAGCTTGCAAGAAATGAGCTTGAAAAAGACTATCCCAATACTGACGGCAGAAACGCTAAAGCAGGCGGAAGATAAAATAAGTATATATCACAATTATTCTCGCTTGTCAAGGGGTTTGATAAAAATTTTTATATAAATTCAGAAAGGAAAGTGAAAGATATGGCAGATAGGTTTATAGTTGAAATCTTCCCAAAAGATATTCGGGAAAAAATACGAAAAGAAAACCCGGAAAAAATACAGTCTTCGGATATGCAGATTTTCGGAATTAAAGACACAATAGAAGATAAATTCCTTGATGAGTGGTATATAAGCAAAATTGCGGCAGAAGTAACAGAGCTTCAACTCAATGAAGAACATGCGGAAGCATGGATAAATAAGGAGGATAATGTAATGGAAAAAAACGAACGCTTAGAAAAGGGTTTACCCTTGGAGTTCCCCGCCGTGTATATGAAAACAGTTGCAGAAACAAGAGCAGAGGGAGAGGTGGAGTTGTACAGAGAGAGCAACAAGCTTAATAATGATTGCGTTAATGCCATTAATGAAGCGATTACTAATAACACTACATATGGCGAAACGATGGGAGGAAGACATGTTGATTCCCAAAAGGCATTTGAAGAAACTTGGGAAAAGTATGGTGCAGAACGTGTTTGTGTTGTAATAGCGGCTTATATTAATCATTATGACTATGACGGCAGAATAAACAGCCGGAATAAAGAATGGGCTAAAGAGATTACTTTGCCGTTCTCTCTTCAAAACAATTGTCCCGACTTAAAGCCACATCAGACGATTATGGATTCTTTCACTAACAAAGTTCGTGAAGTTTACACGAAAGCAAAAGAAGTTTATAACAGTCTTGACGATGAAGCCAATAAAGACATGGCAGATTTTTTTAAGGAAAGTCATGAATTTGATGATATTTATAAAATAATGGATGGCGAGCTTGATTTTAAAATTAATTTCACGCCATATCATCAAGAAAAAATCAATCAGGAAAATTCTATACCAATAATATCCGAAAAAACTTCGGATTTTGGAAATAAAGAAGAGCCCCAAATTAATAAGGAGGAGAAAGTTATGAGTAAAATCTCAGCAGTAGCATTTGAAAAATCCAATCCCGAAAGTAAGGTTACAAACGTACTCGTGACTTTGAATGATTCGCTATCATTTAAAGTTAAGGCAATTGACGGCGTTGATGCGGAGGGGAACGCAAAAACTTATATTGATATGCCGTCAAGACCGTTGCAAGCTCCCGCTTCTAAAGAGAGAGCGGAGAAAGACCCGTTGCTACAAGAGGGCGATAGGTTTAAGCCTGTCTTTGTTCCGACAAAAGGCTCTCATGAAGCGATTAAAGAGGTTGTTTTGGAAGCACTTAAAAACCCTGTTGCGGCAACCAAGGACGGCGAAGAGCGAGATAAACCCGCCCTTAATCCTGAACCGCTTACAATCAAAACATTTGATTACAGGTTGAATGACAATCCTCAAAGCAAAACTATGGCAACTTTTAGTGCAACAATCAGTAACGGCGATGTCGGGGTTTATTGCCCTGATATGAGACTTATTGAGGGAGAAAAAGGGGCTTTTATCAGTATGCCGCAACTTCAAGGGACAGATTTGGTATACCGTGACCAAGTATATCCGATTACAGCTGAAGCACAAATCGCAATCAAAGGAGCGGCAATTGAGGGGTATTCAAGGCAGGTTGAATATGATGCAACTATGGCAGAGATAACGGCAAATAACCAAAAACCTGCACAATATTCAATACCCGCAGGGGAAGCCGCTAACAAGATTGTGGAAGTTCTCAGAGAAGCGGATATGCCTGTTGTAACTTCGCAGAGAGTCGGAAGTGCTTTGCTGTCAATTCAGTCTACGCAAGTTGGTATTGATATGGCAAAAGGCATGATTAAACAGCTTAATACGCCGGAGGTAACAACCAAAGTAAACGGAGAACTTAACGGTAAAATAAGCCCCAATGATGTCAAGGAAGCCATATCAAATGCCAACAAAGAACTAGAACCCGCCCAAAAAGAAAATCCTAATCCCAATCAAGACGACCCCGACAGATAACTCATAAATCGCCGCACAAAATTGAATACTTAAAATATGGGAATGTCGGCTTTTCGGCTGATGAGAAGCCGACTGTATTCCCGAAAATAAGAATACTTTCCATTGGAAAGTGATACTGAAACGAACATAACGCATCATGTTTGATATGAAGATGGTGCTTGTGATATAAAAAATTTAAGGAGAAGTGGTAGCTATGTTAATTTACATTGAGGATTGGATAAAAAAGGATGGAACTATAGGTAAATCAAAGCATTTAAGGCTGTTTTTTCCGAATACACAAATTGAATGTACGGTAGAATTTATTGATTTGCTCAACCCTTTATTTTATCCTTTTGAGGAGTTGACAGGTGATGAGCGTGAGAGACTTAATGCAGAAGCGATTCGCAAAACGAATACCAAGCAATATGAGCATTGGAAAGTAATACTTGAAGAACTTCAAAAATCTATTGACGGAATGGATGAAATAGGTAAGCTTGATGTCATGAAAATTAACGGTCATTCGATGTTTGTTCCTGTGAGGGATTAACAGGAGAACGCTTTTGTTGGTTTTTCAGAGTTGAGAATATGGCGATAATTTAAGTATCGCCATATAAAATATTTCTAAGGGGTGAGCTTTATGGTAGCTGAAAATAATCAATATTATCAAGAAATAATTGAAGAATTAGGCGGTGAAAGCGTAGATACTATGGCTCTTTTGAGACTGGTAGTTGAACAGTTAAGGCAAACCCAAGAGAAAGTTGATGAGCTTTCTAACAGAACAGAGAGAACCGACAGGCGTTTGCAGGATTTATATTCCGCAGATTTCCCAAAAGCGGTAGGAATACTTGAAAACGCGGTTAGCGAAGATTTAAAAGCAGAAACATCTAAATTTTATTGCTTTGATGCGATAGACAAAAATAAAATGTACGTCATCGGCGACAATTCCGAAAAGGTTTACGTAAATAAACTTGATGAATTTAAAGCCGTGTTTGACAATAGCTCATCAATTATCAAAGGCAAAAATGCCTATTTGCCTGTTATGAACGGTGCAAAAGAAATACTCGGCGTTGTTGCGGTCGAAAACGGTAATTACACAAAAGAAGCTATTAATAGTTGTCAAACTGAAACGAGTAAATTCTTCTCTACCACGATTGAAAAAGAAAATCAAACCCTCGCCAAAGAACATAATAAACAACTCGCCGAAAGCATGGCAAAAACAGCCTATAGATGAGAAAAGCAAAGTTGCTCTTAATGAGGCATTAAAATACAACCCCGAAACGCAAAAAGGCGGCTTAACCTTACCCGATATAAAAACCTTGATTGAAGATACTAAACAACATTTGAATCCGAACGTCAATGAGCCGGATGATGCAAAAAAGAACAGCGATGTTGAGGCACGTTAATACAATAATAAAGGCTGGTGATGCTTATGGCAAAGAGGAAAAAAATTTCCCGCATTGTTTACACAGGAGACCGACACAGGACAGAAAAAAATATTATCAAACTTGAACAGCAGATTGAACTGGCAGAAACTGAAATCAAAAAAATTGACATTCAAAAAAGAAACGTATATAAAAACATATTGAAACACCAAGGTTATTATTTCCCCTGCGTTCCTGTAGACAATGGGCAGGAAATTGAGAAGAATATCGCAAGGCTTAAATCCTTTATCCAAAATGCAGAATATGAAATAAGTTACATAGAAAGCGAGATTTCTGCATCGAAAAAAATCATCATGCGCCTTACGTTAGCAAAGTAAATAATTAATATATAAAGGAGAAGATTGAAATGGAAGACAAGAATACCCAATTGTATTCGACCACATCTGAGGATAATGAGGATGTTGCAAACGAAACCAAGGGCGAATTAAACAACACCGATATGACGGATGAAACAATAAGCACAAGTGAAACTATTGAAAAATCTCCTGTCAAAAAACCTCGGAAAAGTTCCGGGAAAACTGAAAATATCGCAAACGAAAAGTCAGAACAAAGAATAGCCAAACTGGAAGAAAGGCTTAAAAATCTAACTGCCAAAAAAGACGAACAGGAATTAAAAATAATGCAATATCGGGAGGAGATAGAGCTTGAAAAGCAAAAAGAGAGTGAACGCTTATCACAGTTCATAGTATCATGGGCTAAGAAAAACAACATCCCGGTAAAACAACTAATCGAATACGTCAACAGTCACACAAAAGAGATTAACGAGTACTTAGCTTCCGAAAGCTCCACTTAAAATATACTTTAAAACAGAAAGGGTTGGTTCATTATGGCGTGGCAATTAAAACCTGAAAATTATGATGACGTTAGGGGAGCTATCGGGGCTAAAATAAACCTCGGAGATGTTCAAGACATTTCCGAGTGCATTAGAATTGCCGCACGTAATTACGCCGATAGCAGAGTTTCTTCTTATTTGGCATCCTCTCAATGGTCATCCGATTATAAAAAAAGCTTTGCCGAAATTGTTAATTCGGAATCTGTCCGTCAAGTATTGAGCTATTGCGGCTTTCCGACCGAGGACAGCGACTTTGATAAGTTTAAAAATAACGAGGACATCAAACAAAGAATAGTGAGCATTTCAACCAAAATGGCAGAGACCGTTTTGCGTTCGATTGAACAAAATGTGGCATTGTCCGATAAAAAAATCTCACTTAAAGCAAAGCAACAAGAAACCCTTGAAATAACAAGCGAGGATATAGAAAAGCTTCGTGAAGATGAGATTGAAAACCGAACATCTGAATTTATCCGTCAGCACGAAGAGAACAAACAAGAAAACCCAGACAGCATTATCCCATACCCGGTTGGAGATTTCTTTGAAGCTTACGGAGACGATGCTGATTTACTGGCTGAAATACTTAATTTTACGATAATCAAACATGACGTTGGCACAGGCGAACGCATAAACATGGTTGGCTTTCCTATTGACAAAATGAGCAACTTTGTAACAAAAATTATGACCGAAACAAGCATGAGTTTTACTATAAAGCAAAGACCTGAAAAAGATAAGCAACCTCCAATTGAAGAAAAACCCGAACCCAAACTGCCTACACTCCCCGAACCCGAATTGAAAGCCGCCCCCGAAGCATTTTTGCCGAACGGCATACCGTACCCCGACAAGGAATTAGCTAATATTAAATTCGATAATCCGTTTTTACTCGCTGTATCAACCGAAACTGCTTTAAGTCTTTTCGGCAAAAACTACACGATATATTCAGCAACCGAGACCGCAGAGGATAATCCAAACGAGTATATCAGTAGCGATAGATTGATTAACTCTTTGGATGACAGCCGAGATGTTCTGATAAATCACGAGGGCATACTTGCTGTTCATCAAAGAACTTGGGAACGAGATTATATAATAAATTGCGATGCACACAAAGAACTAGTTAAAGCCGTATCAAGCGATAGTGAATTTAACGCAAGCTATAGCGGCGATTACGGCGATGATATGCCGATAGATAAGTTTCAGGAAAAATTCCTCGGAGTTATCAGCAGGACAAATGATAAAGTCTATGAAGATTATGTTTACAACATAAAAGAAAATGATTACGCTACGTTCGCTGATTTTTCACGAAACGTCTACTTAACTGCGGGAAAAGAGGTTGAAGCCAATCGTAGGTCAAATCACTTTCCAACGGAAAGTGAACGAGAAAGTGCCAACAGCACCTCCGAAAATCCAATTGAAGAATCAACCGTAAACCCAAAGCCCGAAAGCGAAGAGGATTTTTTGGTTAATGCAATAAATTTAATTTATGAGCAGATAAAAGATGATGAAACTATTTTGAATGAACTTGCAACCGCAAACAGGCGTACAGCATTGATACAGAGCATAACCAATGCTACAACAACAGCCATTGTCGGCAATAGCAAAAAGGACGAAACAACGATAAAATTATATGAATCATATGTGACTAAACCTGCTTTCAGAAAAAATTTAATCAATCAGCTTTCTCATAAAATATGGAGAAACAGGGAGACTGCAAAAGACAATATTAATGATTTAAAAGTAAAGTTCGAACTCGAAACACTCGAAAACGCAGTTATAACAGCCGACTGCTACAATTTTAAAAATGCAACATACGAAATTGCCCCAAATAAGAACTGCCTTGTTGAAGTGCCTTTACTCCTCACAGAAGCAGTAAAAGAACGGCTTAGACAGCATAATATAACCGTTGAAAACCCCGATGTAATGATTCTGACCAAAGACTTTGTAAATAATATAGACCACGTTATGGTTGGCGGCGAACCTGCCTATGTTTCACTCTCCAATCATAACTGGATTGATGCAATTCCGGCAAAGAAATTTTTCACCGAGAGCGAATACTTGACTATGTGCGAGGTGTCAAAACAAGCGGTTATCGCTAACACTAAAGGCACAGATAAAGGCGAACAATTAAACTTATTTGGTGTCGCTGATGAGCCGATAATTGAATCGGCAAAACTTGAAACATCTGAAACACCGCCAATTGAAAAATCAGAAATACAGACAATGGAAATTATCAAAAGTACCAATAATAACGCAACTACAAACTATATCGTCTACTCCAAAGAACACGGTGTTGATAAACGATACGGGGCAATTGATTTTGCAGGTGGCAGAGTTGGCGTAGGGCTTATGTTCGCTACGCTTTTTCGTGATTTAGGCAAGGCAAAACAACTTGTGGATGAGTACGGCAAGGAATATCCGAATTTCGATTATCAAATCCGAAAAGCAGGTACAAGCCAAGTAATTTATGAGATAAAAAGCAATCAAACGGCAGAAATCAGCAAAAATTCTGATAAAGAAAAACAGCCGATAATCAGCGAAATTGTAAAAGAAACCCCGAGTATAATTATCAGCAGAATACTGCCCATAGAAAAAAGCCAAGAAATAGGAGCAGAAAAAGACCTTATTTCTCATGTTGAGTATGAAGAATACACCAAATCTGAAATTGAGCATGAAAATGAATCAATTGTCGAAAAAATACACGAAACAGAAACTGAACCGCCCGAATCCCCGCCTATAAAACAAGAACTCAAAGCTGAAAACTTCCGAATAACTGACGATAATTTTAATATCGGCGGCGGCGATAAAACACGGTTTAGGCAGAATATCGAAGCTATTAAACTCTTAAAACAGCTTGAAGAAAATGACGGACAAGCAACCCTTGAAGAACAAGAAATACTCTCAAAATATGTTGGATTCGGCGGCTTATCGCAAGCCTTTGACAGGAATAATGAGAAGTGGGCGAATGAATATAAAGAGCTGCAGGAAATACTCACGCCGTCCGAATATTCAAGCGCAAGGGCAAGTATTTTAAGTGCATATTATACGTCACCTGCTGTTATCGATGCTATGTATAACGGCTTGGCTAACCTCGGCTTCTCATCGGGGCGTATACTTGAACCCTCATGCGGCACGGGCAACTTTTTCGGCAAGATCCTCGAAGAAATGCAGGGTAGCGAACTTCACGGAGTCGAACTTGACAGCATATCAGGGCGAATTGCAAAACAGCTATATCCACAAAATGATATTTCTGTTTGCGGATATGAGGATAAACCACTTCCAGAAAACTCATTCGATGTAGTTTTGGGCAATGTTCCGTTCGGAGATATTAAAATTAATGATAAGAATTATGGTAAACTTGCCATACACAACTACTTTATCGCTAAATCTCTTGATGTCGTTAAGCCGGGCGGCATTGTTGCGGTCGTTACCAGTAAAGGCACTTTAGACAGCAACCAAAATACTGATTTCAGAAAGCAAATCGCCGAAAAAGCCGAGCTTCTAGGTGCAATAAGACTGCCCAACAACGCGTTTAAAGGGATTGCGGGAACGGAAGTTACATCTGACATTTTATTCCTGCAAAAAAGAACCGAGCCGACTGAATTTATCACCGATTCCGATTATCCCGATTGGGTAAATATAGCTGATTTTTTTTGGTATGATAAAGAGACAGACAGTTATGAAGTATTTCCTATGAACGGATATTTTGCCGATAATACCGATATGATTTTAGGTAACATAGTCAAAGGCAATAAACTGTACGGCAAGTCTAACGACACTATGTGTGTGCCTATTGAGGGTGCGATTCTTAAAGACCAACTAGCCGAAGCAATTAAATCAATCAAAGGCAAAATCAGCGATATAAAGCCTGTAGATATAAAGATTGATTCAGATTTAGTATCTGCCGACCAATCAATTCCTGTAGGCAATTACGGCATAGTTGACGAAAAATTATATTACAGGTCTAACAGCCACCATATGAAACTCATTGAAACCCCTAAAAAAACTGTTACACGCGCTATAGGCATGATTGAACTACGCAGTATAATTCATACTCTGCTTAAACTTCAAATTGAAAACACGAATAACTGCAATGAAGAAAAGATTGCAAACTCCCGCGCGGAGCTTAATGAAAAGTATGATTTATTTATCAAAAATAATGGTCGTGTCGGCGAAAGCGCGAATATGAGTGCGTTTAAGAATGACAACACCTATCATCTGATTAAAGGTCTTGAAGTTTACGACAGTAAGCGCAACTTTGTCCGCAAAGCGGATATATTCACAACCAATACAATAACGCCAAAAGCGTTGCTCGAAAACGTGGATAATGCAAGCGATGCCCTGCTTCTTTCTATCGCTGAAAAGGCTCGTGTTGATTTTGAATATATGGCTATTTAAGCCAAAGCTTGGCTCGGCGTGGATTGCACCTAGGTATGTCCAACAGTTTGCGGAAGAGGTCTTTCAAATTCCAAGCAGATACAAGGATTCATTTAAGGTTGAATTTTCGGAATACGGTGACAAGTGGAGCGTAAGCGGTTATCCTAAGATTAGTTCATTAGAAAACAATTCAATCGTGAAGAATAAATACGGCGTAAAAGGCGATTTATTGGCATATGACATTCTCGAAATGGCTTTGAATTTTAAACGTCCCGAAATTAAAAGAGATAAAAGGTATGAGAACGGCAGGGTTATATTAGACAGAGAGGGGAAACCTGTCAAAGAGGTAGATATTAAAAAAACTACCGAAGCAGAGCAAAAGCAAGCCGAACTTAAAAAGCGATTCATAGAATGGGCGTTTGAAAACCCCGACCGCCGAAAAGAATTAGTTGAGGTTTTCAATGAACGCTTCAACAGTATTCGTCTGCGTGAATATGACGGCAGTAACCTAAATCTGACAGGAATCAATCCCAATATCATATTGCAAGACCATCAGAAAAATGCCATAGCTCGCATACTCTACAGCGGTAACACGCTCATTCCGTACCCTGTAGGTGCGGGGAAGACGTTCATAATGGTTGCCGCCGCTATGGAGGGCAAAAGGCTTGGGCTTCATAACAAGCCTATGTTCGCCGTGCCTAATCATCTGACGGAGCAAATTGCAGACGATTTCAGAAAGCTTTATCCCGCCGCAAACATTCTTGTTGCCGATAAGCGGGATATGGAAAAAGGCAGAAGAAGAGATTTCATGGCGAAAATTGCAACCAATAATTTTGATGCGGTCATCATCGGTCATTCATCATTCGACCGTCTGAGGCTTTCACCCGAAAAAGAAGCAAAATATATTCAAGACGAGCTTAACATATTAGAAATTGCTTTAAGCAATGCAAAACAAAACGGCGAAAAAGGCTTTTCGGTTAAACAGATTGAGAAATCTATCCAAAATTATGAAAGCAAGCTTAAAACAATCCAGTCAAAAGTCGGCGATGACGGCGTTATTCCCTTTGAACAACTCGGCATTGATAAAGTATTTATTGACGAATCTCACAACTACAAAAACCTCGACTTACCGACAAAAATGACCCGCATTGCAGGGCTTGGTTCAAAAGGTTCGGGCAAATCGCTTGCGTTGCTTATGAAATGCAAAGAACTTTCTGAATTTACAGATAATAAGGGGATTGTTTTTGCGAGTGGAACGCCTGTCAGCAATTCAATGACAGAAATGTATACAATCATGCGGTATTTACAGCCCGAAGTGTTAGAGCAAGCGGGAATAAAATCATTCGACCAATGGGCTTCTGTCTTTGCGGATATTACTCATTCTATGGAGCTTAAGCCCGAATGTGACGGCAAATATCAAATGAAAACCCGTATTCAAAAGTATAATAATTTCAATCAGCTTCTAACCATGTTTGGGTTATGTGCTGACATTCGAGCCGCCGGGGAAATTACTCTGCCTGTTCCCGAACATACTAAAGTGAATGTTGTCGCTCCCGCAACTCCTCCGATTAAGCTTGAAATGATGAAATTAAACAAGAGAGCTACAATGATTCGTAAGGGGAAAGACGAAAACGGCAATAAACTCGACCCTAAAAAAGATAACTTTTTAAAGCTTACTACAGACGGCAAAAAAATCGGTCTCGACCCTCGCCTGATGAATCCCAACGCTCCCGACCACCCTAATTCTAAGATAAATATCTGCGTTAAAAACGTCTTGCAAGAGTACAAAGAAAGTGCAGACGTTAAAGGCACACAGGTTTTGTTCTGCGACCTTTCAACCCCGAAAACTCAAATTCACAACACATATACCATATACAAAAAAGATTATGATGGCGAGTATAACGCTGTTTATTCAGCCGCCCTTAAAAACAAAGGTCATGTTTTCGATTTTGAGGAATTACATGAAAAGTTTACCGACACTCGAAAAATGCCCAAGCCGTACAGAGAAGATAACGATAAGTTAGGCATAGGCGATGTGATTGTTATAAGCAAACTCGATACGGCTGGGAATACAATCAATGAAGCTCAAATAGTCGGTGAAAAAGGGCTTGACGGCGATGCGGGTGATGACTTCTTTGATAACGTAGAATTAGAGCGTTTCGTCAGCAAGGATGCACCTAAGAAATTTTGTGCCTATGATGATATCAAGGAAAAACTCATCAAAAACGGCATACCCGAAAATGAAATAGCTTTTATTCATGATTATGAAAAGTCAAAAGATAAGCAAGGATTATATCAAAAAATGAACGAGGGCGAAATTCGTGTCCTCATCGGAAGCACCTATAAATGCGGCGCGGGAATGAACGCTCAAAAACGTATGGTGGCTCTGCATCATGTGGATGCCCCGCTTCGACCCTCTGACATGGAGCAACGAGAAGGACGGATTTTACGGCAGGGAAATGACAACAAACATGTTAAAATCTATCGCTACAGCACAGACCGCACTTTCGATGCTTATACATATCAAATTCTTGAAAATAAGCAGAAGTTCATCGGTCAGCTTATGGCAGGGAAACTCAAAGTCAACAATTGCGAGGATATTGATGATAAGGTTCTTGATTTTGCAGAGGTTAAGGCTTTAATCGCGGGAAATCCGCTTATTAAAGAAAAAATCGAACTCGAACGAGATATTAATATTCTCAGAATCTTAGAAGCTTCATTCATGCGGCAAAAATTCGATACAGAAGATAAGTTGCAAAATTACCCGCTGAAAATAGAATCAGCAAAATCAAAAGCAAAAAATACAAAAATCGACATTCAAACCCTAAGTAGCCAACAACCTGAACTCCACCCCGAAAATCCCGAAAAAGAAGTATTCCCGTTGACATTAAATACAAAAATTGACGGACAAACAGAACCTAAGAAATATTATGACAGAGAGGAAGCAGGAGAAGCTTTGCGGAGTTTAATACTGAAGGGCGTAGGATTGCCTAGGGGAAGTACTAAAGAAATAGGCGAATATAAAGGTTTTACTTTGTCCTTATATCGAGATGCTTTATCCGTTATGTATGATGAGCTTAAAATCTTAATAAGCGGTACGGCAACTGATTATATGGTAGACATTAACATGGACGAAAATGTCAACGCCGCAGGGAATATGAGCCGGATAAACAACATCTTAAACAACCTGCCGAAAAGACTTGAAAGTCAAGAACAAATAATCAAAGACCTTGAAGCTGACGAGCAAATACTTAAACAAGAACTTGAAACTTTGAAAGCTTTTCCGCAAAAAGAGAAGCTAAACAACCTTGAAACTGAATTAATTCGAGTGGATGCCGAATTGAGAAAACATGAATCAACCGAGCAATCTCCCGAAAGCCTGCTTATGTATGAATTTATATCAGACATATTTCCTACAATTATATCGGGCGAAGAAACTAAAGTTAAACTAACTGACAACCTTGTTTTGCAACATAACCTTGAAGACAACACTCACACAATGGCATACACTCAACAAGAGAACGGCAAAACAATATACGACCCCGCCATCACTTTTCAAATTATTCCCGAAAAAGAAATTGCTACACCCATACGTTTTACTAACAACACCTTAGAGGTTGATATTAAAGCAGAAACCAACCCAAAAAATCAAAGCGAAATAAATAACATTGCACTATCATGGCTGAACAAAGCTTATTCCCAAGCTCATGAACGTATAAAAATCAACCCGCAATTGAATGGTACAATAAGCGAATCGGACATAAAAAAAGCCATAACAGAAACACAAGGGATTATAACTATGACAAGCAATAGTAGCCCTCTTCCCGAAGATGAGGACAGAGAAAAGAGAGAGAACAGGCATGGAGAGAGAGCTTGATAGAGTTGCTGAATTATAGCGGAAAAACCTATCAACGAAAATAATCTTTCGTTGATAGGTTTTTCACTTTCCATCGGAAAATGAAAAAAGAGAGCAATCGCTCTCTTTTTTTCACGCATACTTCTTATGGAACGCCATTATATCATCAGGGTTTGCATTTACTTTTTGAGCAATATCAGCAATAGAAACATCTAATTCAAGCAAAGAGGAGATATACCCCGCTAATCGCTTTGAAACTTCATTGAAGCAATAAACAGTGTCTTGAACCGTGACTTTGAAAAAATCAAACGGAGTGCAGTCTTTGCCTGTTTCCTTTTTTACGTGTTCGGGCAAACTGATTGCCGTTTTATAAAACTCTTCAACAAATTTGGCTAATAGCTCTGCTGTGGTTTTAGCGTGTTCCGCAATGGTTTTAGCCTTTTCAGCCGCCGCTTTATCTCGGAGCAATTGCTGTTCACGAAGTTCGTATAGTAGTTCCTCTTGTCTTTGTTCAAGAATTAGACGAGATTTCTCATCTTTATTCATAGCATTGATTCTATAAATTAAATCTTGTATATACGCAGAATTTGCAGTTGCATTTTGAATCATATCCAATTCCTCCTTTGAAGTTGAAGCCAAAACTTTTAAAAACAATTTTCCTGTTTCAGTATCAAGTACATTAGAAAAGTCGTATTTTGCAAGCTCTATAAAATGAAACTCCAGTTTATCGCTCATAATCTCGTTTGTTTCTAAATCCTTAATCATGCCGATACGATGACAACGATTAGAATTATCAATGTTTTCAGATAAAAGCCAAATAGAAATCGTTTTTCTTACCTCTGTAAACGCTTCTCCTGATAGTAACCCAATTTGATGAATCCTAGCCCATTGATACAACGCTCTGTCATAAAGGTCTAATTTTGTTATGCGTTGCATTTCAACATTAAGTAATTCTGCCTTACCGTATAGCTTTATAGTAGCCAAAATATCAAACCTAAGATGGCGAATTTTCACATCCGGGGGTGGGAGTTCAGCGTTGTTAATGACAAGCTCTTCAATGTCATTCGGATTAAGGCTTAAAATTTCGCAGATAAGAATTTTCAGCCTTTCCTTTGCTCCGTCAGAAGCGGCAAATAACATCTTGAACATCAAGTCATTACTCGGAAGATGGAATCTCTCAGAAGCCATTAAGACCACCCTTTCTTATTTTTATTATAACCTATCTTTTCGTTTTTGTCAAGTATTTTTTTGACTTTTTACCGCATTAACCTCCTACTCAGCCCGCAAGCAATAAGAAACGGAATAAACAAATGCCAAGCAAACCAAGCAATAATCGGAAGCAAAATAAACGGAAGCATCTTAAACCAAAAACTAATCGGCAGCGGTCTGATTTTCCCATCACCAAGCCCGAATAAAAAGCCTACAGCCCAAATAGCCGTCCCGAAAACGATTGCAATTATTATATATCCTATCCATGTAACAACGTAACAACTATTTCGGGCAAATCAACCGCCAAACCGACAAGTCCGCTGACCAGCAAAATAAGTAGTGATACCCCTATCGCAATCGCCATACCTTTTAACCCTGCCAAAAATCTTCTTCCTAATTTACTCATAATTCATTTCCCCTTTCAATAATTCAAGTATTCGAGAACGCATTACTCGAAATTGTATCTGTAACCAAGTTAGCTTATTCTTCATTCCACACGTTAACTTGATAGTAATAGCCGTGTCCACGCATATCGTCATCGAACGTGAACACGCAAATTTCGTTGTAGCAAGTGCCGTCCCAGTTGTTGATGTATGTTTGTAAATTATAGGGAAACTGTCTTACTATTTCGGCTTTGCATGGGGGCATATCAGTTTCGTCAATGGGATAAATAGGGTCGTAGCGATGAAGTTCTGTAACTTCGTATTCCTCAAACTCATCTGTATAGTAGTACCGGGTAAACCCCTCCGAAGTTGTGTAGCTTGCGTGTTTGCGGCGATGTTTTGTTGTGGTTCTATAGTCTGCAAAGTGGCAATGCTTTTTATCCCCAACGACTGTGTAAGATGTCATATACTCTGTCGCAGGGTTTGTGAAGTCCTCCGGGGAGAAGCTACGTTCCATACCTTTTTTAGACACCCTCATTTTTATATAGGCAAGGAACTCGCTGACCGTTACATTATTGCGTTGTATTTCGATATGATTCTTTTTCATATTGTCCGCTTTTCTTTCAGACACCTCAATCATCATTATCCCTCTTTTCCAACCTTTTTGACATTTTCACTTTCCAATGGAAAGTGATTTTTAAAACCAAATTCAAATTACTCTGCCATTTCAACAATCGAATTGTTTTTACTCCTAATACTATTATATCATACTTGTACAAGTATGTCAACACATTAAATAACCAAACTTTCAGATTGTTTTATGTGAAATATGTACATATTTATAATAATTTTGCTTTAAGAAAAAATCACTTTCCAATGGAAAGTGAAAAGTGCCGACACTGTCGGCAAATTTATTTTCGTTTTTATTCGTAAAAAAAATTATCGCACAGTATCATCACGCTTAACTTTTTCAAAAGAGTTGAGGGGTTTATTTGTGTCATCAATGGCTTCCTGAACATCTGTAGTATTGGGTTTGCTTTGAAATTTTGGGTTAAAAATGTGTTTTGAATCATCGGGAATTTGTTCATACGTAAGAATTTGTTCAAACATAGTTTTTACATCAGCGGCGATAGGGGATTTTTCGGGAGATTTATTAGGAGAATCAATAGCTTGTTTTAACTCAAGTTTAGCATTGTCGGATAGCTTTGAGAGAATTTCATTAGGAAGCGTTAAGGTTGATAAATCCAAGCCTTTTTTGATGTACGTAACTTCGGAATATTTTTCATCTTTTATGTCTTTGCGTAGAATGGCAAAAATCGGGTGGGGTTTGGTTATAAATAAACGAACATTACCTTGTAAATTAGTTTTCGGTATGTATTTACTATCATCTAATTCAAAGCCCAAACAAGATTTTACCGTTCCTGCCAACTTGTCCGCTTTAAGTACAAAACCATTGCCATTATAATCTCCGATTTCTTTAGATGTTACATGAGCCATTGTTGTTTGATGCAATGCGGACATCTTTTTCTCAATTAACCTTGTATTATCTTGCGAAAAATGAAAATCTTTTAATGTTCCTGTAATTGCTAAATTGTAAAATTCAATACTACTGTTCACTTGTTTATAATTTCTTTCTACTCCTGTTAAGTGAAGAAAATGCTTTGCTAAAAATTCTGTTTCAATATGTTCTATATCATCTTTAGTGCTGAAAATTATCAGCAAGTTTTTTCCATTAAGATTTTCCTCATGTCTTCTTGCTAAACCGATAATTTCATTCGCTACTTGTTGGTTAGTCATTCTATAACGCTCCCTTTGTCTGAATTTTAAAGAGGAGATGACAGTCCCGTAGGTAAAGCCTTCTCCTCTTAATGACTGATTCTGTTGTCCGCCAACAATCGGCACATTCGTCCGACAAGGTTGCATACCTGCCTTACAGCTCCTCGTGTAATATGCCCACCAGTTGCGTTAATGCTATTCGCAACGAGCATCGGATTGACAATGTGTCAGCCACACATATTATATTTATATTATACCCTATTAATTCCGCTTTGTCAATAGCTTTTTAAAAAATTATAAGCCAATCAAAGCCAAAACCAACAAATGCACCGGGTAAAACGCATAGAAGAACCACTTTGTAAAAACTGATGATTTATCTTTGACAACCGTGTCAAGTTCCCTGTCGTGTGCCGAGATGAAAAATATTCCGCTTGCTAATCCGAGGAGCGTAAAAAGGCTTGCGGTAATCTCATCTGCTAAATAAAAACATATGAAAATATAGAAAACCGATACGGCACAATAACTCATCATCTGCTTGAATTTACTGTCCCTGAATACCCCGAAGCACAGCACCCATAACGGAGCTACAAACGCCCAATCGCTCCACAGGCATATTACGCATATAAATACTACAAAGGGCAATTTAAAAGCTTTCAGGTGTTTTAACAGCTTTGTCTCGTCCCATTTCAGCCATACGGAAAGCAATGTTAAGCCGAAAAACAGCGTAAAAAGGACGTTGCCGTGTGCCGTTATCTCGCCCAAAGATGTGGGCAACGCCCTATTCCAAACCCATGCGAAAGGGAATTGCGATAATAAAGCGAATCCTAAAAGCCGAAGTGCATATTTTTTGACATTTCTTGTGCGGAAACAGCCCTCGGCTATAAGATAGCAGATAATCGGTATTGTCGTTTTACCGATTGTCCTGAACACAAAGTATGCAAGGCTTGTCGGCATGAGGAATACGACCGCTATGTGGTCTATCAGCATTGCCGTGATTGCTGTTAATTTTAATTGGTTTGTAGAAAATTTCAAAGTTATCATCTGCCTTTATATGATTGCCCGAATGACCGCTAAAACAAGCAAATGAAGCGAGTAGAATATGCAAAAGCTCCATTGACTAACAAAGGCTGAAAGCTTATTCTGCGGATATGCAAGGGCATTTTCGCTCACAGCAATGTCATCGGTATTGCCGTTCTGAACAAACTCTGCGTTGTCATAAAATATGAGGATAATTATAGAAATCAAAAGCCCCGCCGGGAATGTTATAACTAGCGGAATAGCTGAATCCATATTGTTATCGGTTAAGCTCTTGAATGACAGGTAGATTATAACAGCAATTATGAGCGAAAATATGCCTAAATCAATCAATTGCCTCTTCTTGCTTTTTCTTCGGGAATTAAATATCAACATAAAAATTATCGGTAAAAATGCCAGCTCGCACCATAAGCTGAATATCAGAAAAAACGCAAGCCATAGCAGTTTATTGATTCTTAACCTCGCCCTTTCAAGCCTTGCCGACCGCTCCTGTTTGCCTAAAAGATAGTTGGTTTTACAAAGTTCTTTTGTTCTGCCGCTGTATTTTATGTTCGCTATTTTTTTATTATAATTGCTTGATACTATCATAAATCCTAAGCAAATAACGATTGAAAATAGTATGTTGCCTTTTGCCGTTAATACCTCCAAAGTCAGCGGCAATTCGCCGTAATAGAGCCACATATATTGAAATTGGGAAGCGACCGCAAAAGCCGTCAGCGTTAACATACTCCGTTTTACATTCGCTCTGAACCCATCGGGTTTATAATAAATTTCAAACAAAAGATAACAGATAAGCGGAGCTGATGCTACTCCTAAAATCTGAAATATTATGCTCACAAAGCCCGAAAAATCCATAAATCCAACCGAAATACTATTAAGCAACACAAACGCCATTATTATTAAATTGACATGAAATGCGGACAGCTTAAATTTCTTTATATTCATGCTTTTCACGCTCCATCCGCTTCAAAATGCTCTGCAAGTAAACCGACAATATTGTTATGAAAATCATAACAATAACGGTATTTTTTAAACTCTGTCATAACCTTATGAAGCTCTGTAGCGGCTTCATTATATTCCTTTTTAGCCAACAAATTGCTTATAACATTTATGTCATTATGATACCGACTGTCAACGCATTTCTTTTTTGTGACTTTAGCAGATTTGTAGTTTTTGCAGAACGATTGAAGATTCAGCACAATGTCATCTGTTGCTTCATCTGAGTATGGTAACAATTTATTAACGGATTCCTCGATTGCTCGCTTATAATTCTTATTTTGTTGCTTCGGTTTATTTATTATAGCAAAATCATCATCAATATTTAAAACATCACTTGATTTTCCTTTGCCGTAAAGGTATTCATTCATTTTATAAGCAATCATCAAAAGTCTTTTTTTATGCTCATTATCAGCTACTCGATAAAACCCTACTAAAACGGCTTCGCTTTCGGTAAGATTGTCCGTAATGTAAGTTACGCCTTTGTCATCTGTTTGATTCATACGCTCACGCTCCTTTTCTCTCGACATCGCAGGACAGACACCAACGCCGCTCTCCCTTTTTCTTTTCCCATTAAACCCAAAGACCTCAATGCCGACATTCACAACTCGACCAATAAACTAAATATTACTTTCCAATGGAAAGTAATATTTAAAAATGAAAAATCAACGGTTTGTGTCATCTCTTTTAATTTTAGCCTCCGTTTCAAGCTCTCGTTTGGCTTCTTGAATAACATTTTCAATATCTGACATTACTATTGCTCCTTTTAGTTGACGATTAAACTTAATGTCAACATCATCAGTTTCTGAAATTTCTTTTTCTGCAACCCAAGCTAAAGCGTTTATATCCCATTTTTTATTAATGGATTTTTCGGCAAATGGTTTGGTAAAATTGGTTATATAAGGATAAATCTCGTTGAAATCGGGCTTATTTTTAACGCCGACTAGCTTGTTATATGCGTGTTCAAGGTCTGCTCTGCGTGTATAAAGAGCATTAAACGAACCCATTTCACGCCCTTTCACCCGGCAAGCATCAAGAATGTCAGCAGTTTTTATTTCAACACAATGCGAAAGTGCGTAAACATCAACAAAATCTTTTACTCGCCTAAAAATCTTATCACTTGCTAAAACAGATATTTTATCCGACAAAATATCATTTGGCAAAACGCCCTTTATGCTCATATTGCCGTAATAATAAATCCTGCTCCCAATTACAGGCTTCATGCTTATGTCAATAAAAAACAATTGTTCATTAGATGCTCTTTCTTTTACGACCAATCCCGCTGATTTTTGTTCTCCGTAATTTCTTACGGCAACAGCATAATATTGATTTTGAAAATCCCCTAAAGATTTATTAATTATGTTTACCAAATAATCCATAGATGGCGGTTGGGAAATCCAATTAGCATCAATATCTTGTGTTTCTCTATCAATAGAATTAAAGCTATTTTCTTGCAACACGAGCTTAGAAATTAACGCGCCTTTAAACACAATCGGCAAATTGTGTTCTGATATTTTAGCCATAACCAAGCACATAAACTTTTCTCTATCAGTCATTTTTACCACCCCACCTTAATCATCATAATACTCAATCGCCCAATCCTTAATTGCGTTAAATTTCTCCGTGTTTTCAGGCTTTATATGCAGACCATCAAAGCTCTCGTTATGGGTATGATAATACATACTAAGCCCCTCTACAAGCGATTGCTCGTCAATATTATCAAAATCACTTAACATATCGTTAATTGTTTGATTAACAGACGTACAACGCACATTTCCGTATTTCACAACGTCAATGCCGTCATAAGTCTCCAGTATTCGATAGTTAATATTATCAAATGCCCCTTGCTTTTTAGCATAAACATCAATATCTTTCCCCTTTAAATAGCCGCTGAAAAGTTCCAAACACTCTAAAGCAGAAGTGTAGCATAATATAACATCGCTCCCGCCTACTGTGTCTCGAAACCAAGCTCTGTTAGTAAGATACTCATTGCTGGTCTTAGTAACCATATCCAACTCACCATCCTTATACATTCTATTATATCCCTCAAAAGCAATTTTGTCAAGTCAAATTTAAATATGCTCAACAACCCATGTATTCACTTTCCGTTGGAAAGTGAATACATTAATGCTGGTTTATCAAGACCTAAAACGCTGTATCACCCTCCTCTATCTCAAACTCTCCGAGAGAAAAGTAAGCTTCAAGAGCTTTCAGAATTGTATCTTTCAACTCGTCATCGGACACATCATCAGAAAAGTGTTTTTTAAGTTCAGACGGATTCTTGAATTTAAAAACAAGCGGCTTTTCTTTGGGTTCGCTCTTAGCTCCCTTATCGCCTGTCAGAATCAGTTCAATCATCTGCTTGGTTAAACTGCCGTTTCCGTCAAGCTTCATTTCTGCGGATTTGCTCCGTATTGCTTCCGCTTGCTTTTCGGTGATTTTGCCGTATTTTTCAATCAATGAGGGGAGAAATTTTTGCACTTTTGAATTGAGTGCAGACAACGCAACAGCCGCCCTTAGTGAAATAAAGCCTATAACCTCGCCGCTCTCATCTTTTTTGCCTTGAATGTACAGCTTTACATCATCATGCAGATTTTCCCATATCCGCAAAAGCCTTACGACAGTGGAATACGACAGCCCATACAACCCCGCCACTTCCTCGCTTACCGCCTTGTTATAAGCACCGAATTTGCCCCTCGGCTGTTTGCCGCTCTCTTCGGCTTCCGACTTCATCTGTTCAATTTCAGCCATTTTATCTTCCGAAAACAACAGCTTATAATGCGTTCCGATAATCTCCGCTCGCTTTAAGAGCGTCATTTCGCCGATGCTCTGCTGATGAGTATTCGTGATAATCATAAATGATGACTTGCAGTCGATTATTATGTAGTCATATGAAGCAAAGCAATCGTTAGCCAAAATATCTTTAAGCACGTCAAATTGATTGGAACGCTTGCCAAAATCAGGCTCTGAATGGCTTAACCCTAAGTCGCTCGGAATGTAATCAACTCCGTTCAACTCATTATGATAGATAATATCCTCAACGCCGTTAAAATTCTTGTGTTTTTTACCAATCACTTTGTTGACAATATCGGTAAGTGTAACCGTCTCATCTGTCAATTTAAATCCCAAATAAGTCCCCAAATTCCCCTGTGGGTCGGCATCAATAAGCAACACTTTTTTGCCCTTTAACGCCAAAGCAACGCCTAAATTCATGACTGTGGTAGTCTTGCCGACTCCGCCCTTTTGGTTTACAATTGCAATAACCTTTCTCATGTTTTACCTCCTAATTTTCTAACTCTTCCGAATATTCGGGAAAAGCATGATTCAACCATTTTACGCATTTTTTAAATGCTTCCAAAATAACCTTGGCTTCACGCTCGTCATCGTCATCATCAAAGTTGCAATCAAGCAAAAATCGCTCTTTATGCTCGACATATTCCGTCAGCGACATATGAACCGCATAAAACAGACCTTTCGCAAGATTTTCATCTTTCGTTTGTTGAGGTTCGATATACTCAATAAACGCTACACACGTCATTTCAATTTGATTGTCCGCCAATTCCTCGAAACAGTCGGTAACGCATGAAGCGGCTACATCGTACCATTCGTCATAATCCTCGCATGTTTCACAACATTCGTCAATCTCCTCAATCATCGCAACTACTCTTTCGTAGCTTTCATCGCTTGCTAACATAGTGTTTCGCTCCTTTCACATACTTTTACATATTCCCTGCAAGTTCCCCCTCTAATCAATGGGAGTATCAGCAAGTCTTTGTTGTGCTTTGCTTAATGTTCCGTTCACTTTCCAATGGAAAATGATTTTTTGTTTTTTGTGTTTTCTCCATACACCTAGTATAGCATACTTGTACAAGTGTTGTCAATATGTTATACTATTAATAGTGAATAAAAAAGAAAGCGGGGAATCGTTATGAGCAGTTCGGTGGGTAGCAGAACTAAAGAGGAGAATAAAATTAAAATTGAGTTAAATCAATTTTATATTGATGCGGAAAGCTCCGGCGGGGTTGCGTATTATCTTTTGTATTACCCGAATCAGCAGAAGAAAATTTCGCAGATTTCTTATGATTCACTGTATTTGTCATTGCCCAAAGACATGTATGATAAAATCTTTATTTGCGCTAAAATGTGCAATATTTCACAAGAAGAGTTGGATAGTGACAACGTCAAATTCTGCCAAATCCCGCAGGAAATTTTAACTTTGCCGACTGCCGCCCAAAAAGAATTATATAAATTCAAGCCGCATTACAGGTTAGGCGTCCAAAGCACCGCGACTAAAAACAAACTAAACAACAGGCTCTATAAAAGAATACCGCTCAACGTCCCCCTAGGGCGTGAGGAAGATATAAAAGAGCGGGCTAAACAGCTGGGTTTAAGCGTTAATGCTTATTTGAATGGACTTATTAATGAGGATTTGGAGAAATGCTAAGAATAATTCCCAACCTTTAATTTCACTTTCCATTGGAAAGTGATTTTTTTTCGTACTCAACTAACTTTCAATATTTTCTCTGAATTTTTATAATAACCCTTGACAATGCACACGGTATATAGTATAATTAAGTATATAATAAAACAAAGGAGTTGTTTTTAATGGCGGCAACAAATATTACTTTTCGTTTGGATGAAGAGGTTAAAAGTGATTTTGAAGAATTTTGCGAGAATGTCGGAATGAACATCACAACAGCTTTGAATATGTTTATTAGGGCAACATTGCGGGAACGTCAGCTTCCTTTTGCGGTTGAGGATAAAAACCACGACCCTAAAGCACAGGCTCGTAAAGACTTCAAAAAGAATTTAAAAGAAATGCAAGCAATATCTGTCAAAAACGGCACGGATAAAATTACTATGGAGGAAATTATCGCTGATATTGCCGAATACAGGGCAGAAAAGAGGGCGGAAAATGCTTAATGTTGTTATTGATACAAACGTAATTATCTCATCGGCATTAACGCCCGGCAGAAAAGCTGATATTGTGATTAACTCAATTGTTGAAAATAAAAATTTCTGTTGGATTTACAGTAATGATATTCTTGCGGAATACGTGGAAGTTTTGTCACGCCCCAAGCATAATTTCCCGATTGAAAACCAAATGATTTATATAAACACAGTTAAAAGTTTCGGCAAATTAATTACTACGCCCCCGAGTGTTATTCCTATTCGTGATGAAAAAGACCGTTGCTTTTATGCCGCCGCCGTCCAAAGCGGGGCTGTACTTATTACAGGAAACAAGAAGCATTTCCCCGATGAAGATTTTATCCTCTCCCCTGCGGAGTTTATTGAGAGGTATTTATGATAGGAAATACAAATCTTTTTCCACTTTCCATTGGAAAGTGATTTTTTTAATACCTCTCTTTTTTAACAAGCTCTTTATACTTGCAATCAGACAAGTTAGCTTTTGCTAAAAAAAGCATGGTAATCCCCGTTATTCCGCAGGTATAACAGCTTAAATCGTCATAATCATCATAGAATGTGGGGCTAATATGCTTGCAACCCTCACACGGCATTTCATTTATATTCATTCAATCGTCCCCTTGTTTTTCTTTTCCCTACAAACTCCAAGACCCCAAAGCCCGATATCAACAACCTGCCCATCGCACACAAACAAATTGCTATTTCTAAATCACTTTCCAATGGAAAGTGATTTTTTAAAAATTTCCGAGTTCCGAGCGTATAATTTCTCCTCTAATTCCCCGCATTTCTTGCAGTTCGGACAATATTTCTTTTGGAATATCTTCTTTATATGATACAAAATATTCGTCCTTCTCATAATTGTGTAATGTAAGGGAATGCTCTAATTTTTCAAGAAGCCGCTTTCTGTATTCAAAATTTTTGCTCAATATAAGAATATCATCACAAAGAATAGTAATATCTTTAACATAACGCCGACAAGAAATGCCCCTGCTTATTCTTAATGCTGTCGTGTAAACTGAAGGGGCGGTCACTCTTAAATCTGTTGGTATGTCCTTTAGTCTTAATTCGTCATGCAAAAGCATTTCTATTATAAAATCCATAGCTTGCTGATAAAGATAATCAACTGAAATTTTATTCATATTCCGTTTCTCCATTTTTGAGTAATCTTATTTTATATAACCCTTTAATTTCATATGTTTTACAACAACAGGCGGAATAAAATCCCCTAAAGCAAATGAAACTGTCGATGAAAATATGGCTAACAGAATACTTACGATAATGGCGTTTGCCGCAAATCCGAACAAAGCCGATAATACCATTACAATTATCGCTATAGCTGATATAGCCGCGCATATATAATGAATTGTTTGAATTATTTTGCTGTATTTTAATTCACGAATAGTGATTTTTTCACGGTCGTAACGCAAACTTATATTCGGGGATTCCCCGATATTGTGAATCTCAAAATCAAACTCAATAAAAGCATTAGAGCCTAAATCACTCATGTTTAGATTTAGCGTATTCTTAGCTGTATCAGGAATTTCGCTGAAGCTGAAACTCTTTGCAAACATGATTTTCTTCGGCTTACTAAGTTTAGCGACAACAGCACCATAATCAACGATTATTCCGAGACCACGTTCGCCGTAGTCGCTGTTAAAAACTGCTCTGGCAAACGAGGGATTCCATATTAAAACAGTAACCCTAAATTTGCCGTTAGTTAACTTTTTCGGAATCAATATAATTTTTATCTTCTTTTTGCCCATATTTTTGAATACCCATGCGATAATAAGTACAACCAATCCCGCAAGCAACCCGCTTAAAAATGTTTCCCAAAATCCCATTTTATAATACCCCGATACTATAACGGCTGTGATTACTGCACTTATCGCAGGCACAGTATCTAATGCACCGTTTAGTTTACCTTTCTTCATATTCCCTCCATTACACCTTAAATTTTTGTTATTGTCAATATCAACATTCTTGTCATCAAAAATACCTACCTATAATACTATACAATATAAATAACATAACCCCAAGCAGAACTATTTTAAAAATCAAACTCTTAAAAGATGCCCTTATTTCCTCTTTTGACATCTTCCCCTCGCCGAGTTTTTTCTTGACTGTATTATTTTGAGGTTTAGGGCGAACATAACGATAAGACGGCTTATGCCGCTTTGGATTATTTGCATGGCGTTTCTTAGATACAGGCACGTTATACAATCCTTTCTTTTCACTTTCCAATGGAAAGTGATTTTTAATTGGCTCTGTTGTTTTTAATACCCCTCTCTTAAAATGAAAATTACGCCTGAACAAAATATTATTATACCAAGTCCATACATAATAGTCGGGTTTTCTTGTGTAGCTTCTGCGTTAGGCTCTGCTAATTCCTGAACAATTACACTATTTGTCGAATTTTCTCGTACCACTTCTGCGTTAGGCTCTACCAATTCCTCAACAATCGCATTGTTTGTCTGATTTTCTTGTGCCACTTCTGCGTTAGGCTCTGACAACTCCTCAACAATCACATTGTTTGTCGAATTTTCTAGCTTTGCAAGCTCAATCGCACCATTTATAACTTTAACCCCTCCAAATATAAAAGCAACTAAAGCAAGAACTGCTACGAAAAGCTCTATATTATCCACTATAAAGTCAAAAACATCTGATTTTGATATTTTATCGCTTGATTTTTTTGTTTTATCATTTTTTGAATTTTTTTCACGATATGCAATATATTCATCGCTTTTTGAAAAATCCGATTCCTCCGATAAGATATTTTTAGCAAGTTTAAATGGCAAACCTAGTTTTTCAATAACAGCGGCTTCGTTATCTTTCCCAGCATTTTTAAATTGTTCGGTATAGTAATTTACAGCCATTTCCCTTTCTTCATCGGGCAAAGATATTAAATGCTCATTAAGCTCCTCTAAGTATTCATTATACATATTAATCACTCACTTTCTCGAAATAAAATACGATTTTGTGCGGGTTCGGTATCATTCATCGCCAAATAGACCATACATAAGACTATCATAATTATCTCTGCTCAATAATACTGCTGTATTACCATTATCAGCAACAATGGTTATTTCTCTAGGATTATCTTCGCTATCATATTCTTGTATCGAATTGAATAACGATTCAAAATTTTCTAAAACTTTTGGAAATGTAACATATTTCATATTTGGATTACACATATTATTAACCTCTTTCTTTTCAAAACTAAAACTTCAATATTTCCTCCGGCGGTATTGACTTTAATCTACGCAAACGTCTTATAGTAAGTTTGCAATAATCAGGATTAATATCTATTCCGTGAAAAGCTCGTCCTAATTGCCATGCTGTTATTCCTGTTGTGCCGCTTCCGCAGAATGGGTCTAAAACAATTCCTTTGTGTTTACTGCTTGCGAGAATACAAGGTTTAATCAATTCTGTCGGGAACGCCGCATAGTGAGATTCTTTGAGTGGTTTTGTCGCAACCGTCCAAACACTTCGCTTGTTTCGAGTATCGCTGTTGTTTTCCCAAACCCTCCCCCATTGGTCTGAACCGCTTCTGTAATTCGGGTCACTCTTGTTCGGCGTGTAGTTTCGACCTTTCTCACCGCCGAATGTAGCGGTTTTTCTGCCTTTGGTACTCTCGGCTATCGGCTCTTTGATAGTATCATTATTATAATAGTATCTCGCCGACTTTGAGAACATAAAAATATATTCATGACTTCGAGTACATCTGTCCCTCACCGATTCGGGCATGACGTTAGGTTTATGCCATATTATATCTTGCCGCAAATACCAACCGTCATTACGCAGAGCAAACGCAAGAAGCCACGGAATACCAATTAAGTCTTTAGTTTTTAATCCATATGTCTTGCTCTTGTTTGCATAATCGGGTTTCCAGTTTTCGCTTCTCATGGATTTTGATTGACCGCCTTTGCCGCTTCCCGCATAACTATCACCAATCACAACCCACAACGTCCCATCATCTTTCAGCACTCTTTTTAATTCGCCGAACACTTCAACAAGTGCATTTATGTAATTATCGGGCGAATCTTCAAGACCAATCTGCCCCGCAATTCCATAATCCCGCAAACCGAAATAAGGTGGGCTTGTTATACAGCAGTCAAAAATATTCGGCGGCAACTCCCGCAAACATTCTATAGCATTACCGCAAGTTACTCTGCATAGTTTGCCATGCGCGTAGTGTTCTGTCATTTAATCACCACTTTCAACGCTCCTCAATATCAATATCTTTAAAAACCTTTTCTCCGACACCAACATCAATTCGCTTTTCTTCGTTTAACTGTTTGGTAGGCTCTGTTTTGGTTTTAGCTTTGCGTTCGCTTTCTTCCGCTCTGACCTCTGCTAGAATTGATTGATAATCAAAAGAGATATGGCTTTGATATTTTTCTAACATAGATTCCGCTTTTTCTTTTTCATTACGAACGGTTTCGGTTTTGCTTTGTGTTTGCGAAAAATTCATTGTAAGTATATCAATTCTGTCTTGGAATTTTTTAATGTCATCGGGTTTAAGCTTGTATGTATATTCCGTTTTCTTTAAAGCTTCTAACTCATCGGCAGTAAAAATTTGTTTTGTGTTGAAACCGTCAGTCGGAATCTTCGCCGATAGTTCTTGATAAATTTTGTAATCCTCAATGTTGTTTTCAAGCTTAGTCATTTCCTCTTTCATGTCAAAAAGCTCATCTGTTAATTTATCGTATGAATAGGATAACTCATCAAACTTAATTTCAAATTTATTCTGCTCGTCTATGTCATTGTCAATCATAAAATCTAAAACCGCTTGCATTTCTTTGACATCAACAACAGAATATTTTTTACGATGATAAGAAATTTTCTCATCAACAACAGCAATAACTTTCTGCAAACAAGAAAAGTATTCTTGTTGTATGCCTTTGTATTTTATAATAGTAATCGGTTGACTTTGCTCTGACTTTCTGTTCTTAATTCTGTATTCGATATTTTCAGTAGTGTAATCATCGCCCAACTTATAATTACGAACGCCGTTTTTCTCGCCGACAGGTCTTATAGTAAAATATCTGCCGTATATTTTTGAATTACCGTCACGAGTTATAATGTAGCCGTCTTTCATCAATCTGTCTTTAATATCTTTTATTGTCTTAACAAATTCGTCTTTGATTAAGTAATCAATCTTAACTCTGATTTTTTCTTTCCATGATACGCCTTTGTTAATTGCTTCCCATTCTTTGTAGGTTAAAGACTTTGGAGAGCGTTTAACTTTTTCTTTTGCACCCGGAGCGTTTTCAACTTCGTTATCCTTAAACCGAGTTCCGTAATCGCCCTTGCCTTTGGGATTTTTTATAATACTCAAATCATAACCCAAACAAATTTTATCGGAAGTTTTGCGAACGGATGCAAGGCTTTTTTCGCTACTCGTCCAAATGTTGCCGTTTAAATCATAAGAAGCAACAGCAAAATGATTATGTATGTGAGTTTTATCTATATGAGCTGAAACGATGATGTGCCTATCCTTGCCGAAACATTTCTTAGCCCACTCAATGCCAATCTTATGAACAAGCTCAGGAGTTATATTTTCCTCTTTAGGGTCGAAGCTTTGCATATAGTGATGTAATCGTATGCGTTCTTTTGTTTTATTCTTATCTTTTCCCGGAAGATTGTATTTTAGATTTGTGTTTGTCTCAAAAGATAATTTAAATAATTCGTTGGCTAAATCAATATCTGTTTCTGTATTAATTCCTGTTGCATATTTCATTTCCGAATTTTTATCGCCGTTAAGAATATACGCAATACATTTCCCCGGCGTTACATGAACGGATTTTTGTTTTACAACAGGCATCGTAATTCTCCTTATACTTTAATCATCAGCATTTATAAATTGCATTTCGCTGAAACAATCGTAAGCCAATTCTTTTATATGTTGCATATCAGATTGTATATCTTTAATATCATTCTCAAAAATCGAACCGTATGTATTAGCAACTTTAGCAATCTGCGATAAGTTATTTCCGTATCTGTTAATTGCAATCATGAGTTTGTTAAACGGCATTGTGTCGTAATGTTTAATCATACCGTTTAAAGCAATTTTAGTAATATATGCCGATGGTTTCATTTCAGCCTTTTCTGATTTTTTTAAAATGATTTCCCAATCTTCGGGATTGAAAGCAATATGTAATTGTTTTTTATATTTGGGGTATGGCATTGTAAAAACCTCCGATTAAATTTACTTTAAGTAACAGTGCTGTTATGTTCATAAAATAGCAACATATATTTTTCTTATCTTCGCATTAAATATTTTGCAAACTTTCAAAAATATCTTTACGCTAACGATTGAGTTCATAAATTAGTAACAATATAATTTTTTATTTATCAACCAATAACTTCATACCCATATAACTTTTTCAGAAAAATCAACCACAATAATGCCGTTAATAAATTACGTGTATCTTTGGCTATTTCGCAAGGACACTCATATTGACGATAGGAGCGGCACCCAAAGCCCCGCTTCCGCAGAAGCCGCTCTCGCCCCGCAGGGCGGGAGCGTAGTGGGGCGTAGCCCCGCTAGAGGGGTCAAGGGGCAAAGCCCCTTGCAAGCACCCGCAGGGCAAGCCCGATAGGGCGAAGTGGATAGGGGGATACCCTATCTATGCTTGCTATTCTGCTGTAGTTGGCACGTTTAAACAAGTTTGAGGAGATTCGCTCTCTTGCCCGTAGACCCCCGTCCGCAAAAGTGGGACTTTATGAGGGTTTGTTTAGGGCTTAGATGTAGGGGGTAGTAAGGAGTTTATAGGGAAAAGAAAAAGGGATTACGTTCAACTTTTGGGAGAAAAGGACAGCTTATTTTAGTTGGCAAGTTAAGCGGAAATTGAGGTAAAAAATTGCCTTTGCCGTTTAGGACACTTAAATTTTGGTCGCTGGTATTTTTGCAAAATTAGAATTTTACAAATGCTTTTATCGAATGTTAAAGTTAGTGTTCATTAATTAGTAACAATTATATTTGTGTTGCCCTTGGTTTAATTTTTGAAATTTTGTTTTTTAAGCAGTTAATAAAAATTTATGTTCACAGAATAGTAACAATATTAAGTTGGATTTTATCGTCCCTCGTAATAAGATTTTTTAGACAAATCTGGTTGAGGTTGAGAATCATTGCTTGATTGCTCCATTTTTTGTTCAGCTTTTCTTTTTGTTAAAAGCTCATTGAAGTCTTTAGCGTTATTATTTTTACATTCTTCGTTGACCGTAAAAGCTTTAATGTTAGGATTATCAAGTTGCCGTTTGTTAAAATCATTCCCCGCTTTATCGTTATCCACGCAAGAAATAATCCTAAGTTTTTCATCGGATAACCGCTTAACCGCAAAATCTTTCAGCCCTGCCATTGAAATAAATTTGCCGTGTTCAATTTTGGGATGAAGCTGAATGAAGCTTATTGCATCTATTGCACTTTCAAAAATGTATGCCGTATCGGTCTCTTCACCTTTGGCAATCGTGAACACGCTATCATACGTTCGAGTTAGAATTTTTATTATATGTATAACCGGGCGTGTTTTCTAACAACGGCTCTTCGTTTATTAATTCTCTAACTGCTTGCGGGAATGACATATTAAATAAACCCTGCAAGCATTTAATCGGATTGTTGCCGCTGATTGCATTATTGGAAAAGCAATAAAATGAATTATCATTTCTAACAATAAGACCGCCGAATCCTTTAATGCGGGTGCTATTGCTATTTTCGATTTTGCAAGCATAGCCTTTAGTTTTAAAATAATCAACTAAATTAGTGTTGTATGCTTTTGCAATTTGGTCGGGTGAATATATCATAAGATTACCTGCCTTATAAATTTATTCTTCAAATAAAATGCTTTCATCTTTAATATCAAGAATTTTTATCATTTTTTTATATTGAATCACATCGAATGAAGATTTTGATTTATTGTTTAATATAAGCTCAAAATTTTGCCTTGACATTTTTAAGTGTGTTGCTATTTGCTCGTGTGTGTAGCCTTTGTTTTTCATTGCCGCTTTCAAGGCGTTAGTTTTTATTTTCATTACACTCACCCTTATTAATATTTGATAAAAAATATGTTGCAAACACTAATCCCGCACTTTAAATTTATTATAATTTTTTAAGTGCGGGGGAAGTATTTACAAGAGCTTAAATTATGTCATATCACTTTCGTTAACAGTCGATTCTGTTGTTACATAAGCCGCTTCTGCTTCGTTGTTTGCGAAAAAATTGAAAAGTATAAATATTAATGCAACAACAATGCAAGCGATAAGTATCGGGCTAATTTTCCATTTCCTGTTTTTCATTTTGTGTTACCTCCGTTAATTTATTTTTTTACTCTAAGAGTATAGAGCCGTAAATATTATGTCTTTGACTTTAAGCTTGCCACTTCTATCCTTTCCTTTCCATTAAACGGCACTCTCCAATCTCGTCTATGGTTATTGCCGTTTTATAAAGAAATTTAAACCCATAACTTTTATACAGTTTAATTGCAGGTTTATCGTTGGCACGAACATATATTATCAGATTTTTGTTTCCATAACGCTCAATAACATATTGCCAAAGGTATGCACCTATTTTTGGGTTAGTAGCGTTGGGGTTAATAAAGAAATATGCAACCATATGAACATCATCATAGCTGACACCTACTCTAATAATTCCATCAAGATTGCCGTCAATATTAAAATATCCGTACACGCTATTGGTGGGGCTAGTTTTAATACTGTAAGGCTCAAACTCTGAATGATGAGTGTAGTTCGGTATTGTTTTAAAAAACCAATCAATAAAATAAGACGTATCAATATCATTGTGACCTACAACTCGAATATTAAGCTTGACATCGAGAGGTATTGCATTTTCATTAATTGTTTTAGGGTTTTGAAAAGCACTTGACACCCATCCGGATTTGTTGTTAGGTTCTAGGATGTTACCAGTCTTCTGATAATAGTTTGAGTGTTCTATTTTATAGCAGTTGTCTCCATTGCGATTTGTATGTGTTGACATAAAACTCACCCTTTCATGTTATTTATAATTTTTTATATGGTGTCTTTTGCAATATTCAACCCATGTTTCGTTTTTATAAGTTCTGCTGTAAACATATCTTTGGGCAAACGTCAGTTGCACTTCGCTGGGGATAATGCCTTTAGCTTCGTTTCGTTCGGCTTGTGCCGACAGATTAAAAGACCTGTACATTTTTTTAAGGGATTGCACTCTGTAATCAGCTTCGTCTAAATCTTTCTGAACAAGCAGATAAATAAAAACTTTTGATTTTGATATTTTATATTTATCAAACATCTCAACCATTTTTTCAAAGTAAGGCAATTGCTCGGAGCGGTCGCAAGAAAATCTTATGTATTTAATCCATTTAATCTTTTTGAGAATCTTGCATATCTCATCTGTCAGCAATCTAATATCCATGCCTTGATTAATATCTATTTTGTAATCTGTCTGCGATAATTCCGCAAGTTGCGAAATGCCGTAATCGCAAGCGAGTATATTATTATCCATAAGCAAAAGCTTGTCCGTATCATTTCTCACAACATCTTGCCATTTACGATACGAATAAATCTTACCCTCTTTCGGCGGCACTACACACCATGAACAATTATTAACGCAACCTCTTGTAAGAAAACCTATAGCGTAATCGCAGTTTGGATATATGCTGTAATCGGGAAACATTTTGTCAATTTCAATCGGCAGTTCGTTGTAAATTCCATAGCCTGTGCCGCCCTTAACAGTATGTTCGGGCAAAAACTTATTTTCGGGAGTGAAGTCAAAAACTTTGCTTGAATATATTTTGTCATAGTCATAAAAATATGCGTTTCGTTTCATGGGGTATTCTGTTTCAAACATTGTTTGTTGTTCACCATATTCGGGATTCGTGGGAGTAAATAATTCAACTTTATCACCTTGCGATTTGTGCCATGCCGAAATTTTCATGAGTGCATAATTCGGAAATTCTTTATTAGGCATATGGTCATATTCAGCATCGTGTAATCCGATAAGCATTTTTACACGCTTCTTTCTTGATTTGTTCTTTAATTACATAATACGCTTTCTCTTTTTTACGCATTTATATTTGAAGTATTTAATTCCGTCAACGATTTCCGTTTTAACAAAAGTTGTTTTATAGTTGTTATATTTTCTTTCATCTTTTAATTGTTCGTTAATGCTTATTAATTGTTCGGGGCTAAAGTCCTCTAATTTTTCGGGAGTAAAATATTCTAAATGTTCTGCGAGAAAATATTTTTGCTGTTCAGCTGTAAGCCGAATAAATTTACGAACGGATTTTTTCGTTTCTTTTTTTGCAGTTTTATAGTCATATGCGTGATAAAGGCAATCCCAAATAGTATCGCCTGTTCTTACTCCATTTTCAAGTTTCATGATTTCAGAGATTACTTGATTTTTGGTAAATCTTCTTTTGCAAAATCTGACAATTTTCTTTTCCGTATATCCTTGAACCCTCCACGGTATTTGAATTTTCATTATTCGCAACAGTCGGTTTATTAATTCGCTTTTTCTGTAAGATAATAATTCATTTGCATTATAGGAAATGTAGTCGTAACCGCAACGAGAGCAAACTTTATTTATCACGTCTGCATACGCTGTTTCAACGTCATTAATAGCAACATCTCCGCAAAGACGGCATTTTGCTGTTCCTATTGTTTCACTATTATAAAATTGCAACATAACTATAACCTCAATATTATTTTTTATCATCTTCCTCAAACGCGGGAGCAAGTATTAATAACGCTAAAACACCTAAGAATGTAACTAAAGCTGAAATCAAGATTGGCATAAATTCACGAGATTCACGAGGTGAGAAAATAAAAGCAATAAAGAACACACAAAAAAATCCAATGAGTATGGTTAAACATATTCTCGGTTCTGTGTTTCTCAAAATAATTTTAAAACGGTTTTTCAGATAATTCATAATAATCATTCTCCTCATATAAATAAAATTTTTATTCCTGTGGCTATTTTTCGATTTTTTGCCAAACAGACACTTGTCTTTTAGTCTTTTCGCAAACCCTTGTGCCGATAACTTCTACAAGCTCTTGTTCTTTAAGGCTTGTCAATCGGGGACTAGCATTGTTACGGTTGTTGTCCGCAGTAAAGCCCATTTTGAACATAACATCAGCTATTTCTTGTGCGGTCAGTTGTTGAACGCCTAAAGCAATCAGCACTTGGCTTTCTCGTTTATTCATGCTCCGTTCTATCCGCTTTAAACTTTTACGCCGGGTTTTAGCTGTAATATTTTCGCCGCCATCGCCGTAACGCTCTAAATGTTTTTCTATGCACTCAGAGCAAGCATAGTCATTCTCCCCTGCGTTAAACGGCTTTTTGCATTTTATGCAGACCATGAATATCACTCCCATAACTTTTTTACATCACTCTTCGGCGGTAGCGTTTTCCTCAGCCGTCCGAGTTGGCGAGACTGTTTCTTTTACAACATACTCAACGTCATAAGAGATTAAAAAGCCATCGTTACCTAGGTTTACTCTGAATTTAATCTCATCACCTATCCAAGCCCAAGATGTTACCCTGCCGTTCGTCAATGATATAATCGTTCCCTCAACGCCGCAAATCTCTTCAAAATCATCATAAGTTAAAGCCGTGGTTTCAGCCTTTTCTTTTAATGCGGCTAAATCAGCTTCGCTTACGGGCATAATGGAGCTGTCTTTTAAATCATTATCGGAAACAACGAGGTGCAAATCTCTGAATATCCCGCTTACGTTCGCTGTGCCTTTAACCATTGTCGTATCATTGAACCGCCATATGTAATCGTTTGTGCCGCCCATTGCATCTATAACGCCGTCCACGCCGAATATTGCGTTAATTTGTTCAAGGGTTTCCGTGTTTCGCAATGATGAAAATTTAAGGACAACATCAGAAACATCAAGCTTTATTATATCGCCGATATTTTCGGTATTATCAAGGTCAATTTCAACATCGCCGTCAGATATTCCGCTATCTCTAAACTCGTCAACAAATGCGTTGTTTTGCGATGTGGACGTTGTTCCTGATTCTTCGGGTTGTTGTGTAAAATCGGCATGATAAGTTGTATCAGAAGACTCGCCGCTCATCTGTTTCAAAAAATTGTTACCATAGGATAAGGCTAAAAGTAATACAACTAATATCATGATATAAAGAAGTATATTATTTTTATTTTTGGGTTTGTTGCTGTTGGCGTTGCTTCCTGAATTTTTGACAGGCGTAGGTATAGGAGATGGTTCACTTTCATCTTTCGCATCAATGTTCTTTGCCATTTTCGTTAGTTGCTTTACAGCATCAGAAACAGGTGGTAGCTCCGGCGATTTTGTTTCATTGTATTTACCCGCAGTTTCGGGTGTTAGCGGCGTTGTTTCAGAGATATTGTAAATTCTCTCAAACCTGTTATCATTGTGGGTGATTTCGCAATAGGGCGGCTCATTTTCGTCAAAGCAAACAATTTCTTTGACATTATCGCCGCCGATAAATGCCGTTTTATTTTTCTCCTCGTGCTTATCAAAGTAAGTCACACTTAATAATTTTTTCATGATTTCTTATCCTTTCTTTGGCTTTAATTTTATTGCCGTATAAAAACTTTCAAGGCATTTTGCTTTAATTCCTTGATTATTTGACCTAACATATTGACTTTCTTTTTGGTTTGTGATAAAATTAAATAAAAGAATTATCAAATTAAAAATTGTCTGTAGTTTTCAATATCTTTTAATTCGTTAAGCAGAATCGTAAAGTCTTCTGTTTTTTCTAATTCAACCTTGCGTACTATTTTTGACAGATTAAAGAAATTTTCAAAAATCGGATTCTGTTTTGTTAATTCAAGGGCGAGAGGAAACGCTATTTTTTCAGATACAAATGTCGATTTCCCAAAAATTGTGGCACATTTGCAAAACGGGCGTTGACCTGTTAAATATTCTAAACTAAGCTCGACATATTCTGTTTCGCAGTTATTGCTGGATAAATGTCTTTTTGAATTGTTGTTGTAAAATTGTTCCCATTTATTTTTATAGCTAAATTCAATATCTCCTTCAAGATAATATCGCTCCCAGTCATCTTCGTAATGTATAAAATCAATGTGTTCTGTTTTGGTATCAATTACGAAAAGATATAAACTGCAAGCTTTAACAGGGTTTTCGAGAAGATGTTTCAAGGCAATGCTTAATGGATGTGTCATCACGATTCTCCTAACAAAAAAATTTATAAGGTGGTATTTATGGCAAACAGGGCTTATGATATTCAGTTTAAGCGTGATGTTTATGCAAAGGACGGCGTTCACATTAAAAATAGATATTTGTGTTATAATGAGGAATGTCGCAAGCAAAATGTCAAAGTTTATTATCGTGAAGTAGATGGAAAAGGACAGTTCAGCTCTATCAAGAAAAGTGACCACGTTCTGGGATGTGATTTCGTTTCTTCTTTCAATCCAGCTTATGTTAAGGCAACTGTAAGAGATTTTGACCCTGAAACTATGCTTGAAAAATTAACTTGCATTGACAATAACGAAAATAAGCTCAATCGAAATAGGAAAATAGACAATTCAGAAAAAACTACTCTTCTTGCACCGAGTGTCAATATTAACACATTGTATCAACTTTTGCAATTTTGTCGTTCTAATGACCCATCTCACAATATTAACGAAAAATATACAGTTGGAGACATTTTTATTAATGAACTTAGTGCCAAGAAGTGGGAAACAAAAATTAATTTCGGAATTGAAAATGAGATTATTGTTCTCGTTGTTGGGAAAATAACCCACCTATTTCGCATTGGAAATTATGTTAGGGTAGTGATAGGCAATAAAACAAAATTTGATATTGAATTTATAAGTTCGGGAGAATTTGAAATATTTCGTAATAAGCTCAATAAATTCAAGGAAAATAAAGGGAAAATTGACGAGGGTGTTGGAGTTTATATAGCTGTTTATGCTCGATTCTGTTCTCAAAAAAAGAGTTTTATTAAACATGAAAAAGAAATTACATATGAGGTTTTGTCGGGAAAAGTTTATGATAAACAGGTGAGAATACTTGGACTGTGAAAAAAACATTAGATTTAGTCTTAATTTAAGGTTATAGCATTTCATTTCCTCGTTTCACTTTAACTTTATTGCCGTATAAACAATTTCATCAGAAAATTCCACATAACGCTCTGTGCTTATTACAGATTTATGCCCCGAAAAACCTTGCACATATCGGACTTCATTATCTTCCAATAGCATTTTTATAATCGAATGGCGTAGTATTTTCGGCGTGACATGACCGCTGTAATTGGTTTCGGCAATATATTTTTTAACCATAAACCTTATAGATTGCTCCGACAAGCGGTTGTTAAATCTGTTTATGAAAAAGCACTCATTTTGTTCAATTTCAGGTTTAAACCTCTCATAATAAATTTTCAAGGTAGTCATAACATCATCGTCTATTTTAAATGCTCGCTTTTGTTTAGCAGAATCGGTAGTTGTAATTATATTATTTTTCCAATCAACATTTTCAATATTTAACCTGCTTGTCTCAGATACTTTTAACCCGGTTGAAACTATCAATTTTAACAAAGCTAAGTTTCTCAATGCGGCATTTTTTTGATATTCTGTTGGAGCATTTTCGTAATTGCTATCTGCCGCCGCTAATAATTCTTGTATTGTTTCAGAGGTCACACTTTGCGGATAGGATGGAGGTATCTTAACAACAGTATTCATTTTATTGAAAGGGTTGTCCTCAATAATCCCGATTTCAAGAAGATGATTAGTGAACAATCTTAAACTGACTAATTTTCTTCGTGCGGTAGAGGGCGTAAATTTTTCATGCAAATATTTTATATAATCTGATATAGAATCAACATTGAGAATACCGCCCGAAAAATCACTATATTCTTTGAGGTCGAATCCATAAGCCTTTAAAGTTTTTGCATTAAGCTTGTTGCTTGCTTCACATTTTTCAATAAAAGCGTTCACATCTTCAAAATCAAAATCACATTGCATTTCTATCGGTAACAAAATATTCCCTCCAATCGAAAAGTATTTTCGGCTACTTGCAAATAATTATAGCTTTTTGCTTGGTATATAATTCTTTGCATCATACAACACTAACCGCCGCCAACCTTGCACTTTACGCCTACATACGAGTTGCAACGCCTGTTTTGAAGCCCGTTAGCTATGACAGAATCCTTGCACTTCACGCCTACATACGAGTTGCAATCCCAAAATAAGCGTTAAATCTCGCTGATACGTAAAATGTGAACACGGACTACTATGTGTTCAATTGACCTTGCCGAGCGTATTACGATACTATATAATATAGATTTCTCCGTCACTTTCTCGGCTTTAGGGTGTCAAGTCACCCCCCGAATCACTTTCCAATGGAAAGAGATTTTATTTATATAGTGATTGTTGAAAATCGAGTTAGATTAATTATTTGGCTTATTGTTTTCTTTATCTCCGTTATCATTATTCATTTTATGGATAAGAAAACTATCCTGAAATGAAATTTTATAGGATAAAAATGCAGGGAAAATGCTACACATGATAAGAAAATATTCGTTTTTGTATATACTCGCAAACACAATTCCTAAAATAAAAATTATAGCACAAAGAATAAAAGATAATGCTTTCCAAGCCAGTAATTCTGATTTTATCTGATTAATATCATATTTATATTTTTCGATTTCGGAAAGACTTTCGTATTTATCTTTTCTTATTAAAAATGCCTCTCTTCTTTTTGCAATATCTTCTTTAATTTTTTCGGTTTGTATTTTTATTTCGCTTTTGTTTTCTTTTATTGAAGATAAAAGTATACCTGACACTAAACAACCTGCAAATATTATAAATATTATCATAATGCGTGATTTCCCCCTTTTTTTCAGACCCACCTATACCTAACTTAACGTGTATAGGGTATAACCTTGCACCTCACGCCTACAATACGAGTTGCAACCCCAAAATAAGCGTTAAATCTCGCAGATACGTAAAATGTGAACACGGACTACTATGTGTTCAATTAACCTTGCCGAGCGTATTACGATACTATAATAATATAGATTTCTTCGTCACTTTCTCGGCTTTGGGGTGTCAAGTCACCCCGAAAATTTTAACGATTACTTTCCACCGGAAAGTGATTATTTTTTATACATAATAGTATTAACTAAGGTATTTCAATTAATTTTCCCCTGTTATATGATGTTTTAAGTGTTTCTTCGTCAAACTCACACATATTGTTCTCGGAAATTACCGTTCCGTCCGGCAACATTAAATCACCACAAGAAACCCATTCTTCAAACGTAATATACGTTGCTTTTTTGAATTTAAAACTACTCGGCAAATAAAAACTTGCTGTATTATGAGCATCTTCATCGCTTTTGAGTTCGGTTTCAACACCGTTAATTTTTAACCCGCATATTTCAGCTGTTCCATTTTCATCAGTACACAATAATTTAATACATATCATTTTATTTCCCCATTCCGATTTTTATTTTCAGCCCCGATATTCTCCTTGGGGGCAAGGTTATCCTTGATTTATCGCCGAGAATCTTTTAGTATTCAAAAACCTTTCCATTTTCGATTTTGCCGCATTTTTCTATAGTTCCTAAACCGAATCCCTCAATTCTCTTGGACGGCAAGACAATGATTAACGACATTAATTTATAAAAATAAAATCCGCATTTAGGACAAGTGTTTTCGCTTGATTTATTTTGACAAATAGGACAAATACTTTGTTTAAGTGTGTTTTTCATTTTGAGGAACAACCTTTCATATGAATTTTAGGCTAGTTGTAAATAGACCTATATATTGTGAAAGTAATTCTCAATATACGTATTCCAATCTCGTGTCTCCTCTCCGTTTTCTACTAATTTTTTGTAGTTATTTTTTATTTCCTTGAACGTGAAATACTCAGGAGTAAGCATTGCAACCAAATAACTGACACATACAACGGTTATTATTTTTGATATTTCTATCATAATTTCAGGATTCATAGTTATGACCATGCTCTGTCTGTGCGTAAACGGTTCATGAAATTAGCATGGTCTCGTTTCTCCCTCCTGTTTGTATTTTGGATTTCTTTCAAACTTGGTCTCCTTTTTAAATCACTTTTCTCGGCTTTAGGGTGTCAAGTCACCCCGAAAATTATTTTATATTCGCACTATCGGCTCTGCCGACAAGATAATCGAGAGATACGCCGAAATAATCGGCAAGGATTATTAACTTAGAGGTCGGCGGGTCAACACGTCCGGCTTCATAGTTTCCGTATTGACGTTCTGTAATGTTCAATAATTCAGTCATCTCTTTTTGAAGTACGCCTTTTTCTTTTCGCAATTTTTTTAATATTTCTTTCAAAAATGATGCCTCCCATATTGACAGGAAATTAATTTTCTCAAAAATTCTAAGATGGCAAGAACCAAAGAATAGCCATACATAGAATATTTACAAACAATGCACCTATTCCTACCACACTAACAGCCAAAATAGTAAGAATAACGACCAATAATAAAGCTATTATTATTTCAATCGAATCACTATCTTTGAGAAGATGGATAATAGCTTTTTTCATATTCTCTAACGCTCCTTTTTAAGATGTAACTAATATAGAAAAACATAATATTATCCTTGCACTTCACGTACACATACGAGTTGCAACGTACAATGTTTCTTGTGTACCTATTAATGGTTTTCTTGCACTTCACGCCTACACACGAGTTGCAACATAATCGACTGCAAGTCATCATTTATGATTATCACCTTGCACCTCACGCCTACATACGAGTTGCAACCCCAAAATAAGCGTTAAATCTCGCAGATACGTAAAATGTGAACACGGACTAATATGTGTTCAATTGACCTTGCCGAGCGTATTACGATACTATAATAATATAGATTTCTCCGTCACTTTCTCGGCTTTGGGGTGTCAAGTCACCCCGAAAATTTTAACGATTACTTTCCACCGGAAAGTGATTTTTCTTATGCGGTTTCTTTTATTTTACTTTTACTTTTGGCGGCTTTAGCTGCAGGTTGATTTTTGACATTTTCGCTGTTATGTTCTTTGATTTGTTCTGCGATTATTGCTTCTATTCCGATTGTAGCGTTGTTCTGACTGGCGTTATAGTCAACATGAGATTGGAATCCGCACTCCACGCAATGAAATTTTCTGTAATCGGGAGCTTTGATATTTTCTTCTTTTTCAAAGCTGATATAGCCGCATTTCGAGCAACGCCGACTGACATATTGAGGGTTGATTTTTATAACCTTAATTCCCGCTTCTTTAGCCTTGTATTCAATCTTGTTTTGCAAATCGTAATAAGACCATGTTTTGAGGAAAAGCCGCTCTTCTTTTTCTGCAATTGATGTTAAATCTTCAATTACAATAATGCCGCATTGATGTTTAATCGCCATATCAACAGCATATCTCGCATATTTATGATTGCAAGTATCTCTGAATCGGGCTATTTTATCATCAATCTTCATAGCAGGGGAGTTTCGCTTATTTTTCCCGTGACCGATAGAGCCGTCCCCGCAGTATTTGCGTTGTCTGCGTAATGCAATTCGCCTTGCTTCAACCTGCTTTCTGAACGCTTCAATCTCGTTGGCTTCTATGTTGTAGCGATTTTTGCAATGATTGAAACTCATATACATCGGGCAAATAACGCCGAAATTTATTCCCATGACGTTGTTTTCATATTCCTTAGGGTCATATGACGTTGTTCTTTTCTCGGTGAACGAGTAGCATAGCAATAAATACCACTTTTTCTTGCGTTTATCCCATTTCAAATTGCTTGCTGATATTTTATATTCACCTGCAATAATTCGTTCTATAATTGCTCTCGAAGAATCATCGCCGACAAGCAATTTATAGTCAAAGCCGTTACTTGATTTAATCCCTAATTCTTTTGCGTAACTATGCGAAAGCAGAAAAAGTTTTGCACCATAATCTTTGTTATCCTCATCATAATAAATTTGAATACATCTGTCATGCAAACAAAGTGTGCCGTTGTCTTTGAAAGACGGAGGGTTCACAGCATATGCTCCCATTGATTCTTTCAAGAATTTTTTGAATTTGGCTTGAACATCTTGTCCTGCCGCCGACCTGTTCGAGGAATGATTTTTCAAAACCTCAACTTCACCTGTTTTATAGTTCACCAACAGCTCGGAAGCAAACGCAGAAGCCAATCCCGAAGCCGATTTAACCTTGGTGTCTTTTTCAATCGGCAAAGCAACACTAAACCGTTTATCCAAATATAAATATGTCGCTATTTTGTTTTTGATAATTGACATTTCCCGCATTAATGCAAAAAGCTCTTTGCAGTAGTCTTTGTAAGGCATCACCTCATCTGATTTGTATATGAGTTGTAGTTTTACAATTTTAGCTCCCATTTTAATTTTCCTTTCCAATTTTTTCTATGCTACTTGCACTTTACGCTTACATACGAGTTGCAACCCCAAAATAAGCGTTAAATCTCGCCGAAACGTAAAATGTGAACACGGACTATTATGTGTTCAATTGACCTTACCGAGCGTATTACGATACTATATAATATAGATTTCTTCGTCATTTTCTCGGCTTTAGGGTGTCAAGTCACCCCGAAAATTTTAACGATTACTTTCCACCGGAAAGTGATTTATATTTCATGCTTATACTCTCTTGATTTGTTCATAGCCACTTTAAGCATATTGTTGAACATATGATTGTGGGTCTATACCGCTGGGTACTTCCCAACCATTTTTGGCAATAATATCAATCATCATGTTGGCTTCTTTTTTACTCCAACTGCCAACTCCGATGAAACCGAAATCTTCCAAGCATCGAACTTGTTTTAAGGAAGATAAGCCGTTTTTCTGCCTTTCAAGGAGCAAATTGAGCAATTTTGAAGCCTTTCCCTTATTGGTTATATCGATATTTTTAATACCCATATCTTCAAGCACTTCAACTTGTTTAGTCGTTGGGGCTTCTCTTTCCCATTGAAATATAGGCTGATATTCATTTTCAATTTTCGCCATAGATAATGCCAATTCATATTTAATCGGGTCGAATTTTTCTCTTGATAAACCTATTTTGTCTCGAAGCTCTCGGGCGAGTTTTTCTTCTCGCTCTTTTTCTATATCATCTTCGGCTTGTGACAAAGCTTCTTTGAGGTCAATCGGTTCTTCCGAGTTTGCAATAATATCAGTTATCCTTTTTTCAATATCTTCATTTTCGCTGATAAGGCTTGCAGGGTGACACAACTTATGCCGTGTAGTATGCCAAAGAAAATCAAGCAACAAAAGATTTTCTTTGCCCTCAAACAGCCTAGTTCCTCTGCCGACCATTTGGCTGTACAAACTCCTGATTTTTGTCGGTCGCAAAACAACAACACAATCTACCGAGGGGCAATCCCAACCCCCTGTCAAGAGCATGGCATTACAAATTACGTTATATTCGCCATTTGCATAAGCTTCTAATATCTCTGCTCTGTCGCTTGATTTGCCGTTAATTTCTGCCGCCTTAAATCCTCTTTCGTTGAGAATTTTTTTGAATAGTTGAGACGTACTTACAAGCGGAAGAAAAACAACCGTCTTTCGATTCATGCAAGCTTTCACCATTTCATCAGCAATCGCTTCCAAGAAAGGCTCTAGCACATCACCTAATTCACTTGCCGAAAAATCGCCTGTCTGCATTTTGACTTTTGACAAATCCAATTTAAGCGGAATCGTTTCAACGACAATAGGGGATAAATAGCCCTCATCAATCGCTTGTGACAAGGTATATTCATAGGCTATAGATTTATAGTAATCGCCTAAATCACGCATATCGCCCCTGTCAGGCGTTGCCGTAACCCCGAGAACACGAGTGTTTTCAAAATAGTTAAGTATTCGCTGATAACTGTCTGCAATCGAGTGATGAGCTTCGTCAACGATAATCACATTGAAATAATTTTTAGGAAAGCGGTTAAGCCTGTCTTCCCTCGCCAATGTTTGAACAGAAGCGGTAACGATTGAATAATCACCGTCAAGGCAATTTTAATCGCCCTTTTCAAGTCCGCATACAACGTCCGTTATTTTATATATTTTATCAGTCGCTTGCGAAAGTAACTCTTCCCTGTGATCAAGTATTAAAACCCTATGCTTCACTCTAACAACGTCTCCCGCTATTGTTGCAAATACAACAGTCTTCCCGCACCCTGTCGGCAGAACAAGAAGTGTTTCACATTTATATTCCGTTTCGCAAAACCAATTCGTATAAATTGCACCAACAGCTTCACATTGATAAGGTCTTAATTCAAACAAGTTACTCATTCCTTATGCGTTCATTTTTCACTTTCCATTGGAAAGTGATTTAGCATTTTATTCACTCATTTCTCTTTAATTTGAAAATTTCAAACTTGCCCTCCTGCTTTTTAATCTTTAACAAAAATTTTAGTATAAAAATGGTAACTATTGAGTTTAAAACAGCTTTGATTAAATTAAAAGGAATAAAAATGGGTACAATCATTCCAACAACAATTTCGCGTGATACGCCCAAATAAAAAGGAGTAACCAAAACATTCCATAAACACATCATACAGGTAACAACAACTGTTCCGGCTAAAAGACCAATAGCCGCCGCTGTAACAGTTTTCTTTTTGCGGTAAATCAAGCTTGCCGTGCAAGCAATAGAACACGTTGATAACATATTCATAAGTGCGCCTATAAGACCTGTATTGCTGACAGTTACCATTTCAAGCGTTGATAAAACAATCGACATACCAAAAGCCGCAAACGAACCGTATAAAAATCCGCCGATAATAACAGCAACATCTTTAGGGTCATAAGTCAAAAACGGAGCGGCAGGCATTAAAGGGATTCTAATCGCCGCCATTAATATATAAGCAACAGCACAAAGAAACCCCATTGCCGTCAAGCTTTTAGTGTCTGCACTCATAAAAAATCAACCCCCAAATTTTCACCCAACAAGCACTTCTTTTCACATTCTATGAATCTAATGTGTTGTCGCAACCACCGAAACGCTGTGCTTGTTTTTGGGCATAACAATATCGGCAATTATTCAAACAGCCCGTTATCGGATTCCAACTTTTGTTTGACCAATCAATTTTCGTTTGGTTCATAATTATTTTTCCTTTCAATGCTTATGAGATTATCACGCCGAAAACATTACGGCGGTTTTTAAATCTCTAATAGCCGGGCGTTGAATATCAGGTATCTCTTCAATGCCCCATTTGTTTTTGACCATATACAACACCTCCCTGTTATTGGGGTTTAATATATCTTTTTTTAGCCTCAGCTTTCACCTTTCGCCTTTGCTTCCCATTCATTGAGTACTATGCGACAACCATTAATTATTTCTTCTCCCCTTGGCGTTCCCACGCATTTAATCTCGGCTAAAACTTGGTAAAAAGCTTGAACATCGGTGATTTTATATCCCCTCTTGTTAAGTTCTTTAAACAATTTTGATTGAGTTGAACCGAGAGCGGCAAGCCGTGTTTTTACCTCGCTTTTTACATCTTTGTAATTATCCATAATTAAATTACTCCTTTATTTTTATTTTTTTTTGTGCATGTTTTACAAAAAAGGAAAAATTGCTTGCAAATGGGGGAAAAATAGTGTATAATTAAAAGGATAGCTTATCGGGTACATAAGATGATGTTAATAATGATATTACTCTTCTTGCGCTTTACGTCCGTAAAACAAGCGTTAAAGCTCGTAAATACGTAAAATGTGAGTGCGAATTACTATGCGCTCAATTAACCTCACCGAGCGCATTACGATACTGCAAAAGCAGATTTATTCGCCACTTTCTCGGCTTTTGGGTGTCAAGTCACCCAGAAAAAATAGGTTTAGCCGAAAAATAAAATACCGCCCTCAACCTAACGCAAAAAACGTCAAGCCTATCGACGATATTGATAATAAATATGTAAATATTTACCTATTTTACCCATAAAAAGCAACTCCCTTATCAAAAAATGATGTTAATTATATTATAACGCCCATATGGGCAATTGTCAAGTGATATTTGCCTATATAAGCAATTTTGTGAAAAATAACTAAATATCAAGAGGTAGCGTTGTGTTTTATAGCATATTAGAAAATCTTTGTAAAGAAAATAATGTAAAAATCAGTCCTCTGCTTAAAGAACTTGGTTTAAGTGTAGGAGCGATTTCACGTTGGAAAAAGGGTATTTTTCCAAGTGCGGAAACATTAATGAGATTATCCAAACGCTTCAATTGTTCTATTGATTATTTATTGGGTTTAACTGATGCCCCCACCCCTCCAAGCAAAGAACCAACTTCCGAATTACAGTTAGCCGATGATGAACAAGAACTCCTTAACATTTACAGGGCATTGAATAGCCGGGGTAAGACTTTAGTGAAAGCGGAAGCTTACAGGGAAATTGACAAACAAGAAGCGGAAAAACAATCCGGCTTGCCTAAAATCAGCGAAATCATGCAAAAAAGCAGAGCGAATACAGCAACCGTTGCGGCTTTGAGCGGCGGGGTTTACGACATTGAGGCTGATGACAATTTGCCGAAAATAAGCGAAATAATGGGGAAATCCAAGAAAAAATAAAAAAAGTGCAAAACATTTTCAAGAAATGATTACTTTCCAATGGAAAGTGAAATTTGGTTTCTATTTTTATTGGTTAAGAGGTGACTAACAAGTGAGCGGCACACATAACGAAAGCGCGACATTTTATACTGATATGCGAGATATTATTGTTAATGCCCGAAGCAATGCGATTCGGAGCGTTGACTTTCAGCGTGTCATGATGTATTGGCATTTAGGCGAACGCATTTTTATTGAGGAACAACGAGGTCAAGACCGAGCGGAGTACGGTGAATATCTTATACGCAATCTTTCAAAACAACTTGAAGTTGAATTTGGAAGCGGTTTTTCCTATCGGCAGTTAGCGTTTTGTCGTCAATTTTATAAAACTTACCCAATTGTGAACGCACTGCGTTCACAATTGAACTGGTCACAATATCGCCTGTTAATTCGGATTGAAGATGACTATAAACGTGAATATTATGAATTGGAAGCGACCAACAATGCTTGGACAGGTAGGGAACTGGAGCGGCAGATTAACTCGCTTCTATATGAACGGTTACTTATGAGCAACGATAAAGAAAAAGTGCTTGCTGTAGCTCGTAAGGAGCGTGTTCCCGAAAGTCCGACTGAAATTATAAAAGACCCTATGTATTTGGAATTTTTGGGATTAAAACGAGAAGCGGAGTATTACGAAAATGATATTGAATCTGCTTTAATAAAACATTTACAGGAATTTTTACTTGAACTCGGCAACGGCTTTACTTTTGTTGCTCGTCAAAAGCGAATATTGCTTGAAGATGATGAGTTTTTTATAGATTTGGTATTTTATAATCGCTTGTTGCGTTGCTTTGTAGTAGTAGAAATAAAAACACATAAGCTTATACATGGTGATTTAGGGCAATTGCAAATGTATGTTAATTACTACGACCGATATGAAAAACTGCCCGATGAAAATCCAACAATCGGTATACTTCTATGCACGGCAAAAAACGAATTATTAGCCAAAATCACTTTGCCGGAAGATAATAAAAGCATACTCACAAGCCAATATCAGCTTTATCTGCCCTCTGAAAATGACTTGCTTGAAGAAATTAAGGAAGTAATAGGTTTAGCCGAAAAATAAAATACCGCCCTCAACCTAACGTAACGGAAAAATAAAAAATCACTTTCCAATAGAAAGTGATTAAAAGGGGACTTTAAAATCAAACCTACTTTTTATTCAACCGCCTACAACATTTTCCTTTCATATCGCAGGGACGGCGGCGAAGCTATGGCGATTCTTCTGAGAGACAGATTAGTCGCAAAAGGCTGCAACGTATTCCTCGACATTGAAAACCTCAATTCGCGGATATTTCGCGGATATAAAAACAAACCCCTAATAAAATCAAGGGTTCGTTAGCATATGGTTGTGGAGCAGGGATTCGAACCCCGGATGACCGGGTCAGAGCCGGTTGCCTTACCGCTTGGCTACACCACAAAATTTTGGTTGGGATAGAAGGATTCGAACCTTCGGATGACGGAGTCAAAGTCCGTTGCCTTACCGCTTGGCGATATCCCAATACAATGTACAATTTACATAAAGCCCGCAAGCACCCGACCCCGCCCCGTACAGCCGGCTAAATCAGCCGAATCAAGCCCCGTAAATCACTATATATAAATTATACCATAAATTTAATTCAATTTCAAGCCCTGTGATAGATTTTGTAAAACTTCTACAAATTCAATTGCTGTTAGTTGTAAAAATTGCACTAAGGCAGTGAAAAAAAACAAAAAAACAGCGGGAATTCATCTTCCCGCTGTTTTTTATTTTAGTTATGCCGCATCGTCTTGCTCATTGCCGCCTAAGTCGGAGGATTCATCTTCCTTGGGTATATCTGCGGGGTTATCTCCGATGTTGGTTTCGTCGCCTTCCTCGGGGGTTTCGGTGTTGTTGTTATCGCCCTCTTCCCCTTCGGTGGGAACGGTGTTGCCATCATCCTCTTCAAGTTCCAGCTCGTAGCTGAAGCTTCCGTCAACTGCGGTAATTCTCACAGAGTTACCTCCGGCGGTGACAACCCTTAACGCTATGCTCGGATTAGATGCGCTATGCGTAGCCGTCTCCTTAGCTCTAGCCCAGATGTAGTACTCGCCGCTATTGTCATGGCTTAACGCAAGCGCGCCCTCGGTCGCTGTAGCTCCGTCAACCCATGTAGCAGTGGGCGCAATAGCGAAGTTACCATTTTGCAGTAAGTATTCAAAATTGCTGGCAGCGGCTACTGTAATATGCGTGCCGCTCATCGCTGTAACCCTCGGAATCGCAGGTACGGTTTGGTTTAAGAATTTCAGCGTAACATCGTTAAGTGTATACGCCGCTCCCTCTTTAACCGTAGCGGTCGCCCTTGCTCTCATCTCAAAGGAATACGCAGTGCCAATGGTAAGATTTGAGAAAGTATTGCCCGTCTGCCAGTTTCCAAAGCTTCCCGCGCCTGCCTTTATGCGGTATTCAAAGCCCGCGTTCCGGGTAAGGGTAGCGGTAGCGCGCGTTGCCGAGCCCGTAACATTTACGATTTCAAGCTCCGTGCCGCCAATAAGCATAGGTCCGTCCAGCTTCTCAACCGCTTTCGTTTCAATAGATTTAGCCGAGCCTGTGAAATTCGCGTAGGTTATTTCAACAAATACCCTGCTGCCTATATCCGCGGCGACTAAAGTGTAGCTGTTCTGATTGCGCCCTATATTGGAAACTCTGCCGTTTGCGGGGTTCAAACGCTTCCATTGATATTTCATCACTCCGCCCGCAAAATCTGTTGCTCCGCCGGTATTATTAAAGGTCAGCGCGGAAATCGCTCCCGCTGTAAGCGTATTACCGATTTTCAAGTCGGTGTCTACAGCAACGGCATCGCCGCCGAAAGTCAGCGAAATCGTTGCGTCTGTCAAATTCGCCCTTGCGGTTCTCACGCTCAATGCGGGGCTCGCCGCAGAGGGCGCATTCCCTGCCGTAGTCTTTCTCCGCGCAAAGAACCAATATTGGGTATTGGGGTCAAGCTCTGTGAATACAGCAGATTCACCCCAGTCTCCTACCATACCGTTGATGTTATTCGTCGTGCTCCTAGCATATTCAACGGCAGATGTGCCCGCGTTTGACGGTCTGGTAAGCGTTACACTTACGGCAGTTCGCGCCGCGGTATTCTCACCCGGTCTCGCAATTGCCGCCTGCGGTGCAAGGCTTGTAACAATCCCCGCAACGGCTACAGGGGTGTCAAATACCTCAGAGGTCATCCCCGCCGTGCTCTTGACCCTGATTGCAAAACCATAGGTAACATTGGGCGCAAGCCCCGTGAATGCGTTTGAAGTTCTGAAATTTCCAAGCGCGGTGGGTATGGTCGCCCCATCGCTCCGCGAAGTCATCCTGTATTCCGCGCCTACGATTCTCGGGAATGTAATGCTGTTATGCGTTACCGTAACATTAGCATTGTCTGTTCCCAACTCTTTATTTACGAAAGCCTCGTTAATCGTGCCGCTGTTAACGGTCAGTCTGGCGGAGGTCGCCGCGCCGCTGAAGTTAGGATAGGTCACTTCAAGGAATACCCTGTTGCCCATATCCGCCGCTGCAACCGTGTAGACGGGCGAATTTGTGCCGATATTCGTCACTCTTTCGGTATTGTTCACGGTCGTAACGCGTTTCCACTGGTATTTGGGCGTTCCGCCGTCAGCTATGGTAAGACCTCTTCCAGCGTGTAGAGCATGGTCTGCAAAGGTGATTGTGTTAACCGAGTATCTCAATGTCGTGCCAACGCTCACGGGGTCTACATTGAGAGGCATTCCATTGTTATGGAAATTTGCCGATGCAATCGCCGCCGGAGTAGTCGCCTGAGCCCTTGCCGAGCTTGCGGGAGAAGCCGCGGCGGTTGCGGTTTGAGCCGTTCTGGCAAAGAAGAAGTAAGATGTTCTGGGTTTAAGGTTCTCAAACCGTAAGCTGTTGCCGTCAACCACGGTGGTGATGCCGTTTACCGTGCCGGCTCCGCTTACCCATCTGTCAGCAGGGAAATCTGCAGGAAGTCTGTTTGAGGTATGAATCGTATATTCCATATTCGCAACACGATTAATGGTGATAGAAGTCGGGCTTACCCCTCCTGTTGCAATGACAGGAGCGGCGGGTGCTCTGACTGCCGCGCGCGGCGTCATTGCCGTACCCGTTGCGGCGTCTGACGCGCCCCTTGTCGCCGTTGCCCGAACTCTGATATACCACGTGTATTGCGTACCCCCCGTGATTGCCGCTCTCGCGCTGTCAACGTTAAACACGTTTGAGGTTTGATAGGTTGCGGTATTTTCGTTTATGCCGCCGAGCGAAGCAGTTGGGTAAAGAGCATATTCCGCGCCCGATATTCTGGGCAGGGTCACTCTTGCGGCGGTTGTTACAATCGCGCCTTCGTTTACAATCGGCGCGCCCGTGCCGCCAGCCGCCGTTATGCTTATCGATGCGGACGAAACGCTTCCCGCGCAGTTAGCCGCACTGACCGTAACGCGCACTGACCTGCCGACATCTGCCGCAACCAGGGTATACTCCGGCAAGTTTTTGCCGATATTCGCCCAAGTCCCGTTCGCGTTCTGCCGTTGCCACTGATACCTCAGCGTACCGATTGTGACATTTGCAGGCTCAGTGGTAACCTCCAGAGCGGCAACGCGGAGCGTACCGCCGAAAGCCTCCACCCCTGTGACAACTACCGCACTGCCCGCGCTTGAAATCGAAGCGGAGGAAGTTTTCGCGCTCCTCGCACTGCTCTGCGGAGAAGCATGGTGCGTAGCCGTTGCGATTCTTCTTGCAAAGAACCAATAACTGGTATTCGGGCTGAGCCCCGTAAAGGTAAGCCCCACCTGCCAAGAGCCAATCATGCCGCTGATATTATTCGTAGCACTTACGGCGTATTCAATCTCGTCTGCTCCCGCGTTCGTGGGGCGGGTAAGGGTAATGCCGGTCGCCCCCGGTGTCCCGCCAATACCGGGCGCACCCGGTGCGGATTGCGGAGAGCCGTTCGTTTCAACCTCTACCCCCCTGGGCAATGTCATAGCCGCAGGATTGACGAATCTTACATAGAAGTAATGCGTTGAGCGCGGGTTAAGCCCGCTGAATGTCCTGTTCGTGCCCCAAGTGAGCGCATTGATTTCGACATCACTGGTTAACTGGGTAGCACTCCTTGCGTACTGCGCCGTATTCCCCGAAGCAACCCCTGTTTTCGCCTGCATCTGCGCCTGCGTATAGGTGGGCAGGGTTACGCTGTTGTGGGTTTTCGTAACCAAAGCGGAGAAATCATCGGGTCTGCTCGATTCGCCAAGCTCTGCTCTTTGAACCATGCCCGTTGTAGTAGCAGTCACCTCGCCCGTGTAACCCGTTGCTTTTACCACTACTCGGATTCTCCTGTCAAGGTCAGCCGCAACAGGTGTATAGGTGCTGGTATTCGCGCCGGAAATCCGTGTTTGCGCGCCCGCCGCCGTCACTCTGAACCATTCATAGGTAATGCCCGTGGTCGGCGGTGTCCCCGCCGGGTCTGAATCCAAGGTTGGAACAGCGGTTAAGACTTTCCCTGCTTCAAGCGCGCCGGAGAAGTTGATAGCTACCGTGCCCGCAATCGCCATTGCCGCCGTTGTGGCATTTCTGGAAGCACTTGCCGAAGAAGCGGGCACAGTGCCGTTAGTCGCCTTTCTCGCAAAGAACCAGTACCTCGTTGAGGGCTGAAGATTATTAAAGGTCGGGTCGGTCTGCCAGCCGCCTGTACCGCGTGTCGTATCGATTGCCGATACGTTGTTTGAAGCGGCAACCGCGTATTCAATCGTATCTGCGGCGACTACATTAGCAGTCGGGCGGGTAAGGGTAACCGTAGTCGCCCCCGGTGTCCCGCTGATACCGGGCGCACCCGGCGCAACAGCCCCCGTAGAAGCGGCAAACCCTGTAGTAGGATACGGAATGACGATATTTCTGTCATTCGATTGATAAATGGCATAGACATAATAGGTCGTACTCGCCGTCAAGCCCGTAAAGGTCCTGCTCGTCTGCCATGCTTTCGCAAGCGAACCCGAAGCGGGAAGAGGCGGCGAGGTATTATTTCTCCATTCGCCCCACTCCGTAATCGGAGCTAAACTTGCCGCATACCTAACATTCGTCATATTCGGTCGAACCGTGCCAAAAGTTTGAGTAAACTGCAAATTAGGAATCTCCGGCATGGTGATGCTGTTATTATTGCCTGTTATGCTACCCGTATCATAAGTCAGAGTATAATACTGAGGGACATAGTACAGTGCGCCTTGATTTGTCTCAATCGTACTGTTAATTGTGTTTAGTGCAGTAATATTAGCGACACCGTTTAAGTCTACATGGTTATGTTCCATACGAACTAACTCAAGCTTTGTAGCACTCGCAAGCCAAGCAAGCGCGGTAATCCTGTTATCATGAAACCATATTGTTTCCAAGTTCCCTGTTGAACCGCTTAGGTTAATGCTCGAAAGCCTGTTGCTGTAGCAATATAGTTCCTCCAAGTTAGACTTTGACGAAACATCAAGCGTAGTGAGGTTATTATCCGCGCAGTTAAGCCATTCCAAAGCACTTAGTCCGCTTAGGTCAAGCGCGGTTAGGTTGTTGTCGTCACATTCCAGAACTTTCAATTTTACCGCACCCGTAAGGGGAAGAGTGCTAAGCTCATTTGAGTAGCAAGAAAGAAACTCCAGATTTGCAAAGCCTGCCGCGCTAAGCGAGGTAAGCTTGTTCTCGCCTACGTTCAACTGCTTTAAGGTGGAAGCCAGTGCCGAAATAGTAAGCGTTGTCAAATTGTTATCATTAACAAACAGATTTTCCAAGATATTTGAGCCGGAAATGTTAAGGGTTGTAAGTGAATTTCCTCCGGCGACTAAGTCTTTAAGTTTAGTTAAGCCGGAAGCATTGATACTTGTAAGGCTGTTATCTCTGCAATAAAGCCCCGTAAGCTCCGACAATGCGGATACATCCAGCGCGCCGGAAACACCGCGGTAGTTCATACTGATTGATGTAACCCGCGCCTCATCGCCGCCGCCCGCCGTGCTCCATGTAACGCCCGCCCAAGTAGCATGTTGACCCGCAGTCCAGCCCAGTCTTGCGCGATTTTGCCCGATATTGGCAAAAGCATTCAGCGCGGCAAGGTCGCCTGCATGATAGTCGCCGATGGTTGCATCGTGACCCACGCATACATCGCCGCTGCCGGACAATGCCTTTTCGCACGTTCCGCATAAATTCGCAACAGCGTTATAGACATTAAGCCTCGTCCCTGTCGTTGTTTTCCCTTCCAACGCGGCTACGGGGTTCGCGCTTTTGAAAAGTCTATCCTTAATTTGCCCCGGTGTCATCGTGGAGTTCTGGCTCAAAAGCAGAGCCGCCGCCCCCGCAACGTGGGGAGCCGCCATAGAAGTCCCGTTCCATTGGTCCGCCTGCGTGCCGCCCTCGAATCCGCCGCCCTTGACAGTGCTGTTAATCCAAACCCCGGGCGCGGCAATATGTACCAAGCGCGCGCTGTAGTTTGAAAAGCTCGCCAAATTATCACTATTATTGCTCGCCGCCACCGAAATGATGTTAGGCAAATCAAAACTAGCCGGATACTCGGGTTCGATGTCAATGTTATTCCCATCATTACCCGCCGCCGCAACTACCAGTATGTTAGGTCTGTTCTCAATAGCATCGTAGAGAGCTTGGGCGTAGCTGGGGCTTCCGAGGCTCATATTAACGACATGCGCCCCGTTATTTGCCGCCCAGTCAAAGCCGTCTATCATCCAAGAGGTAAACCCACGCCCTTGGCTATCCAGAACCTTAACAGGTACAAGCGTAACCTGCTGAGCCACGCCCACGCCGTTAGCTGTCGCGCCAATCGTCCCCGAAACGTGTGTTCCGTGTCCGTCATCATCCGTAATATCGGCCGCACTACCATCGTTCGTGAAATTTCGCCCTCTGCGGTTATTGCCTCCGGCTCTGATGTTCTGAATTAAAGCAAGGTGCAAATAATCAATGCCCGAGTCCATAACGGCTACATCAATAGTCCTGCTACCCTTTGTGATTTTCCAAGCCTCGGGCATCATAATCTTTTCCATGCCCCATTGAAGTGTCGCATTATATCCAATCGGTGTTTCGCGCTCAGCCTGCGCGCTAAACATAGGCTCTTCCGAATCGCCGCCGGGCAGGTCAGACGGTTCGCCCTGCAAATCCGACCCTGCTTCAAACTTGCGGACTATGTAATCCGGCTCGGCATAAACGATGCCCGCAGAGCCGTTCAGCTTCTCAACAGCCTGCATGACTGCCTCAGAACCTTTTTCCTTTAACGTCAGCACCCGAATCGTGTCGGGCGCAGAGCCGGAGCCGGAGCGCGTGCTATAGCCCGAATCCAGCGTCACCAAGGTAGATACCTCGTCAACCTCTATGCCGAAGTATTTCCCCTCCGAAAATGCCTGTACAGAATCCCCCGAAACGCGGACAATCACCCGCTCATCCGAGAATTCATCGCCGCCGCCCGCGTTACCGCCGCCGCCGCTTCCTCCGCCGCCGCTCCGCGAAACCTCGCCGCCGGAAGCCTTGTCTGCCGCTGTGTCTCCCGCCGTGTCTCCGTTAGGCGGTTGCCAGCCCTTGCTTTTAAGAAATTCTTCAGCCGTTATTTTTTTGCCGCTAAAATTGCCGCTTGGATTCCCCGGCAGGGCAAATTCGCCGGATTCTCCCGCTCCTCCCGCAGAGGCTTCGCCCCCGCCGCCGTCCGAGCCCTCATCCAGAGCGAACGCCGCCCCGGGTACTCCGCTGACCAGCATAGTCAAAGCCAATGCCCCTGCAGTCAGCCTCCTAAACATACGCCTTCCTTCCATAGAAAAAACCATTCCTTTCCTTTTACTTAAAGACCAATCCATTAACATTTTTTTACATAATAAGCATAACGCTTTACAATTATATCACAATGTTTTCGCTTTGTCAAGTCTTTTTTTGCTTTTTTGTAACTTTTCATTAACCTTTTTGTTACTTTTGGGTCTTATATGTATAATGAATTAACTGTTAATTTTTAAAAAAATGCCCCGTTAAACGGAGCATTTTTTTATCACAGCAGGATAAATCAATTTCACCCAACCACAAATACAAGCGAATTATAATTAGAAATCGTAACATTCACAAGCCCGTTTCCGCTGACAATCCTGCTTGCGGCAAGCCTTGTCAAACTACCGTCCGGGTTAACGGAATAAACCGCTACCGTGCTGCCCCAAAGCTTCGGGTCGATGTTCAGCTTCACCGAAAGGGTTACTGCCTCAACCGCACCGAAATCGCCGTTTTCGACAAATCTCATACCCGTTACAGCCGAAGCCTGCGGGAATCTCGCGGCGAGCCCCTCGGATACCGTGGTTAAGCCGCCCGCGAAGTTAAGGTCTTTGAGTGCCTCACCGCCATTAATGTCCGCGCCTTTGATGGCAACTCCGTGGTTTCCGTGGGGAATCCAAACCTTTACGTTGCTGTTCGCAACCGCTAACGCTTGCAGAGCATCCGCCGTCGCGCCGATTGAGGGGCTCAGCGTTACCGTGCCTCTTGATGTTTCGCTTACAGCTTTTGCGGCGCGTTCTTTATCGGTTATAACCTCTGTTTCCCTGCCGCCGCCGCCCGAGCCGCCGCTTTCTCCGCCGCCTCCGCCGCTTCCGCCGCCGATACCGCCGCCGGATATAATGTTAGCGACGGGGCTACCTCCTGCGGCAGGAGCAGTTTGCTCGGGTTCATTGTTTGCCGGGGTTCTCATGTTAACTATGTCTACTTCAATGCCCTCATATTCATCGTCAATTTTTGCCCCGTCCCAGCGTTCGATTATGCCGTCACCTGTGATTGAGCCGCCCTCTGCAACTTTGATATGCTTGCCTTTATGAACGATTTTGGCATTTTCTGCAATCTGAATTTCACCGTCCAAAGTTGCGTTTGATAAAACATTTATTTCCCCGCCGGCTCCGGTGTTAGTTAACTTGGAAGTGCCGCTGAGCCTCATGATACCGTTAATGTTTATTTCCCCTGCGTTCTCAATTGTTGCATTGTCGTTGCTATTCAAGTTGCCGCGTTGTGAACTGTTAGACCCCGCTACACTAATTGTGCCGTTTGCAGAATTAATTAATTTTCCGTCGTCATTTATAACCAATCTGCCAAGGGATAATACGTTAAACGTACCATGATTGGTGAACATTCCGTCATCGTTCACTTCTATAGAAGAATTACCGCCTGTACTAATTTCCCCACGGTTTACCAACTGTGCATCATTGTTAACAGACATATCCACAGGCGGGGACATGGAATTAGATGCTTCCGTTATAACACCGTTTACCGCATTAGTAAATATTCCGCCGTTCAATTCAATTTTCGCGCCGGGGTTTGCGTTAATCGTATCGTTATTGATGAACGCACCGTCAGTCAAGATAATCCTCGAAGAACTGCCGGATTCGGTAATCGTGCCGTCATTGGTGAATGTGCCTGTGGTATTAGTTATATTGCTGTAATTATTTATTGTGCCTTCATTGGTGAAATCGCCTTTATTTTCTATTCCGCCGGAATTACTCAATGTTCGATTTGCATTGTTAATCATTTCTCCGTTGTTTATAATCAAACCATTGTTCGTCTCAAATTCGGAATTGATAATAAAAGTTCCGTTATTGGTGATAGCTTCATTTTGTGCTATGTTTAAAGTGCCTGCACCCTCGCCCCAAGTAAGGGTCGCGCCTTCTTCAATTAAAACGGATTTAAAGGCTTTAGAAGTAACGAAAGTTATATTTCCGCTCTCTATTACCAAGTCCGTTGAAAATAAATCAGCACCGCCGTATCCGTTACCGCCGGTTATTTCTACCGTTCCCGTGCCGGAAAGGGTGATTTTTTCTACTTTCGCGCCGTTATTCCAATATCCTGTACCCGATTTTAACTCAATGGTCGCTTCAAAATCCGTTCCGGCTCGGGTTTGATTAAAAGTAAAATTCGTCCCTGAGCTTACTTTCCCCCTGCCGCTTAAGTTTATTTCGCCGCTATATATCAATTTTTCAATAAACATGAGTTCAACAATTGCCGAATCGCTTCCCTGTACGTTTATGGTAAAATCTTCGCCGATTGCGCCAAGACTACCGCCGTTTTCAAAGCTCAATCCGCCCTCGGCAATTGTTGCATTTGATGTTATAGTATGAACATTGCCTTCTGACGAATTAGCACTCGCCATAAGCGGCGCAAAAGCCATAACCGAGATTGCCAGAGCCGCCGCGGTTATTATGCTTAGGAGTTTTTTTAGGTTTTTCGTTTTCATGATTAAATTCCCCATTCCTTAAATTTTTTCATATTCTTTTCTTCAAAATAATATGATTATTACAAGTATACCATAAAATAACAGAGGGAAATATATGTATGTATATATATATTGTTAATTGTTTATGAACAATGGGGGGCTTAAAAAAACCGCCTTAAAAAAGGCGGTTTTTTTTAATTAAACATACCGAGGTGGCGTGCCCCACTTACCCACATTTCCGCCGCTTTTGTAAAAGCGTGGTGACGGTCGGCTCTTCCGTCCTCAGCGGTATGTATTAATCTGCTATTATTATATCACGATTTTAATTTTTTGCACCCATTTTTTTAAAAATATACGAAATGTTGGACATATTCTCTAAGCTCAATTTTCTATAGGGACTATAGCTAAAGTTTTACCCAGCGGAGCTAATACTTTTAGGATTGTGTCTAACTGCGGGTTTGTGTAGCCTTTTTCCATTCTTGCTATAATAGGTTGGCGAACTCCGCTCATAGCTTCGAGTTTTTTCTGCGATATTCCTTTTTCGGCTCTCGCATTGACAAGCTCCATCATCATAGCGACACGCAAATTAGAAGCGGCTCGCTCCTCCGGGGTTAGAAGCTGTTCCCGCACTTCGCCCCAGCTTTTCCCGATGGCATCCGTTCCTCTTTCGTGTAAATCGGCTAAATTTGTTTCAGCCTTTTCAATTTCTCCCTTATATTGCATATTTTTACTTGTTTTTTTACCCATTGTTATTGCCCCTTTCCCGATAATCGGCTAAATTTCGCTTTGCTTGTTTTATTTCTCTCGGCGGAGTTTTCATTGTTTTTTTTATAAAATGATGAAGAAGTATGATTTTTGCCCCGTCCCATGCCGCAAATAATATTCTGTCTTTCAGCGGTCTAAGTTCCCAAATCTCGCCGTCAAGGTGTTTAACATAAGGTTCGCCCGCCGCCTTTCCGACTTGCTCTAAAAAATCGAGATAATCATAAATCTTATTTAATCTTATGCGGCTGTCCTTATCCTTTCGGCTTGCAAGCTTTTGTATGTACTTTAATACAGGCTCGTTACCCTGCTTATCTTTGTAAAAGAAAGTTTCAAACACTATTAAATATCCCCCTTATATAATTATACTTAAAAGTTATTGATTTGTCAAGCATTTTTTTTAATATAATTTTAAAATTATCTGCCCATGTTTATACAATATTTTTATTTTTTGAAAAAAGCTATTGACAAAGCGCGGCAAATATATTATAATACAGCGAAACGATGCGTTTCTTTGTGCACGGGACGGGCAAGCCCGTCCCGCACAGAATAAAATTCTGAACTATTGCACAGGTGGAAAAATTTCAAATTAACCGATAAAAAAATCTTAAAAACAAAACTTTACAACCGTTAAAAATTATGCTATAATTAGAATACGCGCAAGAGCGCGGCATTTAAACCGAAAGGCGGACTGTCAGCGTGAAGATTGATTTTAACAGGAAGTATACTACAATTGCGGCATATGCGGTAATCACCTTTGCAATTTGTCTTGCCATGGTGCTCATTTCTTTAAATTTTAAGCTGATTACAGAGTTTGCCGGGCGGCTGGTACGGATATTAGCACCCGTAATATGGGGTATTGTTTTCGCTTATATGATGAATCCTGTTATGGTATTTGCGGAGCGTCATATAAAGCCGCTTTTATATAAGAAAAAGCCGCGCCCTAAGCTGACAAGGGCTCTTTCCGTAGCCGTAAGCATGATTTTTTTCATTATTTTGGTCGCCGCGATTCTCTCAATAGTCATGCCGCAGGTGATTGACAGCCTGCTCGGAATCTTCAATAACTCAGTGGAATATTTTACAAGCCTTGAATTATGGATATACGAGCTTCTTGAAAAAAACCCCGATGCAATAAGGATGGCGGAGCGGTATCTCGGCGGAATAGAGCCGCGCTTTATGCAGTTCGTAGAAAACATGATGCCCTCGATTCTGGATATGTCCGTAAAGGTGCGCGACGGCGCGCTCTACTTCATCGGCGCGCTGATGAACGCGGCGGTCGGCTTTATACTGGCGGCATATCTGCTGTTGGGCAAGGAAACCTTTATCGCGCAGGGTAAAAAGACTGTCCACGCGATTTTTCCCAAAAGCGTCAGCGGAGCTTTGCTGAAGGTCGGCTCAAACACAAATGAAAGGGTCGGCGGGTTTATTTTAGGTAAACTGCTTGATTCCCTTATCGTGGGAATCATTTGCTTTATCTGGATGAACCTAATCAATTGGGAATTCCCCGCGCTCATCAGCGTAATCATAGGGGTTACAAACATTATACCGTTTTTCGGACCTTTTATAGGCGCAGTACCGAGTGCGTTGCTTTTATTGGTAGTCGCCCCTAATCAAGTTATCCCGTTTGTGATTTTTATATTTATACTCCAGCAGTTTGACGGGAACATTCTGGGTCCCGCCATCTTGGGCGATTCAACGGGGCTTCCGCCGTTTTGGGTTATAGTCGCCATTTTTATAGGCGGCGGCTTATTCGGATTCCCGGGTATGCTCCTCGGAGTTCCCGTTTTCGCGGTCTTATACGGCTTAGCGAACGATTTGCTTCACTTCCTGTTAAAACGCAAAAATATGTCCCCGATTACATCTGATTACATTGTCCCCAACACTAAAAAGAAAAAAGACAATTAACAATGAGCGGTTAACAATGAAGGAGTTACGCCTGTGGCGTAACATTATAATAGTATATTTTAACTGTTAAACTATATGCTTAGCTAAACTGCTATAAATCCGTCGGCGAAGCCGACACCACAATTGTTAATTGTTAATTGTTAACTGTTAATTGTTAATTGCACAGGGAGTTGCTATGTTTAATCCTGTCATGCTGATATTGAATACCAAAATACGGAATAAGCTTATCGCTATGTGCATCTGCGTAATCGTGCCGGTCTTGGCGGCGGGTGTTTATTTGACTTTTGGGTTATCAACTATTGTAAGGGATAGCGTTATAAATGAATCCTATGCCGAAACAGCAAATCTCGCGGCGCGTTTGAGCGATATTCTCTACACCGCAACAACCATCGCCGAAAGAATCTATGAGGACAATGACTTCAACGAGCTCTTTGAAGACAATTTTTCTTCCGCAACGGAATATAGTGAATATTACAGAGAACACGCCGGAATTATCCGCCAATACACCAATATCCTATCGCAGATTTCGGACGTTACCTTTTACATAGATATAGAGGGCTTTATGTATAACAGATATTTCAGAAAGGCTTCCCAATCAATTAAAGATACTCCTTGGTACAAGGACGCGATTTCATCGGAATCCGAAAGATGGCATGTCGTATTCAACGAAAGCAACCGTAACAGGCATTTAAGCTACGTCCGCGCCGTATATAACAGCCGCGGCGAGAGCGTTGGCGTGATTGTCATAGCCATTAATCCCGGCTGGCTTGAAACCATTATGAAGGACGAAACCTCCGACATTATCTTTACCGTAGGAAGCGGGACGGTTTTTTACAGCAATATGGAAGCTTTCACGGCAGGAAGAGAGCTTGCGGTTACAAGCGACCTTTTCAAGCCCGGCATGTCCGATACCTTTAATGTATCCGCCGAAGAATACAGCCTTGCCCGAAGAGGCTTTACCATCGTATCCTTTTTTGACTATGAAAACTCCGGCAACCTTTTTCAAGTATTTTTGGTGAGGGATTATTCCTTAATTACAGGCTATATCGGCAGGGTTATGATAACCTTTTTTTGGTACATGCTTTTATGCGTTGTCCTGTCAATTCTGCTTACCTTGCTTTTTTCAAGCTTTTTTTCGCGCCGCATACAATTCTTAAAAAATGAAATGCACATTGTAGCGCAAGGCAATTTTGAGTTGGAGAATGAAATAGTGGGAACAGATGAAATATTCGACCTCTATTCAGACCTGAAGCGGATGGTAAGCAGTATGCAGCATCTGATTAACGAGGCTTATGAGGCAAAGATTAATGCCGAGGTTTTTAAGGCAAACCAAATCGAAGCCGAGTTTAAAACGCTGGCAAGCCAGATTAACCCGCATTTTCTCTATAATACCCTTGAAACCATCCGAATGAAATCCTATACGGGCGGTGATAAGGAAACTGCGGATTTAGTAAAACGTCTGGGCAAGTTTATGCGCCGCTGTCTTGAAGTTAAGGATAGCATGGTTGCCCTTGAATCGGAGCTTGAATTCACAAACGGCTACCTTGAAATACAAAAAGCGCGCTTCGGCGAGCGGGTTAAATATTCCTTATATTGCGAGGTTGACAAGAATTATAAAATCCTGCCGCTGATTATCCAGCCAATTGTTGAGAATGCTTTTGTGCATGGGGTTGAGGGGGTTAAAAGCGGAGGGCATATCAGCATAAGGGTCTATTATAAACAGGATTCGGTTTTAATAGATGTTATTGATAACGGGTGCGGCATGTCCGCAGAAAAGCTTTCCGCACTGCAGGCTAAGCTTACGGAAAATGATACCTCCTCCGGCAGAAGCATAGGGCTTACCAATGTAAACAAGCGCGTTAAAATGTATCACGGCGAGGACTGCGGGCTTACCGTAAGCAGTGCCGCGGGTAAGGGTACAACGGTTAGGCTTGTTCTCCCCCGTGAGGTTACGGAATATATTTCAGCCGTTGATTCGGTTCAATTCATTTAAAAAAGGATGTTTGCCATGAAAAGGTTTTTATCGGTTGCTCTTTGTATTTTTATAGCGTTTGGCTTCGCGGGCGGGCTTGTCACGCCCCCACGGCACGGTCTTGCGGTTACAGCCCAAGCCGAGGCGGCAAGCGAAATAAAAATGCCGTACCACTACAACGCTCTGGGCGCAGAGGAAAAGCAGGTTTACCAAGCATTAAGAAACGCCGTGCTGGGTTGCGCCCCGACTTTGGTGGTCAACAGGCGGGTAACCCAGCCGCAGCTTTCAAGGATGGTATCTCTGTTAGAACTGTATGACCCGCTCACATTTAATTTAGTCAGCATTTCCGGCACCTCTCAAAGCGGCAGGACAGACTTGGAGCTTACCTATAAATATTCCAAGGAAGACTACGGCGAGATGATGAAGCTCGTTGAAAGCGCGGCTGACGAAATAATGAAGAATATGCCCGCAAATATAAGCGATTATGATAAGCTTCTTTACTTTCACGACACAATCATAGACGGATGCGACTACGATTTGGAAGCCCCCCACTGCGAAAATATCTACGGCGCGCTGGTGGATGGGAGAGCTAAATGCGTAGGCTACGCCCAAGCTTTTACATATCTGTGCAATAAATCCGGCATTACCTCCCTTACCGTTATAGGAGACGACCCTGCCGGAGGCGACATGGGGCATATGTGGAATAAGGTCCGCTACAAGGGCATGTGGTATAATGTCGATACGACCTACGATGACCCTGTGGTATCAATCACGCATAATAAGCAGTACCACCATTTTATGGTAAGCGATGCCGCCTTGAAAGGCACTCATCTTGAAGACAAGAAAATGTTTAAAGCCCCCGAAGCAACCGATGATTCTGTAAATTATTTTGCGGTAAAAGGCTTGCTTGCCGAGACCGAGGCGGAGGGCAGGGCGATTCTGAGGAGAGAAATGATAAGGGCAACTTCGTCTCAAACGCCTGTTGTTTTCGTGAAATTTTCATCAAGAGCGGAATATGAACGGGCAAAGCTCAGATGGTATGTGCGCGATGATATTTACAGCATTATCATTAACGTGAATAAGGGCTTGGGGCAGAGCAAAATCATTGAGGATTTAGCCGTCTTTTTCATTGACGACAGGAATCAAACCATAACGGTTATGTTTTTTTACCATGATACAGAACTTGCTTTTTACTATATCGATACCGAGGAACTGAGCTTAGAAATCCACGCCATGTTTGAGGAATACGGAATAAAATAAAACTTGACAAATCATAATCAATTTGTTATAATGTTATGGTAGGGAACGCAATTATAATTGCTCATTGTTCATTGTTAATTGTTCATTGTTAATTGTTAATTATTCATTGTTAATTGTTAATTATTTCAAGGTTTGGGGGTTCGGGGGTTTGGAGAATAAAAATAAGGCAATCTTTAGGCGGGCTTTACCGGCGGTATTGGCTCTTTTGCTGTTTTTTTCACTGTCCGCCCCGGCTTTTGCCGTTTCTAACGCGGATATAGATGCGTTTGGATATGAGGACGAACTACTGTCGGCTATGGATGTTTTTGAAAGGCAAATACCCTACAGCGAATATTTTGACAAAATAGCCGATGTAAAACGCCCCGATGTAGAGCTTGAGATGGAATTTTTACAAGCCTCGGAGGATGCCGATGTGATTATCGGAAACTTTGAAGGCAGAGAGAATGTACTCATATGGCAAAGCCAGACGGGGACGCTTGACTTTACAGTGGAAATCCCCGAAACAGGGGCTTATAATATTGAAATTTGCTACCTGCCGTTGGTTGGGGGCAATACGATTTCGGATATATCGGTACTGATAGACGGCGAATCACCCTTTGAAACGGCGCGCAGAATATGGATTCCCAGAAGATGGACGAGCGCGTACCCGATAACGGAGGATGCGAATAACAATGAGATTCGCTCCCCGCAGGTTGAAGCACCGCGCTGGACGGTTGCTCCGCTAAAGGATGTAGACGGCTTATTCAATGACCCGCTCAGGTTTTACCTTGAAGCGGGCGAACGTGTGATTTCCCTAAATTCGGAAAGAGCGGCTTTTGCCATAGATTATATAAAAATTTTTAATCAAAAGGAATATTCGGAATATACAAAACCCTCGCCCGAGGAGCTAAAGCTTAATTTCGGCGCGGAAAAGCTCCGATTGCAGGGCGAGCATTACGCCTCCACCAACGCCTCCACCATCATCCCCATTGAGGATAGGGGGAACTACTTAACCGAGCCCTCGCATCCCACTAAAATCAGATACAACTGCGTGATTGCAGGCGAAAACTCGGGCGAAGCGGCGACTTGGGAGGTCAATGTCGTGCAGGACGGGTGGTATAAAATAGGCATCAAGGCGCGGCAGGACTATCTGCGCGGCATGTACGCCAACAGGCGGCTTTACATAAACGGCGAAGTCCCCAACAAAGCACTGGCTCAGATTAAGTTTAATTACAGTTCAAGGTGGCAGACCGTCGTCCCCGAGGACGATAGCGGAGAGCCTGTTTATGTTTATCTGACCCAAGGCAAGCATGAGCTTTCGCTGGAGACGATTCCGGGCGAAATCGGTGACTCCATGCGCCGATTGCAGGAGATTGTATATGAAACCAATATGCTTTATATGCAGATATTGATGGTTACAGGTCCGACCCCCGACCGATTTACCGACTACAGGCTTCACAATGAAATCCCCGAGCTTGCACCAACGCTTGAAAGGCTTGCAAGGGAGCTTAGGGAAGAGCAGATTTATATCGAAGAGCTTTCAAATCAAACAGGCTCGGAGGCGGCGGTTTTAGACCGCCTTGCGGATATTCTTCAAAAATGCGCCGATAACGGAAACAGAATCCCTAACATGGTGCGGAATCAGTCGATTAAAAATAATGTCGCCGCTGTTGCATCGTGGCTGCGCCGATATAGGTTTCAGCCGCTGGAGATTGACTTTATAGAGCTTACCTCTGCCGATGCCCCCTTCACCGCGGTTAAGCCTAAATTTTTCAAAAGTTTTTCCTTTGGCTGGCGTTCGTTTATCGGCTCATTCACCGAGGATTACACGACCCTTACCGATGTTGACAGACATTCAATCAACGTCTGGGTAAGTAACAGCCGTTTTCACGCCAATATAATTAAACGCCTCACAGAGCATGACTTTATGGTTGATAATGATGTAAACGTCAGCATCAATCTGGTCCAAGGCTCTCTGATGGAATCCGTCATGGCGGGGAAAGGACCGGATGCCGCCATATATGTCGGCGCGGAAACCCCCGTGAATCTGGCAATCAGGGATTTGCTTATTCCTTTGAGCAATCTGGACGGCTTTGAGGAGGTCAGCGAGCGTTTTCAGCGCAATGCCCTTACTCACTATACTTATAACGACCGAGTGTACGGCTTGCCCGTAACACAAACCTTTTCCATGATGTTTTACCGCAAAGATATGCTTGCCTCCGTCGGAATCCAAGAGCCGCCGGAGACTTGGGACGAGTTGATTGACATGCTCCCCTCTCTGCAAAGGTCGCATATGCAGCCCGGTCTCGTCCTGCCGGGCGTGCCGCTGCCTACGATAGGCGCGGGGATTACCTCTATATCCATTTCGCCCGCAACCGATATTGGGCATACTTTCGCGCTTCTCATGCTTCAATCCGGCATGGGGTATTACAATGATGACTTGAGTGCCACTACCTTTGACAGCCGAATCGCCACCGATGCCTTTGTAAAATGGACGGACTTTTACAATCTTTACCGCTTCGACCAAAGCTTTGACGCATTCACACGGTTCAGAACGGGCGAATGTCCCATTATCATAAACCAATATTCACACTTCTATAATCAGCTTACCGTTGCCGCGCCCGAAATCGCGGGACTTTGGGACTTCACCCTTGTCCCCGGAACGCAAAGGGAGGACGGCACGATTTCACACGCCACCAATTCAATGGGCAGCGGATATATTATTTTAAGAGACTGTCCAAACATCAATGCCGCTTGGGAATTCGGCAAATGGTTTACAAGTACGGAAAATATGGTAACGCTGGGGCGTGAAATAGAGGGCGTTTTAGGTCCTATGGGCAGGTTTGAGTGCGCGAATGTCGAAGCTTTAAAACAGCTTAACTGGTCGGCTTCCGATTTGGATAAAATTCTGACACAATTTGACCAGCTGGAAGAAATCCCCGTAATCCCCTCCTCCTATGTTGTAACAAGGAGCGTTATCAACGCATTCAGAAGGGTCGTAAACGACAAATGGAACCCGCGGGAAACCCTAAGGTGGTATAACATCGACATCAACAACGAAATAACCCGCAAACGCAGAACATTAGGGTTGGATGACAATTGACAATTGACAATTGATAATTGATAATTGATAATTGATAATTGATAATTTCTGTAGGGGCGACCGCCCTCGGTCGCCCGAAAGAACAGGCAAAAGAATAAATAACGTAATGATTCGGGCGACCTTCCGCTGGCTTCGCTCCCTCCGTCACCTGCGGGTGACACCTCCCTCAAAGAGGGAGGCGAAAAACTCCTTGCCTCCCTCTTTGAGGGAGGTGCCGCCCACAGGCGGCGGAGGGAGGACAGCGGAGAAAGAGCAGCGGAGGGAGTGTTCGGGCGACCGAGGCGGTCGCCCCTACGAAATATTGTGTTTAAATCATCGGCGAAGCCGATACATTCATTGTCAATTGTCAATTGTTAACTGTCAATTGAATTAAAGGGGGTTAATTATGTCGGAACATACGGATGAGGCGGTTTTGCCTCGCGAAGAACGCAGGGTGTCGTTTGCTGAGCGTTGGGCGTTGATTTGGCGCGATATGAAGCTCAATCATTCTTGTTACCTTTTGCTTTTGCCGTTTTTGGCTTTCTTTACCGCTTTTACGGTAATCCCCGTAGTAATGGCTCTCCCCATCGGCTTTACCGATTTTAATATGTCGAATTTCCCGCCGAATTTCGTAGGCTTTGAAAACTTTTATTCCCTTTTTGTGGAAGACGATATATTCTTGATTGCTATAAGGACAACACTGATTATAGCAATCTTTACAGGACCTATCAGCTATATCATGTCATTTTTATTGGCATGGCTTATCAACGAGCTTCACCCTGCTCTGAGGACTTTTTTTACAATCATTTTTTATATGCCGACCGTAGCGGGTAATATCTATTTCGTATGGCAGCTTATATTCTCGGGCGACTCCTACGGCTATTTAAACTCAATTATGGCATCCCTGGGCTTCGGGACAGGGGCAATCCAATGGCTTACCGACTCCAATTACCTGCTTTACTGTGTCGTTATCGTCCACCTTTGGGTTTCCATGGGCGCGGGCTTTCTGGCTATGCGCGCAGGGTTTCAAAGCATTGACAAATCCATGTATGAAGCGGGAGCGATTGAGGGGATTAGAAACAGGGGGCAGGAGCTGATATACATCACCATCCCAACGATGGGACCGCAGCTGATGTTTGCCGCCGTCATGCAGATTGTGGCGATGTTTACGGCGGATTTAGTGGGCAGAAGCCTGCTTGGCTTCCCCTCCACCGACTACAAGGCGCATACCATCATGACCCATGCCTATGATTATGGCTGGGTGCGGTTTGAAATGGGATATGCCTCAGCGATATGCTTCATCTTGTTTTTAGCAATGCTTATCAGCAACGAGGTCATTCAAAAGGTTTTAAGAAAATATATTAATAACTAAAATCAATTGACAATGATTCCACCTGTCCCCTACATAACCCTAATGTCAATTGTGTTAAAATTGTAAACTGAAAAGGGGTGTTTTTACGGAAAAGCTGATAGAAGAACGGCAGAAGAGTGCCGATGAATTAGAAGCCGCGAATGCCGAAGCCTTGGAGGCATTAAAGCTGAGGCGGCAGAAGGAGCATGAGAAATTCGAGCGTTCTAAGGGCAAAAGCGGGCGGGTTGGGAAAACATGGAAAAAAGATATAGGGATTATTATTTTCCTTTCGCTGTTGGGCACTTTTATGCTTTTTCCGATATATATAGCCCTTGTCGCCTCTATAAAGCCCGTGCAGGAAATCTTTATTAATCCCCCTAAACTGTACGCTATAAATCCTACGGTCGAAAACTATGAGCAGCTTTTCAGAATCGCAAATAATTCTTGGGTTCCGTTCTCGCGCAATGTTTTCAACAGCGTATTTGTAACGACAACCGCTACGGTTTTGCATGTATTTTTCGCCTGCACAGCCGCCTACATATTGGCAAAGTGCAGATTCCCCGGGGTTCGGCTTATCAATAAAATCATTGTCGTCGCTCTGCTGTTTAACAGCACGGCTACCTATATCATGCAGTATATGGTTATGGCGCGGCTGGGGATGATTGATACATACATGGCTTTAATCTTCCCATTAGTCGCCGATTCTCTGGGCTTGTTTTTGATGATTCAGTGCATAGGTCAAGTCCCCGATTCTATCATAGAATCCGCTAAGGTTGACGGTGCTTCTCATCTGAAAGTCTGCTGGAGCATAGTCATGCCTAACTCAAAGCCCGCTTTGATGACGATAATCATATTTCAAGTCCAAAAAGTTTGGAATGTTAATGCAGGCGTATTTACGTTTAATGAGGCTTATAAGACTATCCCAACAGTAATCGCGCAGATTGCGGCATTCGGCATATCCATGCAGGGCGCGTTAGGGGCGGCGGCGGTTTTCCTTATGACTCCGCCGATTATCATATTTATCATATCTCAAAGCCAAGTCATGGAAACCATGGCTCACGCAGGACTAAAGGAGTAGGGGTTATGGGGAAAGCTTTTAGGCGAATGTTTTCAATGGTTGCGGCTTTAGCGATTTTTGTGTCGGCTTTTGCTGTGAATTTGTCTGCGCTTGAGGCTTATGACCCTTACAGCTATGACAGATGGTGGGACCCTATACCGTCACAAGTGGGGTATTATGCCGATTATTTTGCGGACGGAGTCACCTTGGGTTGCGGAGCGTTCAACGAGCCTTCGGGGATGCACGTTTCGCGCGATGGGCTTATATATATTGCCGATAAAAATAACGACAGGATAGTCGTAACCGATATAGAGGTCAAGACCGTGGTGCGCGAGATGAGGGCGTTTAATTATAACGGCGAGGTCGTTACCCTCAATAAGCCGTCCGATGTTTTCGTTGACCAATATACGGGGTTTATTTACATATGCGACTCTGATAATGAGCGGGTTGTCAAATGCGATACCGAGGGCAATGTCGAAAGATTCTTTACTAAGCCGGATTCGGAGCTTTATTCCGATGAGCTTTCGTATATTCCGTCTAAGGTGATTGTTGACAAAGCGGGGATTGTTTATGTTATTGTACCCTCTGTCACCAGAGGGGCGGTTATGTTTTCTCCTGCGGGCGATTTTGTGGGCTTTTACGGAGCTAACAGGGTGGAAACAACGGGTGAGATTTTGGCGAATGCTTTTTGGAGTTTGATTTCCTCCGAGGAGCAAAGGGGGCGTTCCGTCCGCTCAACACCCTTGGGGTTCACAGGGTTTGATATTGACGACAATGGGTTTATCTACACCGTCACCGACTCGCAGGATACCTCAATAGACCTGCTCAAAAAGCTGAATCCCCGAGGCGATAATATCATTGATTCACTGGGCGTTGACGAGGCTTGGATTTTCGGTGATGTTCCGCCGCTTTATTACTCTATCCACGCAAGGCGTTCACGGCTGGTCGATGTAAACATCGGTCCTAACGGGGAGATTAATATACTGGACTTCCAAAACGGGCGCATTTTTCAATATGACAGCGAATGTTGGCTTATGTTTGTCATGGGCGGCATAGGCGAGCAGTTGGGGACTTTCCGAAGCCCCGCCGCTTTGGCAAGCTATGAAAATAAGCTTTTTGTGCTGGATTCGCGCAAAAATAATATCACGGTGTTTACGAGAACGGCTTTCGGAGAGCTTGTCACCGAAGCAACCGTTCTTTATATAGGCGGCTTTTTTGAAGAATCCCTTGAACCGTGGCAGCAGGTTTTAAAATATGACGGCAACTACAGGCGCGCTTACGGAGGAATCGGAGCGGCGCATTTCGGCAACCTCAACTACGGGGAAGCGATGAAATATTTCAAATTGGCGCGGTATCAAGGCTATTATTCGCGCGCCTTGGCGGGTTATCGTGATGAGTGGATGAGGAGTAATTTCAATGCGATTTTAACCGCAGTTTCAATCCTCATCGTATGCTCGCTTACCTTGAAACTTTTGTTTAAATTCAAAATATTGAAAAAACCTCAAATTAGGAAGCTTTTTTCATATCGGGGGAAGAGTAATGCTTGAATTAACGCAGTGGCAATTTTTAAAGCACATTATATTCCGCCCCTTTGAGGGCTATGAGGATTTGCGCTGGAAAAAAAGCGGCTCTATGGCGATTTCATGGGGAATCGTAGTGCTGTTATTTTTAGAGCGGTTTTTCTACGAGCGGTTTTACGGCTTTCAATATTATGCCTCTTATGATAAAATTTTTAATATTATCCCGCTTTTTTTCCAGAGCTTTATTTTGTTTCTGATGTGGGTTATTGCAAACTGGGCTATGTGCACTCTTTTTGACGGCGAGGGCACGGTTAAAAGAATATTTGTAAACAGCGCGTATGCGTTAGTGCCCTTTATCGTGAGCAGCTTTATCGGAATCTTTTTGTCGCATTTTCTGATTATGGAGGAGTATGTATTTATACAGATAATCGGGGTTGTCGGTTTTGCTTGGTCGCTGCTCCTTATGATTTCGGGGATTAAAACGGTGCATCAATTCGGAATTTGGAAAACGCTTTCACTTATGCTGCTTACCTTAATCGCTATGGTCGCCATGCTGTTTTTGATTATACTCCTGCTAACGCTTTTTCAGCAGATGCTAATCTTTGTTCTTTCAATTTATACCGAGCTTTCGTACAGAATCAGAGTATAGGAATGAGGTTTGAGCTTATATGAGCAAAAGATTCAAAAAGCTTTCGGCAGTATTTTTCGCACTTGCCGTCATGCTGCCCGTAATCGCGGCGGCGGTGTATTCGGACGAGGAAGCGGAAAGCTATGATAGTCTGCCGGAGGATGATGAAATCGTTACTATCGCGCAAGGAGAGCTCCGCACCAATAGGGAGGCGTTGGGGCTGATGAGCCTTGCCGCCGAAAATGATAAGCTGGCACTTTATTTTTGCGGCGATGATTTCTACCCCCCCCCTCCCCCGGAACGTGCTGATTATGAAGACGATATAAGCTACCAATCCTCGCAAGACAGGTATGAAAGAGATGCAAGAAGGCGCGTAAACGACGGGCACGGCGTAACGCTCGCGCTCTTAGATAAAAGCACGCAAGAAATTTGGTGGGCTAACCCCGTTAACGCCGCCCATTCTTTAGGTACGGGCGTTTTGAGGGACGAGCTTAAATCGGGCTTAACCTTAGTATACGGCGAACTCTCGGCTAGGAGGACTACCACGACGCACAGCTCAAATTCAAGGGCGAGGTGCTCAATTAAGTATAAAGAAATCGAAAAAGGGATTGAGATTACATATACCTTTAACGTGGAGCAAAACGGCAACAGGAATATAACAATCCCCGTTTCATATACGCTGGAGGACGACCACCTCAAGCTCCACCTCAGCTGTGAAAACATAACGGAGGACGACCGCGATAAAATTGTTACCAATCTTTCATTCTTAACCTCATTCGGAGCCGCCGGAGCAGATGAGGAAGGAAGCTTTGTAATCCCGGACGGCGGCGGGGCGTTAATCAACTTCAATAACGGCAAGCACGGCTACAGGTCTTATTCCGGCAAGGTTTACGGGCGGGATATAACCACCGTCAGAACGACAAAGCCCCCTACAACTCAAAATGTATCCTTGCCTATGTACGGCATTATAAAGGGCGGGGCAGGAATGATGGTCGTTGCCGATAAGGGCGATTCCGTTGCTTCCATCAATGCTTACGTTTCAATGCAGAACAGAACAAGCTACAATTCCTGCTATTTTGATTTTGAGCTTCGCACTACGGATGAATATTTGTTAGGCGGGGAAGCTAACCCCCTCAGGGTTTTTGAAAAGCGCGGCATTTTAATCCCCGAAATTGAGGTTCGGTATTACCCCGTTTCGAGAGATGACAAGGCGGAGCTTAGCTTTGTTGATATAGCAAGTAAATACAGGGATTATCTGATAGGCGAAAAGGGGCTCGCGCGTTCCGATTCGGTTAATAAAACGCCGCTTTATATTGATTTTTACGGCGGGGTTATGCGCTCGCGCTCTGTTTTGGGCGTTCCCGTCAGATTACAGCAAAAGGCGACCGGGTTTGACGATGCAAGGGAAATCTTGACGCTCTTGACCGATTTGGGTGCGGACGATATGGTAGTAAACTATAACGACTGGACTGCCGCCGATATAAGAGAAAGAGTATCCGATAAAGCAACCCCGGCAGGGATTTTGGGCGGTAAAAGAGGGTGGAACAGGTTTCAGACCTATGCCGAGGAAAACGGCGTTGAGGTATATCCGGCGGTTGATAATCTTACGTTCAGAAACGGCGGCGGGTATTTTACCGTGTTTCATACGGCGATTAGGGTGTCAAACGCTTATTCGCGGCAGATTGAATACGATTTAGCACATAAAATTGAAAATAAATTCTACAGACCCATATCCCTAATCAGCCCCTCGCAATACGGCAAAATTTTTGATAATATCAAGGGAAGCTATACGGCTAACGGCATAAGCGGCTTCTCAATGGGCTCTGCATCGTCCGTTATTTACGGCGATTACGGGAGAAGAGCTATATCCAGAGAGACGGCGAAGCAGTATATTGAGGAGGGCTATAAAAGCCTTTCCGGCTCGGGGACAGTGTTTGCCGTTAACGCTAACGCCTATGTCCTGCCGTATGTTGACCATGTCGCTAAAATACCGCTAAGCTCCGGCAGGTTTGACCTTTTTGACGAGGATATTCCCTTTTATCAAGCGGTACTGCATGGCTATAAGTCGTATTCCACCACCCCCGTAAATGGCGATGCACAAGTCGCGGAGTTTGTTTTGAGAGGAATCGCCGCAGGGAGCAATCCACATTTTGATATGCACGCCGTCACGGCAGATAAGCTGAAAGACTCTCTTTACGATAAGCTTTTTTACGCGGAATATGAGCACTGGGTTGAGGAAGCGGCGGGCTGTTCCGAGTTCGCAAGTTTAGTGTTAAGCTCCGTTTCATCGGAAATTATCACCGATTATAAAGCCTTGGAGGACGATACAATTGAAACTACCTATGGCAACGGGGTTGTTATAACCGTAGACCTAAAGGATTACACCGCAATGGTTACAAAGGGCGAGGCTTATGAAATATTCAAGCTGGCGGATTATGTTGGTGGGGGTATATCATGATAAAACGGATTCGGAATATGTCATATGAAAAGAAAAAGGGATTTTACGGGCTGTGCTTTCTGTCTGTCTGGCTATTGGGGTGCGCGCTGTTTTTTGCAGGTCCGCTCATTGAATCTTTTTATTATTCGTTCAACAGTGTCAGACCGATAGTGGGAGGGCTTGAAATAAAATGGCTGGGGCTTGATAACTATGCAAGAGCCTTTTTGCGAGACCCCAGATACAGGCAGAACCTTACGGAGGCATTGAGAGCCGCCGCGTTTAAGTTGCCTATTATTATCATCTTCTCCATGTTTACCGCCATTGTAATCAACCAAAAATTTAAGGGGAGAACCTTCGCCAGAGCGGTGTTTTTTCTGCCCGTTATTATAGCTACAGGTCCTGTCTACGCGATTATCACAGGCGACTTGACGCTGACGGGGAACGATAGCGCGGAGCAGTTCACCACCATGTTTGAGGCGGATATGGTAGACCAACTGCTTGAATTTGTAGGCGTTTACGGCTTTGGTGAAAACTTTACCGACTGGATAAGCGAAATCACCTCGGGGATATTAAACCTTGTTTGGTCTTGCGGAATTCAGATTATCATCTTCCTTTCGGCTTTGCAGGGAATCCCCCTCTCCGCAAAGGAAGCGGCAGAGATAGAGGGAGCGACCTCTTGGGAATTTTTCTGGAAAATTACCCTGCCCTATGTTTCGCCTATGATTCTTGTCAATATCGTGTATACTGTTATTGACACGTTCCGCGACCCGATGAATCCTGTAATCGCGCGAATCCTTGCCGTTCAGAACGAATGGGAATACGGATATTCCGCCGCCCTCTCTTGGAGTTATTTTGCGATTGTGCTTGCCGCTCTCGGCATTATATTCGCTGTTACAAGAAAATTTGTATGGTATGAAAATGAGTAGAGGGGGGGAATTAAAATGGAAACTGCGGCTTTACATAAAAAAATTCCGAGCATATTAAAAAAGCTTTTTCCGAAAAAGGAAAAAGAGGTTAAGCTTTCGCGGAAAGAACGCCGGGAGCGATATAAAAAGCGGCTCTCCTTTCTTGAAGAAGGAGAGCGCAGGTATTTAAAACGGATAAGGGTAATCAACGCAATTTGGCCCATATGCAGAACCCTTATCGTCATCGGGCTTTGCTTTATCATTCTTTACCCGCTTTTGTTTATGCTCTCCACGGCATTTCGCCCCTTGGAGGACATGTACGACCCGACAATCCTTTGGATTCCGAAAAGCTTTACAATGAATAACATAAGAGATGTTATCAAGGCTATGGATTTTTGGAAAACACTCGGAAACACGCTGGTTCTTAATATAGGCTGTTCCATCGTTCAAGTCGCATCCTGCGCCTTGACAGGCTACGGCTTTGCCAGATTTAAGTTTAAGGGCAGGGAACTTTTATTCTTCTTTGTCATCATGATGATTCTTGTATTGCCGCAAATCCTGCTGATTCCGCAGTATACGTTTTTTCGCTATTTTGATGTTTTCGGAATTATTGAAGCCGTAACGGGTGAGCCCTACAACTTTATTGATTCCGCTTTTACTATGTATTTCCCTGCTATTACCGCTAACGGCATAAGCGCGGGGCTGTTTATATTTCTTTTCAGGCAGGCATTCCGCGGACTGCCGAGGGAGCTTGAAGATGCCGCCTGCTTGGACGGCTGCTCACCCTTTATGACCTTTGTAAAGGTTATGGTTCCCAACGCTTCCTCGACATTTTTAACGGTATTTCTCTTTTCGGTCGTTTGGTACTGGAACGATTATTATGTAAGCACTTCGTTTTTTACAAAAAACAGGACCATCGCACTCATGCTGAAGAACCTTGACCCTCAGCTTAGAATTGCCCTCCACGGCAACGCCAACGCAAATGTAGACGTCAGAGAGCTAATCGTGTGGATGGAGGCGGGATGCCTTATAGCCATCCTGCCGATGCTGATTATGTACATCGTTTTGCAAAAATATTTTACCGAGGGTATTGCAAGGTCGGGTCTTACGGGGATGTAGGGGGCGTTCATTTCTCGCATAAACGGTTGACACCGCAGGCGGAGCATTTTTGACGGCAGTTGGGCGTTGTTTCGGCTTGGCGCGCTCGCTTGTTCTCCCTTATTAAAAATTCCCTGCTTACCATATAATCAAGATGCGACCACGGCATGACTTCGCTGTAATCCCGCGCCCTGTTTGCATAAAAAGCCATATCAAGCGGCTGAGCTTCGTCAAGCGCGGGGTTTAAGTCGCTTGCTTCTTCAAAAGCTTGCTTCCATAGGTCGAAACGGTAATGTTCGTCCCAGCCGTCAAAGCGGCAGCCCTTTTCCCAAGCCTTGTATATAACCTCTCCTAAACGCCTGTCACCTCTCGCTAAGGCGGCTTCAAGTATGCTCACGTTATAATTGTGCCAGTTAATGCTGACCCTTTTCCTTGACTTTGACGAATCAAGCAAAAGCTTCTGCCTGCGCTCTGTCTCTTCCCTTGAAGCCTGCGGCTCAAACTCAAAGGGGGTAAACGGCTTAGGCACGAAAGTCGCACAGCTTACCGATACGCGAGGGTGCTTACCTTTCTGCCTGTTTGGGTTGGCATAATACGCCTCGACAATCCGCTCGGTAAGTTCGGCGATTCCTGTTACATCCTCGTCCGCTTCGGTCGGAAGCCCGAGCATAAAATAAAGCTTGACGTTGGTATACCCTTGCGAAAACGCGGTTTCACACGCTCTTAAAATCTCATCATCGGTTATGTTTTTGTTAATAACGTCACGAAGCCTTTGCGTCCCCGCTTCGGGGGCGAAGGTTAGACCTGTTTTGCGAACCTTTTGAAGCCGCTTTGCCATATCCTCGCTGAACCTGTCAATCCTCATTGAGGGTAGCGACAGGCTCACTTTTTTTTCATCCGTATACTCTGAAAGCATTGTAAGCGTATTTTCTATATCCGATAAGTCGCTCGTACTGAGTGATGACAGCGAAACCTCGTCGTAGCCTGTGCTTTCACAAAGAGCCCTTGTTTGCCCGAGAATAACCTCCGCCGATTTCTCCCTGAACGGACGGTAGATGAACCCCGCCTGACAAAAACGGCAACCCCTTATACAGCCCCGCAAAACCTCTATAATCACCCTGTCATGCACAATGTCGCAAAAGGGTATAACAAATTTTTCGGGATAAAAAGCCTTATCTAAATCCGGGGCAACGCGCTTTTTAACCCTCTCGGGGGCGTTCGCGTTATTTGGGACGACGCTTTTAACCGTCCCGTCTGCGTTATATGAAACGTCATAAAAGGACGGAACATAAATTCCTTCAAGCCCTGCCGCCGCTTGTAAAAATTCGCTCCTGCTCCCACCGCGCTTTTTCACAGCAACATATAAATCCAAAAGCTCCAGCGTGACCTCCTCGCCCTCGCCTAAAACAAATAAATCAAAAAAATCCGCAATCGGCTCGGGATTGCATACGCAAGGTCCGCCCGCAATTACGATGGGGCATCCCTCCGCCCTGTCTGCGGCTTTAATCGGAACTCCCGATAAATCCAGCATGTTTAATATGTTTGCGTAGCAAAGCTCATATTGCACCGTAAAGCCGATAAAATCGAAATCCTTTATCGGTTCCAAGCTTTCAAGGGCGTAAAGCGGGATATGATTCTCCCGCATAAGCACTTCATAGTCCTCCCAAGGCGCGAAAACCCGCTCACACCAAAATTGAGGGCGTTCGTTGACCAGAGAGTATAATATTTTCATCCCTAAATGAGACATGCCTATTTCGTAGCTGTCGGGAAAGCAGAAAGCAAACCGCGCCTCAACGCGGTTTTTATCCTTTACAACACTGCCGTATTCCCCTCCGATATACCTCGAAGGGGTTTTTACCTTTAATAAAAGCGGCTCGATTTTATTTTTAAGCATATTTACTCCTTTATTCCAAATAAGCCCTGTGGAAGAATTCATAACCCAGCATGGATGAGTAAAAATTCTTCAAGTTAGGAGAAGCGGCGGCTTCTACGCAGTAATAATAAATAGGAGCGCAAGCCCAATCCTGCCCTAACATGACAGCCTCGGCTTGGTGCAGAAGCGCGGAGCGTTTTGCCGGGTCGGTTTCTCTCATGGATTCTTCGATTAACCTGTCAAATTCGGGGTTTGAATAGTTGCCGTCATTATTAGCGGAGGTAGACATAAACATCCCCAGCATCGTTACGGGGTCGTTAAAGTCGGCAATCCAACCGTTCCGCGAAACTTGGAAATTCCCTGCGCGTCTATCGCTTAATACAACCGACCATTCCGCCGAGCGTATTTCCATGTTGACGTTTAAAACTTCCTTCCACATCTGCTGAATGGCTTCTGCAATCATAGAATGTGTAGAATCATCGTTGAGGAGATATTCTACGCGGGGGAATCCTTCACCGTTAGGATACCCGGCTTCGGCAAGAGCCTTCTGAGCCTCGGCTTTCGCTTCTTCGTAATTGTAGGGGTCGATATAGTTAGCTCCCTCTTTGCGGAATTCAACGTCATGCCCTGAGGTAAAGAAGCTATCACCTACAAAAGCTGTAGCAGGGACTACCGAGCCTTGGCGCAAAACATCGGCGATAAAAGCATTATCAATGGCAAGAGTCAAAGCTTTGCGGACAAGCGGGTCATTAAACGGCTCTAATTCCGTATTGTAACAAACATAGTAAGTCCCCAGCAGAGGGCTTTTTCGATACATACCCGCGCTTTCAACTGCATTGCGTTCCTCAGCCGGAAAGTCAAGAATATAAGAAACCGCGCCGGAACGAAGTGCCGCCAGCCGCGCTACATTGTCCGATAAAAACATCCAAGTAATCTTTTCGGCGGTTACGTTTTCTGCATCCCAATAATGCTCATTTTGAACCATAACCATGCTGCCGTCTAAAGTGAAGCTCTCCATTTTAAACGCGCCATTTGAAATATACGTGTCGCCGCTCCTTGTCCACCTGTCGCCGTGCTCCTCAATCATATCGCGGCGAACGGGGAAGAGTGCCGGGAACGCCATAATTTCCAAGAAATAAGGGCATGGGTTTTCCAATTGAACTTCAAGTGTCCGCTCATCAATTGCCCTGACACCCAGCTCTTCCGGCGGCATTTCGCCGTCAGTGATTGCAACGCCGTTTTTGAAATACATACCCATATCGTAGGCATAAGGCGCGCCCGTAGCGGGGTCTACAAATCTTTGCCATGAGTATACGAAATCCTCAGCCGTAACCGCTTTTCCATCAGACCATTTTGCGTTTTCGCGGATTACAAAAGTCCATGTCATGCCATCTTCGGACACGGTGTGGCTTTCCGCCTGCCCGTATTCAATGCCGGTGCCGTCCCACATATAACGCATAATGTTCTCGAAGCTATGGTTTGTATATGTCGAAACATCGGAAGCCGAGTTAAGCGCGGGGTCAATTGTTTCCGGGCTGGAAGCGATTGCAACGATGACCTCGTTTGCGTTTGAGTTTGCTCCCGCGCCGCTTGGTGAACCGCCCGGTGAATCGGGGTTATTTTCCGCCCCGCCGCCGCCGCAAGCCGTAAGAGTTGCGGCAAGTAAGATTCCTGCCATTGATAGTGAGATTTTCTTTTTTAGATTCATTGTTTTTTACTCCTTTTATATTAAAGAATTTCTTTTCAATTCTGAAAAGGCAAGAGGGGTTTGACAAACTGCATAATTTTGTCGGCATATTTGAGCGCAGTTTCGGCATCTTGTTCCGTTAATTCAATCTCATTCGGATAACGGGGAAGAACTCCGTAATGGGAAAGCGTAGCCGTTTCTCGGCTAAAGGCATTAAATCCCGCTTCAACTTCAATGCACATATCGCAAAGAACCTCTAAATCATGCGTTTTCGGTGCTTCTATGTTTTGAGAAAACAAATAGCCTTTTATTATTTTTTCAGCCGACTGCTGAGATAGAAAGCATACAATTTCACACGGCATTGGTTTATGTGTTTCAAATAAGTGTTTAGCAGAGGATAACTCATTGTCTGCAATCTTAATCCATTTTGAAATATCATAGTCAACGCTCATATAATAAAACTCCTTCGTTAGCAATTTTTTTCTCAATGGTCAATCCTTGGGAACGCCGCTCAAAAACCTCTGTTGTTCCCGCTAAAATATCAACAGGTTTTCTCTTCATTCCCCATAAAGCCATTCTAGCCTCGGTCATTGCATCAAGCGGTCGCATACCGCCGTCGGGTATAACCATATAAAAATCATAGTCGCTGTCGGCGTTAGGTGTCCCATAGGCATAAGAGCCGAAAAGATACAACTTTTCAACATCTACCGCCGATATAATAGCGTCTTTTATTTTAATAATTTCATCGTTGATTGGCATGAGTTCCTCCTCCTCAAATCGGATTTATAGGATTTATTGCAGGAAACAATCATTTAGCGGGAGATTTTAAACCGTCTGTTAGTCACCCTCAATAATCTGCAAGATAAACCATTCATCGCCCTTTTTAGCGGCTACCAACCCATCAGAAAAGGAATTAGCAGTCCAATATGAGGCTTGTTCGTACTCTAAAGGCACGACAAGCATACCTGTTTTATCTATATAACCTAATTTTCCTGTATGCAAATCGCCTACCCTAACCGCCGCCAAGCCTTCTGCAAAATCATGGGCATAATCGTATTGAAACGGTATAACGACATTTCCGTCTTTATCTATATAACCCATTTTTCCACCAAGCTCGACTGCCGCCAAGCCTTCTGAAAAAATAGGTATTTTATCCTCCATAGTGCCGTGACCGTTGTCAATATAAATATCTCCGTTGTAGATAAACGGAATAACTAAATTATCAGATTTGTCAATAAAACCCAGCTTCAACCAAGATTCCTCACTTGGAATGGATTTCATAACACTGACAAGTCCCTCAGAGAAATGCCCAACCCAATAGTATTCGATTGGAATAACCACATTTCCGCTTTTGTCTATAAATCCCCATAAACCTAAACCCCAACGTCCGCCAACATTTACCGCCGCTAAACCCTCTGAAAATCCGTGAGCATAATTATATTCAAGCGGAATAACTATTTTTCCCGTTTTATCTATAAAACCCCATTCGGAATCTCCCCTATTACCTGTGCTAACTGCCGCCAGTCCTTCGGAAAAATCACCGACACTTGTATATTCAAACGGAACAACTATTTCTCCTTTTTTATCTATAAAACCCCATCTGGGATTCTCCCAGTCTCCTACACAAACTGCCGCCAGTCCTTCGGAAAAATCTCTGGTATATGTATATTCAAATGGTATAACTACTTCACCCGTTTTATCTACATAACCCCTTTTGTAACCATAATCATCACCAATACCAATTGCCGCCAATCCTTCGGAAAAGGACGGCAGTTTTCTAAAGTTTTGAAAATATACGTAAGACAAAGAATAGCTTGTCGGAATAATATCTTCGCCGCTTTTATCAATAAAACTCAAGTTAATCTCGTCATACTTTAAATCAGCAGCAGCCGCTAATCCATCAGAAAATTCACAAATTCCCGTATTTTTATTTGCAACCTGTGCAATTTCAACATAGCTTATGGTTTTATTCTCAACAATCAGGCTGTCATCACCTGCTTCACTCACGGTTAAATTATTCGTTTCAGTCGGGGCTGTCACGGCTTCACTTTCATTCGCGATAGTTTCACTTTGCGTAAATTCACCGCCGTAAGCATCATCCGATTCTTCCGTATTCTTGTTACAAGCCGCCGCAGTTAAAATCAACACTCCCGATAATATTATAAACGCAAATTTTTTTATCATTCTCGCTCATCCTTTCATTTTTACTCAAACTTTATAAACCCGTATTTCCCGTCAAGCTTAACAATCATCATACCGTCGGAGTGCTCTGACGTTCCTGTCATAGGGCTGTATTTTCCATTAGGCACAATTACTTTGCCTTCTGTGTCAATAATTCCCCAACCGCCTCTTTCTGTATCCCTAATCCAAGCTACTCCGCCGTGAAAATTCGATATTAAGCCCTCAATAAGCTCTAAAGCTGAATTGCCTAATTTATCAACGAAACCCCATTCCCCATCTAAAATAACTTTAGCCAAGCCGCCGGAGAAATCATTCACCAAAAAATATTCAAGCGGCACAACCTCATTCCCGGATTTATCAACAAATCCCCAACTGCCGTCAAGCTTGACTGCCGCTAATCCCTCTGAAAACCCCCGTACATCATCATACCTGCACGACACAGCTTCTCTTCCTGTCGCCATATCAACAAAGCCCGATTTATCCCCGGCTTTGACTATAATCATACCCTCCGAGTAATCCCGTATTTCATCATATTTGAAAGGAACTATCTCTTTGCCACCCCTATCAAATACTCCAACCTTGCCATTCAGCGATAATACAATAAAACCATCATTGTTAAAATTACTCCACCCCCAACTACTCCCGGTATAGTTGTCGTTGAATAATTGAGTATATTCCAAAGCCACAGCTTCTGCGCCTGTTTTATCAATAAATCCAAATTTTTTGTCGAGTTCAACCATTGCAAATCCGTTAAAAAAACCATAAACACTGTCATATTTATTTGATATAACTTCGTTTCCGTCTTTATCAATAAAGCCCCATTTAGAGCCTCTCTTTACCGCCGCCATGCCTTCTGAAAAACGACCCGCTTCGCTATATTTAAATGATATAATCTCGTTTACCTCTTTATCAATAAAGCCCCAACTTCCCCAATTATTCTTTACTGCCGCCAACCCCTCGGAAAAGCTCCCTGCACCGGAATATTTTATTGGTATAATTGTATTGCCGGTTTTATCAACAAATCCCGATTTAGCTGAATTATAGGTCCCAACGCTGATTACAGCTAAACCCTCTGAAAAATCGCTGATGTTATTACATGCAAGAATAACTCCGACACCCGCTTTATCATAAATACTATACTCCGAAACCTCGCTGCTCCAATCGCCGACTCTTCCAACAGTCAGCCCCTCTGAAAAGGGTCCCAATGAATTATGTTTTATCGGCACAACCACCCTACCCGTTGTGTTAACATAACCCCATTTAGCACTTGAATCAGTATCATAATTGCCGCCGATTCTTACTGCGGCGAAACCATCCTTGAAAGCCCAATCTCGTATGTCGTCATAATTACATGGTACAACTTCCTTGCCCGTTATATCGATAAAACCCCACTTATCGCCAAGCCTAACCGCCGCATATCCGTCTGAAAAATTCTTTACTTCATCATATTTCGGCGGCACAACTTCTGTATAACCTATTTCTGACAACTCCACAATCGGCGGCAAATTGTCCGGCAATTCATCTGTCAGCTTTTCGGTTGTAACCTCCGATGTTTGACTTTGGGTTGCCGGAGCAACGCTTTCACTTGCAGTGGATTCGCTTTGTGTGAATTCGCCGTCAATCTCATTTGATTCCTCATTACACGATGTTAAAGCTAATAACGCGCCGCCGACCAAGATAATAAAAATTATTTTCTTCATGCCGATTTCCCTCCAAATATTTTTTTAACTTTGCAACAAGCATAACTGCACTAAAGAGCTGTCAAATAAAATGACAAGCCGCAAAATGCCCCTGTTCAATCTCTTTCATCTCCGGCGCAGACTCAGCACATTCGGGCTTAACCCTAGGGCAACGTGTTCTGAAATAACAGCCTGATGGCGGGTTCATGGGGCTGGGGACATCGCCTTCTAAAATCATTCGCTTTTCTTTGTCCGCATCAAGCGAGGGTTCGGGGGCGGCGGAGAATAACGCCAGCGTATAGGGGTGAGCGGGGTTGCTGAACAGCGTATCCGAATCCCCCATTTCAACAATTTTGCCCAAATACATAACACCGACTTGGCTCGAAATATAGCGGACAATCGCCAAATCATGGGCAATAAAAAGATAAGAAAGCCCCAAATTCTCCTGCAATTCCATCAGTTTATTGATTACCTGCGCTTGAATCGATACGTCCAAAGCCGAAACAGGCTCATCGCATATGATAAATTCGGGATTAAGAGCCAAGGCGCGGGCAATAGACACGCGCTGACGCTGACCGCCGGAAAATTCATGCGGATAGCGATTCATATGCTCCGTATTCAGCCCGACTAAATTCAGCCGCTCAATTATAACTTCCCTGCGTTCTTTTGCGGTTTTGTGAGTTTTATTGAGAACCAGCGGCTCGCCGACAATATCGCCGACCGTCATGCGCGGATTCAGCGATGAATACGGGTCTTGAAACACCAATTGCATCCGCTTTCGATACGGTTTCATATCCGCCTTAGTTATATCCACCCCGTCATATTCGATAGAACCGCCCGTCGGCTCATACAGCCGCATAACAGTCCGCCCGACGGTAGATTTCCCGCACCCCGATTCCCCGACAAGCCCGAAAGTTTCCCCCTTTTTTATATTAAAAGAGCAACCGTCAACAGCTTTAAGATAAGAAGGCTTAGCTAAAAACCTGCTCCCGATTTTAAAATGCTGTTTTAAATCTTTGACTTGAATTAAATTTTGACTCATAATAAACCACCTTTTAATTAACTAATCTAAACATTACCCTTGCGGCGATTGCAGTCGGCACATAGCATTTGGCAATTATCGGCGTTGGTTTTACCGCCTTTGCTCCACGGAGTTATATGGTCGGCTTCCATCCCCTTTAACTCAAATTTTTCACCGCATTTTTTACAGTTCCCGCTTTGCTTTTCATATGCCGCTCTTTTCTGACTTTCAGAAAAAGCGCGTATATTCAAATACTTTTCGTTACGAGTTAAAACATATGTATAAATACCTTTTCTGTTGGAAACATCATCATCTGTCATTAAAGCTTGGATTTCTTGCTCTAATTTTGCGGTGTCGTACATTTCGCCTTTGAATTTGTCGTAAAGACCGCCCCAGTCGAGCCCTTTCATTTCTTTGCGCTCCACTATAAAGGTTAGCTTTACCCATTCGATAACATTCTTAAAATATGTCCATAGCTCATTAGCATTTGGGTCTTGCTGATGAATTGACATATACTTTTCAATGTTCCCGCCCGAAATCCAATTAACAGCAGTTTGCAAAATTTCTTGACGGATTGGCGAACCATTGACATAGCTTTTAGCCAGAAGATAAGCCGCACAATTCGACTTGCTGAAAATTGACTTTGCATGTGTTAACCAAGTGCCTGTGTATACGGCGTTTCTTAATTCTTGGTCTGTCAGCTTAACGCCTGCAATATTTATTATTTTAAACCAGTCTAACTTTTCCTTGTCGTTGCCTTCGCAAAAATATATCATAAGCTTATAATTTAGAATTTGTTCTTGCTCTGTGTTTGTGAGATTTCCAAACGCCTTTAAATAACCATTAACATTAAAAGCAAACTCATTAGTGACGAATTGACAAAAACTTATTATTCTTTGCTGACCATCCAAAACTTCAAATGTACCGTCCTCATTTTTTACCCAATACATTACATTAAGAGGGAAATTTTTGAGAATTGTATCAATTACGGCATCGCGTTCTTTCTCTTTGTAAACAAATTCACGCTGATATTTAGGGCGTATATTCAATTTGCCACCATATCCTACAACCCCTTGCTCGGCGTTATCAACATAATTTTCGGCAACTTCACGGATAGTGATTTCATTAAGTTCTATTTTCATTGCGATGCTCCTATTCTTTTTATAATTATCCTTGCGTAAAGTATTTGCAATGCTCCATCCGCATTGTCGGCAGTGTAATATACTCCTTGCGGTTTATCGGTTAATAATAAAGTTGCCCTTGTGTTTGCTTTACTGCCACTAGTTTTTGTGCCATTGGGATTTATCTGAATAGGGTTAATATAACGCTTTGTCGGAACAGCTTCAAACTCATTTCTGCCCGATGTAAGCCCTAATATCTCAAATTGTTTAGGATTATACTTGTCAAGAAATGTAACAGGCACACCCATAGCTCCGTCATAATCGTAAGGTATATCAGTATATGTGTTAACATTTATAGCATCATAATTGTCGTATTTCGGATATTCATCAGGAGTATATTTTTTATAGAGCGTTACATTTTCATGATGTCTTGTTACGTCTAAGCTTGTGAACCAACAAGAAGTGGAAACCCGTACAAGCTTTTGCCCGTTTTCGATTTTGTGATACTTTTCCCAATAATCAGGTACGGCAAAATACATGCCGACATTAAAATTTGTATAGCCGGTTCTCATTCGATTTTCTTTTATAAGCCGAAAAATTTCTTTATATGTCAATGCGTTAGTGTTGCCGATTATCAAAAAATCTTTCTCATATTCAACCAATAGCGAAACATACTCGCGAAAAAGCGAAAAAGGAGGATTTGTAACTACAATATCAGCTTCTTTCATAAGCGCGATACATTCGGGCGAGCGAAAATCGCCATCGCCTTTTAAGCGCGTTAAGGCGTTCTTAGTGTTTCGCAACAAATATTCAACATCTAATAAATCAACTGCTCCGTCCTTATTATAATCCTCAACCTCAATGATTTCTATTTTATGCGGTGCTTTAGTAGTCTTGTCCTCCGCAGGTTCACTATCGAATAGTGATAATTGAGTATCGGCAATCGGAGAACCGACATAACAAGTTGCAATCAGCTTTTTAATTCCCAAGGTATTAAAATACAAAGCAAAATATTTAAAGAAGTTACTTTCATACGGGTCGTCACAGTTGCAGAAAATAATTTTCCCTTTGAATTGCTCCCTGTAATGCCGCATTTCTTTATCAATATCTGCGAATTGCGTATAGAACTCATCAACCTTGTTTTTTTTAGCTTTATTAAACAATTCCGTAGCCACTATTCTCCCCTCCATTATTGATTATTTCCATATAAGAACCATGATATACTAACACGAAAAACTCACTCCGTTTTCAACAAAATACTCCCGCATTTCATCTAAAATATACTCGCTTCCCAAAGTGTGAGTAGTATCATAATGCTCCGTGTACAAAGCCCAAAGCCCGCTGTTTTTCAGAGTATCATAAGCGGTAGTTTTATCACCGTCAAAAAATTCCCGCGCCGCAATTTCTATTACCCAAACTACATATTCCATTACTTCAAAGCTCATTTTTTGCCTCCGATTAAAGTATTGTTAAATGTTAACCGAATTAAGCCTACAAGACGCACTATGCCATTGAACCATGTCGTGTAATCAAAAAACCTCTATAAGCTCATGGATTTGCCCTTTTCCGTTGGCAATTTGATTCATAGACCTGTCGAGTTCATCTAAATATGCTTTATTTTTTGCGGTCTTTATGAGGGCGGCAAGTTGCTGAAGCTTTTCATATTCTTCACAAAATTCGGGGTCTTTCATTAATTCATTGCGAAATTCTTGCCATTCACTCATTTTTTACTCCCCCCACATTTAAATTCCCCAACATCATAAATGTTAACTGTTAACTGAATTAAGCCAACAAGCCGCACTATGCCCCTCGGCTATTTCAAAATGCGGCGGCTTTTGACTTAAGCAGATTCGGCGGCAATCGCTGCAACGAGGGGCGAAAGAACAGCCCGGCGGCAGGTCAAGCAAATCTACGGGGCTTCCCTCGATTGGGGATAATCTTGATTTATCCGCGCCGCCTTTTTTCGGCAGGCAGGCAATCAGCCCTTTGGTGTAAGGGTGCGAAGCCCTGTGAAAAATATCCTCGACAGTGCCACTTTCAACTATTTTTCCCGCATACATTATAATAACGCGGCGGCATATTTCGGTTACAATCCCCAAATCATGGGTGATTAATATAATCGCCGTGCCTGTTTCCTTTTGCAGGTTTTTCATAAGCTCCAAAATCTGCGCTTGGATTGTTACGTCGAGTGCAGTCGTCGGTTCATCGGCGATTAAAAGCTTCGGCGAACAGCTTAGAGCCATCGCAATCATCACTCTCTGACGCATACCGCCCGAAAGCTCGTGAGGATACTGCTTCATCCGCTTTTCGGGGTTATTTATGCCAACCTGCTCCAGCATTTTGATTGAACGCTCGCGCGCCTCGGAGCGCGAAATTTTATAATGCGCCCGAATCGTTTCGTTCAGCTGATTCCCTATTGTGTAAACGGGGTTGAGAGAGGTCATCGGGTCTTGAAAAATCATTGAAAGAGCCTTGCCGCGAAGCTTGTTAATCTCTTTTTTTGACAAGGCATTTATATCCCGCCCCTCAAATTCAATGCTCCCGCCGACAACTTTGCCCGGGCTGGTAATCAGCCTCATCAAAGCCGAAACAGAAACACTCTTCCCCGACCCCGATTCGCCGACAATCCCCAAAACTTCCCCCTCATCAAGGGTATAAGAAACCCCGCCCACCGCCTTAACCTCCCCGGTAGGGGTATAAAAAGAAACATGCAAATCGTTCATAGATAATAAAGGCTGTTTTTTCATTACTCAAACTCCCTTGATTTTTTTCACCAAATCCATGGTATATTATATTTTCTTATATCTTCATCTGCTGTTATAACAGTTAAACCCTCAACCAACGCCGTCCCAATAATCAAACGATCAAAAGGGTCTTTATGAATAAACGGCAGGTTGATAAGGGTTCGCAGATAACTGTTTTCAATTTGCAAAATAATAATGTCCGTTTTATGCAAATCTGAAAGCAATTCGCTAAATGATGATTTCAATTCTAACTTGCCGATACTGATTTTTATAGCAATTTCCCAAAGTGATACAGAGCTTAGATAAACCATTGTTTCGGGTAATTTTATTTTTTTCTTTACATCGTCAGAGATTTTAGGAGATGATTCTATTAACCAAATTAATGTGTGTGTATCAAGTAAATATTTGTTCACATATAGTCCCCCATTTCGTCAAGAGGTGCATCAAAATCGTCCGCCATCCAAATTTTTCCGCTCCATTCACCGAGCATTTCGGAAAACGGGCGTTTTTCAATACGCTCCGATTTAGGAACGCTTTCTATTTTCTCATTAAAAAGAGTAAGATGAACTTTGAATTTTTCGGGTATTCTTACAACCTGCCGCTCGTTGGTATAAAACCTGCCATCTTCAAAATATCCTTGAAAAACTTGTGTTTGCATAGGTAACACTCCTTATCATTCACCATAACTTCTTTCAACCAAAAGGTACTGAACCTTGCAACTGTTTAAATTAATAAAGGAATAAAACTTTTTTGCAAGCTCGCCTGCGTTGTCTGATTTTGCTTCAAAGTTTTTAACGTCCTCCATTGTTTCAAATGTCAAAAAATCAACCCAAGTGTCGCCGTCTGCAAGTTGTTTCCATGAAATATAGCCTTTTTGCTTTGATATGTATTCGTTATTCAAATTCTCCGAAGCCTGCAAAAAATCCGAAACAACCGCTCCCTTTTTGAGATTATAAGAACAATAAAAAACTGCATTTGGCATAGTAAAAATCCCTTTCATAAACTTAATTTTTTCTTAAAACAAGTGAAATATTCCGCTTATCCGCCATAGCTTGAAATAAATTTGCGACGGTTTTTGCTTTTTCTTTAATCGGCATAGCGGAATCAACTGCACCGCCAAGTTGCCCCATAACAGCTTTTATATCCGACAATTCGAGCAAATTAACCGCCAAACAATAAAATCCCTTTCGCCGCCCGTCATTATAGCTTTCAAGCAATTTTTCCAGCAACTCGATTTTTTCGTCTAGTTCGGCTTTGTAGGCTTCCATGCCGATTTGCTTTGCCTTTTCCATATCGCTGAATTGGTTTTTATGCGTGATAAAAGAATCGTTTAGGTCTGCACCGTCATATTTTTTGCAAGGATATTCGGAACATTCAAAGCAATATTCAAACCCATTGCGTTGACAACAGGAAAGCTCCCCGCACGGAGGATGCACCGCCCCGAACCCCTCAGCGGCACAACCGGGGCATCTCGAAGCACCGTCAGTATAATAACGAGGACATAATCCGCAATTAAGACCGCAAGCGGAGAATTGAGGATAACTTCTTATTTTATATTCCATATATAACTCCTACACATTATCATAAAATTTTATCGGCAAAAAAATGCGAATATTCGACCATTTGTTTTAGTTCGCTAAGGTCATTTGCAAATGGTTTAATCCAAAAATAAGCCGCAAAATTTTCCTACCTACCCGCCACAATTTTCGATTTATTCGCACCAATCTTCAAATGTCAGACCCTTTACATTCTCAAAGTGTTTTCTATTATTGGTAACAAGAGTATAGCCGCGAGCAACAACTTGCGCCGCTATAAGCAAGTCGCCATCGTCAATCATACGCCCGCGATTTTTGAGGTCAGCATAAATATCCGCTGCTGTATTCATATCAGCGATTGTTATTTCCACGATACCCAAATCAAAGCAGATTTTTTCAAATGAACGCATTTTTAATTGAGCGTCATTAGCTTTCAAACCGCGCCGCACTTCATAATATACCATAAGCGGAATAATACAACGATTCCCCTTTGAAAGAACATCAAAATAACGATTATACACATTGTCGTTATCCTTGAGCATGAATGATATGGTGTTTGTATCAAGTGCGTAAATCATATGTCTATCTCCTTGAAACTGACCCGCTCAAATTCCGGTATCGGTTCGTCACAATTACGTATTTCCTCACGAAATCGGCGCATTGCTTCAGCTTGCCGCTTACTTATATCCTGCGCCGAAGCTTTAGGCGGCGTAAAGAATGGGAAGTCCATTTCCTCATCAAAATCATCCGAAATCCATATTTGACCTGCTAAGCAGTTATACTTTGGCTTAGGTCTTACAGGAGCACTTTTCTCCGTATGCAATTTAGAATACTTTAAAAACGCGACATAATTAACAACCTCGTCAATAAGATTAGACGGCAGTGTTTCAATATCCTTGACTAAATCCAGTCTCGCTGACATAAAAATCGCCCCTTTCTATGCTAATCATCTATAAAAAAACAACTTACATATTTCACATTGTCTTTTGTCCGTTATGCGTTATGCGTTGTACACAATTCTCGGCTAACTCTATATCCCGACAATCTTAACGCTGTTTTTATCTCTTCTTTCCAACCACTGTGTTCGTCAAAAGGAATGTAAACTATTCCGTCACTATCGCCCTCTCGTTCAAGTTTTGTTTTATCAGTACCATTTCTCAGCAAAACCCGAATATTATCTTTGCCAAGTTTAGCGGTGAAATACCCGTGTTCAAATACTACATTTTGCCTTGCACGAGGAGTAAGCTTGTCAGGTGATGTTTTTACACAACCTAAATCATCAGGAGTATATAAAATTACGGCGAAATCTGCTTTATCGGCATATTGTTCAAATTTTTCAATTATGGTTCTGCCGCTACTTTGTTCAGATAAAATAATAGCAGTTAGACCCAGACTTTCAATGAAACGAGCAACCTCATCTTTGCCCTCGTGCCCGTGAACAATAAAAACCTTATCAAACGTAGCTTTTCCCGTCATTACTTTAAGCAAAATGTTTATTGCCTTGAACTGATTGTCAGATACACCAAACCTTTCCAGTTCAATTATACATTTAGGGCATATCGCCCCTGATTGCATTGATATTTTAATATCAGACTTATGAGTGCAAAAATCAAATATGCAATTAACCGAACCACTATTATGCCCAAATTGACGAATTTGCTTGTCTGTCATATCTGCCGCACGATAAGCAAAGAATTGTATTATTTCATATTGTATATATTTTTCCATATGAGGCGGAGCGTAATTTTCTTCCCAGTCTGATACAGACGAAAACCAATAATTTTCATTTGAATGAGCGAACCAATTATCATCAAATGGTTTATCGGAAACAATAATGTATTTAGCAGAGATGTCAAAAGCGAGTAATTGTTTTCTTGCGTGAGGGTATGAAATCTCACCCTGTGAATTTACCGAACTCTGAATACACTCACAAATACGTTGATTATTAATCGTGTCACGTTTATCAATCAGAATGAACTCACTCTGATGTGCGTTCATTTTTTCGATAGCTTTAGTGACATCATTGTTTACACGGGCACTATTTGAATCCACATAAACATTAAAATTCATCATTTACCCCTCTTTATTTAACAAAAATTGACATTCAACTTACTCCTTAAACCTAGGGTCTAAAGCATCCCTCAACCCATCCCCGAATTGGTTAAAACAAAATATAATTAAAGCAATCGTCATAGCAGGGAAAAACATCAGATAGGGGTAACTCGCAAGTCCGTCCAATGAGCGGTTTGCTAAAGAGCCAAGCGATGCCATCGGCGCGGAAACGCCCAAGCCGATAAAGCTCAAAAAGCTCTCCGTAAAAATCGCATAGGGTATCTGAAACATTGCGGTAACTATAATAGTACCGATAGCGTTAGGCAGAAGATGGCGGCGGATAATATGATGAGCGGGCGCACCCATTGCCTTAGCCGCCAGAACATATTCACGCTCTTTGAGCGTAAGAATTTGCCCGCGAACCATCCTCGCCATTGTAACCCAATAAAGCAGGGCGAACGCTATAAAAATCGAAATCATCCCCGTCCCCGTTGCCATATCCGGGAACTTCGCATCCAACGCACTTTTTAGGCTGATTTGCAGCAAAATAATAATCAAAACATCGGGAATTGTATACAAAATCTCACAAAACCGCATAATTATATTATCAGCCATACCGCCTAAATACCCCGAAACAGCCCCAATCGTCGTACCTATAACAAGCACGATTAAAGAGCTGAAAACTCCGATTGTCAGCGAAATTCTCGTGCCTACCATGGTTCTGACCAGCATATCCCTGCCCAGCGAATCCGTGCCGAAAGGGTGTTCCAAGCAGGGTTTAAGCCGCTCGCTCCCCCTGACTTGCTGTTCATACGAATAGGGCGAAAGATGAGGACCCGCAAAAGCAAAAACAGCAATTAAAATCAGCATAAAAAAGCAGACCACAGCCATTTTATTTTTAAGAAAACGCCGAAGCGCGTCCTTTAAATAGGTAGTGCTTTCGCGCATCCTAACCTGCCGCTCCCGCTCCTCCACGCTAACCGGCTCTAAATCGGTAACGGACAAGGTAAACGGAGCGAAGCCCTCCAGTGCGACCTCCCCCGTGTTTCTCTCATGTTCACTTATTTTTTTAGATTTAAAGTTCATAGAATTTTTCCCCCTTTTGTTGCAATCACAATGGCATTGGTCTGAAAATATTGGTTTTTGAATTCAAGGCTCATTTGTAAACATCACCTCTGTTACCGATTTCCATAATAAATATGAGTTCGCCCCGATACTCCCAAATTACACGCCAACCACCAACACGCAGCCTATACTCGCCGTTTTTCCCTTCAAGTGGCAAAATATCACCTTGCGGTAACTTGTAAATCGCCGCAAGTATACGTTTTTGTGATTTTTCTTGCAACCTTTGTAAAAACTTCATCGCCCTGCTTGAAAATTCAATCCTCTGCATTTTCAATATCCTCCATAGAGAAGCCCAAGTTTTTAACAACTTCCTCAAGAGGGATACCAGGTTCGTCCTTGTCGGCACTTTGAGCGTAGCGTTCCGACAGATTTATGCAAAAAGCCATATCAAGCACGTCATCAATCATTTTGTACATGCTTTCTAAAGAAACGGCAAGCATTTCCAATTGCTCTTCAGGGAACTGCTCAATAACATTAAAACACCGCTGTTTCTGATTAATCGTTTTCATAACAACCTCCAAAATATTTGTATTATACACAAACTTTATGAAAATTACAATAGTTTCATCTCAATTCAACTTAATCCGCGGGTCAATAACCTTATAAAGAATATCGACAACCAGATTTGACAAAATAATCAACCCGGCGAAAAAGATTGTTGTCCCCATAATCATTGGGTAATCCCGCCCGTTTATGGAATCTATAAAATAAGTGCCGAGCCCCGGAATCGAAAAAATTCTCTCGACAACGAAGCCCCCCGTAAGAATCGAGGCAATCAGCGGTCCTAAATATGTAACTACGGGCAGAATCGCATTCCGCAGGGCGTGTTTAAACAGCACGACCATCTCGGATAAACCCTTTGCACGTGCGGTTTTGAGGTAATCCATGCCGTTTACATCAAGCATATTTGAGCGGGTAAGGCGGGTTATATAGGCAGTCGGTGAAAGGGACAGGGCGATTACAGGCATGACATAGTGAAGCGGCGTTGAAAGCCCAATCGTCGGCAACAGCTTGAAGTATATTCCGAATAAATATAATAGTATAGTCGATAAAACAAAGCTGGGGAATGATATGCCCAGCGTGCAAAACGCCATAATCAAGCGGTCAACCCAAGTGTTGCGCCGCCGCGCGGCAAGCACGCCCAGCGGAACGGCAATCAGTATGCTCAACGTAATTGCAGTCCCCCCTAAGCGCGCCGAAACGGGGAATTTCTCCCCTATTATTTCAGATACCGAATAGCCCGTTCGTTTATAAGACATGCCCAAATCGCCTTTGAGCATATTTTTAATATAATTGCCGTATTGAACGTAAACGGGCTGGTCAAGACCGTATTTTGCGTTCATCATGTCAATCGTAGCCTGTGATGAGCGTTCGCTCAAAAAAGGACCTCCCGGCACCATGAACATGACAAAAAATGTAATTGTCGTCACAATAAACATTGTAACAACCGCCAGAATCGCGCGTTTTATTATGAATATTACCATAGCCATACTCCGATTTCAGATTTGGATAACTGCTCACATAGAGTGATTTCACGTTCGAGAAAGCTCCTTAATCATGCCACTTTCCCGATACTCCGTAAAATTCCTTTGTCAAATTAATCACTTCATTTCTGTCGAATAATTGAGAGTAATATTTTGTCGTATCATCGTATTTTAAATCAATAGGCTTGTCGCCGGTTAAAACGGGGACGCCTGAAATTATGCGGTGCGATAAATCATAAACGACATTAACAATTAAAACGTATTGCCCCGAATACTTGGCTACTATTTCCGTATAAGTCATTTCAACGGGGTTTTCGACAATATTATAAGGCTTCTTTTCAACGATATTATACCATTTGATTACCTTTGACATAGCCACTCCCCCTTAAATCAATTTATAATTGACAATGCACAATGATGCTCATTCCTCCGTCACCTCAATCGATACACTCCCGGAAACTCCGGCAGAGAATTTCACCTCGGCGGTGTATGTCCCGAATGTTTTTATATCGGATTTCAAAGTAATTTTTTTCTTATCAGCCGAAACACCCAGCTGCTCTTTCAGCAATTCGGACACGATTGCAGGAGTAACCGCGCCGAAAAGCTTTCCGCCCTGCCCTGCTTTTGCCTTGTAGGTTAATGCCTTGCCTTTGAGCGAAGCCGCGGCGGCTTCCGCTTCTTGCTTTAACTTGTCCGCCGCCCGCGCCTGAGCGGCTTTTTGACCCGCTAAATCCGACATATTTTTAGCACTCGCTTCCGAGGCGATTCCTTTAGGAAGCAGAAAATTTCTCGCGTATCCGTCCGCCACATCTTTAACGTCGCCTTTTTTTGCCGTCCCCTTTACGTCCTCCAGAAAAATGACTTTCATTTCGGTCAGTCCTTTCATATTTTTTACTAAAATTTGGAATTTTGCAGTGCACGATTTAAAGCTTTTATATTTTAATCATACCACTTTTGACTATAAATGTCAAGTATTTTTTAATCAAGCTCAGGGCTAACGCACAAATCACACCCCCCTCCCCCTCATCTCGGCAAAGGCTTCCCTGCTTTTGCTTCCAACTCCTTCAATTCGTTTATTTTGTCCCTAAGATATGCCGCATGTTCAAACTCAAGGAGCTTGGCGGCGTTTTTCATGTCGGCAGTCATCTTTTCGATAAGTGCGCGCCTTTGAGCCGCACTCATCCGTTTGAATTTCGATTTTTCCGCCGCGCTGTCCGTTTCGGCTTTGCCGGATATTTCTATTACGTCCCTTATGTCTTTACTCACGGTTCTCGGGGTGATTCCGTGCTTTTTGTTATATTCCGACTGCAAACTGCGGCGGCGTTCCGTTTCGGTTATTGCCCTTTCCATTGAATTTGTAACCGAATCGGCATACATGATTACTTTGCCCTCCGCATTTCTTGCCGCGCGCCCTACAGTTTGAATCAGTGAACTTTCAGAGCGCAAAAACCCCTCCTTGTCTGCATCTAAAATAGCTACTAATGATACCTCAGGCAGGTCAAGCCCCTCTCTAAGCAGATTAATCCCCACCAGAACATCAAAGACACCCCGCCGCAAATCGCGGATAATTTCCATTCTCTCAATTGTATCAATATCATGGTGCAAATACCTAACTTTAATCCCCATTTTTTCAAGATACAAAGTTAAATCCTCAGCCATTTTCTTTGTAAGGGTGGTGATTAAAACACGCTCATTTTTGCGAACCCGCTCATTTATTTCAAACAGCAAATCCTCAATCTGCCCCTCGACAGGCTTGACAATGATTTCCGGGTCAACAAGCCCCGTCGGGCGGATTACCTGCTCCGCCGTTATTTCGCTCCGCTCCCTTTCAACCGCGCTGGGGGTAGCCGATACATATATAATCTGGTTTGCCTTGCCGTAAAATTCATCTATATTAAGCGGGCGGTTGTCATATGCGGAGGGGAGACGGAAGCCGTAGTCAATAAGAGTAGCTTTCCGCGCTTTATCCCCTGCGTTCATTCCTTTAAGCTGTGGAAGTGAAACGTGGCTTTCATCTACTATTATAAGAAAATCATCGGGGAAATGGTCAAGCAATGTATACGGTATACACCCCGGCTCTCTGCCCGCCAAAATTCTGGAATAGTTTTCTATACCTGTGCAAAAGCCTATTTCCTGAAGCATTTCAATATCGTAAGCGGTTCGCTGGGCAATCCTTTGCGCTTCGACAAGCATATCGCGCTCTTTAAAAAACTTTATGCGCTCTTCAAGCTCCCGCTCAATTTCGTCTATAGCCGTCTGCATTTCATCGCGCGGGGTGACGTAATGCGAAGCGGGAAAGATAGCGGCATGTAAAAGCGTAGCCGTAACCTCACCTGTTACAGGCATAAATTCGGAAATCCGCTCGATTTCATCCCCGAAAAATTCTATTCTGACTGCCTTTTCAAAAGAGCCCGCCGGGAATATTTCAACAACATCGCCTCTGACACGGAATTTATTCCTAATAAAATTTATATCATTGCGCTCATATTGGCTTGCCACAAGCTTTGCCAGCAATGCTTGGCGGGGCATTGTCATCCCCTTTCTAAGCGATATTACCATTGCGCGGTACTTTTCGGGCGAGCCTAAGGAATATATGCAGGATACGGAGGCGACAATGATAACATCTCTTCGCTCCGCAAGAGCCAGAGTAGCCGAATGGCGGAGCTTGTCAATCTCATCATTGATTGATGAATCCTTTTCGATATAAACATCTTTCGAGGGGACATATGCCTCAGGCTGGTAATAATCATAATAGCTGACGAAATATTCAACCGCGTTATTAGGGAAAAACTCCTTAAATTCCGAGCAAAGCTGCGCCGCTAAAATCTTATTATGCGCGAAAACAAGCGCGGGACGGTTAACCTTAGCGATGACATTCGCCATAGTATACGTTTTACCCGAACCTGTAACGCCCAATAAAGTTTGCTCACGAACGCCGCTTAATATGCCGTTTGCCAGCTTTTCTATAGCCAAAGGCTGGTCTCCCGCCGGAGTAAACTCCGATGTTAATTGAAAATTCATGTTTTTGTACCTATCTCCTTATTTTAACATTTCCTAAGCTGATACACTTTCGTATAATCACAATGCCGCTTTTCAATTACAGCAAATCCCAAATTTTCAAAATATGCGGCTAAATCTCTTTGCAGAAATTCTTTGAACCCTCTCGGCTCTAATTGCTTAATCGGAGTGAATAATATTTTTTGAGACGGGCTTTTCGGCTGTTCCCATTCAATAACAATGAGCCGCCCGTTTGGGGTTAGCAATCGTTTTGCTTCTTTCAGCATTGCCGCCCGCGAATTTTCGCTGATTTCATGCAGTATGAGCGACAGCAGGATTACGTCAAAATAGCCGTTGGGATAGCCCGTATTGCAGGCATCGGATACAATCGTTTCAATATTTTTAATACCCTTTAAGCGGAATTTTTTCTCTGCAATTTTGAGCATATCGGCGGATAAATCAAGAGCGGTTATCATGGCTTGCGGTCTGTTTTCGGCGATTAAAATGCTGTTACTGCAAGTTCCCGCGCATATATCAAGAACGCTGATTTTTTCACGGGGAACGGCGTTTAACATAGCGGTTCGCGGGCTTGTCTCAAAACGGTTGAAATAGAGCGTATCAAGCAAATCATATGTGTGGGACAAGAGCTTGTAATTCGGTTTCATCTATAAATACCGCCTGACTTTATTTTTATAATCAATATATTCCCGCCCGAATTTTTCCTCTAAAAACCGCTCTTCTCCGATAATCTGAATATGAAAAGCGGCAACGGCGGCGGCGGCAATTGAAAGCATAGCAACATTCGGGAAAACCAAGGCGCAACCGATATAAAGCAGGTCGAACCCGACAAATGCGGGGTTGCGGCTGAATTGATAAATTCCGCTTGTAACCAGCGATGTTTCCTGCCTTTTATCAAACCCCGCCCGCCAGTTATTCTGCATTGTTTTAACCGAAATACCGAAAAACACAACGCCGATTAAAGCAAAAACACAGCCGATTACTCGCACAACAAGCGGCGGGTTAAACACCGACAAAAACGGCTGAAATATCGCACTCATAAACTTAATCACAGCACCCGAATATGTAATCATTTTCAAGCCGATTTCAATCCAGACGGCTTTTTTCGGCTTATCGCCCTTACCGAGCAGGTCAGCGGAAATCCCCTGCTTTTTGAGCATGACTGCTTTTGCAAAATAGATGGCGTAAAATACAAAAAGAAAGGCTGGGATTGTTATTTGAAACAGCATTATAAACCCCCTTTACCGCTTAATAAACCCCGCAATTTGAACCATTCAGCCTTGCAATGCTAATCAAAAATTGCAGAATCCGAAACATCTCGCATTGAAATTGATTGATTCGCCCCTACTATAATATGATCTAAAAGCTTTACCCCTATTGCTTTGAGCATGTAATTAATGATTCGCGTTGCGCGGTTATCCTCAGATGAAGGGGTGGGGAGACCGTTAGGGTGGTTGTGCGCCAGCGCGGCAAGGGTGGCATTTGATTTAATTGCAGTCTCAATTATTTTTCTTACATTTATCTCTGACGCGAAAGCCGTTCCGCTTGATACCACGATATTTTCAATCAGCCTCAAATCATTGTCGAAGCAGGCAAAATAAAGTTTTTCCCGGGTTTGACCTATAAAACAGGGGGTAAAGAGAGCTTTCAGCTTTTTAGTATTGTCATAGGTTATTTTTTCGGAACGCGCGGAAAAATAAACCGCCGCACATTCGGGAATCATCTTAAACAGCACAGCCGCGTTTTCGCTTATGCCGGGCAAAGCGGCAAGCTCGTCCGCATCCGCCTCAAAAACCCCTGCTATGCTTCCGAACCGATTCAGCACAGTGTGGGCAAGCTTGTTAGTATCTTTTCTGGGGCAGGTATAAAAAAGGAGCATCTCAATAATCTGGTGCGGCTCAAAATCAGTAAAGCCCGATTTTAAAAATCTTTTCCTCATTCGCTGGCGATGCCCTGCGTTTAGATTTTCTTGCCCATCTGAAAATGTCATTTGTTGAACCTCCTTGCAGAATCGGTTGGGGGGTGGGGATACTCTATACAATGACTTAGGGTACGCCGCTTAACAACAGAAAATTAAGCAGTGTACCCTATAATAACAGCCATAATGGTGCAGATGAAGGGACTTGAACCCCCACGAACTTGCGTCCATCGGCACCTGAAGCCGACGCGTCTGCCTATTCCGCCACATCTGCACATCTTCAGTTGGCGGTCAGCCTAAAGCTATCGCCAACTGTATTTGATTCAAGATTATATATAAGCTAAGCCGGAGTTGAGTCCTTAACGGCTTTCTCCATTACTTCAATCTTATAATGTGTTACATAGTAATCCGTTACACCGTTTACGGTGTCATAGGTCTCTGTCATGGTGAAAGTTAAATTGTAGCTCGGCAGGGATAAGCTCATGGTCGTGTTAAGCTCAAAATCAATATTTTCAACGCCTGTCCTTACAGGTCTGATTTCAGCGTGCGGGTCGTGCCTTCCCCTTAGTTCCGCGCTCTTTTCTCTGAAATAGGTATTCCCAACTTCGCGGTCTAAAAGGCAGGATATTTGCTCTGAATACCCTCTTAAGACCATTTCGTTTCTTCCCGATAAGGTTTGGAAATAATATGTAATGATTGCCCTTGCGCTATCGACAAAAAACCACATTTGTTCGTCCTGCTGCTCGGGCAGTAAACTCCTAATCTCCATAAGCTCAATATCTTCGTCAACGCTCCAGATGATTTTATCTGTTTCATAATAAAGCTCAACGCCTACCCTCTGCATACCGACTACTTGGCTCAAAGGCATACCCAACCGCACTCTCGACAGTATCCCATCGTAAGTGCTTTCAATATCAGGCGACTTACTGCAAGCCGATAATGTAAACAGCGATAACGCAAGCACCATCGATACCAATAGCTTTTTTATATTCATAAGGCAAGAAATTCCTTTCAATCGGTGATTCCCGATACTTTTAATTATTAACTATATTATATAATAATACAAAATGAGAGAAAAGTCAATTGTTTTTCTTTAAAAAATGTAACTAATTTGCCATTGCATTAATTGTGTATTTTACCACAACCTTTCAGGGCGGACGGCAATCCGCCCCCGTAAGCGGCTTTAAAAAAACCTCAGCACGGCTATATTTTCCCTTTTATCTTGTCAAGTGTGTATTTTTCAAGCCTTGATACCTGCGCTTGGGAAATGCCAATCTCCCCCGCAACCTCTACCTGCGTTTTTCCCAGAAAAAACCTTAAATACAGAATATTTTTCTCTCTGGGCTGGAGAAGATTAATTGCTTCCTTTAAGGAAATTTCATCCAGCCAGTTTGAATCATCGCTTTTATCGCCGATTTGGTCTAAAACATAAAGCGTATCCCCGGCATCCGAATAAACGGGCTCATAAAGAGAGATGGGGTCGGTTATGCTTTCAAGTGCCAGTACCACCTCGGACTGCTTAAAGCCGATATGCTCGGCAATCTGCTTGACCGTAGGCTCCTTTTGATGCAGAATGGTAAGCTGCTCCTTAGCCTGCATAGCCTTGTAAGCCAAATCGCGCAGTGAACGGCTTACGCGTATGGGGTTATTATCCCTCATATACCGCCGCACCTCGCCCGCAATCATAGGGACGGCATAGGTAGAAAACCTTACGTCAAGGTCGGTATTAAAGTTATCTATAGCTTTAATCAGACCTATACAGCCTACTTGAAACAAGTCGTCGGCATTCTCTCCCCTGCCGATGAACTTTTGAATTACGCTCAAAACTAACCGCAGATTGCCGCTTATAAGCTTTTCCCGCGCAACCTTGTCGCCCTGCTTGTATTTACGGAGCAGCTCCATCTTTTCCGCTTCCTTTAAAACAACCAGCTTCGATGTGTCAACGCCGCTTATATCTACCTTATTATAATACATATAAATAATTTTGCGCGAAATTTATTCTCACGCCGCTCCTTGATTCATATCTATTACAATTATTGTCAAGGACGGATTATTTATACAAATAAAAGAGCAGTTAATATATGGCAATTTTTATACATTCTTTACCTCTATATCCAAAATGCTCTCCGCCAACAGGCTTTGGGGATTCGCTTGGTAATATTCAAGCTGCTCGGGAGAATGGCGGCGCAAAAGCTTATAAATGCCGAACACATCGTTTTTGTTATACCATACCGCCGTAGAATACGCGCTTATGACCATATCATGCAGATTGCGGCGAACGGCTTCTTCGATTAACGCGTCATCTAATCCGTAAGGATTTTCAATAATCCGTACCTTTGCCTTAATTAACGCCCTAACCCTCAGACTGCCATCGTCCGTAATCTCCGCCGTTTTGCTTGTTTTTGCGTTTGTAATGACCGTTGCCGCAGTTTTTCCGTTAATTGTTACGGGGATTGTTACTTTATCTCTTTTTTTGTAATCGTCCATAAGCAGTTTTACCCCCGCTACATCGTCGGGGTGGATATTTCCGTTCGCGATTGCATTGCTTTCCGCAAAGGTCAATCCGTTAAAACGCGCCTTCTCCCCTTCCGCCTCGGTATTCTCCGCGAGCGGATATGTTTCCAATAGCGGCAGAACACACGGCAGGTTCAGCAGTTTATTGTCGCCGGAGAGCTTCATGATTGAAGTATAAACTGTTTGTCCCCGCCGGATTGACGAATCCATCAATTCAAGAAGCTCTCCCCCGCCGCTCTCGCCCCCGCGAGATATGCTTGAAGCAATGACATTGTATGGCGAATCCGAGTAGATTACGGGGCAGCCGGGGGAAATCCCCTCGCTCAAAAGCATTTCCAAATCCTTAGAGGGGTTTAAAGCATTGCCTGCAACAATCAGCTTTATATGCCCTAAAAATAATTCCTTGCCTTGCCTTAGCTCGGCATCGGCTATTGCGGAACTTACGGTAATCCCCTCACCTGTTAAAACTCTTTCAAACGGCGCGGTCAAATCAAAATTCCCCGCGCTGTCGTGAGGGCGGTAAAGCTGAAGGCTTACCCTGTAGGCATCGTCCTGCATTTCAATCCCCATAATTTCAACAAAGGTCCGCCTGTTTACCTCCGTTCCGCAACCCGAAAGCAATATTGAACAAAAGCAGAATAAAGCCGCCGTAATGGTTAAGCTCCGTCTTTTCATTTAGCATCTCTCCTTTTTGCTCTTTTGGCAATTAATGTTAAACATGGTATAACAAATACCAATACGGCAACCGCCTGTGCCGAGCAGGCATATTGATATATAACCGAAAAATCCGCGCCTGTTTTGATAAAGAGCATCACTGCGGCAAATACCGCCGCCGAAACAAACGTGCATTTATACTTTCCCTTAGGAGACATCTCGGCGATTAACCCGCTCCCGAGGTTAATCATAAGGGAAACCGCTATCACGGAGGTTATCGTCCACAGCACCATAAATATTGAGTCGGAACGCCCGATAAATCTTATTCCGGCATGAGAGCTTACCGCTAAAAACGGATAATCGGTAACAGCCGCAAATTCTCCGAGTACACCGATGATAAGAAAAGCCGCCGTCAGCGATAAAACAGGTTTTGCGGCAATTAAGCCGTATGAGGCGCGGCTGAAATGCTCTTTAATGTGCTTAGATAATAATACAAGAGCCGTAATCTCGCCGTTTCTCGCCATATCATCAAGAACCGCGTTAAAAAGATTTTCTTGATAGCTCCTGTCATAATAAAAATTAAGCGCGTCATAGCTCGGAACAGAGGTAATTAAAATGGCGGCAAGCGTAACGGCAAAGATAAGAAACAGCAAAACCGCCGAACGCGCAAGCCCGGATATTCCCAAATGAGCACAGTAAGCGCATATCAGCAAAAAGAACCCGACCGAAATATACTCGTTAGCATTCGGAAAAAAACGAGAGCTTATGAAGCTTTGAAAATGCAGGACGGCATTTACGGTAAAGCAGAAAAAAAACGCAAAATATAAAAATGCCGTAATAATCCCTAACGCCTTGCTTTTTTCCGAAATCATATCAATAACGCTTTGCCCGGCGTATTTACTGCCCAAAACCGCAAGCGGTATGATAAGAACCGCCTGAACCGCCGCCGATATAATGGTCGCCAGTACCTGAGTGGTCGGGGTGTAGCCGTTTGCCACAAGAGGGACGAAGGTCATTAAAGTAAAAACCTTAACAATCAAAAGCAACAGCAAAAGCTGCCCCCAGCTTATAACAGTATTTTTCGTTTTCAACTCAAATTAACTCCTTTTAAACCTTCAATTGCCGTATTACCCGTAGCCATTCGCTTGAAGCCTATTCTGGTTAAGACATCGCGCATTGATTTAGGCGTAAAAGGAGATAAAGGCGACATGACGGGAGCTCCGTAGCTTTCGAGCGAACAAATGTTTATCAGTATTACCGCACCCGCCAAAGCTACGCCGTACAGTCCGGCAATTCCCCCGGCAATAACCGATATAAACCTAAGCGCGGTAATGGACTGATTCAAAGACGGTATGACAAACGATGCGGTAAATGACAGCGCGCAAGCCAGCAGAAGCGGCTTAGATATGATACCCGCAGATACAGCGGCATCACCGATTAATAATCCGCCGACTATTGAAACAGCACCCCCAACGCTCTTGGGCAGCCTCAAACCCGCCTCCCTGATAATTTCAAACGCAAATAAAACAAAAAGCGTTTCAACGGCAAGGGGCAGGGGCGTCAGCTCCTCTGCGGCGGCAAGGGTCATAATAAAATAATGGTTGAAAAGCTCGGGGTGGAATACGGTAACGGCGGTGTACAATGCCGGCAGAAAAACAGCCAGAAAAAAAGCCGCATAGCGAATCCAGCGTATAATGGTTGTGTAATAAGGGCGGAAATTATAATCGTCCAGAGTTTGAAAATTTTCTATGAAAAGATAGGGCAGCATAATTGAGAAGGGAGAACCGTCTATTAAAAGACCTATCCTACCCTCCAGTATCTTCGCGCAGAATACATCAGGGCGTTCCGTTACCGATACGCCGGAGAAAACGGAGAGCTTTGTATCGTTAAGATAAGGCTCTATATATCCGCTTCCCAAGATTGATTCAAGCTCCATGCCTTGAAGCTGTTTTTTTATCTTATTGACTAATTCAAGCGGGACACGGTCTGTCATATAAGCCAGTATCACATCGGTGTTGCTTGTTTTTGCAACGGAAAAAAGCTCAAATTTTAACAAGGGAGACTTCATTCTGCGGCGGACGAGCGACATGTTTGAGAATAAGGTCTCCACAAACCCATCCCTTGCTCCGCTGAGATTACCCTCCGAGGAAGGCTCTGCTATATTCCGAGCCGCAAATCCTTGAACCCCGAAGGAAAAAGCCGTTGCTACGCCATCGATTAAAAGCACGGCAAAGCCGTTCATCAAGCGTTTCAAAAGGTCACCGTAATCGGCGGAGTAGGATTTATCAATCGTCATCAACATATGGCAGTCGATATGGGAGAATATTTCGGTTGAATTGGAATTTTTCATGTTTAACGACAAATCCGAAAGCGGGCGCAGGATTAAATTAGTAATCACCTGCGTTGAAACCATCCCCTCAAAGCAGACAAGGTTACATTTAACCCCGCCGATTAAAAAAGGATTTAAAAGCAGGTCGGCGGTTTGAGCAAGTATGCTTTCAATATTAGACGTATTTTCGTCAATTGAAGCTGAAAGCTGAATGTTTTTATAATTTTTTGCATTTGGAGTGTTCATATTAACCTCCTTTATATATAATTTTTATTTTGTCCCTTAAAAGTAAAATAATTCATAAAAAGGTGTTTACTTTTTTGAAAAAATTATGTATAATTAAAATATAGTTATTCAGCTTTAAAGTTGAATAATCATACAGCTTAGCTTTAATTAATCATTCAAGCTAAGCTGTATATAAAATTAAATTTTAAGGAGAGAGCTAATATGCCGCATATCGTTATTAAAACCATCAGCGGTCCTTCGGAATCGCAATTAAAGCAAGCCGCGGAGCAAATTGCAAATGTTGTCAACACTACAATGGGAAAGCCGGAGAAATATATCTCCGTTTCGGTGGAGGAATATTCCTTCGGCGAATGGGAGGGCGTTTACAATGAATTTATAAAGGATAAGGACAATATCGTTTTCAAGCCGGGGTACACTAATCCGAAAACATTTTCTTAAAAATGTTATTTGCAGAGGCGGCAAATTGCCGCCTCTTAGCTTTCCTCAAATGTGCAACCATGTCGGCATAATCTTGTATCTGATTCATTTCATCATCATCAAGCACATACGGAACTAAAACCAGATTATCCCGGCTATAGCTGTATTTATGTTCGCACAAGCCTACAAGAAAATCAAGTGACACGTTAAATATCCTTGCTATTTCCATCTTTAACGCATCGTTCGGCTCACGTTCATCCCTCTCGTATTTTGCCACCGCATGTAAGGACACGTTCAATCTCCCCGCCAAATCATCCCGGGTCATATAATTGTCTTCACGCATATTCTTCAACCTACGTCCTAACATAGCCGTCTCCTTTATTTAACATAAAGTAATCATATTAACTATACCATGAATATACAATAAAACCAACAGCTTGTCAAGAACTTTGTTGAATTCGGTCGTATTTTGTGGAATTCGGTTATTTTATTCCTAATTTTGTCAATAAAAAAAGAACGAGCTTTTATACTCGTTCTTTTTTTATTATTAACAAATTAGTCAGACATATAAGGCAATAAAGCAATATAACGCGACTTTTTAATTGCGCTGGTAAGCTCTCTTTGATGATAAGCACATGTTCCCGTGACGCGCCTCGGCAGAATTTTTGACCTTTCTGTCATGCACTTTTTAAGCCTGGGTATATCCTTATAATCAATTCTGATTATCCTGTCGGCACAGAAAACGCAGACCTTTTTGCGCGATTTCTTGCCGCGGGAGGGTCTCTCCCTATCCCTTTCCATTATAAAAAACTCCTTCCATTATGAACCTGTTAAAACGGTAAATCACTGTCGCCTATAACCTCTTCAAAATCGCCCAAATCGCCGACCGAGATTGACGGGGCGGGTGCTGAAGCGGCGGGCGGCGCGGAATATTGCGGGATTTGCTGCGGCTGATTTTGATAGCTGTTGTTTGGGTATTGATTGCCTCCGTTATTGACCCCTTGCTGTTTATCACCCGTAAAGTATACGTTATCGCCAAAAACCTCAGTAACGTAATGGCGAACCTCCGGGTGGCGGGTATCGTTATAAGAACGGACGCGCATAGAACCCTCAACGGCAATCATCTTGCCCTTTTGAAAATATTTGCAGACAAATTCAGCGGTCTGCCGCCACAATACAATCGGTATGAAATCCGCTTGACGCTCCTGACCCTGCGGAACATAACTGCGGTCAACGGCAATTGTAATATTGCAGACGCTTATTCCGCTTGTCGTCTGCTTCAGCTCAGGGTCGGCGGTAAGTCTGCCCATTAAAATAACCTTATTCATGGCAACTATACTTCCTTTCTTCGCTAAGAAACGCGGGGAGACCTAGCCGAGTTGCTTTGCTTTATGATTCTCGGCAGTTCTCTCTTCCTTGGGGATATTAACCGTAATCAACGAGCGGATAACACCCTCGGTAATTTTTAAAACACGATTAAGCTCCGCCGGGAAATCGGGCGGCGAAGTGAAGCGGTACAGGACATAGTACCCCTCCGTCTGGTCGTCGATTTCATATGCCAGCCTTCTTTTTCCCCATTCTTCAACCAAATCAAGCGTAGCGTTAGCTTCAATTAAAGCCTTAAACTTTTCATTAAGAGCCGTAACGCCGTCTTCTCCGTTCCTCAAGCTGTAGATTATAATTGCCTCGTAGCTTTCATTTTTTTTAGCCATACTAAAAACACCTCCTTATGGATTACGCGCAAGCTGCAGCGTGCGCGAAGGATAAAAGCGGCATGAGCTAACACGCCACTATAGGATTATAGCACATTACAGCTTGCTTGTCAATTGTTTTTATTAAAAAATTTTATTCGGTCAAGCTGAAACTTTAATTGTAAACATTTTATTACGAGCTTGACAGAAAAGCTTTATTAGTGCTATACTGAAACAAGCGGTAATAAGAAGTTAAAATTATGTAAGGGAGCTTTGTTATATGAAAAAAGTAATATGTATAATTATTACCATTATTTTACTTTCAGCTTGCGGGCAAAACAATTTTAATTCACCCTTAGATTCAGAAACATATGCCGGTAATGCTATTGGTGCTGAACCAACTGCTTCGGCTACTTCAACGGCTGAATCTGAAAATTCTGTTCCCGAACCCGCAATAAAAGAGTACGCCACTGTTTGCGGCGTACATATGAAAATGGGTACGAGACCCGCATATTACTCTTGGATTGATGAAAATTTAAGCGATGATGATATTTTGGATTTTAAACAATTACCCAATTGGGATAATATTGAAAGCATTAGCCTAAGAAAAAATCAAATAACCGATTTATCGCCTATTGCCCATCTAACTAATTTGAAAGAATTAGATTTAAGCGAAAACCCAATCACAGATTTAACGCCCATTGCTAACTTCACGAATTTGACTAAGTTATATATAAACGAGACCCAAATATCGGACTTAACCCCCCTTGCAAATTTGGCAAAATTAAAAGAGCTGTGTTTAGCGGATAACCAAATAACAGATATATCGCCGCTTAAAAATTTATCTGATTTAGAGCAATTAGATTTAAAAAATAACCAAATCAGTAATTTACCATCGGTTTTAAGCTTGAAACAGTTGGATTTCATAAGCTTGGACAATAATAATGTTGAAGATATTTCGCCGTTATCAAGTTTGAAAAATTTATCCAATGTAAGATTACAAAACAATAACATTGAGGATATATCTGCTTTATCTAAACTGCCCGATTTACGTCGTCTGAATATAGGTGATAATAAGATTAAAGACATATCTGCTTTATCTAGACTGTCTGATTTAAGTTATCTTTATATAAGCGGGAATGAAATAACAGATTTTTCTCCTCTTTCAAGGTTGCCGGGTTTGACAAATGATTATACTGACATTGACATTAATCTTGAGGATTTTTGGGTTTACGAAAAAAGCGACAAGTGCAAAGAAATTGAAAATATGACCGATGAGGAACTCATTGAAATTGCTAATGCTATATTGAATAAAGATGATTTGCCTCAAATGAATATTCCTGATTTCTATATGCCCGATGCTTTTCCGTTGCCTTTGGGCAATGAATCTTGGACTTATTTTAATGATACATTCTCATCAAGAGAAGCGGCGGTAAACGCACTTCGCGAACATATCGCCGAAGATTGGACTGACCAAGATAATCTGCCTGCCAACGGATACAATCGCATTTTATCAAAATTTATTTATTTGGGCGAAAATGATTATTATTATCATTTTTATTTTGAAATTGAGCATACATTCGCTGGTTTTACGGGTGGAAATTATACAAGCAAAGTTCGCATGCTCATGTTTAAAGACAGTTTTATTTCGGCTGTGTTTGGTCGTTACGGTTCAGTCAGTATGACCTTGAAAAATGTGCCCGATAAGGATTCAGTCTTAGAAATACTGGATATGATTACGTTTTTGGAGATAAGGGGCAGTTACCGAGGTGTGCCGCCATATATTCATAGAGAAATACAAGAAACGGAAGATGAATATATTTATACTCTTTATTACGTTGGCATAGGTGATATGGATTGGGGGCTTCCTTTAATCGCTTATTTAAGCAGGAGAGATATATATGTTAATAAATTAACGGGAGATATAGCGAAGAGGGACGAAGGAATTAAAAACCTTGATATTCCGGGAACATCTATGTAGCCTATTGGAGTATAATAAAACTGTTAAAAGGAGCTATTTAAAAATGCCATACGTATTAGAAGTAAACGGTCTTTCTAAGAAATACCCCAAAAAAGATGTTTTTGCCGTTAACAAAATATCTTTTAATGTGGATGAGGGTGAAATTTTTGCCCTTATCGGACCGAACGGCGCGGGGAAAACCACTACAATAAGAATGTTATCAACCCTAATCCAAGTGACGGAGGGGGATGCTTTGGTAGCCGGGCACAGCGTTGTTAAAGAAGCGGACAAGGTTCGGCGGAACATTACCTATCTCCCCGATGAGGCGGGAGCTTATAAAACAATGACGGGGCATCATTACTTAGAATTTATGGCGGGTCTGTTCGCGGCTAACAAAGATGAGCTTTACAAATTTACGGCGCGGGCGGAGGCGATTTGCGGCTTAGGCACTCGCTTAAACGATAAAATCGGCGGCTATTCGCGGGGAATGGTCCGCAAGCTTTTGCTCGCGCGCGCGGTTATGACTGCCCCCAAGCTTGCCATCATGGACGAAGCAACCTCGGGACTGGACGTGATTAACGCCCTCGAAATCCGCAAAATGATTAAGAACCTTGCAAGAGAGCAGAATATGTCTTTTTTGCTTTCATCACATAATATGCTTGAAATAGAATACGTATCCGACCGCGTGGGGATTATAACGAACGGGAAGCTTATGACAGTCGGCAAGGTTGAAGAGCTTAAAAATAAATATTCAGCCGCTAATTTAGAGGAAGTTTTTGAAAAAGTAGTTCTGGAAGAAAAGGAGGGCGGCGCGGATGAAATTCGGTAGTCTTCTTAAAAAAGAGCTTCGCGAGCTGTTCACGAAGCAGATGGTCATAACTATGGCGGTTACAATGGGTATACTAATCGGTATGGGGCAGCTTATGGGGACTGCTATGGACGATATAATCCAAAGCTCCTCAACCATTAACGTCTGCAACCGAGACGACAGCGAGTTTACCAACACCCTTTTGAGCGGAATTACCGCAAGCGGAAGTGTCAGAATCAACTATATCGACATTCAAGGCGATGACTACGCAAGCGAGCTTATGCGGCTTGATGTGAACAACGCGGTTATTATACCCGCAGGCTACGCCGACAGTATTTTAGAGGAAAAAGAGCCCGCGCAGCTTATATTCATAAGCAGGCTGAATTTGGGCGGCGGGTTTATGGCTTCTATGGAGGGGATTAGCGCGTCTGATGTGATTAGTCATATCGAAATGGCTTCGACCGATGAAATCCTGCTCCAAACCTACGGCGTTGACCCGGAGGATATTGCCAGAATCAAATCCCCTGCGGCTCTGACCGAATTTACCGTATCGGGAAGTAAAACCGCTCGCGTTTCCCCGGCGGCTTTGACCGGAATCATGATGACGCAGGCTCTTATAGCACCCATGGTTGTGTTCTTTTTGCTGATTATGGCGGCTCAGATGATTATGACGGCTGTTTCAACCGAAAAAATAGATAAAACTCTTGAAACGCTCATGTCAACGCCTGCCAGCAGAATGGCAATTTTAAGCGCGAAAATGCTTGCCGCCGTGCTTGCGGCACTTGCAAACGCCGCTTTTATGATGGTAGGCTTTGCTTTCTATCTGGGCGGAATGACGGGGAACGCTATGGAGCAAATCACCGGGGCGACAGCCGCTTCATTAGAAAGCGCGGAGCAAATACAATTAAGCGTAGGGCAGGCTATGCTCGACCTAGGGCTCACCCTTTCGCCTTTAAGTTACGCCCTATTCGGCTTACAGCTTTTTTTAACTTTAGCAATAGGGCTTTCAATCGCGCTTATTCTGGGGGCAATGGCGACCGATGTAAAATCCGTGCAAACCCTTTTGATGCCGATTATGATTGCCGTAATGCTTCCTTGGCTGGTTACAATGTTTATGGATATAAGCTCTATGTCTTTCATTTTTAAAACTCTGGTTTATTTAATTCCGTTTACTCACGCGTATATTGCATTGCCCAATCTTATGGAGGGAAATACCGTTATGTTCTTTGCGGGACTTTTATATCAGACGATTTTCCTTTTAATCTGCATGTATCTTGCGGTTAAGATGTTTACAACGGATAAGCTTTTTACAATGTCTTTAAATCTTGACGCCGGGCGAAAGCGCAGACTTTTCTCTTTAAAATTATTCAAATAAGTAAGAGGTGAAAAACTATTAAACAGCATGAAAAGCTATATAAATCTAAGGCAAAGAGCAAAATCCCGCTGACAACAAGAATCGCAACCTCGGTGTTTGTCGCCGTTGTTGCTTTAGCTTGGGTTTTTCAAGAGCGGCTTGGTATTGAAAAAGGGAGCCTGCTTATGTTTTCCGGGGCGGCTGTTATTATCATTACCGTATCCTCGCAAAACAGGAGGACACGCCGCGAATTAGCGGCAAGCGAGCTTCATATTCAAAAAAACCGCGAGCTTATAGGCACGATTGACTATAAGGATTATTGACAGAAGAGTTATTGATAGGAGGACGCTAAGGCTTTGAGAAGAAAGACTGCCGTAATCACGGCTGTAATAATAGCCTTTGCTTTGTTGCCTGCAGGTTGCGCGCAGGTCAGCGAGGGCTTACCTATAAGTACGGAAGGTATACTTCACGAGGAGTTGTCATACCCGGTGGAAGTGGAAACGCTTGTTTTTAACGAATCTCCCAAAAGCGTTGCTTCCCTATCGCCCGCCTTGACCGAAATCATATGCGAACTGGGCTATGAAGGATTGCTGACGGGAATCAGCACTTACTGCAATTATCCCGAAAATATAGGCGGCAGGGAGAATATCGGCTCAGCCGCCAATCCTGATATTAACGCTGTTATCAGAATAAAGCCCGACCTGCTTTTATCGCAAAGCCCGATTGCAAAAAAGGACATTGCCTCTATCGAGGAATCCGGCACGCGGGTATTAATTCTCCCTGCAACCACTACGGTTGAGGGGCTGTATCAGCTTTACAGCGACCTTGCCGCTATTTTCGGAGGCAGATTGAATGCGGAATCAGCGGCGGAGGAAGCTTTAGCTCCGTTAAAAAAAGCCCTTGCCGAAGCGGAGGGTTCTGTTGAGAGTTTTATTTATATAATGGATTATAAACTTTCCGTTGCCCCTCCCGACACGTTTGCGGGTGATTTTTTCTCTTATTTCGGCAAAAATGTCATAAATGAAAACGGTAAAATCAATATCACCTCTGAAGAGCTTGCAAAATACAGTCCCGAATATATCTTTTTAACCTCAGAAAGCCCTGCGTCAGAACTCTTACCCGCCGAGGGCAGCCGCACAATCATTATAGACAGCCAATTTGCAGAACGCTTGGAGCGTCCTTCGTCGCGGCTTGAAAGTGTGGTTTATGGGGTGTTGGGGGAGGTTGGGTGATGAAATCCGCCGCCTTTAAGGGCGGCGGATTTCTGCTTTTTAAACCAAACACCCCCTAACCCCGTCTCGCGCAGCACTTAATTTTGCCTGCAATATATTTTCAAGCTGTGCGACCCTTCGGATAAGGCGGGTAACGGAGCGGTTTACGGCGGCGAGCTGCTCTGCGGTAGCTCCCGGGATTGCGGCAACCGCTTGAATTTTTTCGCCCTCGGCATTTATTATATGCGCCAGTGCGGCTTCCTGCAAGGCAACTGAGGCAATCACATCCGTAAACGCTTGACAGCGCGAAGGCGGAATCGGAATAATTCTTTGAATTTCCCGAAGCGAAACATCGTCAATTGCATAATCGTTGCCGATGACTTCGGGTCCCTCACTGATAAATTCGACGATAACCGCCGTATAGCCCAAGGAATTAAACACCGTCCCGATTTGCTTCCATTCGGGTACGTTTACGTTAACGGGGATAAGCTCGCCCAGCATTTCGCTGAAAATTACCTGCCCGGAGAGATTTCTGATTCTCACGCCGAATGCAGGCTCGGCGTAGCCCTCGGCTTTAAACATATTCAGTATCCACGCGCTGAAGCAATAATCCGTATTTGGACTTACTGCGGCTTGCGCTCTGAAGAATACCGCGCCCGGGTCGTATCCGTTGACTACCATCATTCTTCCTGTTTCGTTACCCGTTGTATGGTCGGCAATCCGCCACCACGCGCCGATAATATTGCTTTCCGTATTGGTCATAATATTCTGCACCGTATATTCTCCGCCGGACGGGACGAATATACCCGGTGCTGTCAAAGCATATTCAAAGTCCGGCGTAACGCCGGGGTAAGGCTCAACGGGCGCGCTCGTATTGACGGGCGTGCCTGCGGGGAAAAATCCGAAACTGCCGTTGTCGGCGGCTGTAATCAGATTAATGGGTGAAGCTAATGCACACTCATCTTCCAGAGGCTCAAACGGCGTGTATCTTACAGGGGCGTTTATTATATTCTGATTTGTTAAATGATTGTCCTCTATTACCACGCGAATCGTATTCGGCGTTAAGCAATCAAGGTTTGTACTGCCCGGGGGCGGGTTCGGCGCAAAGCTTATCGGCGGAGTTACGGCGCGGGGGAGAAACCCGAAAACGGCATTGTTAAAATTCCCGGGAGTTAAAACCGCTCCGCTTATACCGTAAGCCTCAACAATCAGATAATCGCCGTTCGGAACATTATAAAATGTGTAATCACCATCGTTGCCCGTCAAAACGGCAAGCTGTTCTCCCGTACCGATACTGTGCAAAACAATCGGCACTTTCTCAATTCCGGGCAGTCCCGCCGGAATTGCGGTTCTATTTCTGTCAAATAAAAGAAAACCTGATATAGTCGGCATAAAAAATCCTAATCCTTTCTGTTTATAGTATATCGTTGGCGGCAGTTTTATCAAATTCCGCACATTCGCCGAATTCGGCGTGAACAATCGCATTGAGCTTGGCAAGCAGTACATTTTCTAAAAGCGTAACCCTGTTAATCGTATCCGCAACTGACCTGTTGACTTCAAGAAGCTCATCAACGCATCCGGCAATTTTAACCGCTTTCTGAAGCTTTTCGCCCTCCGCGTTAAGGATATGCGCCAACGAGGCTTCAACCAAGGCTACGGAACAAATTAAGGAGCATTTGCAGCGACTGCATTTTTCTTCCTTTTCTTCCCGTTTGCACTTTTTTCCGCAGATTTTAAAAACACAATCGCTTAAAAATATACCGCATAATTCCGCTTTAAGGCTGATAATGATTGAATCGCAATCGCCATCGGAAGCAAGCAGTATAAACTCGGCAGTTTCACAAGCCTCACAACCGCTGGATTCAACATCACAGGAATTTAACCTGCGGGAGCTTCGGCAGGGGTTAAGAAAAAAATCTTTAACGCTAAGCTCCGGCGGAAGGGTTATGCACTGCGCCACACATAAACAGCCGGAATAGATAATGATTTTCTCTACCCCTCTGTCACGCCTTATAACCGCAAAATACGGCGGCATTGACGCTACCGATACAAACTCACCCTCGCATTGCTCGGGTTCTTTCAGAAGACGGCGGCATCGTCCGTCCTTTATTATTTCATAAACCGCGTCCGCTGAGGATACCAACAGCGTATCACTGCGGCAATCAAAAGAAATCCCCGTGATTCTCCCGCAAGAGCATCCGCAGAGCCTTACGGCTGAAATTTCCTCTAAATCACGGTCAAGCTTATAGACAGTATCGCTTTGATTTTCCGCAAACGCCCAAAAAACCCTATCAATACTGTCATAAGTGATTCCCGCAAACGGCTTATCCGTGCAGAAGCAATCCAAGGGCTCAAATTTATCGTCAAGCTTACATATCGTGAAAGCCTGCGGGTCGGTTAAATAGTAAAAGCAACCGTCAAAAGCGATTCCCTTAAAATGCCTGTCACATTCCCTAAACAGCGTATTTATATTCAAGCAATCAAATGTGCTCAAAAAAAACACCTCCCAATCTTATACACTTTATTATATGCCGGTAACGGTTAGCTGTTAAAAGCATATAATAACTAAGCGGCGGATAAACCGCCGCTTAGAAGTATATATCACGCGGTATCTGCAATTGAAACCGCGCATAAAGAAAGGTTGGTATTTTTATGGGTATGCCGGTTATTGAGCCGAGCACAACGACAAGGGAGCAGGCTATAACCGATTTGATTCAATCGGTAGCTTTGCAGGAAGCGGCTTTGGCACATATAATGAACGCTGAAGGGGAAAAATTGCAAGCTGTTATCGCTATTGCGGACGTTACCGTGCCGCAGCTGCTTGCCGTCAACAGGTCGGTAGAGCGGATGGTCAGTGCAATATCCCGTCTGGAAACAACGCTTCAAGCAAAGCTTGACATTTTTGCCGATGAATTGCTGGAAGAAGAAATTGACGTATTTGCATAAAAGTCAATTGACAATTGATAATTGACAATTTTAAATTAGGGCTAACCAGCCTGTTCAATGAAGATATTCTCATTCGGGAATATCTTCATTTTTCTTTTTGATTTCTCCAAGCTGTCCCTTTAAATTAGCTACAACGCCTTTGCGGTATTCATCCCGCAAAATTTGCTGCTCGGCTTTTTCATTCTCCGTAAGACCTTGCGGGGTTTTGGATTTTTTCGCAAGCTCGTTTATTCTGTTTATTTGATTGGGGGACATGTTTATACTCCTTTACAGGTGATGCGGGCGCAACTTCATACTATTGCCCCCGCTTTTTCCAACGCCTCTCTAATCGGCTTGCCCAATGCCGCCACCATCGCTATTTTTACTACCGCCGTAGGAATAAAGGGTGCAACTGCAATAGTAAACGACACAGGCAAACTGCTGGAATTAACCAAGCTGAACATCAGCATACCGCAGAAAAAATTGATTACCGCTCCTATAGTCAGCCACAATACCAAATATGCAATATTGCTTTTCTTCGCACCGATTCCCGCCGTCAAAGCCATTAAAGGAAAGGATAGGATAAACCCGCCCGTTCTGCCGAAAACAATTGCCATCCCCCCCGTAAGACCCGCAAAAACAGGAACACCGAATGCACCCAGCAATATGTAAACCAACGCGGCTAAAGTGCCGTTCCGAGTTCCCAGAACAATTCCTGCAAGCGGAATGGCAAAGGTCTGCAAAGTCATGGGTACTCCGGCTGGCATTGGTATGCTAATCTGCGCGCAAACCGTAATAATTGCCGTGAACATTGCGATATAACATATTTCGCGGACTGATATTTTTGTGCTTTTAGCTTTAGCTTCCATGAAAATCTCTCCCTTTTTATGATTGTTATTATATTATAGCACAATAAAACCGTATTGTCAACCATTTAAATAAAAAAGGTATACAATATTTTATTTTACTTGAATTTTCGGCGGAATTATGTTAATATAATAATCAAAGGCTTCTGAATTTATCCACAGAGGAGAGATTAAACCAATGAGTACAAAAGCATCTGTTCTTGAACTGCTTGAAAATAAAAGGGGTGAAAGCATTTCGGGCGAGTATATTGCCGAGTGTCTTAAAGTGAGCCGCAGTGCCGTCTGGAAAGCGGTTAAGGAATTGGAAAGGGACGGCTACAAAATCAACGCGGGTACAAACAAGGGCTATTGCCTCTGCCCTGACAATGACATTTTATCCGTTCAAGGTATGCTTCCTTTTCTATCGGGGAAGGGCATGTCCGCTAAAATATCCGTCCACCCCTGCTTGGAATCCACCAATATAACCGCTAAGGAGTTGGCAACAGCGGGTGCTGAAAGCGGAACGGTTGTGATAGCGGACAGTCAAACGGCAGGAAGAGGAAGATATGAGCGCAGTTTCTTCTCCCCGCCCGGGTGCAGTATATATATGAGCTTTATATTGCGCCCGGCACAAGTTGAGCTTCCTACGCTGGTTACGTCCTACGCCGCCGTATCGGTCTGCGAGGCAATTGAGGCGGCAACGGGCAAAACTCCGAAAATCAAATGGGTTAACGATGTTTTTTTAGACGGCAAAAAAATCTGCGGCATTTTAACGGAAGCGATTACCGATTTTGAAAGCGGCAATATGCCGTGGATTGTCGTTGGCATCGGCGTAAACTTCAAATACCCCGAGGGTGGATTCCCGGAGGAAATCAAAAACAGCGCGGGAGCAGTGTTTTCGGAAAAACCGGCAATCACAAGAAATCAACTTGCCGCTGAAATCACGAACCGAATGTTAAACTTTGAAGCCCGCGCCGAAAATAAAGAGTTGCTGTGCGAATATAAAAGGCGGCTTATGATGCTCGGAAAAAGGGTCTTTGTTACGGGCTTAAAGGAATCCTTTGAAGCCACGGCGGAGGATATTGACGATACAGGGGCTTTAATTGTAAAAAAAGACAACGGCGAAACGCTTTCGCTTTCCTCCGGCGAAATCAGCTTAAAAATGCTTTGATTGCAAAATTTTCACCTGTGCAATAGGTCAGGATTTTATTCTGTAGGGGACGGGCTTGCCCGTCCCGCAACAAAAAAACGCATCATTTCGCTATTGGCGGGACAGGCAAGCCTGTCCCCTACATAACTGCATAACCCTATTGCACAGTTGGCAAAATTTTATTTACAGTACAAAGCACATTGAACGCAAATTCTTCAAAATCATAAAGGAACACACGCTTCAAGGGCTCTTCCGCAAAGGCAAGCTTATGCGCCAGAGCTTTTGGAGCTATGGCAATGTCGGAAACCTCCAGCATCGGAATATCCAGTACACTGTCCCCCGCGCAGGCTACCATTTTCGGTTGCAAACGCTTTTTCAGCCTCGCCAAAGCCGTACCCTTATCAAGCCCCTTGGGGAATACGTAAACCTTATTGTGGACGGAGCATATGAAAAATTGATTGACATCAATCACCGTTTTAAGGTATTCTACCGCCGAATCGGGGTTTTCCGACTTGGCAAATATAAAAAATTCATCCGCATACCTTATATCAAAAAGCAAGTCACATTCCTTAATCGCGGGAAGCCCGTCTCCCAACATAGCCCGTGTTTCGCAAGCCCATTGGCGGTCAACCTCTCCGTTCACCAGCAACAATGCTCCGTGCGCCGCAAGGGCGTATTCGGGCTTTACCCCTAAAGTAATTCTTCGGTATTGCTCCAAAGACCTTGTAGTAATCGGAACAAATAAGCACTCAGAGGCAACCGTCTTTAACAGCGAATACGCCTCAGGTGACATAAATGACAATTCCTTCCCGTCTTTAAGCTCAACGCAAATATCACCTTTTTTAGCCGTTTTATATGAATGAATCATCGTATTGTCCAAATCCGAAGCGAAAAGCATATCACCCCTCCTCATAAGTCCGGCGAAAGTGCCTTGATAATTCCGCAAGCCTTATAGCATTGCAGGGGATAATGAATGACGGGCACATTCTTTTCTTTGGCAAGCTGAACGATATGGGCAATATATTTTTCTTCCGCGCCTTGTGCAACCAAAACCATATCGGGGATTCTCCGCAAAAGCACCCTTGTGGCTTCGCCTATTCCGGGCTTAATAAAGTTAATATCCCCTATATTAAATTCCCGCGCAATTTTTCGCGCCTCGCAAGCTCCGCTCAAAGTAGGCGCGGGCTTATCGAGGTTTACGTTGGAAATTGCGCGCTCATTTTCCAAAATATTAAAGCAGGCTTCAAGCCTATTGATAAATTCATACGTCCTGTCTTCTTCTTTCAAATTCTCGTAAAACGCAACCCCGTGAAATTCATCGTCTTTTATTCCGGGTCGGATAACGGTGCGGCTCATCAGTCCGCATACCGTAGCATTGAGAAATGAGCTCGCAATCGGAATATCCGCGCATGTTCCGCGCATATCCGTAACATTGGCAGGGTCTGCCATGACGGCAAGCAGCATCCTTTTGTTCTGTTCCCCGATAAATTCAAGTACCGAAGAGTACAGTTCATCAAGGATTGCGCCTTTACCTGTCCAGCCATCGACAAATTGAAGCTCTTGCGCGGGGTGCTTGCTCAATATATACCTCATAGCCGCTCCGTCAATGCCGCGCCCCCGCGCTATTGAAATCGTATAATGCGGCATATTTACGCCGTATTTTTGTTTGATATACCGCTTAATTAAAATTCCCGCAGGCGTTCCGGCTCTTGCTAAGGAAACAAGAACTGCCCGCCCGCGCTTTTCGGTATAAATTTTTTCGGAAACCGCCGCCGTTGCCGCCGCCGTCTCCAAAGCAAAGCTGTCTAAAGCGCGGTAATACTCCTCTATGTAACGCTCCGTGGGTTTATATTCCAGCGGAAGCATCTCGGAATAATGAACCCCGCTTTGAATCAGCTTTTCCCTCTCCTCCGTAGGTTTAGGCTCTATCAGCCCCGTTATATCGGTCAATAACAGCGTCACATCTTCACTGCGGAAACTGCTCTTGTTTTCAGAAAACATCTTTTACCCTCGCATAATAAATCATTTTGTTGTCTTTGCTTTGAACAGCGCGCATTAACTCCCCGCCCAAATCGCCCTCATCTAAATCGTTCCCGTCGGGCGCGTCCGTTATCATCACTACGGTATCGTATTTTTCCAAATTATACAAATATGAAATTCTATCGCTGCTATAAACGCTTGAAAATTCACACCTTGAATAAAAAGGATAACCCTCCTTATCCAGCGGCAAAAGCGGGCTTCTTGTCGTTGCTTGGAATTTTACGCTTTTTGCCATCCTTTCAAGCTCTCTCCCCGCAACTAACGCAGGGAACATAAACTCCTCCGTACCTATCACAAGTATGTTCTTATCCCGTATATCAGCTTCATCAACACGCTCGCAAAGACCTAAAGCCAAATTCATACATTGAGCATAATATTCGCTGAAAATTACGCCCCCGCGCGGATTAGGAATCCCCCCGAGGCGAAGCCGTTTAACCATGCCGGACGTTCCCGAAACGAGGGTTGAGGGTTTTAAATCCCCCGTACTTTTATGCGCGGGTGAAGCTCCCAAAGCTTCAAGCCCAAGTGCTAAATCCGCCTTGTCAACCCTTTGCAAGCAGAAAAAATCCGCATTATAATTGGAGAACACGCTCTCGTCAAGCCCGTTAAAGATTAACGCGGACACAGTGATTTTACCGCTGTATTCAATATGTTTCAAAAAATTTATGATGGTTCTGCCTGTAGTGATTTCATCCTCAACGAAAACGATTCTGTCATATAAAGACAGCCCGCCGAATCGGCTAAGCAGGTACAGTGACTGGTTTTTCGCATGACTGTGCTCCTCAAAAAAGTCTATGCTCAGCCCGAGCTTTATTTGCGGGTTTGATTCCTTAAAGCTCTCTCTTGTGGTATGAACATAAACCGCTCCCTCAATCCTCCCCGCAACCGCCGCGCCCGCCGCCGTTGCCGTTTCGGCAAACCCGATTACAAGAACCCTCTCTCCCTTGCAAGCCTCCGCGATTTTCCCGCCAAGCCCGCTGAAGTAATCCAAAGCCAAGCAGGGCTTGCAGGGCAGGTGCTTTGCAAGCATCGGGTTGACAATAACATAAGAGCGCGTAGCGGTATCACTGTCACGCAAGGCGATTTTAAAATTAAAATCCATACCTAACTCCTCTAAATCAATGTATATTATAAAAAGTCCTTGATTCCGTATATTTCAGATAATATGATTATTTTCCGTGCCCATTTTCCGTGGGTTGCAAGCTCATTCATGCGGTTTCCGCCTGCGCTTTTGGCAACGCCCAAGTCCGCGTCTTTCCAATCAAGAATCGCCTTTGCGTCCTCCACGTCCGTGCCCGATGGCTTTAGCCACCTTCTGACGACAGGGATTTGCGACGGGTGTATAACAGTTTTTCCTATAAATCCGTTCGCAATATCATTTTTAAGCTCGTTCTCCATGCCGCACTCCCAGCTTTTGTCATCGTCCGCGCCTTGAAAATATTCCCAAACGGGGGCGGAAACAACAAAGCTGTCCGCAAAGACAGTCAATATATCGGTTAAAGCATCCCGCGCAACGCCTATGTCGTATATGCTCCTGTCAATCGGTCTCCTCAGCCCGTGCGCCTTGCAAAAATCCATAGCCCCGACCCTTATGTTTAATACATAATCCTTACAGCCGTCTAACAGTTCCCTTATCCCGAGCAGTGTCCTCTTTCTGGTTTCCAGATTTAAAACACTGCCGCTTTCCAATATCGGCATGATATACAGCGGCGTTTTTCTGCCGGAATTGATTCTTCCCGTAGCGGAGCAATATGGAGCGGCGTTTGAAAGGTCAAATTTAGGAAAAATAACCCCCGTCAAAAGGTCGGTCAAGTCACCCAAAATAGAGGGCAATCTTCTGAACTGCGAACAGTTCCGCACCCGCACGAATAACAGCGGAAGCTTTTCCGGCTTATTCTCCGATATATATGTTAACGTCTTAACAAGCTGCGCTTCCGCGGCTTTAACGCCGTTTTCGTTCACCGTATCTTCAAGGCAAAAAGCAAGCGAATCCGGTCCGGGGAACGCATTGCCGCAAATATTTTCACCCACCCCCGCCTTTAACGCAGGCGCATACATCAAAGCCCCCACCTTATAAGGAAGCAACTCATTTTCATTAAACAAGAACAATACAATACCTACCTCCATCTTTTTCACGAAAAACACACGAATTAATATTTTATAAATATATTATTTATTTTATTGTTATTGTAGGGGCGACCGCCTCGGTCGCCCGAACACTTCCTCCGCCGCACTCCCTCCGCCGCCACTCCCTCCGCCGCCTGCGGGCGGCACCTCCCTCAAAGAGGGAGGCAAAAAAACTCCAGCCTCCCTCTTTGAGGGAGGTGTCACCCGCAGGTGACGGAGGGAGCGACTTTGAGGGAGGTGTCTGACGAAAGGAGCTAAGACGAAAGTCTTTACACGTTTACTCCGAAGTTTTGGCATAAAGCCTTCAGTCCGCCCGAGAAGCCGCTACCAATCGCGTTGAATTTCCATTCCGTGCCGTGGCGGTAGATTTCGGCTACAACGACAGCCGTCTCTACCGAGTAATCCTCGCCCAGGTCATAGTGAATAAGCTCTGTTCCTCCGGCGGCGTTAACAACGCGGATGTAGGCGTTGGATACCATGCCGAAATTTTGCTTTCTTGATTCCGCTTCGTGGATGGTAACGGTAAAAGCAACCTTAGCCACGTTAGCGGGAATCTTCGACAGGTCTACGTTAATCACCTCGTCATCTCCGTCGCCGTCGCCCGTGAGGTTGTCGCCCGTGTGCTCAACCGAGTCGCTTGCGTGCTTGAGGTTGCCGTAGAAAACAAAGTCCGCATCTGATTGAACCTTGCCGCTTTCTCCCGTTAAGAACGCCGATGCGTCCAAGTCGAAATCACTGCCTCCGTCATACTTATTTGTGTCCCACCCCAGACCGATAAAGATTTTAGTCAGCCCGGCGTTTCCTTTCGTTAAATCCACTTTTTGACCCTTTTGTAAACTGATTGCCATTTTCTTTTCCTCCTAGTTTTTTTATTTTAAATTTGCTGAAACCGCAAATATTACGGTGCTTAGAAATGTGCGTAAACCAAAGCTCCTTATCGCAAAATCCCCATCCGCTTAGCTTCTTTGAGCCATAGGGGGAATTCGGCAAGCATTCGGGAGTAGAGGTCTTTGTTTTTAACGCGGCTGATGTCGTCCAGCGAGAAAAAGTTCGCGTTATCTACCTTTCTTCCCCTCATATTGTCAAGCTCCTCCAATATCCCGTAATTCCCTCTGCCTATGCCTATAAATTGCCAGAATATAGGGTATTGCGCGGCGTTTGTGATTAATTCCTTTACCTTTGCGGCTTTTGAGGTCGCCCCATCGGTTATACATAAAACATAAGCGGGCAGTTTGTCATTTTTGTACTCGTCAATCACCTCGGATATAGCGGGGGATAAATCCGTTCCGCCGCCGCATTGCTTCATAAGTTTGTTCCAATCCATGGTCGCTTCAAAATAATTCTTTGTCGTTACCGCGGGCATACGCTTAGAGCGCGTCCCGAAATACCAAAGCTCAAATTCGCCGTTATCGTCAAACTCCATCGCCAGCGGGACAATTTTATCAATAACCTCCTGAACAATGCCGTTTCGGAACGTGCCCGACATGGAGCCCGAAATATCAATAAGTAAAGCGACCTGCGCGACAACGTCCGTCAGATTATGCTTTTCAAGCGAAAGCTTCAGCGGCTTGGCAAGTGACACCAGCTGAGGAGCTTCCGCCTCCAGCCGCTTCTCCAGCGAAACCTTGCTCTGCACGACTGCGGGCGGAGGAGAAGCGGGCGCGGCTTCCTCGCCTCCGTAAGCTTTAAGCAAGGCGGAAAGCCCGCCGTTAAAGCCGCTCGCAACAGCCGCAACCCGCCACACTTCCTTTTTATACAGTTCAACCGCTATGACCGCCTTTTCATCGCGGAAATCAGAGCCGCTTAAATTTAAAACAAGCGAATTGCCGCCCTGCGAAAGCGTAACGCTAAGCTTTTGAAGCTGACCCATCACGCCGTCCCCGTCTATGCTTACCGTAAATACAAGCTTGCATATATGCGGGGGCAGTTTTGACAGGCTTACCGAATAAGACGTATTCGCACCGCTCCCGTTCAAGGTGATTTCACGGCTCGGAGAAGAAACTTGATTATAAAAAATCATATAGCTTTCATCGGAAAGCTTGTCCTGCGCGTCAACCCCGAAGCAACAGGAATCATATTCTCCCGCCCCCGATACTGAAACGGACACTGTTATTTCCTTGGAAATGTCAAAGGAATCGCTCAATTTACCTCTGTAGCCGCGTTGAATATCCGCCATTATAGAACCTCCTCTTTTTACAAGATATTACAAGATAGATTGCAATTAATAATTTGTTAATATTTAGCGTTCAAAAATGCTTATTAATTAAACAGAAATTAACTGTTAATTAATTATTAATAATCACAGTTATGAAAACCGCTTGGAAAGCTCTCCCAGACCGGGGTCTTTTGTCGCTTCTCCGACCGCCGAAAACTTCCATTCACCGTTATGACGGTAAGCCTCGCCGAAAATCATAGCCGTCATATCATTGTAATTCTCGGATAGGTTATAAATGCAGAGCTCTTCGCCGCTTTGGTCGTTAGCGATACGGATAAAAGCATTTTTGATTAACCCGAAATGCTGTTTCCGCTGAACCGCTTGATAGATGTTTACGACAAAGACAAGCTTATCGCAATCCGCCGGGACTTTATCCAGATTGACCTTAATCTGCTCGTCGTCGCCGTCACCCGCTCCCGTCAAGTTATCCCCTTGGTGTAAAACCGAGCCGGATTTATGCGTTAGGTTTCCGAAATAAACAATGTCCTCCTTTGCCTTCAGCTTTCCGTTTGTGAGCAAAAATACGCTGGCATCGCAGTCAATATCTTGACCTTTCTTGCCGAACAACCCTTTTTTCACCTCGACTTCATCCCAGCCAAGACCGACCATGAGCATTTTAAGCCCGGAATTTCCTTTGGTAAGGTCAACTTTCTGACCCTTTTGCAAGTTAACAGACATAGTTTTCTCTCCTTAATTTTAATATCCCGTGATAGTCTGAGCAATCAGCTTCAATATAAAAATCACGGCGATTATACCAACTATAGTGCTTATTTCCTTTCTCCTGCCGGTAACCAGCTTTAAAATCACATAGCTTATTACACCAAACATGATTCCCCCGGCAATATTATATGAAAACGGCATCATGATAATGGTTATAAACGCCGGAATTCCCTCGGTTAAATCGTTAAAATCTATTTTTACAATGCTTTGCGTCATCATAAACCCGACTGTTATAAGGGCGGGGGAAGTAGCGAAAATGGGAATCGCGGAAAAAACAGGGGAAAAGAAGAGGGAAAGCCCGAAAAGCGCGGCTACCGTTAACGCTGTAAGCCCTGTTCTGCCGCCCACCGAAACCCCTGCCGAGCTTTCTACATATGTCGTAGTTGTCGATGTCCCCAATACAGCACCCGCGACCGTGCCAACCGCATCGGATAAAAGCACCTTTTCAATGCCCGGGAGTTTCCCGTCTTCATCAATAAATCCGGCTTTTTCGGAAACACCGATTACAGTTCCGATAGTTTCAAACACGTCAACAAACAAAAAAGCAAACATAATTACAATAAATTCAAGAGCACTGATATTAAAGCCGGAGCGCACATGCTCAAAAGCCGAAAACAAATTGTATCCCTCTACGGACGGCGGCGCGGCAAAAAGAGCAGATGGAATAAGGGAAGCCCTGCCCGCCTCGGGATTAACAACATACAGCCCCGTTAATTGGCAGGCAATTCCTATAAGCCATGTTAACAGTATCCCCAAAAGCAGAGAGCCTTTTATCTTCAAGCTGATAAGCGACATGGTTATCACTACCCCCGCAATGGTAAGAGCAGTCTCTATATTGCTTAAATCGCCCATAGCTATAGGCATTTCGGGTATATTTACAACGACAAGACCGCTGTTAACCAAGCCTATAAGCGCGATAAATAAACCAATCCCCACGCTAATCGCAAGCCTCAGATTTTTTGGAATGGCTTCAAAAATAGCCTCTCTAACCTTAAAAAAGGAGAGTATTATAAATATGATACCCTCTGCAAAAACCGCAATAAGAGCAATTTGCCAACCGAAAGTCAGCCCTACGGTAAACGCGAAAAACGCGTTAATCCCCATTCCGGGCGCTAATGCAAAGGGGTATTTGGCATAAATTGCCATTACAAGGGTCGCAATAACCGAAGCAAGCACCGTTGCCGTAAACACCGCGCCCCAATCCATACCAGCCGCAGAAAGAATATTGGGGTTTACTACGATGATGTACGACATTGTCATAAACGTAGTCGCACCTGCTATAAGCTCGGTTTGAATATTTGTGTTATTTTCTTTTAACTTGAAGCAGTTCTCTATTTTTGTTCTCAAAATTCTTAACCTCGCTTGCTTTTCAATTGTTCGCTTAAATGGTGATTCGCTCTATTGAATGATGACAAACCCGCCGCCGAACGAAGCCGCAGAGGGAGTATCCGCGCCGGAGGATTCGGATTGCTCAAACGACCGCCGCGCCAAGTTACAATCAAGCTTGACTAACGCAACATCATCATATTTAATGCGCGCCAGCTCCTCATTTGTTAAATTTTCTTTTTGGGAAAGCCGATTTGCTTGTATAGTAAGCGTTTTTTCATAAAAGCTTCGCACATCCCGCGCATTTGTGCCCGGTCGCTCGGAAAAGTACGCGCCTGTGAACCTCTCCGCATCGCTTTCCAAGGTTAAGCCCGCTTTAACGCACATTGCCTTAAAGATTTCAAGCAGCTCACCCGATGTGTAGTCATCAAAAAAGATATATTTGCCGAAAAACTGCTGTAAGCCCGGGCTTGAATGGATAAAGTGCCGCGTTTCGTCCTCACAGCCCGAGATGATTACAATCAGCTGACCGCGCCGCTCCTCTATAGCCTTAATCAGCGCGTCAACCGCTTCCCGACCGAAATTCGTTTTATCCGAGGTCAAGGCATGGGCATCATCAATAAACAAAACCCCGCCGACCGCTCTTTCGGCGACCGCGTTAACCTTAGCCGCCGTCTGCACAGCCGAGCCCGCAATCAGCTTTGAGCGGTCAGCTTCAACCAAATGCCCCTTTGACAATAAGCCGACCGCCTTATAAATTTTAGCAATAAGGCAAGCAACCGTAGTTTTCCCCGTTCCGGGATTCCCGGAAAACACCAAGTGCATCGGCACGGGCGCAATCGGCAGACCGCGCTCTTTACGCACCTGCTGTATTTTCACCATATTTAAAAGAGAACTGACCTCGCCTTTTACATCTTTCAGACCAACCAGCGAATTTAGCTCTCCAAGCAAGTCGTCTAAACCGAAAGCGCGCCGATTAGGATTGCTCCTTTTCGCTTCGGCGGCTTTAGGAACAGCTGCGGGCGGAGCTTTTTCCTGTTTTTTCACTTCAACGCCGTAAGCTGAGCATAAAGCTTCCAAGCCGTCCTTATACCCCGCGCCTACGGCGGCAAGCTTCCATTCATCCCTGTGCTTGTACAACTCGCAGACTACGATGGCGGTTTCAATTTTAAAGTCATTCTTTTCAAGGGTGTAGGAGGCGATATGCCGCCCGTCCGTTATAAGATTTACCGATGCGGAAGAGATGTGAGCGAAGCTTTGAAGCCTTCTTTTAGCCTCGTAAATCGTTAACGAAACAGCTATTTTTGAAACCTCGCGCGGAAGCTTTGCCAAGCTGACATTAATTTCCGCGCTCCCCTCGCCGCTTGCCGTCATCTGCACAGCCCCATCCTTAGAAGCGCGGTTATTGTAAAAGATAAAGTCCTCGCTGCTGTTGACTCTTCCGGCGGAATTGAGGATAAAAGCCGACGCGTCTATTTCAAGCTTATTTGCACCCTTATAACCGCCGGCATTCCAATTTAAAGCAATGGAAACACAAGCCGCGTTTTTACCGCAGGCAAGCTTTTGCCCCCTGCTGATATTTAAAGCCTGCCCCATCGCTTTTCACTCCCTTGCATAAGTTGTGCATTACTATGCCGGCTTCGCCGCAAACTTAATGATAACCTTTCTTAACAAATCCACAGGGATGATTAAGAACGCCAAACCAAGAACAAACAGCCACTCATTCGCCGTTAAGCCGTAGCCTCCAAGCACCTCGCCGCCCACATACGCCATAAATACCTGAACAACGGCGATGATAGCGATTATACGCAAGAACCCTTTGTTCTTAAGTATGTTGTCGAACAAATTAAGCTTTTCCGTGCGGGCGTTAAAGGCATGAAAAACATATACGAATACAAAATACGTAAAATAACCCGTAAGCAGGTATAGGTTGCTTTCATGTGGTCGGAAAATTGCTTTCGGTATATCGGACAGCAGGAAAAACATGCTGACGCCGAAAGTAAAAATCGCACCTGTCAAAATCATGCTCCACATATAGCCGCTGATAATTTTTTCATCTCGTTTTTTGGGCTTTTCTTCCATAAACTGCCTCAGCGCAGGCTCTCCTCCGAAAGCAATTGCGGCAAGCGAGTCCATAATCAAATTAATCCATAGGATTTGAGTAATGCTCAGCGGAGGCTCCATTCCGATTAAAGGGGACACGAAGCAAACGAATACGGCGGCTATATTAATGGTTAACTGGAAGATGATAAATTTCCTAATGCTGTTAAAGATTGTGCGTCCGTATAAAATCGCTTTGTCAATTGAGCTGAAGTTATCATCAAGAATAATGACCCCGCTTGCCTCCTTGGCAACCTCGGTGCCGCTCCCCATTGCAAATCCGACATCGGCGGCTTTGAGGGCGGGTGAATCGTTTACCCCGTCACCCGTCATCCCTACGACTAAATTCAAATCCTGCGAAACACGAACCAGACGGCTCTTATCGCTGGGCAATGCCCGCGCGATTACGCGTATATCTTTAAGCTTTTCCTTTAAATCATCATCGGAAAGCTTGTCAAGCTCGTCCGAGGACAAGACAATGTCGGAGGGGTTATTTAACAAGCCCGACTCCTTGGCAATCGCTACGGCGGTTTCCTTACGGTCTCCTGTAATCATAACAACTTGAACGCCCGCGTTTTGGGTTTCACGGATGGCTTGAACAGATTCGGGGCGAATCTCATCCCGTATTCCGATAACGCCGACCAATGTCCAGTCACCCTCCGGCAAGGAATCGCCGTTAATTTTTTCATGGGCAACAGCAAGGGCAAGCACGCGGATTGCGCGGGATGCCATCTCATCAATTTTTGCGGTAAGAGCAGACTGTTCCGCCATGGGGACAGCTTGTCCGTTTTCATCGTAATAATGTTTGCAACGCTCCAATATTTTTTCGGGCGCGCCCTTGATTAGAGTAAGGTTATAATCCCCTTTAATTTGTGCCGCCGAATACTTATTAGTGCTGTTAAAAGGAATAGAGCGAACAATTTCAGCTTTGACCACCTTTGATTTGCATACGGCAAAATTCATAATGGCGCGCTCGGTTGCATTGCCGCCAATTACCTTTAAAGCAGAGTCGCTTTTGCTGACTACTACGCTGGTGTTATTATGAATACTGGCTGACACCAGCTTTCCAAGCCCCTCTTTTACCTTGCTGAGGGATTTGTATTCAACGCAATCTCCCGAAACAAAAGCGACCGCTTCAAGCTCGCCCTTGGTTATTGTGCCCGTTTTGTCGCTGAATAAAATGTTTAAGCTTCCGGCAGTTTCAATCCCTGCAATCTCTCTGACCAAAACATTATCTTTAAGCATTTTACCCATATTTAATGCCGAAACAATGGCAATCATCAAAGGCAGCCCCTCGGGAACTGCCATAACTATAATAATTACGGCTAACATAAGCGCGTCAATTACAGCGTTGGCAACATTAACCCAGTTAGAGCAATACGCCGCAATTGCCGCCGAATCAAAGCCGTTCTGAATGACGATTCGCTGAAAAAGAAAAGCCGCGGCAATTAAGACACCGCCTATATACCCGAATCGGCTTATACCCTGCGCCAGACTTTTTAATTTGATTTTAAGGGGCGTATCGCGGTCATCGTCCAGCTGAAGCTCGCTTGCTATTTTTCCGTACACCGATTTGTCGCCGACTGTTGTTACCGTCATAACAGCGTTGCCGGAGCAGACGACAGAGCCTCGGAAAACCTTATACTCGTTTAAAAAGTCCATCCCCTCTGTTTCCGTGTAATCCTCGGGAGGGGTGCTTTTGCGCGCCTCCTTGGTTTCGCCGTTCAAAACAGCTTGGTCAACCCGAAGTTCTCCGTCAAGCAAGGCACCATCCGCCGGGACTTTATCGCCCGACTGAAGCAGAATACAGTCCCCGACAACCAAATCGTCAATGGGAAGCTCGGTAATCGCGCCGTCCCGGTAAACCTTGCAGACAATTTGAGATGCCTCGTCCTGAAGCTTTTGAAAAGCATTCTCATTCCTATGCTCCGAAAAGGTGGATACAAAGGTAGCTAAAAGCACAGCTAACGCAATCCCTACCGATTCATACCACTCCGTTTCCCCTAAAAAAACGAAAACCACATTGATAATCAAAGCAACACAAAGAATTTTTATCATAGGGTCGCCCAAATTACCTGCGAACTTGCTCCAAAAGCTTTCGGCTTTAATCTCCGTCAGCCTGTTATCGCCGTACTTGTTTTTAGATTCCAGTACCTGAGCACCGCTCAATCCATATTTTTCCATTCGTCTTTCTCCTTTTATTTTCCTGTTTATGAAAATATTTCTTTATTATTATACCTTATAGCCCCCCAAAAGTCAATACCCAAGTTTAAATCCCGCGAAAAACACATTATTAAAACAGATAATCCATAAATTTAATTCAAACACAGAGCACACCCAAACATCAAAAACAATTGCGGAATTTGAAAAAATAGAGCCTGTACTGTCGTATAGCAAGTAATTAATCGCTTCAAAACAGCATATACATTGATTGAAATACAATGTATTGGAGTGATTCATCTTGAAGGTCAGGTCGGGTAAGGACATGGAAGAAAGAGCCGTAATTTTAGGAGAGTACATTTTGGAAAATAAATCAACTGTCCGCGCTGTAGCGAAGCAGTTTGGAATATCAAAGTCAACCGTACATAAAGACATAACCGAAAAACTACCCCTAATCAGCCCGCAGCTGTATCCGCAGGTTAAGGAAATTTTAGAAATAAACAAAAAAGAACGCCATATCAGAGGAGGATTGGCGACAAAACTAAAATACGAGGAACGCTCACACAACAAAACAGGATAATCAAGCTGGTTAACAAACAAAGGATGCGGTCAAATTGCACCGCATCCTTTGTTTTAAAAATAATTGTCAATTATCAATTGTCAATTGTCAATTGACTTAACTTCCCTCATTTTCAGAAGCATCAAAAATATGCTCTATAATTTTATCAATTTCGTCAAAATCACTGTGCAGAAGTTCCTCCGAGATTTTATCAAGCTGCTTTTCAATATCGGCGTGCCAAAGCTTGTCATTCAGCTCGGCTAAGGCTTTCTTAGCGGTTCGCTTATCGAAATCATTGCAGGCTCTTTTGATTTCTCTCAGCCTGTCATATAAAAAGCCTTTATATCCGGGCTCTTTTTCGGAGTTTTGCTTCAGCCGTGCCTTTACCTTTTCCATAACTTCCCTAAGCTCCGCTAAAAACTGCGGTAACTCGTTTATGATTATCTCAAAGTCTTCCTCCCTGCCCGCGCGCTCCAACCGAAAAGCAACCCCGGAAAGCCCGCTTTCGCCGATGTATGCAAGCGCGGCTTTTATTGAGTGAATATTAATAATAAAGGAGCGCATGTCACTGCTTTCCAAATTCCCGTTCTTTTTGCAAATTTCATCCAGAACCTTTGCTATGGCTTTCGCATCCTGCATGAATACAATCTCCAGCTGGCGGGCATCGGTGCTTACGGAAACCTCCTGCCGGCTCTCTGCGCCGTCCTTCGTAGCTTTGTCACGAACCAACCTGTTCAGCACTGAATCAAGAAGCCGAATATCTATGGGCTTAGAGATAAATTCATCAAAACCATTCTCCAAAAACATAGCCGACTGCCCTACCAGCGCGTTTGCGGTCAGCGCGACTATCGGGCGGCTGTAGCCGGAATCGCGCAGTTTTTTCACCGTTTCTATCCCGTCCATCTTCGGCATCATATGGTCCATAAATATTACATCGTAAACATTGCCGCCGCTAATCTTATCAATTGCCTCAAAGCCGCTTGAAGCCGTGTCAACTTGCAGCATGTAAGGAGTCATAAGCCCCTTGGCGACAAAAAGATTCGTAGCCACATCATCAACGATAAGCACCTTGCCGTAAGGCATAGCTTCGCGCCTGATTTTAGTTTTCTTTAAAACCGCATCGTCGGTCGTTCTGAAATTGCACAAATTCTCCGCCGCTTTTTTACCGATAACCGCCGAACCCGCAGTCTTTTGCGGCAAACTGACGGTAAATACCGAACCCTTGCCAAGCTCGCTCTCTACTTTCAAGACACCGCGCATAAGCTGGATAAGATTCTGCGTTATATTCATCCCCAAGCCCGTGCCTTGAATCACCCGATTCGTTTCAACATTAAAGCGCGAATATTCATCGTACATCTCTTCAATCTGCTCTTGCGTCATCCCTTGCCCTGTATCGCTTACCTTTAATATAAGAACCGCATGACCGTCCGCTTCAAAAGCTTCCTCCGTATTCTCCGCGGATATTGAAAGTACTACCTCCCCTTTTTCGGTATACTTAAACGCGTTAGAGAGCAAATTATTCATAATCTGCTTAATGCGGATTTCATCGCCGTACATCTCTGCGGGGAGCTTTTCATCAACCGACAGGATAAATTCAATCGGCTTGCTGTCCATATTCATAAAATTAAACTGCGCCGTGTCTAAAACCAAGCTTGCGGTATCATATTTTACGGGCGATATTTCAAGCTTACCCGCCTCGATTTTGGACAGGTCAAGTATATCATTTATAATGCGGAGCAGGACGTGTGCCGAATTATATATATTCTTAAACGAATCAACAATGTTTTGGGGAAGTGAATCATCTTGAACCAGCATTTCGATGATTCCCATAATTACATTCATAGGCGTGCGTATCTCATGGCTCATCATCGCTAAGAATTTACTCTTCGCCTCATTGCTTTTCTCGGCAATTTCAATCCGCTCAATCTCTTTGAGCATCTGCTTTTGCTCGCGCAAATCCCTTGCGTATCCGACGACAATACCTCCGTCAGCCTTGACAAGCGTAATTTCGCAGGGGAGTGCTTCCCCGTCCGGCGTGCGGTATACCCATTCATCTAAACAGCAAAAAGCATTTTCAAGCTCGCTTGAAAGGCATTTTTGAATACTTTTTTGAAGCTCACCGCTACGCTGAGATTCCGGCAGAAACTCATGGAATCTTTTCATATATTCCTGCTTATTTGAAAGCCCGAAAAGCTTGACCGCCTCCCTGTTACAACCCACCGGCTCAAAATTACTGTTCCATAAGGTTACGCCCAGCGGGGTAAAATCAAGCATGATTTCATTATGCTTTTCGGCAAGCTCCTTTGCCTTGTTAACCCTCCATAAAACCAAGCTTAATGATAAAGCAAAAAGTACGGCAAGCGAAAACAGAAATTCACTCAGCAATCCGACATCCCTGTAAAAAGCTTCACTCGGCGTTACAAGCCCGATATACCAATCATTTACAATCCTGTTCACATAAACAATTGAATCCACCCCGTAGGAGTTGTCCACATTGCGCTCCAGCACGGGGGCTCCCGCCCTCAAATCAGCCCCCAAAGAAGCCATTCCATCGCCTAAACTTTCTAAGGGAAGCCCTAAAAGCTCATGATTCGGGTGAGCAATCACATTTAAGTCGGCATCCAGCGCGAAGCCGAAGCCATCCTCATGAAAGCTTGAACTTACAACATAATCGACCATCTCATCAAAAGGAACGCTAATCATTAAAACAGCTTCTAATTCCCCGTCCTCATCATAAAATGCGCGGCTGTAGGCGGTAATCATATCACTGTTCAATCGCGCTCCGAAATAAGGAGGGGTCAACGCTATATCACCCTTCGCTTCAATGGCGGCTTTGTACCACGGGCGGGACTCAACATCGAAATCCTCGGGCGGCGTCCATGTCCCGTCCGTCATAAAAATATCCGATTCACTCAGGTAAATCGCAATTCCGTAATCGCGCTCGAAGTTAAGCTCTCTGTACTCATCCATTGAGGCAGCCAAGTAATCTTTTACTAAATCCAAATTCACGTTGTATTCAAGTATAATCCGCATTGGGAATGAAAAGCCGGAAAGAACATATTCGGATTCCTTTAAATAATGCTCAAACTTCGCACTGACAAATGAAAGCCTCTCTTCGGCTTGCTTGTGTAAACTTTCTCTTTCCATATCGCTTACGAAATACCATGTAAGAGCTATCATTAATAAAAAAGACAGCCAAACAAACGCCAGCTGTATAAACAACAGGCGTATCGGCTTTTTTATATCTTTTGTCTTTGGCTTCTTTTTCATAAGAGTTCCTACGCTCTCTCTGTCGCCGCCCTAAACAGATGCTTAACATCGCAAAACACATCGACTAAGGCGGGGTCAAAATGCGCGCCCTTTTCAGACATAATAATCCGCTCCGCTTCCTCACAGCTAATCGGCTCTTTGTAAGGACGGCGCGAAACAAGCGCGTCGTAAACATCGGCAATCGCCATAATACGCCCCTGCAAGGGTATATCCGTTCCCGACAGCCCGTAAGGGTAGCCGCCCCCGCTCCAACGCTCATGGTGGGTATCGGCAAAGGTTTTCGCAAAGCTCAAAAACGAGTTATTACCCGATTTGGTTACCATATGGTTAATAATTTTAGCACCCTCGGAGACGTGGGTTTTCATCCTTGTATATTCCTCCTCGGTCAGCTTGCCCGGCTTGTTCATAATATTATCGGGGATAACGATTTTTCCTATATCATGCAGCCGCGCCGCGGAAGAGACAGTTTCAATATCCCAGCAGCTTAATTCATCGGTGTAAACATCATTGGCAAGCATCGCTTGGATAAGGATTCTTATGTAGGAAGCCGTGCGCTCGCTATGCTCAACCGTGTCGCGGTCGCGGTTTTCAACTACATCTGCTATAACGGATACAATTCCGTTCTGCAATCGGCGGACCGTCTTGGTCTGGTCGCGCACGATTTCGCCGACTTCAAGCTGAAGCTTTATGCGGTTCCGCAATACGGGGACGGAAAAAGGCTTAGATATAAAATCAACCGCGCCAAGCTCAAACCCCATCGCCTCGGAGGCAGGGTCAACAATAGCCGTTAAGAAAATAACGGGAATATCAGCGTAATACTCGTTTGTTTTTAAGGTTCTGATTGCTTGAAAGCCATCAACTCCGGGCATAGCTATATCAAGAAGGATTAAATCCGGCTTAATCCTTTCCAAAAGAGAGAACATTTTTATAGCGGAAGGCAAAGTAATCACTTTATAATGTTCCTCCAGCGCGCTTTCGGCAACCGACAGGTTAGTATCGCAATCGTCCACAATAAATATAGTTTTAGCCATACCGCAATCATGCTCCCTTCAGCTCAATTAACAATTAACAGTTAACAATGAACAATTTCGGAGTTACGCCCGTGGCGTAACATTTTAAGCTAAACCATTTCAAATCCGTCGGCGAAGCCGACACATTCATTGTTAATTGTTAACTGTTAATTGTTCATTGTAATTGTACCCTACTTTTTCTAAAATTGCAACCCCTTTTTCAAAATTTCGGCATTGTGCACAATATATATATATATATATATATTGTGCAATTTGCACAAATAAACAATCACCACGCCCCGTCAAAAATTCGGTAGCTCGTATGCTTTAAGGTATTTTCCGGGTTCTTCATTCAATTTCTCATTTAAAGTCTCTTCGGTTACTTCTCCCTCGCCATCGCCATCGGGGGCTTCGGCGGCTTCCTCCTCCGGCTCTTCGGGCTTGCGGATGGAGTTGTAATACATATCTACGGCGGTAAGGTTAACCTGCGTCATTCTATCCTTATAAACTGAAATTTCATTCAGTAAATCCTCAAACGGCAGGGTATTTTCGGGCTTGCCGTCAATAATGACGGCTCTGTTTAAGAGAGATTTCCAAGCCCTGTTCATCATCGAAGATGTGCTGTGCTCCCTTTTGGATAAAACCAATTTCTTAAATTCAGAGGGAACAGGCTTTTTAAATTTAAAATAAGGCTCTATTTTAATAAGCTCGTCAAGGCAGCTATCCATCGCGTCGCAATAAGTGAAATAAACTCTGGGCGATTTGGTCGCGCTCAAATTAGCCAGATGCTTGTTTATGGTATTAAGCCTTTTGCTTACATAGCTCAAAACAGCATCGTTTAAAAATTCCGGCGATACCATGAGCTTGCGCTCTTCCATGTCAAAAATAGTGTTCTGCAATTTAATATTCTTTTCTTTTTCTATCGCTTTAGCCTTAGGCATTATCCGTGACCATACCCGCCATAAGTGGGTAATCTCCTAAAATCGGCATGGTCTCCCCCCCTCCGAGTAAAAAAACTTACTACTATACTAATGATATTAGTATTATATCATAAATACAAGTATACAGCGTTAACTTATTGTTAATAAACCATTAACAATAATATTTTATTAATTTTTCCCCTATTATGAACAAAAAGTTAATCAATGAACAAAAAATCAAGAGCCGAAAAAAACTCCCGGCTCTCAGCTATCCGCGAATCACTACCCGCCAACTACTGCCTATTCATACCTTAAAGCCTCAATCGGGTCGAGCTTTGCGGCGCGGTTTGCGGGATAGTAGCCGAAAAATATACCGATAAACATTGAAAACGATACTGCTATAACGATTGCCGCAGGTGACGGTATGGCGGCGGCGTTCATCAGGACACCGGCAATGTTGCCCAGAATAATCCCCAAAGTAATCCCGATTACGCCGCCGATAGCGCAGATGATAACCGCTTCAACGATAAACTGAATCCTAATCGCCGTGTTGGGCGCGCCCAACGCTTTCCGCACCCCTATTTCACGGGTACGCTCCGTCACCGAAACAAGCATGATATTCATAACCCCGATGCCGCCGACCAAAAGCGATATACCCGCGATAATCGCCAGCACGGTTTGGATTATAATCAAATACTGGCTTACTGAGTTTAACATCTCCTCCATGGTATATTGCCGCACCTCAAAGGAGTCGTTATTTTCATAATACCGCTCGTTCATATATTCCGTCAGCGTTTGAGCAAATTCTACCACACCCACGCCGTCATAGGTCGTCAGCATCATATTATCGTAATAATTTGACCTGTTAGAGATTTTCATGGCTGTAGAAAAGGGTATAATTACTTCATATGTAGTCATAAACCCCGCAAACATCTCCTGCCGAACCTTATAAACGCCGACAACCGCAAAATCCCTGTTAGCTCCCCTCAAATTAATGCTCATCACCTTGCCTATGGCGTTTACGGGAGTGCCGTAGAGCTTTTCGGCTAAATCATTCGGGATGACGATGACTTGGCTTCGCCTTTCCATATCGTTATCATTTATATACCTGCCCCTTACAATATCAACCGAGCTTACGGCAGTTGATTCGGGGTTAACGCCTTGGACATTCATGTTAATCGATTCCCTCTTATGCCGCATGTTGGCACGCCCCAAGCTCTCCGTATAAACGACAAGCTCTATTTCATTTGAAAAGCGCGCGCTTACCTGCTCTATCATAGCTTCACTGATTCTGTCCGAATCCCTCATGCCGGACCAGTTGCGGGTATTATCGTCCTTCATCCCCAAATAAACCTGCACTAAGTTGCTGACCCCCATATCCGATACAAGGTTGCCAAGCCCTCTTTCAACGATAGTACCCATAGTGGTAATCGTAATAACCGAGCTGATTCCTATAATAATCCCAAGCATTGTAAGAAATGCCCGCATTTTATTAGCCTTCAGCCCCGCTAATGCCAGAGCTATATTTTCTTTAAGGCTCATGGTTCTATATACACTCCTTTTTGATAGTTAACAGTTACTATTTGGTATACTTCCTTTGTTTTAACGAAACAATTCCGAATGACTTCCTGTTCTCTCAAAAGTAATTTTAGAGTTATTTTCATAGAGCCTATAAACAAGAAGCCAGTCACTTCCAATATGAAGCTCACGAGAGTTAGCCATATTTCCGCTCAATGCGTGGTCGCGCAGTTCTTTTGGCAGTTTACTGCCATTTATAAGCAATTCTAGAATAACATCAAGTTTTGCCATATCTTTGCCTTGTTTTCTCATAAGACGCTCATCGCGGCGATATTGAGAGGTGTAGTCAAAAGTCCGCATTATTCATCTTCCTTTTCATTTTCTTCGCTCATAGCTTTACGCATATCAGCTAAAGACGAAAAATTGCGGGACGTTTTTTCAATTATCATTTGTTCGGATTCTTTTAATGCTTCAAGTGTTTTCGCATTTGGGTAATCTACTTTTAAATCCAAAGGAATTCCGCCGTAACGTACTACCTGCTTGTAAAATAAAGTTGTCGCCGCAGATATTGAAAGACCTAATTCCGATAAAATGCCCTCTGTATCACGTTTAAGAGCATCGTCAACCCTAATATTTACAGTTGCCAAATTAACCAACTCCTTAAATCAATTATACATTAAAATTGCTTTAATGTCAATACAATAATATAAATTAGGAGTTAGGGGTAAAAAACCCCCAACTCCTAACTAACCGCCAAATCACTCATACCTCAAAGCCTCAATAGGATTAAGCTTTGCGGCTCTGTTTGCAGGGTAGTAGCCGAAAAATACGCCGATAAACATTGAAAACGACACCGCTACGGTTATTGCCATGACGGACGGCATTGCCGCGACATTCATAATCGTTCCTGCGGCATTACCCGTAGCAACGCCTAAGGCAATCCCTACTAACCCTCCGATTGAGCAGATTATAACCGCCTCGACTATAAATTGAACCCTTATTGCCGTATTCGGCGCGCCCAACGCTTTGCGTACTCCTATTTCCCTTGTCCGCTCCGTTACCGAGACAAGCATGATGTTCATAACGCCGATTCCGCCGACTAAAAGGGATATACCCGCAATAACCGCTAACACCGCTTGGAGAATAAGTAAAAATGAGTTTATACTGCTTAACTCTTCTACCATGCTGTAATGCGAGACTTGGAAAGAATCGTTATTCTGGTAAAACCTCTCGTTAACATAAGCCGCGAGCCTTTCGGAAAATTCCAATACATCTACGCCGTCGTAGGTAGTAAGCATAACATAATCGAAATACCCTGTGCTGTTTGAGATATTCGCAGCCGTTGTAAAGGGCATTAACATATAATATACATTAGAAGCAAATCCCTCAAACATTGAGCTCTTTTCCCTTGTAACCCCGACTACCGCAAAATCTCTGTGAGTTCCCATTATGTTAACGCTCATTATCTCGCCGATTGCGCCCTCGACAGAGCCGTACATTTTTTCGGCTAATTTGTCGGGGATTACGATTACGTTGCTTCGCCTCTCCATATCATTTTGATTTATGTATCTTCCCCTTATAATTTCGGCTGAATTAACGGCAATTGATTCGGGGTTTATGCCTTGAATGTTTAGGTTTATGGTTTCCCTGTTATGCCTTGTGTTTCCCTGCCCCAAGTGCTCTTGATACACCACAAGCTCGACTTCATCGCTGAAACGCTCTCTGATGCTCTGAATCATGTCCTCGCTGATTCTGTCGGAATCCCTCATATCAGACCAGTTTCGGGTGTTATCATCTTTCAGCTCCATATAAATTTGAACAAGGTTGCTGACACCCATGTCCGATACAAGTCCGTCAAGCCCTTTTTCAACGATAGTCCCCATCGTGGTAATGGCAATAACCGAGCTTATTCCTATAATAATCCCCAGCATTGTAAGAAATGCCCGCATTTTATTAGCCTTCAGCCCCGCCAAGGCTAAAGCTATGTTTTCCTTTATGCTCATAAATTTATATTTACTCCTTTGTGTTTAGTTGAGGGCTGAACTCTATAATACTAAAACCTCGTTTAAGTCCCCCTTTTCTTAAATGTAACAATATTCTCATCAAAATCAATACTGAAATTGAATTGCATAAGTATGTTCATACCGAGTATGCCGTCAAAAGGAAATTCGTTAAGCAATTCATGAGAGCTTACGCCGACATCAGCCAGTTCCATATTGCCGACCTTTATTTTAGGAACAATGACCTCGTATGTATCGACAAAACCACCCGCCGTTCTTGCCGTTCCCTTTTTTGATTCGCTGTAACAGCCTAAATCTTTTAAGACATCTGAAGAAAAGGCTGTTGTTGTCGCACCCGTATCAATCATTACAAACATTCCGCGATACTCGTTATCAGAAATGCTCCAAAACGGAATTTGTGCATACATTACATTGTTTACGACCATTATTTTAATTCGCTCCATTACAGCAAAAAGCCTCCTGCCATATCGGGAAATTCTCCCATATATTGCTTGTAGCTGCTTGGGTTTTCTCGCCAGACCTTGCGGATTTCGCTCTTATCCTTGCTGACGGCTATAACCTCGCCGCCTATAATGTTGTGAAATTCACCTTTTTGGCAATTAATCATGCAAACAAAATTTCCGTCATATTGCTTTTCAATTTCTTCCATAGTTTGGTACATGGTTAATGCCTCCTTTCGCTTATAAATCCTCGTTAAACGGTCATCTTATCACTTATAATATCCCCGTCTGAAAGGGTAATAATGCGCTCTGTTTCTTCTGCCAATTCGGGGTTATGGGTGATGAGAACTATTGTTTTACCCTGCTCTTTATGAAGCTTATGGAATATATCCATGACAAGCCGCCCGGTTTTGGAATCCAGCGCGCCTGTCGGCTCATCGGCTAGGATAATGGAGGGCTGGTTTGCCATTGAGCGCGCAATGGCTACCCTCTGCTTCTGCCCGCCCGAAAGCTCGTTGGGCATATGGCTGGAGCGGTCGCTCATTTCTACAAGCTCCAAAAGCTCTTTTGCCCTGCGTGCGCGCTCTTTTGACGGAACTCCCGCGTAAAGCATAGGCAGCTCTACATTTTTAAGGGCAGAGGTTCGCGCTATGAGGTTAAAGGTCTGAAACACAAACCCTATTTTTTTATTGCGGATGACCGATAATTCCTTGTCTGACAGGGCAGCGATGTCCGCGCCGTCAAGGCTGTAGCTGCCCTCGGTCGGGCGGTCAAGCGCGCCGATTATATTCATAAGGGTAGATTTCCCCGAGCCGGACGCGCCCACTACCGAAACAAACTGCCCATCCGGCACATCAAAGCTAATCCCGTGAAGAACTTCAAGCTCATTCGGCGTACCGATATAAAACCGCTTATATATCGAACCCATTTCGATAATATTATTTTTTGTATTATTCATGCTAAATAAACATTCCTTCCAAGCTTATCGGTTAATTGTCAAGCAGAACAGGTGCTCCGTCGTATAGTGTTGAAGCATCGGTAAGTATAATCATGCCTTCCTTTAAGTCGTCGCCTCTTATTTCGGCTTCAAAGTCTGTTTCCATTCCGAGGGTTACGATAACGGCTCTTGCCGTATGTCCTCCGTCTGTTCCTTCCGCGGTATAAACAATGTCATTCCCGTCCTCGTCAACGCTTATGGAATCGTACATCACGGCGAACACATTCTCGCTTTCCTCAATAACAATGGAAACCTTAGCAGTCATACCGACCATAAGCGGAGTGCTTTTAGAAAGGACGGTGATTTCAACCTCGAAATTGCTTGAACCCGCTCCCGAACCCGTCATGTCCATCCCCCTTATAGCTGTGGGCGCGATTTTGCTTATAATCCCATCGAAAGTGTCATCCCCCGGTAAGGAATCGGAGCTGACGGTTACAGGCATATTAAGCGAAAGCAACGCAATATCATATTCCGAAACGGAAGCGGTTACTTTTAAATCCGAAGTATCTTCAATGATAAACAACACACCCTGCGGGAAGCTGCCCTTTTCAGCATTTACGGCTGTCACTATCCCATCGCTCGGCGCGATAATTACGGCATCGCTTAATTTAGACCTATAGCTTTCAAGGAGGATAACCTGCGGATTATTATTGCCGGACAGGGTTCTTTCGCGCTCTGCGGCGGCTTTTAGGGTTGATAATCCGGCTTCAACATCCCTGTTGGCAAGGCTGAGGTTATTTTTTGCATTTTCGTAAGCTACCTGTGAGTTTGTAAGCATAGACTTGTAATGCGCTATGTTATCCTCCCGCGCTTTATCGGAATTCACGCTTCCGTTTTTCGCGCTTTGGAGTGAAACCTTTGCGCTTTGGAGAGCAATTTTTGCATTTTCGAGCCCTACCTCAGCGGTCTCAAGAGATGCTTCGGCACTTTCAACCGATTGCCGTGCACTTGTAACAGCGCGCTCTGCGTTATCGAGCTTGGATTTGTTAGCGGAATCCATATTCTCGATTGCCCTGTCATAGGCAAGAACCGCATCATCGTAGGTTCTTTTGGATTTGTCAACGGCATCGCGGTTATCGGGAACATAGTTATCTCCGCCCAGCCATTGACCTTTTCTTTTGTTCTCTTCAAGTGCTTTTTGATACACCTCAAAGGAGTCTTCCTTAAACCTTCTCATCTCCTTTAAGGACAGATAGTCCTCATCACCGACCTCTTTTAAAACGGTATCGTAACTATCCTGATAAAATTCAAGATTTTCAATTGCGTTTTTAAGGTTGCGCTCCATGTTTGTAATAGAAATTTCCGCATTTTGAACGGAAAGCTCCGCATTTTGAACGGAAAGTTCGGCAGAACTAATCATTGATTCGGAATCCGAAATCGTTCCGTCAAGCACGCTTTGGTAGTCGCGCTCCGCTTTTTCGAGAGATAGGCGAGCGTTTTCGACAGCCTGCTCCGCCGCAACGATTTGCGAATTTGTTCCGCCTTGATGCTTCTCAACGGCTTCTCTGTAATTCTTTTCCGCATCGGTAAGCGTATAGTTTGTGTTTACATCGCTGTTGCTGACTGTCGCTTGCTGCTGAAGGATTTGGGTTTGCAAATCGGTCGTATCAAGTGTGCAGAGAACATCGCCTTTTTTAACCGCGTCCCCCACCTCGACGTTTACCGATTCGATTTGATATGTAAGGTTTGAAAAAACCTTGCTTTGGTTTACGCTCTCCACCGTCCCCGTTACGGATATACTGTTTCTGAGTGTTTTCCTTTCAAGCTCGGTTACATCGGATACCGAAGCCGCCGTTGCCGCCCTGCTCAGCATCACAATGGTTACTCCTACCAGCCCGATTCCCGCGATGATTGAAGCGGGAACAATCATTTTTTTAGCTTTCATAAATAAAATACAACCCTTTCTCGTATACTATACAACATATAATATTATAACATAATTTCAACCAGCTGTCAATACCTAATTTTAAAATTTTTAATATTACATGTTGCTGTATAACTGTATTAATCAACTAATACAATTATACAATAGATTTTCGGTAATGTCAATAGGATTATTTGTTAATTTTCTGTTAACTGTTAACTAAAAATAAGAAAGTGTTTTAGCATGTTACGCATCCCCGCCCAAAACTTAAATAAGACAAGCAAATCCCTTTAAAAACCAGAATATTATGTAACGGGAGGTGATACAGTTGGAAAAAAATGATAGGCAATCTTCATGTAAAAATGTATTTAAAAATAAAGATAAAGAAAAAATGAAGGAAATATTTACAGACAGATGGTTAAACATTATCAAAAGTTTAGAACAAGCCCCGCGCAGCACTGCTATTACGGAGGGAGGAACGAAACCATGCTGAATTCATGGTCATAACTATGAAAGTTGCCATATATTGCAGACTATCAGAGGAGGATAGAAATAAACGAACGGAAAGCGATGACAGCGAGAGCATACAAAACCAAAAATCCATGCTTGTTAAGTATGCTGTTGAGCGCGATTGGGAAATTTATCATATTTACAGCGATGACGATTATACGGGGGCAGACCGAAACCGCCCCGACTTTAACAGATTGATTCAAGATGCCGAAGCGTGCAAATTTGATATTATTCTATGCAAAAGCCAATCAAGGTTTACCCGCGAATTAGAAATGGTGGAAAAATACATACACGACCTTTTCCCAATATGGGGAGTTCGCTTTATAAGCGTTGTTGATAATGCGGATACGGCGGTTAAGGGCAATAAAAAAGCCCGACAAATCAACGGGCTTATTAATGAATGGTATCTTGAAGATTTATCGGAAAATATCAAGAGTGTTTTCAAAGCTAAAAAAGAAAACGGGGTTCATATCGGTTCGTTCGCGCTGTATGGTTATATGAAAAACCCCGAAAAAAAGGGACATTTAATGATTGATGAGGAAGCCGCCGATGTTGTAAGAGAAGTATTCAGCCTTTTTATTCAAGGTTACGGCAAGTCAGCCATAGCACGAATACTTAATGACAGAGGAATCCCTAACCCGACCGAATATAAGCGGCTCAAAGGCTTGCGTTATTGTCAGGCAAAGAGCCGCAACAGCACATTTTGGCGGTATTTCTCAATTTCCGATATGCTTACTAATGAAATGTATATCGGGAATATGGTGCAGGGGCGGTATAAAAGTGTTTCCTACAAGTCAAAAATCACCAAACCCGTCCCAAAAGATGAATGGGTAATTATCCCGGATACTCACGAGCCGATTATAGAGCGCGGGCAATGGAATATAGCGCAGGAATTGATAAAAAACAAAACAAAGCCCTTTTCGGATACGGGTAAAATCGGGCTGTTCGCTAAAAAGGCTAAGTGCTTGAATTGTGATTATACAATGGTATCCGCAAAAAATCACGGCAAGCATTATCTGAAATGCGGCACCAGAAATATCGCCAAGGATTCCTGTATAGGCTCATTTGTTCCTGTTTCGGAGCTTGAAAAAATCGTTTTGTCGGAACTTCACAAATTGATTGATGAGTACCTGAACAAATCGGAGCTCTTGCGCCGCATTGAGCTTAACACAAAAATCCAAGCCAATATAGACAAAACCGAAAAAACATTGCGTACATATGAAAAGAGCTTTAGCGATTGTTCAAAAGCGGTTAAGGATTTATACCTTGATAAAACGCGCGGAATTATTACGGAGGACGATTTTATCAGCCTATCTAAAGACTTTCATTCCGAGAAAGGAAGGTTTGAGCGGCTGATAAAGCAAACCATCGAGGCTCTTGGAGCATTAAATGAGCGCGTAAAAAATTCCGATGACAAGTCGGCTCTTTTATCCGAATATTTGAAAGTAGAAAAATTAACCCGCGAGCATGTTAACGCCTTGATTGAGTGTATTTATATCGGAAAGCGAAACCCAGAAACCAAAGAATTACCCCTTGAAATACACTGGAACTTTTAACGCGGTAGTTAATGCACAGTCGCGGCAGAACAAAAAGCCCGCACAACATACGACAATATCCTGCGCTTTGCCGATGACCCGGATGTTATTGACCCGATTAGGTTTTTACGCCAGCGCGAGATTGTACATTTTCAAAGGTTCGGAGAAGGTCTCCGCATTTGTCAAGATAATCTTGATTCAAGGAATTTCTATGCTTTTAATCCAAGCTTCGATTAGCCACTGAGAGCTTCTATACTCCTGCACCAAACATTCGACATTTTTACTTGTCTGCAGTTTGGGGCAGGAGTATATTAATTCGCAACAAACATAGCGCAATGCTGTCAGCACTGTTTTGAAAAATTATAAAAAACAAGAGGGCGTATCATCAACCCCCTCGTTTAATCAATTTCCAACTCCATAACACTCTTCAAATCCCTCATACCATGTAAAATCCGATGAACCTTAATTGTTTCGGTTTCTTCGTCCACATGGTAAAAAAGACGGTATTTGTAAGGGAGTATCATGCTGCGAAAATAATCATCTTCTTCATAAATCCGGCACATAAAAGGATTGCCTGCAAGATTTTTCATTTGGTGTTCAATGGCTTCTGTAAACTTGTCGGCGGCTAAGGGGCTTCGTTCATACAGATAATTTTCTATTTCCAAAATGTCATCTGCGGCTGAGGGTAAATATTCAAGCTTGTGCACTATCCTCTCGCCTCTCTTTGCTCTCTCAATCTACTCATCAATTCTTTGTGAGATACCCAATTTGCATCGGGGTCGGCAGCTTCAAGTTTAGATTTATCTAATTCTGTCTTTACATACAGCCTGTAAGCATCATCACGGTAAGCCTTTTCGGTTTGCAGGTTAAAAGGGATTCTTTCTTCCCGGATTATCGTTCTCAAAAGCAAATCTATGGCGGTGGTTAAGTCTATGCCTATCTCGCTTAGGATTTTCTGCGCGCTTTGTTTTACTTCCCCGTCTACATTGACGGATATTCTTGCTGTCGGCATTGCAATCAACTCCTCACATTTATATTATACACCCGCTATGTGCATATTGTCAATATATTTTTGTAATTGTTATATCTTATAAAAAATCTCAAAACCCTATTGACTAAAACTTATATCTTATGATATAATAGATATATGAGGAGCTGATAGTTATGATTATCAGGGAAAATTATTTATCGAAAATCCGTCCGCTTATCGGTAAAGACGTTATTAAGGTGCTGACAGGTATCCGCCGGGGCGGGAAAAGCGTATTGTTAGAGCAGATTCGCGATGAGATAAACAGCCCTAATACTGTATTTTTAAATTTTGAGGATTTAGGAAACCAACATCTGTGCGAATATAACGCACTTCACGACTATGTATGCGGGAAGGTCAACAACAGTAAAGAGAAGTTCTGTTTGTTCTTCGATGAAATCCAAGAGGTGCAAGGTTGGGAGAAGGCAATAAACTCCCTGCGGGTAAAATTCAACGCCGATATTTACATCACGGGCTCTAACTCACGCCTTTTGTCGGGCGAGCTTGCTACCTACATCGCCGGGCGTTATGTTTCGTTCGTGATTTATCCGTTTTCATATGCGGAATTTAAAGAGGTAAACGCGAATTATACTTTCGATGATTATATTAAATACGGCGGAATGCCGTTTTTGTCAAGCATAGGCTTTGAGTCTGAAATAAGCAAGAATTACTTGCTGGATGTGTTTAACTCAGTCGTGTTGAAAGACATAGTCAAGCGCAATAAGATAAGGGATGTAGACCTTTTAGAGCGTATTATCTCGTATGCGTTGGCTAATGTTGGCAAAAGCTTCTCGGCGACAAGCATATCAAAATTTTTCAAGGCTGAAAATCGAACGGTTGCCCCCGAAACGATTTTTAATTATCTGAAAGCCTGTGAGGAAGCCTATTTGCTGTATCGTTTAAAGAGCCAAGACGTAAACGGCAAGAAATTGCTTAAAGTAAACGAGAAATATTATGTAGTTGACCACGGTTTGCGGGAGGCAGTCGTTGGCTCTAATCTTCAGAATATTGAGATTATACTTGAAAATATCGTGGGGGTGGAGCTTCTTCGCAGAGGTTATAAGGTCTGTGTCGGGCGTGCCGGAGTTCAGGAAATAGACTTTGTCGGCGAGAAAGACGGCGATAAGCTGTATTTGCAGGTTTGTTATCTGCTGAACGAAGAATCAACGATTAACCGAGAGTTTGGTTCACTGTTAGAGATTAAAGATAACTACCCTAAAATCGTGTTATATAAAGAAAGTTCTTTCAAGGGGAACTACGAGGGTATTCCTGCGGTTAGGGTTGAAGATTGGCTGATGAGCAGATAGTTTATGAGGAGTGGAAAAAAATAAAATGATAATTAATAGTGTTTTGGATGTTATATTGGCGGTAGCTTTGGCTATTATAACCTTTCTCGGATTATATACCATGATACGCTGTGAAAGCCAAAAGAGGAATTCATTCATGGCAATGCTTGCGTCTATATTTTTATTTGTGCTGGGCTATTTAATCATGATTACCGCGCATACTGCGGACGGGGGCTTCGCCGGGAAAAAAATCGATTATATGGGGGCGGCGTTTTTAGTACCCATTTCGTTTTGGTTCGTGTCCGATTACTGCGAGCTAAAGCTGAACTTGAAAGCAAAGGCATCGCTTTTTATAGTGCCCGCGCTAATTGTAGTCCTTATGTGGACAACCGAGGTTCACGGGCTGATTTACAAGTCCTTTGACTTTATAACAACTACTTCGGGAATAAGACGTTTGGAAATTGAAAAAGGTGATTTATATTATTTAACGCATATCTACGCCGCGCTCGTTATCGTTGCCTCGTTATCGGTACTTCTGCATCGGCTGATAAAGTGGGATAAAAGGCACAGGGCGACATTGTTTCTAATCGCTCTGGGGGTAATTACGCCCGCGGCTGCAAACAGCCTGCATGTTCTTAAAATAAGTGCGTTAGAAGGCATTAACTATACTCCCGTGTCCATGACGGTTGTAGCGGTCGTGTTTTTTATAAATATTGTAAGAAACGAAATGTTTGATGTTATACCGAGGGCTAAGGAGGTTGCTCTGCAATCTCTGAAAGAAGCCTTGGTGCTGGTCGGGTGCGGAAATAAATTTTTGTATGCCAACGAAACGGCAAGAAGTATTTTTCCGGGGCTGGGCGCACTGTCTGAAGGTGAGCATATGCAGTTGGTTGAGAGTTGGCCCAAGGAATTGTTCTTTTGCGAAAATGAAAAGAATAAGGAAGCTTTCGGAGTTGAATTTAACATATCTCACGAGCATTATGACGCCGCTGTAAGCTCCCTTATAACGAAAAAAGACAAGTTGATGGGTTACATTATCATTATCCGCAATGTTACCGAATCGGTCGTGTTTACGAAAAAACTAAAGGAAATGGCGCATATGGACGCGCTTACCGGGGTTTATAACAGAAGGAGCTTTATGGAACTGGCGGCGGTGCAGTTTGAAAGCTGCAGGCGTTCCGATAAGCCTTGCTCTTTGTTAATGATAGACTTGGATTACTTTAAAAAATGCAACGATACATACGGGCATCTTGCGGGAGATGAGGTTTTGAGGACAACGGCGGCTCAAATTAAGGGGTGCACGCGGGGCAACGACATCTTCGCCAGATACGGCGGGGAGGAGTTTGTAATGCTTATCGCCGAAGCCGAAGCCGAGGTAGTCAAGATGCTGGCAGAGCGGATACGGAAAAAGATACAGGAAACGGTAATAACATATGAAGATTTCAATATCAATGTCACTTGCAGTATAGGCATAGCGATGAGAAGCGGAGACGAATCCATGACCGACACAATGGCGCGTAGCGATGCGGCGTTGTATCAAGCTAAAAACAACGGCAGAAATCAAGTCTTTTTGCAAGTATAGCTATAGTTGTTCAACATAAAAAAGCGGCTGAAATTTCAGCCGCTTTTTTTCACTAAACGATTGGATTGCTCCAACAGCACAACCCTAAACTACTAACTGTTACATGTTAACTGTTTCACTGTTCTGCATAAACACTGACCTTTTTGCGGCTGCGACCGAATCGCTCAAAGCGAACCTTACCCGATATAGTTGCAAACAACGTATCATCACTGCCTATGCCGACATTACTGCCGGGGTGAATATGAGTACCTCTTTGACGGACTAATATGTTACCCGCCAAAACAGACTGCCCGTCCGCTCTTTTAACCCCCAGCCGCTTTGACTCGGAGTCGCGTCCGTTTTTAGTAGAGCCCACGCCTTTCTTATGCGCCATTCAAAATCATTCCTTTCAAGTCTTACTTCATAGGGTCTTGCGCCCTCTTTGATATGATTAAGTGATTCGCCTAAATCTGCTTCAGAGCCTGTTTAAGCTTCGCCCTTTTCCTGCGCTTTCATAAGGCGCTCTGCGGTATAATTCTTAAATCCGCCGTCCTCTTTAGCCGGCTTAGCCGCAGGTAAAACCGCACCGCTTGCATCGTACAGGGCGTCTATCCGCACTCTGGTGTACGGCTGACGATGCCCCTGCCTTTTATGAGATGAGCCTTGCTTGCGCCTGTAGGTGAATATATTGATTTTCTTGCCTTTTCCGTTTTTAATCACGGTCGCCGTAGCCTTTGCACCGCTGACGTAAGGGTTTCCCGCTTCAAATTCGCCCTCCTTGGCGAGTGCTACGACCTTGTCAAATGTCACCGTTTCGTTTTCGTCCGCGCCGAGCTTTTCAATAAAAACCTCATCGCCCGCTCTGACCTGATACTGCTTACCGCCCGTTTCAATAATGGCGTACATTAAAAAATCATCTCTTTTCTAAAAATCTCGCTGTATTCGGGCGCGATAAACGGGGGCTTGGACTTTATAAATGAGGTCAAGTCCGTGCTTTGCCGAATCGTCTTGTATTCTTAAACAAAATAACCCGAAACATGCGGAAACAGCGGGTAAAGAAAGCCGCTGTTTATATAGTATATCACGTCTTTATTATAATGTCAAGGGTTTTTTAATATATTTTCACGATATTTTCGCGGCAAAAATCCTCGAAAGAACAAACCTGCTTTAAATCTGAAAAACTATAAACGCCAAATCAAAAATAATTACAGCTTAAGTATGCGCTTTATATCATCATCAGACATTCCGCTATTTTTAAGGTTGTCAATAACCTCTTTCAGAACCTCTCGCCTGCCCTCTTGCCTGCCCTCTTGCCTGCCCTCTTTCCGCGCCGCGCCCAGCATCAAGCGTTCGTTAATTTCCGCCTCTTCTCGCGCCCGCGCCATTTCGCGGATTCTCGTGTCCTCACTCATATCGCGGATAACCCGCGCAGCTTTTTGAATGGGCTCAAACCCTGTTTGTTCCAACATTTCAAGCTCCTCCTCCGTTTCGGCGTTTATAAGCTTCAGCCAAAGCTCCGCCTTATCATTTACATTGATTGCTTTGCCGATTTTTTTAAGCTCAAAAAAATGTATTTCGCATTTATCGGACAATATTTCATGGCGTTGCCTCTCCATCATAGTAAAGCTTGAATGATATTCCTTGCAGTCAAAAATGCTGTGATTAACTATATTTACGCTGATGCTTGGTTGTAATTCGCCGTAACCCTTGCCGCTTTTAGAGCCGCTTTCATATAACTTCGACCAGTAAAGCAAGGCGCGGTCTTTGTAGTTCATATCTGCGCCGTATTGCATTTCAACATTGATTAGCTTACCGTCCGCCTCTAAGTTTAAATCCATTCTTACAAATTTTCCGTCTATGCCGTTCGGCAGAATTTCCGAGTTTTTAATCACGATATTGTCGATTTTAGGCAAGTTAAGTAATCCCATCAGAAGACTTTGGAGCAGGTCGCTATTCTCCGTGAATGTCTTTTTAAAAATAATATCAAGTTTAAGTTTTATAACATTTTTTGCCAATGTTTTCACCCTTTCTTTGTGTAAAGTCACTGTCGGTTTGTTAACTGTTAACTCTATTATACCCCCTACCCCCCATTTTGTCAACATAAAAACCAGCAAACAATTAACACTTTCCCAAAAACCTTGACACCCCCGCCCCAAATATGCTACAATTTTAGCAAGCAAGCGGGTAACTCCGCTCTTTTGGCGTGTCTTAAAATTTATATAAATATATGGCAATTGCCCCCTGTTTAGCGGGGGCGGTTGTCTTTTTGTTTTTTGAGGAAAAAGTCAGCACTTTTGATTTAGCTTTGGCTGACGGAGGGTTGCAACAGATGAGTAAAACCGTATTTATCAGCCGCCGCTTTTATTTTCTCTTGTAATCGTTTAGCTTGCTCCTCTTTTGTGAGGTTTTTGGTTTCCTCATAAAGCTTTAAGCGGATAGAATCAATCTCCGCCTCGCACCTATTCATCTTCGCCATATTCTACCACCTCCGAGGGCGCGACTATAATAATGGGCTTGTAGCCCTCTCTGATATTAACGCCGCTTGTCATCGTCTTAGTTCTTAATTTATTGATATGTTTAAAATTCAAGCTGAAAATATATTCCAAATCATTCACGGTAGCGCAGGCTATATGCAAGCCGTCATAACGATACTTATTCGGTATAATTCCCTCGTTAACATATATATCGGCTAACTCCTGCGATTCGTCTGAATGACTAAGCACAGTCACATTATACTCCGTTATTAAAGCAAGCATATTTTTTCGCTTTAACTCATTATCAGTTTTTAAAAGCTCATCAACGACATATGCCGAGGTATACGGCTTGTATTTTCCCGCCTGTATTTCCTTGAACAGCGCAACCGTATCGCCATGTGCATCCCGCTCTGTGTCAAAATAATAGTTAAACATTGTTGTTTCAAGATATATTTTAGGTTTTCGCATTTTACTGCCCCCCCTTACTATTACCTATTATACCCCCTACCCCCCATTTTGTCAACATAAAAATCAACAAACAATTAACACTTTTCCAAAAACCTTGACACCCCCGCCCAAATATGCTATAATAAAAACACAAAAAATTAACAAGAAAGGTCTTGACAAAAATGCCAAAACATGCTACAATTTTAGCAAGCAAGCAAGCAAGCA
>Ga0099364_10000043_pt1 | contig 179542 bp, 154 predicted proteins | sample TergutTh196P3_FD_73070 | JGI IMG/M metagenome (GOLD analysis project Ga0099364, IMG submission 73070) | Microcerotermes parvus P3 segment gut microbial communities from Pointe-Noire, Republic of the Congo - Th196 P3 | ecosystem: Host-associated > Arthropoda: Insects > Digestive system > Gut ... | reverse complement strand
CCTTCATTCCCTGTTCCCTGTTCCCTGTTCCCTGTTCCCTGTTCCCTGTTCCCTGTTCCCTGTTCCCTGTTCCCTGTTCCCTGTTCCCTGTTCCCTGTTCCCTGTTAAAATCGCAAGCTCCCAATTATATGAAAACTACCACTTAGATTCGTGTCAACTATACAGATGTTTTTTTCCCAAAAATAATTCCAATATTTCGCTGATTTATGCAAAGCAGGAGGCACTCTTCTCCAATTTACCCAAGTAACAATAAATAGAATTGTTTGCGGCACAGCACAAAATTTTGGTATTGAGAAAGACAAATATCTTACCAAAAACAAATGCCGTTGGCGTTTGATGGGCTGGCTAAAACGTATGGAGGATTTTATGAAAAATAAAAATCTTTGTTTCGGCATCGCATTGATAGTATCTATTGCGATAATTTTCCTTACAGGCTGCAATAGCCCGATGGATCCTCCGCAGAGCGATCCGGAACTTACTAACCTGGCTGAAGTCACCGCCTACCTGAACAGCCTGCCTGCCAATACTGCAACCAACCCACATCGCTTGCGTATAAGCATAGGCCTTGGAACCATGGCCAATACCAGATCTATCAGCGACTGGCTGGGACTGCTTACAATAATCGAAGAAGCAGGTAAATTTGTCAACCTTGACCTATCTGCCAGTACTATATCCGGTACGGCATTTAATGCTGATACCAATATTAATACCGGAAAAGCTTACATTGTGTCCATAACACTGCCCAATGCCGCAACAAGTGTAACCGGATTTGGTGTTCATTGGATTGACTGGTATTCTTTTGATTATATTGACAGCTATTTCACCAACCTTACTGCTGTAAGCGGCACGGGAATTACCGCCATTGGAGAGTCTGCTTTTTGGGGTTGCACCAGCCTGACCAGTGTTTCCTTCCCGGTGGTTACCTCCATTGGATGGGAGGCTTTTACTCTCTGCACCAGCCTGACCAATGTTTCCTTCCCGATGGCTACCACCATTGGATGGGGTGCCTTCTATGACTGTACCAGCCTGACCAATGTTTCCTTCCCGATAGCTACCACCATTGGATCGGGTGCCTTCGCTGGCTGCACAAGCCTGACCAGCATAGCCTTACCGGCGGCAATAACCATCAGCCCGAATGCCTTCGCTGGCTGTACCAGCCTGACCAATGTTTCCTTCCCGGTAGTTACCACCATTGATGACGCTGCCTTCTCCCACACCGGAACTACCACTCTCACCATCACATTAGGATTGGAAGCTCCTGCAGTTGGCGTTGGAATATTTGCATTTGTAGATGGCGCCAAAAACGTCACTGTGCGGGTTCCTGCCGGGTCAGTAAATGATTTGATCGGGTATACCGGTTTCCCGCCTGTAAATATAACCGATCATACATGGGCAAATGCTTTCAGGGGTATGGGGAACATCTCGCCTTATCTGGCAGAGGTGAACGCAAACATCAATTTGACACTACAAACAGACTAACCTGCTGTTACAGAAGTGTGGAACAGTTCTACCTCACAGAAATTCCCCGGTTAACATCCAGAAAGAAATGATCTCTGGAACCAGGCCGGCGGCGGGCGGGGAGTGGGGTGCGAATGACTTCTGCGACATGCGAAAAAAGGGGTAACCGACCCGACCATTGTGTCGGCTGGCCTGTCCACAAAAATGCTAAATATAGATAATAGAGGACAGGTAAACGCACAATGGGGTGTAACCATGATTTGGAGCAGCAGGAATGAGTACCCCGCTCCCCGCCCGCCGCCGGTTTGTTACCAAGCCGTTACATTAAGGTTTCGCGGGGCTTAACCCCGGTACATCATATTCTCCGGGTACTTTAACGGGCATTCCTGTTTTGGCATCAACGAAGGCCCAGGTGACTTTTGCTTCAGCAATGGTATCTTCACCACGTGTTATTTTTTGAGCAAGGACTCCGCTTACTGCGCCTTTTTTCAGGGGCCAGGTTTTAATGGTTAACATGTCATCGGCAATTGCCGGAATTTTATAGTCAATCTCAATGCGGGCAATAAACACCCCATAGCCTGAGTTGATTGCTTTTGGATAATCAAATCCGATATCTTTTAGAAGTTCATAGCGGGCAAATTCAAGGTAGTTAAGGTAATTCGCATTATTCACATGGCCGTAACTGTCGCACTCGTAGGTGCGGACTTGAAAAGTACGTTCACTTATCATAGTTACATATTACCATTTATTGTCTCTTCCTGGCAATGTGCGCATTTTTCATGCGTTGCCATTTAAAGATAATAACGCTATAGTTAGGCAGGAGCTATCGTCTCTGCTTCGCAGAGACGTTCGATTTAACTGTGCGGCCAGTCGGCCGCACAAAACAGGAGTTATCGTCTCTGCTTCGCAGAGACGTTCGATTTAACTGTGCGGCCAGTCGGCCGCACAAAACAGGAGTTAATATGCTGGAAGACAGGGTAAAAGACGCATTAGAAAATGTCCGTCCCTCATTGCAGGCCGATGGCGGAGATGTTGAATTTGTTTCGCTTGCCGAAGATGGGACTGTTTCGGTAAAGCTGACCGGAGCCTGCAGCAATTGTCCCATGTCTCAAATGACTTTGAAAATGGGAATTGAAAATTATCTAAAAAAGGAAGTGCCGGAGGTTTCTTCGGTTGTTGGCGTATAATTCTTTCCCCTCGCCATGCCGCTAAAACTATTCGATTTTGCAATTATTATTCCCGCACTAGGCATGGTAATAGCATCTTTTCTGCTTGTATATGGCGGCAACAACGGTAATCCTGCAGTAAACCTGAAAAGTGACGGCGGTGAATGGGTTTTCCCCATAAATGCGGAAGAAACGATGGTAGTTTCCGGGCCGCTGGGAGAAACCTCAGTGGTAATTTCCGGGAACAGCGCCCGCATTACCTCTTCCCCCTGCATGAATCAAGTCTGCGTTGCCGCCGGTCTCGTTAGTATTCCCGGGCAATGGGCGGCATGCCTTCCCAACCGGGTCATGCTGTATATCATCAGTGAAACCTCCGGTCAAAACAATGTTGATGCCGCAGCCTGGTAACTCAGACCGACCCGGATTGTCAGGCAGTCCAGAGTTGCTGCGTACACTCGCTCTACTGGGCAGTCTTTGTCTTTTTTTATCAGCCGTTGAGTACCTTATCCCCAAACCCCTGCCCTTTATGCGAATAGGCCTTGCCAATTTCCCCCTGCTTCTTGCGCTGGGCATTTTTAAACAAAAGGATTTTTTTCTGTTGGCGCTGATCAAGGTTCTGGGGCAGGGAATAATTAACGGTACTTTTTTTTCTTATGTGTTTTTATTTTCACTGGCCGGTACTTTTTCTTCCGCCGCTGTTATGTATGGTGTATATGCATTATTCGGAAAAAAACATCTTGGGTTTGCCGGAATTGGCTGCGCCGGCGCGATGGCCTCAAACGCAATTCAGCTTGTTTTGGCCCGTTACTTTATTTTTGGCCCTGCTCTGCGTTATATGGCGCCCCCGTTTCTTGCTTCCGGTTTTATTACCGGCATTGCCCTGGGAATAATCTGTGAATATTTTTGCCGTCATTCGATCTGGTATTTAAGGTATAGCAGGTTTGGGCATACCGGGTCCGATCACAGCATGGCTAATGAAACCTCTCCAATACCATTGCAGGAGCATGACACTGTCGAGGAAGGAAAAAAAAGTTTGTTTGAACAATGGCGGTTGCAGCGCAGCAGCCGCTGGAATAATTTTTTCAATGCCGGTGGACTTTTTGCTGCAGGGCTTTTGATAACGCTGGTCTTTTTGATAAACCGTACAGTTGAAATTCGCATTGTACATTTTATGTTTTTTTATTTGCTTGCATGGTTTTCGGGCAAGAAGAACAATGTGTTCATAACGCTGTTAATCATGGCAGGCATTGTTTTATGCAATCTGCTCGTTCCATACGGAAAAGTGCTTGCCGTCATCGGCCCGCTGCAAATAACGCAGGGAAGCCTGTACTCCGGTCTGGAAAAAGCCTTTACCCTGGGAGGGCTGATAATGATTTCCCGCGCGTTTATTAAAGCCGATCTCAGGCTGCCGGGGCCTGTCGGATCCCTGCTGGCAGAATCCCTGCGTATACTGGAACAGATGCGGGAAAAGAAAAGCATGTTCGGTAAAGGAAATTTAATCACCAATATAGACACGATGCTGCTGGAACTGGAAACACAGAATACTTACCAACAGAAACATGTACCCGGCAGGAAAATGCAAAGAAACCTAAAAAGCATTTTTTTGTTAATCACAATGATATTAATAACGGCAGCGATAACGGTATCCGCTCACTGTTCGCTCTGAACCCTTGCCAGCCCGTTACGCGCTTCACCGTAATTGGGATTGAGGCGCAGGGCCTGCTGATAGGCTTCAATTGCCGGCTCCCTGTCGCCGGCTGCTTCGCGGACAGATCCAAGCCTGAACCACCACAGGGCAAGGTTTGGCTGGAGGTGAACCGCAGTAGTGTAGGCAATGTCGGCATGAAGGAATCTTTCGGTTATGCGGTAAATTTCGCCAATAAAGAAAAAGGCGACCGATGCCCGTTCTCCTTCAGGTAAAGCATTGGTATACCGCTGCATAAAAGAAAGTGAACGGCTAAAATCGTTAAGGTAGAAATATGCTTCTCCCATTGTTTGCACAATGCGATATTCATTCGGATACAGTCTTAGCCCCTGTTCACCCCAACTAATGACTTCACTATGTCTTCCCTGCCGTCTCATGGCCCAGGTCATCGCAGTATAAGTATCGCTGGTAGCCGCATTACGGGCCACAGCGTCAAGGCATTGACGGATTGCTTCGTTGTAATGGACATTTGCTTCATTCATGCGGCCCATTGCTTCCAGGTTCCTGCCAGTGTGGTAATTTTGCATTGCGGTTAATGACTGTACGGCGGGTACCGGCGGCGCTGTGTTTTCCGGCAGTGATGCGTTTTCCTGCGGCGTATCGATATCTTCAGGGGTCTCCTGAGACAATACCGGGAATGTGAGCAGAAAAAACATACTGATTAGGCAAATACCTTTCACTTTTCTATTTTACCATAATTGTCTGATTTCAGTCACTAGGAATCTGTTAATATCTTTAATTACAGTTTCCGCAATGGCAAGATGATGAGCAATGGCATCCGGAGTTCCTGTTTTTATTCTTGTCCCGGCATATTTTCAAAATAATTGCCGCAACAATCGTAAATAAAACCAACCCGGTTATAATCGTTCCCATGTATTCTGAAAAAAATGTCATCACTTACCTACTCCGCTGCCGGACGGAAAAGCAGAAACAGGAATCCTGCTGTCAGCAGGAACGCAACAACTGTCCACAATCCAAAATGACCGGAAAACAGCATGCCAAACTGAAAAATACACAGCGATACAGTATAAGCCAAAACGGTTTGATAGCCGATAGCCGCCCAAAACCATTTTCTGTTGTTCATTTCACGTTTTATAGTTCCAACTGCGGCAACACAGGGAACACATAACAGGTTAAAAACCAAAAAAGAATACGCAGAAAGCATGGTGAAACCGGCTGCTAAATCAACACCGTACAGGATGCCAAAAGTTCCCACAATATTTTCCTTTGCAATCAAGCCGGTGATTGCGGCAACAGCGGCTTGCCAACTGCCCCAGCCCAAAGGTGCAAAGAAAGGAGAAATAGCGCCGCCAAATCCTGCCAGAATGCTTTGTTCCATATCGACCATGCCAAATCCATTTTCACCCCATCCAAAGTTGGAGGCAAACCAAACAAATATAGCTGCCAGAAGAATGATCGTTCCGGCTTTCTTGATAAATGACCAGCCGCGTTCCCACATGCTCCGCACTATGTTTCCCGCAGTCGGCCAGTGATAAACAGGAAGTTCCATGACAAAGGGCGCGGTATCTCCCGAAAACATTTTTGTTTTTTTCAAAATCACGCCGGAACACATAATCGCCGTAATGCCGAGAAAATAGGCGCTGGGAGCAACCCACCATGCCCCGCCGAACAGCGCGCCCGCAATCAGGGCGATAACCGGCAGCTTGGCGGAACACGGTATAAAAGAAGTGGTTATTATGGTCATTTTGCGGTCATGGTCGTTCTTGATTGTTCGCGATGCCATAATGCCGGGGACACTGCAGCCGGTCCCTATCAGCATCGGGATAAAGGATTTACCGGATAATCCGAAACGGCGAAAAATTCTGTCTGTAATAAAAGCAATACGTGCCATATAACCGCAGGATTCAATAAACGCAAGGAACATAAACAGGATAAAGATTTGCGGCACAAAACCCAGTACCGCGCCGACACCCGCGACGATACCATCTACAATTAAACTATGCAGCCATTCTGCACAGTGTATTGCCTCAAGAAAATTACCCAACAGGACAGGGATGCCGGGAACCCACAGGCCAAAAAAGCGCCAGCCTTCGCCGAATACACCTTCGTTTGCCCATTCAGTGACAATTGAACCTACGGTGGTGACCGAAATAAAATACATAATAAACATCACTGCCGCAAAAATCGGAAGCGCAAGGATTCGATTCGTGACTATCTTGTCAATTTTAGCCGATATGTTGATCCTGTCTTTGTTTTTAATTTTAATACAGTCTTTGATGATGGAATCAATGCAGGTATATCGCTCGGCAATGATGATACTTTCGCTGTCGTCTTCCAACGCCCCTTCCCGCCGTTGTATGTCTTCTTCAATGTGTGCAACCTGTTCTGGTTGCAGCCCAAGTTTTTCAATGATTTTTTTATCCCGTTCAAACAGCTTGACGGCAAAAAAACGCTGCTGTTCCTGCGGCAGATTGTGGAGTACGGCTTCTTCGATATGAGCCAGTGTATGTTCCACACCTCCGGAAAAACGGTGCTGCGGTATGGTTTTTGCACCGCTTGCCGCTTTAACTGCCATTTGAGCCGCTTCCGAAATGCCATCACCTTTCAGCGCAGATATTTCCACTACCTGACAGCCAAGTTCTTTGGATAGACATGCAGTATCAATCTTGCCGCCATTCTTTTTTACCACATCCATAAAGTTAAGAGCAGCGACAACAGGAATTCCCAATTCCGTTAGCTGGGTTGTAAGGAACAGATTCCGCTCTAAATTGGCAGCATCAATAATATTGAGGATGACATTCGGACGTTCATCAGTTAAATAATCACGTGCTGCCACTTCCTCCGGCGAGTAGGGAGAAAGCGAATAAATACCGGGTAAGTCCGTCATGATCACATCTTCATGACCTTTTAATTTTCCCTCTGTCTTTTCCACCGTTACGCCCGGCCAGTTTCCGACAAACTGATTTAAGCCGGTAAGAGCGTTGAACAGGGTTGTTTTGCCGCTGTTGGGATTTCCGGCAAGGGCGATTTTAATTGCCATGTATGTCTCCGCCTATTCTACTTTAATTAATTCGGCATCAGCTTTTCGCAGGGTAAGCTCGTAACCACGAATAGTGATTTCTACGGGATCACCCAGCGGGGCTACCTTGCGAACATAAATTTCCGTTCCTTTGGTGACACCCATTTCCATGATGCGCCGTTTTACCGGACCAATGCCTCCGATTTTAACCACCCGTACGGTAGTACCAGGTTGTATTTCTTTTAACGATGTCACAATTCTCCATCCTTCATGTTAGTTTATGCTAACTACTTTTAGGTTAGCAAAGACTAACTTCTTTGTCAAGCGGATTTTCAGCAGCGGATTTTCAGGCAATAGCGACGTATGCTCTATTTAGCGGCTAGTGTTAGTTCAGCTCTCTTAAAGCATTTCTGGCAAGGGTAACAACAGCATTTGTCCAGTTTGCTCCTGCAACAGATGTCAGAGCGGCTCTGGCAGCAGGACGACCGGTATGACCGAGAGCAGGGATAATGGCCCGAACCATTTGTTCATCTTCCCGGGTGGTAACGCCGCGAGCGCTTCTCGTATTAAGATCCGTAAGAAAACCTGACAGACTGCGGGCAGCTTCATCGGTTCTCTGAGAGGCAATCGCTGTGATGGCAGCGAGTTTTTCCTGCGTATCAACACCTTGTCTGTATGATTGTTCCAATAAGGGATAAATCGCTTCGTCATCGGATCGGTATCTGTTGATCATGTCGATTGCCAGCTTTCGCATGTTGGCCAGTCTGGTCCTGTCCTGGGTATTACTCACATTAATCCGCCAGCCTTCGGAAAGCGCGGCAACTGCAACACGCGACTTATCATTGTTTTCCACCTGTGAAGCTTCAATGGTTTCCAATGCGGATAATTTAGTTGCAAGAGAGTGTCCCGGCCCTCTGATAACCTGCAGCATAAATGGCGTTGGGTTTCTTGATATTAAGGGGAGGGACCTGGTTGCTTGATCTCTGATCCGTCTTGAATACCAGCCTGTGGAAGATGCAAAAACAGGAAGGTACCCCTGAGAGTTACCGTATTTCTCCAGTGAAATAATTGCCCCAAAGGCAACCCTTTCTCCATAAAGGTTATCGCCGCCGGGAGCTCCGGCGTTCATGCTGTCAAGAATACGGATTACCTGGGGAAGGTAATCTACCGCCCGGATTCTGCCAAGCGCCATAAGAGCTTCGGCCCTGACAAGCGGGTTGACAAACCTTTCTGCAACCTGCCAAAGATCAGGAGCCGCCTGGGTATATCTTTCTGCACCCAGGAGTGCGGAGAGGATCATTGCCTGCTCGTCTGCGGCATTTCTTTCCGTTGCGTCCCTGATGTTGCCATATTCGGCAACGAGTCTCCGAAGCGCCTGCGCGTAAAATTCCCCGGCGCCTATGAGCCGGGCTTCAGCCATGTGCTGGAGAATGTCCAACTGGGCAGAATTGGTAGCAGCGTTCCGGTACAGGAAAGCGTATACATCAACTTCCTCGGTGCTGGCAAAGCAAATAAAAGCTGCAGCCAGTAAAACAGCAAAAAATAAAAATATCCTTTTCATTTGTTACCTCTATTTAAATCCGGTTATCTGCGAGGGCGGAAAATATACGTAAATCGGATAACCTGTGTTGAGTTACCCTGAAAATTTTCGATATTCCTTGTCAATAATTCCCTGTTTTGCCCGTATTCGTTTCTGACACGTAATTGCATCGCATTGGTACTCGCAGTAGTCATTATATTTTCAATCTCAAGGCCATCCCGCCATGTTGCCGTTACAATAGTAGTTGGAATCCCGTTACTGTCTGTTACATTTTGTCTGGTAAGGTTGCCCTGTCCGTCATAAGTATACGCTGTTGAACTGATAACGGTACCGCCGGCATCTTTCGTTTGAGAAGAAGCCATCCTTCCCTGAGCATTGTAAGTATAAACAGTCTCTGCAAGCGTATCGCCTGCCCGGTTCTTGATAACACGGCTTATGAGGTTTCCCCTGTTATCGTAAGTAAATTCATGAGTAGAGACAACTCTGCCTCTGTTATCGACAAGGCTTTCCCTAAACAGGCGGTTCTGACTATTGTATTGGTATACAGTACGGTTTCTCAAGCGTTCTTCAACATCTCTCGTTAACCTTGTTTGAATACGGTTCATTTCTTCATTAAAAGAAAACTCAACCTGCTCAAGCAAGGCGCCTGAAGCGGAAAAACGCCTCTGGTGGGCAATATGCGAGAACGACGGACTCCACTCGGATGTTGTGTATTCATCCAAAGAACCATCTGCAAAGTAAACATCCTGCCTTACCTCAAAAGGATCTCCCGTTTGTCTTCCCCCGGTCTGTGAACAAGTAGCTATTGACAAGAGTAAAGCTACTGTAAAAAGAATAACCCTTTGCATAGTTAAAACTCCCTTGTTTTTTATATAGTAACGTATGTTATAATTTTAATCTATAACTGTGTAACAAACAAGCCTCTAATTGTTAAAGTTACAAAATTTGGGGGATGAAGATCAAAAATATACATATTGTCAAAAGCAAAATACTGGATAACGAAGGAAGAACCATTATCCTAAGAGGGGTAAACCTGGGCGGTGGCTCGAAAAACCCCTTTGGGCCTCCCGGCTGGGGCTTACACCCGGAATCCCTAAAAAACTCCTCAATTGCTTCATTTATTGGACGCCCATTCCCGCCTGAAGAAGCAGAAAGCCATTTTGAACGCCTCAGCCGAGCCGGGATGACGTTTTTACGGCTGGTTATCACCTGGGAAGCTCTGGAACACGCCGGGCCGGGCCAGTATGACGAAGCTTTTATAGCTTACCTTAGGAAAATCCTCCTCATTGCGGAGAAAAATGGGATTTCAGTCTTTATTGATCCCCACCAGGATGTGTGGAGCAGGTGGACAGGCGGTGACGGCGCCCCGGCATGGACATTGGAAAGGCTTGGTATAGACCTTGATATGTTGGACACGACTGGGGCTGCTATTACCCGCCAGCGTTACGCTGAATTCCATGGGGAAAAACCCTACCCCCGCATGATGTGGCCCAGCAACTACAACCGCTATGCGGCAGCCACCATGTTCAGCCTGTTTTTCGGCGGAAAAACATACGCCCCTGACCTGATTTTAGACGGTGAAAATGTCCAGGATTGGCTGCAAAACCGCTATATCGCCGCTTTCCGCCACTGTTTCCGCCGGCTGAAAAACTGCGCAGCTGTTGCGGGATGGGGCATCATGAATGAGCCGCATAATGGTTTTATCGGACACACCAGCCTGGAACAGGCGCAAAACCCGGTGATGCCGGTAGGTCCCCGCCCCAGCCCCTGGGAAGCAATGCGTTCTGCTTCCGGTTATGCGGTAAGAGTGCCGGTGTACAATTCAGTTTTAACCGGCAAGCAAAGTTCAAAATTCGAAGTATTCAACCCCGGCGCACATTCGTTGTTTAAAGAAGGTTTTACCTGCCCCTGGAAGCAAGCCGGGGTTTGGACCGATGAAGACGGCCTGCTGCGGAATGACCATTTTGCCCTGTATGACGGGCGGCAGGCACATTTCCTGGAAGATTTTCTCAAACCCTTCACCCGGCGTTTTATTACCGTAATGCGGGAAGTTGATGAAAACACATTCTTTTTTATTGAAGGACTGCCATCCGGTTCAAACGAAGCGGCCCATCTAACATGGAGTGCACCACCCGGCGGCGGCGCAGAAAATCCGCCAAATGTAATAAACGCCTTTCACTGGTATGACGGCCTTGCTCTGTTCACCAAACAGTTCAGACCCTGGTTTACGTTTAATTCGCAGAAGGCAAAATTAATCCTGGGCAGAAAAAATGTACAAGCCCATTTCTCCGCATGTTTGAAAAAAGGAGTGCAATGGTCAAAAGAAAATATGGGCAACATACCATCCCTGCTGGGTGAATTCGGCCTTGCCTTTGACATGAACAACCGCCGCGCTTTCAAGAAAAGCCGGGCGTTTCCCGACGGAGACTACTCCCTGCATGAAGAAGCGCTGTCAATGTACTACAACGCTGTGGACGATAACCTCCTGCACTCAACAATCTGGAACTATACGGCGGACAACACCAATACCTACGGTGACGGCTGGAACGATGAAGACCTTTCAATTTATTCTGAAGGTAAAGAACGCGCCGCCGCTGGGTGGAAACGCCCGTATCCCATGGCCACTGCCGGTACCCCCCTTTCGATAAAATGGAATTATAAAAAAGGCATGTTCCGGTACCGCTTTAATGCAGACAGTACCATCACCGCACCCACAATCATTTATTTCCCGGCGGAACGGTTCGGTACATCGCCGGAGATAACATCTACCTTACGCTATGATTACCGGCCGGAAGAGCAAAAACTGTTTGTGTACAATGATGGTTTGAGCGGAGAGATTGAGGTTGTGGTAAGAAGCTAAGCCGGCCGGATCACCGCCCCGGCAATATCGTATAACTAAACCTGGCTGTAACCGCAGGACTCATTGTTGTCTGATTGTCGCTTTCTACCACCAGGCCGCGTGAAATTGCATCTGCACTGAGAGGGGTTGCTCCGGTACCCTGGCCGGCGGTAAATTGCCGTTCGTACCCGGCTACCAGTATCATTTCTTCACCAAAAGGCGCGGTCATCCTGAACCGGGTATTATCGGGTATGCGGCGGGTTTCCCCGGCGCGGATGAAGTTGTTGTCTCGGGGGCTTGTCGGGTAAATGACCTGTGTGTTTCCGTGCACATCAACATGGATGATGCGAAAGTAGCAATCCCGTTCAGAAAATATGCGCATAGTCATAAAATCATTTTCATAATAAATACCGTCCAGCACATCCGGTGTTACGGTAAATGTCCACCGGTTATTGCTTCCCGCATACGGGACAACCGCCTGCTGCCTCGTTTCAAACTCGGCAAGGCTGATAACGGCATTGTCCCGCTCGGGCAGCAGCGTAAGCCTGCGCCGTTCCAGTTCCGACGCGGGAATGAAAAAACGCGTCGAGGACAATACCATGCGGTTGCCGCTCGTGGATATCAACTGTAGAGAAACTTCGGCCCCCGAATCCAGCGGCGAAAAACTGCCGGTCACGACTGCCTGAACGGAGCTGCCCGCAACCGGCCCTTCCACCTGCAACCCCCGGCTCGCCACGGCAAAATCGGAACTCTCGCTTTCACTGGCTACCTGTATTCTGTCACGGTATCTGTTGGAACTTGCGATAATACTGCTTCGCAGCCAGGCCGAAAGGTTGGAGACGGTCTGCGTATCGGCATAACTGATTCTGCCCACTGCAACAGTAGTCTGCTGATTCAGCGCCCGTGCCATCTGCGAGACTGCCCGTTCCACCTCATCTTCTGCCGAAGCGTTGAGCAGGGAAGCCATGCGGCCCTCCGGCCTGACAATAAACGCCCGCTGGCTTGAAGACGCCCGCTCAACATCGGTAGCATACACCGTCATGCGGTATTCGAGCCCTAAAGGGCTTTGCGTTGAAGCGCCTTGCCCAAGACTGGTTATCTGCCCGTGAATTAAAATTTCCGCTCCGTACTGCCTTGACATGGAGATTAAAAGATTGTCATCCACCCTGCCCGACCGGTACTGGTGGTTTATTTCCGCATCAATACGCTCAAGGTTGCGGCGGTCAACCATGACAAACCGGCCGGAATCCTCAAGCCGCCCCCACAGTTCTTCAAAGACATAATCCGCCAGCCTGCCTGAAGGCGCATCAAAGTGTGTCAGCGCAACTTTTGCTTCCGCCGGAATCCAGGGGAGAAAGTGCGCGGCAGTATCGGTTATTGCCGCATCAAGTGTAAGGCTGTCTGCGGGAAATGCGGGGTGGTCCTGCGAAGCGCCCCCGCTGGCGTATGCGATGACTACAAATGCAAGAACGAATATGATTGATAGTTTGAAAAGATTCATTGTTTGTTCCTATGCTGTAATAGGGGTTATCATCAGCGCATTGCACTAATGTTCGATTTACGTCGTCGCTAAAAGCGGCTTAATATTAGAAGTTAACTTTTCAGGTTCTTCGGTTTGTTCAGTTTTGTAAACCGGATCGGGTGTTTTTACCAAACACATCTCATCATATTCCTGCATCCTGGCCTCGGAAATGGCTCCGATTTCGAAATTAGCCATTGCGTTTTCATGTATCATTTCCAGAATGTTACTTTTGTATTTCATCTTAATCCTCCATATAAAACTTCGATTAAAGTTCTTTTTTTCAAACGAGCTCTAATCTGTTCATCAGTCAAGGTAAATTGATCCTTGGCATCTACCTTGAAAGCCTTTAATTCACTTTCATCTATATTATCTTTGTCAGACTTCGAAAAACCATAAACAAAAAATGTACGAAATTCATTCTTAAAATACACAATAACCCGGTGACCGCCGGATTTTCCTTTGCCTGCCCGTGCTAACCGTACCTTGTAAACATCGCCTCCCAAATTAGCATCCGCCTGGTCATCTTCAAGCTGGCTGATAATGTTTATCAATTCTGCGTCAGTAATGCCCTCCTTTTTGGCAAACCTGCTAAAACCAGTATATTTGAAAACCCTCACATTAAAACAGTAACGTAAAATAAGCCATTTTTCAAGTTTTTACCGTATCTCCGCCAACGGAAAATCCCCGAACAACAGCGAATGCACCCGTGGGTTCTGCCGGTTCTGCGTATGCCTCGGCACTTCCAGCGACACAAAGCCCGACATGCTGCGTACACTGACATTGTTCCCCGCCAAAGCCGCAGGGGCACCTCGCAGCGCATTGAGAACACTGTACGTGAACACCCCATGCCCCCCGCCCCATTGCGGACTTTCATAGGAGAGCTCGCTGCCCTGACTGGAAGCGAACACAAAGGCGTTCGATTCCATGAAGCCGCGGATCATACGGTTGCTGTCAACTCCTCCGGAATTACAGGCGTCTATCAACAACAGCCTCCTGCCATGCCCTTCCAGTATTGCCGTTATCTCATCACCGCTAATCGCACGGCTTGCATCTACACGCACAGTTCCCCCGCTTCCGCTGACGGCTGCATCACGCGGCAGGAAGAAAAACTGTCCACCCTGAGCACTCAGGCCGTGGCCTGCAAGAAAAAGCAACACCACGTCTCTGTCCCCGGCCTGATCGAGAAAAGCGAGGTTCCGCCGGATGTTTTCCGCAGTGGGGGCCAGTGATTCGCCGTCTGCGATGAGCAAACTATTCACCCTGCCATAACGTCTGCCTTCTTGCGCTCGCAGGGAACTAATCAAGGTTCTGGCATCGGCCACGGCGAAATTGAGGCTGCCCATCCCGCCCAAACGCGGCCCGGCGTTGTCGTAGTGGTTTACCCCCACAGCGAGAATCCACAAATTGGGTAACGCTGGCCGCTGTCCTGCCGGGGCGTTCCACGTGACATCAACGTGGCGGCGGTTTTCAGAAAAGCCGTTAAACGCAACCACTTCAATAAAATTACTGCCCGGATCAAGTTCCAGCGGCATGGTAAAATTGACAGTCTGCTGATTGCCCGTAACGGTCAGGCCGCTGCGCCCCGCCTGCAAACCCTGTCCACTGACTGCCGCAAGTTCTTCCCTGCTCGCAGGCCGCCCGTTGACAAACACCCTGACGTTTTGCAGGGGCTGGTTCTGGTCGGTAATGTTCACGGAAAGGCTGGTGTTTGCGGTGGTTGTCGTGCTGAAGTTCGCCGGGGATTGGATGGTTATGGCTGGCGGAATAAACGCGGCAGCCTGCTGGATGCTGATATTTCTCTTTGAAGCCGGATCGGGCAGGCCCTGGAGCCGTGCCTGGACGACATCGGGGTTATAGAAGATCGAGCGGAAAGCGTCAATACCGGAGACGGTATTATTGATGCGGACATTGAGGAAACGGTCGCCGCGGGGGGAGGCCTGGTAGTAGCCGTCGGGGGTGATGGCAAGCCATTCGCCATCAATGGAAGAAGCGGCTGTTTCGGTTTCCTCGACGAGTAAGCCGCGGCTGGCGGCGGTTAGTTGTGTATCAGTGCCGGAGAAGGAGATGAAGGTGGCGATTTCATTGCCGGTAGCAACATCCCAGAGGCGAGCGGTCCCGTCATAGGAACCGGAGAGGATGGTTTTCCCATCGAAGCTGAATGATATGGAATCTGCAGAATTGGTATGTCCGTAAAAAGTCCTGATTTCCTGTCCTGTTGCAGTATCCCAGAGTTTGATGGTATTGTCGCTGGAACTGGAGATGATTAATTTTCCATCAGGACTGAACGCTACAGAACTTACCCAACCAGTATGTCCGGAAAAATTTCTGAGCACTCTACCTGTCGCAGCATCCCAAAGTTTGAAAGATCTATCTAAATAACCTGAGATTATTTGCCTTCCGTCAGGGCTGAATGCAACAGAATTTGCAAAAAGTGAACCATCAAAAAATGTTCTTATTTCAATCCCTGCAGCCACATCCAAAAGCTTGATGGAACCATCAGTAGAACCTGCGATAATCTGTCTTCCGTCGCGGCTGAATGCTACGGAGTTGATACCATTACGCTCTGAAAAACTTCTAATCTGCCTTCCTGTCTCAGTATCCCAGAGTTTGAAAGTTTTATCTTCAGAACCAGAGACGATACTCATTCCATCAGGACTGAATATTACTGAATTTACCCTGTCCGTATGCCCTGTAAAAGTTCGTATTACCATTCCGGTTACAACATCCCACAGTTTGATAGTTCTATCACTGGAACCTGAAACTATATGCTTACCGTCAGGACTAAACGCTGCAGAATGAATATTTTCGGTATGCCCGGAAAAAATCTTTATTTGGTTCCCTGTTTCAACGTCCCATAATCTAAGTGTGGTATCATTGGGTGAACTGATGATAAGTTTCCCGTCAGGGCTGAATGCCACGGATGAAATACTGAGTGAATGGCCTTGAAGTGTTTTTATTTCCAAACCCGTTTCTGTATCCCATACCTTAAGAGTCAAATCATTTGAGCCTGATAGAATGTGTTTTCCATCAGGACTGAAAGCTACGGAATTGACCGTATCAGTGTGTCCTGAAAAAACCCTGATTTCATTTCCTGTTTCGGCATCCCATAACACAAATATCGAATCTTTACTATCCCAAGAGGTTAAATTACCAGAGCATGAAAGAATCCTTTTTCCGTCGGGGCTGAATGATACGGATCCTGCTCTATCGGAATGCCCTGCTATAGATCGAATTACCATTCCTGATTCGGTATCCCAAAGTTTGAGTGTACTATCCCTTGAACCCGAAAGAACTTGTTTACCATCGGGACTGAACGCGACAGACCCAACTGAACCTGTATGACCTGAAAAAGTTCTGATTTCCCATCCAGTTTCTGTGTCCCATAGTTTGAGGGTATTATCTGTCGAACCTGAGAGAATATATTTTCCATCAGGACTAAATGATACAGACCTAACACCATCAAATCTTCCACCGGTATGCCCAGAAAAAGTTCTAATTCCGCGCCCTGTTTGCAAGTCCCAAAGCTTTAGTGTGTTATCCCCGGAGCCTGAAAGTACTCGATTTCCGTCTGGGCTAAACGCCACGGAGTAAACTTCTCCTCTGTGCCCTGAAAATGTTCTGATTTCCTGTCCTGTCTCTGTATCCCAAAGTTTAAGGTTACTGTCGCCTGAACCTGAGAGGATATATTTCCCATCAGGGCTGAATGCCACAGATAAAACTGTGCTGGTATGTCCAAAAAAGGTTCTAATTTCCCTCCCGCTTTCTGTGTCCCATAATTTGAAAGTGTCATCATTGTAGTTTGAAAGTATGTATTTTCCATCGGGACTGAATACCCCGGAGTAGATTACTTTTGTATGTCCCAGTTGAGGAAATACTGATATATTACCATCTGCATTATTAAACTCTGTTATTCTGTCTGTTGCAGGCCTGTGTGTCTCACTTGATCCTGCGCAATTCAGAAAAAATACAGCGGTAAACAAACCGCAAAGTAAAATAAATTTTTTCCTCATAAGAACCCCAAATGTATTTATTTACCTTTTTCTAAAGGTATTTGATGCAAGCTCAAATGTATCGTTTCTGATTACAACACTAAATGAATTTACACGGCTCATAGAGACCATGCCATCTGAAGATACTGTGGTATGTGATCCATCAGGATGCAAGGTAACCGTCTGATTAGAAACAGTATAAGTACCTGTTCCCGATTCTGATATAGCACCAGAAATAGTTACTTCATAATTTTCCGAGTCTACAAAAGTATATGTATGTGTAACCCTATTTGAAGACCAAACCCATGTGGTACCTTCCATGTTAACTGGTTCTTGAGGAGTCGATTCCGTAGCAACTGGTTCTCTAGTGGTAACTGGACTAGGTGTGACTTTGCAACTGGCTAAAACAAATCCCATAGCTGCTATTATTACAATAGCGAAAAAACCCAATTTCATTCTTTTCATTTTTATCCTCCTGCAGATAATTGTTGTGCGTTTAATGCCCGCCGGCTTTTATTAACAACCCATACGGGATGTTTTACCCTAAAACATTTCTATCAGATCAGGACCATATCTTGCAGTATTACCATCGATCGTCCCGCCTGTTTGTTCAAAAATACCGCCATCCCTTATAAAGACTCCCCCTCCTTCTTCAGCATTATTACCAGTAATGAGGCCATCTTTCAGAATAAATGTACCTCCAACATCAACAGCTATACCGCCACCTAGACCATCAGCATTATTACCGGTAATAATCCCTCCTGACATAACAAACACACCGCCGGTATGAACATACACTCCGCCGGCATGTATATGTCTGTTTTCACTGATAACACCACTATTCATGATTAATGATCCATTTTCCAATACATCAATACCGGTTCTGCCATTACTTCGAATTTCGCCGCCGTCAATGATAACACTCGATTCGTCTGCAACTAATACACCAAACCCGGTGTTATCGTGAACAATCGAACCCGGTCCCAGTGTGACTTGTGCGTTTTCATGTGCTAATAACCCGCCAAGCATCCCGCCTGTAATTGCGATATGCTCAAAACGGAATTTACCGTTAGTGATTTCAATCACACCTGGCATTAATCCATTCACTGTAAGAATAGCTCGCTGGTTTTCGGGTGCGTTCAGTCTGCCTGTAATAAAAATTTCCCGATCGGAATTCTTAAAATTCAAAAAGAAACCTTCGCCCTCTTCACTTATATGAGTCAGTGTCCCAATAACAGTTATTGTATTAATATCGCCTTCATATGCTGCATTAATGGCCTTTGTTAAGGTTTTAAAAGGTCTGGTCGCACTCTTACCATTGTTGCTATCACTACCTGCAGCGCTTACATAATAGCTTTGCCTGTTACGATCTAATCTGTCTGCCCCTGTAGATCCAGGACTGCCTGCACATGCCGCCAGCAGTGTAAGAATTACCATCATGTGCAATAAATTTTTCCTTGTCATTGCGATCTCCTTTGCCATGTTAAAAAGAAATTCACAATCCATGCATGATTATGAATGCTTTTCTGAGTGCGTTAATTAATCAATTTTCCTGTAAATATGTTCTTCAGTAGAGGTTTCCGGTATAAAACCACCTCTATCAATTGAACTAGTTACCCTAATAATAAATGTATTATTTCTAATACTTATATTATATGAGTTACTGAAGTGCAAATTCCTGTTACCGTTAGAAGATATGGATAGATAAGCACCGCCAGCAGGAAATAATGTAACTGTCTGATCTGAAATTGAATACGTGCCAGTTCCAATTTCGCTTTCATCTATTTCACGCCCCAGTGCTGCAAGTGAATCTGCCAATGGAAATTGCGATAGAGCACCGGTATAACTTACATTATATTTTGCAGAGTCTAAAAAATGGTATGTGACACTATTTTCTCCGGAAGACCAAACCCACGTGGTGTCTGCCATATTAACAGGTTCTCTATTATAGGCATTAGTATAAAATTCAAAAGTACCATTATTAATATGTATTTGAAACGAGTTTTCAGTATGCACTTCAATACTGCCATTTGCAGTTACAGAAAGAAGCACACTACCGTTGGGAATTAAAGTAACCGTCTGTTCTGAAATAGAATAAGTGCCGGTTATTGCATCACTGCTAATTAGTGCAAATTCATCTGCTAAAGCACCTGAATAACTTACACTAAAATTTGTAGAATCAATAAAAGTAAATAAGCTACTGCTGTTTTCAGAAGACCATAACCAAGCAGTACCCTCCATATAAACAGAGACTCTTTGGGCAGATGATTTAGGAGTAGACCCGCATCCAATCAAGACCAATCCTCCAACCACCGTCATGGCAACAGCCAATACCACCAATTTCATCCTTTTCATTTTCATTCTCCTATGCTCTCCGGCTGTGCCGGAGAGCTTGGAGTTTGCGGTAAAGCCGCAAACTCCATGTAATAATTAACAAGCCCTGCTGTCCAACGGACAGCTTACGGGCAGTTTTACCAAAAAACCTCTGCTCTTCTCACTTCATAACAGCCCACACAATCCCCCCGCTAAGGATCGCCGCTGCCGGTATCCCAATCAGCGTAAAAATCCGCCAGCGCTTTAACCTTTGCTCTGATCTCGCCGACAAGGACGATTGCGTCTGATAAATTTCTGACATTTCGTTCAGACGCGTCCGCAAGTCCTTCAGCAAGTTCTCTTGCTCTGTTATTATGTTCTCGTAACCGGCCAGTAAGTTCCCGCTCTCGTCCAAGCTCTGCCTCAAGTCGTTCAATAGTTGCTGCTGCTCCAGAGTGCTGTTCAGTGTATCGGCGATCAAGTCTTCCAGCAATTGCAGATCGCTGTCCAAAGATAAAAAGTCCTGTGACCAGGCAGCCTGCAAAAAAAGCAAACAGCAGAGGAATAAAGCGATGCACTTTTTCATTCAAGTGATGCTCCTGAATGGGGACTGGAAAATTGATAACTTCGGAAAAGAGACTCACACGGAAACACTAAGGCACGGAGGAAACAAATTGTTTCACCATAAAGAGTGAATATATCATACCTTCCGTTGTGTTCTTGGTGATCACCGTGCCTCTGTGTGAAAAACAACGAAAAATTGGTATTATTTTTGGAAAATATTTGCTTGTATAGTGGTTTGTATAGTTGACAAAAATCTAAGTGGTAGTTTTCATATAATTGGGAGCTTGCGACAATATCAAGGGAACAGGGAACAGGGAACAGGGAACAGGGAACAGGGAACAGGGAACAGGGAACAGGGAACAGGGAACAGGGAACGGAGGACTCTGCTTTGAGGGCGCCAGTGTAAGTCATTGGGAAAATACTACCAAAAAACGGAAAATGTGTCCAGTTATCGATTTCCTAATTACTCAATTCCCCCAAAAAAATCCAAAAACATACAAGCATTTTGCACTGTTGTGCCATATATAGGATATGAAATAACCGATCTGACCCTGACTTTTGTGGAAAGCCGTTACCCCCGGAAACTGCTTGCCCATCTGCGGCAAATCCGCGGTTTTACAGTTGCGGAAAAAAGCCTGGGGATTTATACTGTCATTGGAGATATATTGCCGATCCAAATAATTAACAGCCGGAAGCTGGTAATGGAAGAAAATATCTGGCTCAAAGGTCTGGGCAATAGATTGGACATACCGTACATCCGGCGGGTTATGGATGAAATAATGCAGCAGGATAAAGACGCCCGAATAAGGGCGTATCTGGGTGTGATAACCAGAGCAAATAAAGCATTATTTAAGGAGGCATTTAATATGCATGATCCAGTAACATATATAGCTGAGACATTTGCGGATACAAAAGTAGCCGAAAAATGGAAAGCCATTGGCGAAACAGTAGGTGAAGAAAGAAAAGCATTTGACATTGCCCGGAATCTGATCAGTCTGGGTTTACCTCCCGAAACTGTTGTTTCAGCGACAGGGCTTGATCTTGATAAGGTACAATCATTAAAACTCATGCAAAATTAAATCACGCTTTTTTTTAAGCTGGCTGATAAAAATTAAAAGTGCAGTTGTTTATATAATGGGGACTTGTTCCCTGCGAACTTTCCGCCGCCACCGCCGGTACAAATACTCAAAAAAGGAGCAAACCAGGTTTACCCGGCTTGCTCCCTAAAATTGGGCGGTACAAGACTCGAACTTGTGACCCCCAGCGTGTCGAGCTGGTGCTCTAACCAACTGAGCTAACCGCCCGTTGGATTACTTGATTCTCTCGCGGATGGCGACGTTTACTTCGATCTTTCCGTTGTCTCCAAGATCCATGGGAACAATAAGGGCTTCCACATCGCCAAGATTCGTGGAAACTTCCATGTTTTCACCGGTAAAAAGGGCAGGAGGGGTAAGGTCAAACTTAAAACCAAGATCATGGAGTTTCGTTACTGCCTGGGCAGTGATCATATTGGCAAGTTCCTGAATCGTTGCTTTAGCGAGTTCGTCAAAAGCGGTAAATGTTTCCTGGTTCATGGCGCCTGCTACATACAAAGCAGTGTCTTTGGTCATGTCAAATAAAACACGGCCTTCAACACCGCCGGCAAGCCCTACCAATGCGGCAACGCCCTGAATAGACATACTGGTTGATTTTAAATAAATTTCACCGCGCTTAACATCGACATCCATCACTTCCTTCAAAACATTAAAAGCGGATTCAACAAAGGGGTTGATATACTCAACTCTCATGATTCACTCTCCTTCAATAATATCAATCTAGGTACTACGCACGTAAGCCGAAACCGGATCGTTGGACACCGAAGTCCATTTATCCCCGGTCAGTTCTTCGTTTCTCCCCAGAATCACCATTCCCTGGCTTTTTAGTTTTTCACCAAAACCGGCAACCACCCTGATCTGATCCTGTTCCGGAAGGAACGATACTAAATCCCGAACAAGAATAATATCCAGATCCGGTAAGGGGGTTTCATTCAGAACATCATGGTATTCGAAAACAACTGAATCTTTGATCGCCTGATTGAAAAAATATCCGTTCGGGCCTTTCGTTACAAAATCCATGCAATATTCGGGAAGTTCCTCCATGTCAAAAATCATGCTGGGCGCCTGACTGATAGCCATTATATCATTGTCGTTTGCCCATACCTTAATGATCGCATTCGGATACCGGGATTTAAGTATACATGCAAACGAAAAAGATTCATAGCCCTTGCCGGAGCCTATGTTCCATACATGGATGTTTTTTGAGGTAATATTGGGCAGAATGTTTCTTACCGCAGTGGAATAATCTTCATCCCAAAACACCCCCGTACAGGGTGAAGCAAAAGCAGAAAGGAATTCATCAGCATCGGATGAGCCCTTCAACTGAACATCACCGGCAGTCCTTCCCATGCTCCATTCGTCAAAACGGCGGCGAATCCAGGTTTCATTAAATGGTGAGGAAATAAACCCTCTGAGTGCTGCCAGACCTTCTTTAATAAATCCAATCGCAGTATCGGTAGCGGCGGCAGCTTTCTGGCTAAGGTCCGGAGGTGCCTGAAGCGCAGCAGGTGCAAAATAAGGGCCGGTTTCACCAGTGGTTCCCCGTTCTTTGTCTTCTTCTTTTTCTTTTTGACCGAATATTCGCACTACATCAAGTATGATGTACAAAGCGCCGTCTTTTTCCACAACACCGGAAATAAACTTGATGTTTATATCGCCAAAAATCGGGTGCGGAGGCTGAATATGCTCATGATTAATCCCTACTACCTTGTCGATTTTATCAACAATGGTTCCGTATACCTGCTCGTTTATACGGAGGATCAGCATATTTTCCTGGCCGTCGTTTTTTTTCTCCAGGGGGACATGGAAGAATGTTCTGAGATCGATGATGGGAATAATGTCCCCGCGGAGGTTATACACCCCTCGAATATAAGAAGCGGCATTGGGTACATACGTGAATTTATCGGCTTTGGCGATTTCCTTGACGTTCATAATATCAACGCCGTAATCTTTTCCCGCAAGGGAAAATGTGATCATCTTGAAATCAACTGTTTCAACCCGCTCTTTCTGCTCCTGCAGATCGGCGTTTACCTGAATAAGATCCTTTATTTCTGCTGCCATATATACCTACCGTATTGAAGCTTCGCGAACCTGGCGCTGCTCCAATTCCTTTTTAAGTCCCAATTCCAATAATTGGCTTACATCAATAATGAGGGAGACCGAACCGTCTCCAAGAATGGATGCCCCGGCAATTCCGGGTGAATTGGTAAATTGATCCCTGAGTGGTTTGATGACCACATCTTCTTCGCCAATGAGGCTGTCTACCATAAAACCCATTTTTTTCTCGGCAGTGCCGACAATGACAATAAAATGGTAATCCTGCCGTTCTTCTGTCTTGAGACCGAATAACCGGTTGAGGCGAAGCAGGGAGATGACATCACTGCGGATATTAAATACCTCATAATTATCTATCTTCTTGATTTCATCCGGTTTTACCCGCAGGCTCTCGATAACACTGGTGATGGGAATGGAGTAAATCTCTGTTCCGACACGAACAAGCAAGCCCTGGATAATTGCCAGTGTCAGCGGCAGCTTAATGGTAAATTTAGTGCCTTTGCCCTTTTCCGAACTGACAGTAACCGTGCCGTTAAGCTTGTCAATCTGGCGGCGGACAACATCCAGACCCACTCCACGACCGGAAATATTGGTGATTTGCTGGGCGGTGGAGAACCCCGGTTCGAAGATCAGGTTGAAAGCTTCCGGGTCGGTAAGCAGTTTATTCGGGCTAAGGATGCCCCGTTCCACCGCTTTTGCCTTGACCGCCTCAACGTCAATGCCTTTGCCGTCATCGGAAATTTCGATGACAATCATATTGCCTTCGTTAGTGGCCTTGAGGAGTACACGGCCTTCCTCGGACTTGCCCGCCACACGGCGCGCGTCCACCGATTCTATACCATGGTCAATAGAGTTCCGTACCGAGTGCATGATCGGATCAAGCAGATCTTCAATGACGGATTTGTCCAGTTCGGTCTCCTCACCTTCGATAACCAGATTGATTTTTTTATTCAGCGACTTGGACAAATCGCGCACCAGCCGGGGGAAGCGGCTGAATATCTGGCTGATGGGCACCATGCGAATTCGCATAACCCCTTCCTGCAATTCCCCGGTAATACGTCCAAGATTTTGCGCTGTGGAGCGGAATTTCGCCATATTGTTCTTGAAAGAAGCTTCAAACCCGTCAAAAAGCGAGAAAATATCCCCATAATTTTCATTGATTTCCTTGCGGATATCCTTGATGGATTTACCGTCCTGGATGTTGTCCAGGTAATTGGGGAGACTGTCAAACAGGCTCTTGATTTTATCCCGATATTGGCCTTCTATACTGCGCAACTGACCGACCATTTCGTTGAACTGGGTGTTGATCTGGTTAAATGTTGCTTTGGTGATGACTGTCTCTGATACCAGGTTGAGGAGATCGTCGATCCGTTTCGAGTCTACACGGAGAATGGAACCCGCCTCTTTCCCGGCTTTTTTGGCATCTTCGGTAGAACTGGCTTTACCGGGAGCAGCGCCGCCCGGAGGCTGTGGAGCGGCCTGTGTTGCCGGGGTAGGAGCTGCCGGTTTAGCAGCAGGCGCCGCTGCTGCAGGAGCTTTTACCGCTGCCGGCGCTGCCTTGGCTGCCGAGCCCGTCGAGGCGGCCGCTTCCAGCTTGGAAATATCGGTGATATCCGCATCCAATGAAACATCAGGTATTATTACGGCTCTCTTGATGGCATCCGGTTTTTCCTGGGTAGCAACATAGTAGTCAACGACAGGGAAAAAATTATCTTCATAGAGTTGTTCAAAGTCCGGGGTGGTTTTGAGTATGGTCCCTCTGCCTTTTAGTACGGCATACACCTGTATGCCGCTGACGGTGTTCATCAGACTGCTTTCATCGAATTTAACGGTAACCTGGTAAACCGGCATACCGCCGTCAACAGACTCTTTCATTTCTCTGATTTCATCCTCGGTAAGCGAAGAACCGGAAACTGCTTTCACGGGCTTGGGCGGAGGAGGAGGAGCCGCTGGTTTAGCGGCAGCTTTTGCACCGGCTTTTTTCCGGCTTGATCCCTCAGGCAATAATGCAGAAAGACGGCTTTCTATATCAGATACATCTTCCTGATAAACACTTCCGTCCATCCGCTGCCCAAGCATTGCTTTTATCACATCAATGGCTGTAAGCAGGATATCGGTAACATTCTCATCGATGGACAATTGATCTGAACGTATGGCATCAAGCACATCTTCCACAATATGGGTAAAGTGAGAGAGTTCCATCATTTCCACGGTTGCGGAGCCGCCTTTTAAGGTATGAGCCGCCCGGAAAATCTCATCCACGGCGTCTTTATTGGCGCCTTCGCTTTCCAGAACGAGAATATTCTGTTCCAGCGTATCCACCTGCATTTGGGCTTCACTGAAAAAGTCCTTCAACAGTTCTTCGTTATTGGGATCAAGATAGTCACTCATATACTGTAACTATCTACCAAAGTTGGCCATAAGTCAAGGGACTTAGAGAAATAGAAGGCGATTTTTTGGACGATTTGCCTCCGAAAACCTTGTGCCAGCCTGGGGTTTTTAGGCTGTTTTAGCTTATTGCTGCCACTGCCGGCATTTTTCTCCGTGGTTTTCTTCTGCCAAAATCATGCTGATCGGCACAGACCGGGAAATGGGCTCTTTTTTTCGGTTGCTTCATTATGGTCATATTCCGGATGTTGGTATTTGCTATAATCCCATGGTATTTCATTCTGCGAACTGTAAATGCCAAGCGCTTCCAGGTTGCATAATCTCCCGATAGAATCGGACAGTGTAATAATCGTACTTGAAATTACGTCTGGTTTTTGAAGCGAACTCATGCCGCCCAGCCACTCAGGAAGCGGTGCCAAAGGAGTGTTGATACTCTGTTTCTTCAACTTCAAGAGAAGCGAAATTGCCGAAGGATTCCGGCAGCTTTTTAAATTTTCCTCAGTATCGGGAAATTACCGTTTTCCATAGGGTATTTTTTTAATGGGCATTTCAAAAATGCTGAGAATTTCCAAACCGGAAAGATTGCCAAGGCTTTTAGGGAGAGATTTAATTGCGTTATACGAAAGGTCAAGCTCACGCAGGCTGGTCATGGAGCCAAGCCATTCGGGGATTTCGGTTATATCGTTATTGTTCACGTGCAGGCTTTCGAGCCGCAGCGAACGCAGCTCTTCGAAAAATGTTTTCATACCGGTGTACCCAAGATTAAGATGGGCAAGCAGGGGAAGATCTTGTATGAAGGCAGGCAGGACATCAAGCTCATTAATCCGACTGTCCAAATGATTAACGGTATTATGGCGTTTTTCAATTTCCCATCCGCCGGTATAACCAAGATTTAAGGTGTTTAAGTTTTTTAGTTTTCCGAGAAATTCGGGAATTACGAATAACTCATTCGCGCTGATATCCAGTTTTTCAAGCTGCGATATATCTCCCAGCCATTCCGGTAATTCCGTCAGGCAGTTTGATCCAAGGAAAAGGGTGCGCAGTTTGGCAAGGTTTTTCAGCGACTGTGGCAGCTCTTTTAACCCGCAATGGCGCAGGTTGAGGTACTGAAGATAGCGCAGATTCCCTATCCAGCCGGGCAAAAAATCAGTATTGACCGCCTCAAGGTCAAGGTATTCAAGGGCACGTAACTCCTGTATAAATTCAGGAACCTCTGAAAGAAAATTGACGCCTACATCAAGAAAGGTTAGTTCCTGCAAGTTTCCAATAGAATCAGGCAAAGCCCGCCGGGAATGCATCTGGTTTCCTCGAAGATTGAGGTTTGTTAATGAACGGAATTCGCCTATCCAGTCCGGCAGCGATCCCAGTTCGTTGTAACTGAGATTGAGAGTTGTGAGGTTACTCAAATCCTTAATCTCAGCAGGAAGTTCGTGCATATTCAAGTGTGAAAGATCGAGCTCCTTTTCTTTGCCAAGACGGCATTTCTTTATTCGATTTACTATTTCCTGTGTGTTTGCAGCACTCCTAAACATGGTCTGCCTCCTGAATCAAATATACCGTAATACTCTGTCACAGAATGACAGATCGCTGTTTTTCATTTATTGTATCATAAAATGATAATTTTTACAGGACTGTCATTGTATGACAGGTCAGTTATACTATAATTGATGAAAATTGTATGAGGAGAAACTCATGGACAAGCAGTTTAAATATACGCTTTTATTTGATGACGATGCAATTTATGCCGAGGCGCAAAGGCGGATACAAGAATGCCGCGAGAAAAAACGCAGGAAGCTGTTTTTTGCTCCTTTAAAATTAAAAACGCTCCCTCCGGAAATAGCGGAACTGGAAACACTTGTTGAACTTGACTTATCCAACCTTAACCTAAAAGAAATACCTGGCTGTATTGGCAGCATCAATGCCCTTAAAAAACTGTCGCTTGGGTGGCAGTTTTCCGGTTTAAGCGATCGTGAAAAAGTAATTCTCCCGGCAGAGTTTGGTAATCTGCATAACCTTAGACACCTTACTTTAGGGTACGACATTGTGGAGATACCTCAATGGGTGTGGAGCCTGGAAAAACTGGAAACACTCATTATATGCAACGATGCCATAAAAACAATCCCTGCCGCGATTGGCAATTTGAGAAAACTGAAACACCTTTCTATTTGTGGAACATGTTTAACAAAGATTCCCGATTCAATTAGCCGCTGCCCATTGACCTATCTTGAGCTTCACGGGAATTATCAAACCCTGCCGGAAACTTTTGGATATCTCTCTGTATTGAATACCCTCAAACTATATTCCAATAAATCCATAAGTCTGCCGGATTCATTCGGCAAGCTTACCGCCCTGGAAGAACTGTCTTTGATGGCACAAAACACCGTACTTCCCCGGTCTTTTGGCAGTCTGTCTTCGCTTAAACGATTATTCATTCAGGTATCAGGTTTGCAAACTATCCCGGCATCTATTGGCGGATGTAAAAACCTCGAGTTATTCAGCCTTGAAAGTGATGCATTATCAGTACTGCCTCCGTCATTGTGCGAATTAAAGAAATTGGAAGAGCTTCGCCTTGATACTTTTGCTCTGAAATCGCTGCCCGGTAATTTCGGCAGTCTTGTATCGCTTAAAACAGTTGATATCTTTTCCGGAGCGTTGACTGTTCTACCAGAAAGTATGGGTAATTTAAAGAACATTAATAATCTAAATCTTGACCTTTATAATCTTATAAAACTGCCCGGCTGGCTGCGGAAATTATCGAATTCTCCGGATATTCATGTTAAAACCAACAAAGAATATCTCATGCTGCCGCTTTCAAGTACCGGCAGTAAGAAAAAGAGCATTCCCGGTTTTGATGATATTGCCGCCATGAGTTACCATTATCGCTGGAAAATTCTGGAAACTTTTTCTTTGAAGGAAATAGAGTCTATCCTGTGTTCCGCAACGAGCCGCACCCTCGCTTCAGAAGAAACCAGGGATGTTTTTAGGACCCTTATGCTGGAACGAAGGTGCAGGCTGAATCGAAAATTCAAATGGACCGATGAAAACAAACAGAGGGCAGTCAGAGTGAGCGATGCATTTCTGGCAGCCTGGGAAGACGGTTTTGCCAGGGCAAAGACAATGGTTACTGCCCTGTATAAAAAAGACATAGCATCATTTAAAACAGGCAAAATTTACATTGAAATTACTTTATATCCGGAAATACTTATCGATTCAGAAAAGAGCCGGGATCAGATCTACTTGGTCATTACCGATTATCTCAATCCCCCATTTGAGTTGAACATAAAGTTTGATTATAACTCCGAAACAGCGGATGAGAGCGGCTTCCGTGATAATATCCATATCCGCCGGAATTTAAGCTGGAACATTGAAGGGTTTGGCGATCTTGAGCTTCGGGATTATTATATCTGTTATGCCCTGCATATACTCTATTCTCATAACGAATGGGCAAATGAGGATGTACTTAAAATCAATAATATCGTTACGGAAGTGAAAATCACCTGTGATAATGATGAGGTTTTTTGATGAGGGGATCCTCTCACTGAAGAGGCAATACGGTGGCTTGACAATTATAAAAAAAATATTATAGTACAAGCAAGAGATAATAAAGGAAACAATATAGAGGTAGAAAATGAGCTTTTTAGAATTTTGGCATAATCTTCAAAATGCTATTGGCATGGCAGTCCCTTCAGTAGTCTTTGGGGTCTGCATTTTGGGCATTCTTGTTATAATGCTGCTTTGTGCGATATTGGTAGAAAATGAAAAATTAGCGATTATACTATCAGCTTTACTTGGCTGTGTACTAATGATACCTATCGTTGCGTCTTATCATAATATGGTAAAAATTGAAAATTTAATATTACCTATAGAGGAACTGGAGGATTTAAATCGCAGAGCAGAAATAAGAAGAAATGAAAGAGAAATACTTCAACAAGAAAGCGAGCTGAGAAGAATGGCTGTTGCCAGGGAGCTGCAATCAATAGAAATTGAAACTTTAAACGAAAGCATAAAATTACTTGAAAGAACCCAGCTAAGTATCGGTAATTTCCGGGAAATATTTCAGGTAGCTTTATTGCAGACCAATATAGAAAAAACAACTATTAACAGAGAAATAATACAGGATATTCAGACCGGATGGGGAATTGTAGCGGATATTTATCATGATGAACTTCTTGTTATTATCAGTTATGAAGTAGATGCAAAATTTGGCATTGACCTTGAAGCAATCAGAATACAAAAAATTGATGAAAGCAGTATTGTTATTTCCGGAATACATCCAATGTATATTGGTGCAATTGCGAATAATCACGACAGACATGTTGCAGAAGTAAGACGTGTAAATTTGAAGGATAGTTTTGGAGAAAATGTTTTAGACACTATTGAAATAAATAATTCCAGATTAGCAATAAATTTCTCTGAAGGGCGCGCATGGGAGTATATGAGGCAATTTCAGGAAAATTTAAACAGCGGCGCCGAACTTGGTTTTATGGACAGCGCAGTAATACAGTTATCACAAAATTTTCTTAAATACATATTTTCACCGTTTTACACGAATATCGAATTTTCCGCCGGAACAATACCTGAAGCTGTCCCATTTATGGACTATTTCCAAACAGAAGCAAATGCCCTTATTTATCAAAGAGATATGCTTCTTAACAATCAGGAAGGATAATAATATGAGGGATTTTTTAAACATATTAACCGGAGGATCTTTAAGCAAATGGGATGTATTTTGGGAGACAACATTCCCAATAATAATTATAGCTGTTTGTATTGCAGGTATTATCGGGATTATTCTTTATTGTGTTATCAAAGAATATGGCAAGTGGGCAATTATACTTTCCACCATTATCAGCTGTGTTTTAATGATACCTGTTATCTCATCAATAAATAGCCTGGTAGAGGCAGGAATTATCGGTAAAAGAGCAGATGAATTGGATCGGGTAAGCAGGGAAATCAGAATAAAAAGACAGGAAATTCGAATTGACGAACTAAACATAGAATTGGAAAACAACAGAATTGCAATGGAAGAACGCTCCATTGAGATTGAAACATTAAGCGAAAACATAACACTGCTGGAAAACGGGAATCTTAGCGTTAGAAATTTTAATACTATATTCGAAGTTGCATTATTACAGATAGATTTAAATCAAACAACAGTCAGAAAAGACAGGCTTAATAAAGTAAGAAGAGGATGGGGTATTAACGCAGATTACTATTTTGATGAAGTTCTTGTTGTTATCAGTCATGATATCGAAGCAAAATTTGGTATTGATTTAAAAAATATCATGATATCAAAAATAAATGAAAACACCGTAAATATTTCGGGAATCACTCCTACTTATATGGGAGCAAGCAAAAATGAACCATTCAGACATATTGCAGAAACACGAAGGGTAAATCAAAAAATGAGTGCTGAAAGAAAACCGGAAACAGTCAGCTCTATTATTGACCATAAGATTGAAAACATAGCCCTTGCCAATAACCGTGCACATTATCATGCAAATCAATTCCAGGAAAGATTAAGCCAGGGTGTCGTACTGCACTTTATGGGAGATGCGGTAATTCAATTGGCAGAAAATTTTCTGGTATACCTATTTTCCCCTCACTTTGAGAATATAGAATTTTCCTCTGGAGTAATGCCTGGAGCAATTCCTTTTTTAGAGTATTTTGAAACAGAAACAAATACTCTCAATAATCAAAGAGACAGACTGCGTTTGGAAAATATAAATATAACACAGAGAAATTCCCAGCTGGAAGATACCATTCAGGAATTAACTCAGGAATTGGAAGTAATGGTTCAGGAATTAAATGACATGATCCAAGAGCTGGATGTAATTTCATTATAACCGCGGCTCCGGTTCGACTCCTTTTTTAAAATAATCGTGGAGTTTTGCAGAATGCAAAACTCCCAAGCTTTACTCAGCAAGCGGTTATAAAATTTTTAAAAAATATAAACATTTCTACTTTCTATTGACAATTATAAAATATTTGATATATTTTTATATAGGAGGATTAAATGTCAGAATTTGAAACAGATGATGAATGGGATGAAGATTGGTTTGAAAATGAAGTAGATAAATATCAGGAGATGGCAGAAAAAGATTATGAAGACAGAGAAGAATCGGGATATTCTGACAGGACAGATAAAGATTGGTTAGACTATAAAGAAGAAAGAGACAGGAAAAGATAACATGAAGAAAATAGATAGTATTAGTATAGTTTTAAAAAATATCCCTTACGTTTAATAAAATTATTGATAGTTTTATTGATCAACCCTGCGCCAGCTCGGCTTTTCGAGGGCCGCGGCTCCGGTTCGACTCCCCCCTTGCCTAGTTTTTTATTTTTGTTTTTGGAGGAGGGGGGAATCGCCTTTCGGTCGCTCACGTCCTGTTCGCTCCTTTCAGGCCGCCTACGCCGCTAAACCGCCCTCCTTGGCGGTTTGCCCTCGAAAACCCTGCGCCAGCTCGGTTTTTCGAGGGCCGCGGCTCCGGTTCGACTCCCCCCTTTGCCTGTTTTTTGTGGAGGTGGGGGGAGTCGAACCCCCGTCCTAATACGCGAAATACAGGCTTCTACAGGTTTAGCCGTTTATTGTGTTGTCGGGACCGGCTTGGCTAAACAGCGCGCGGCCGGCCCGTATTCCGGGAAATCTTGCCCTGCTGCCTCCGGAAGCGACGGCAGAACCAGCCCTGGTTGCGACGCGGAAGCCGTTCCTCAGAGCGGCGAAACGGTTCCACGCGGTTATGCTGCTAAGGCGTAACCGTAACTGTCGTTATTGGCAGTTAAATTTTTTGCCCAATCAGGAGATGGGCGCTCCACCTGCAACCTGTACCCCGAACCGTACCAGTCGAAACCGGTGCACCCCCCTAAGTAAACGCACCGCGTAAAGCGGTGTGGATGAGAAAAGTCAGCACAGGGTAGCGCCAATAAAGGCCACCGTATGCCACCAACGGCGCGACAGCTTTAGCTGGAGCAGTGCGCGCCCAGTATCAGCATCATACCATTATCAGGTTAGTACTGTCAAATTATCGATTAATCAGAGCGTTATTGAGCGGCTAACCTCAATGGGGAAAACCCCGAACAGGCGATCGAGCGGGGAATCGGAATTGAGCGAAGAGCCGCTGATCCGGTTGTATGTTTCTAAGAGAGCTTCCATGTCTTTGGGGTCTTTTGACCAGATTGCCGAAGAATAGGCGGCACGAAAAAGCCCCTTTTCGGCAAGTTCCCTCGTTGTAAGCGACCCATACCGCTTTTTTGCCTGACCGTCCACAACCGCCGCAGGACCGTCATAACCAATGGTAAAAACAAATTCTTCCCGTGAAAGCATGACGGCCCCTTGTTTTTTCACCTATTGAGGCGAAAAAAGGTCTGCACTTACTCCGCAGATCGGGCAGACCCAATCGACAGGAAGGTTATCAAAAGATGTTCCCGGTTGTATACCGTTGTCGGGATCACCTGCCGCCGGATCATAAATATAACCGCATGTATCACAGCTGTATTTGTTCATTTTCATCCTCCTTCATTCATTCTATATTATAAAATAAATAAAACATCATCAACAACCCTGCAGTACCGTTATTGTCTTCATCCATGGCCCATTCTTCAATCTTTGCCATATACCATCCTTTTGTATTATTTAATTATACCATGTAATTTATTTTTATGCCACAGGTATTTCTCCCGATATGCAGTCCCGATTCTGCCGAGGGTCTGCGGAATCGACTCATCCGGAGCGGCTTGCTGTTTGAGGTCTATAGTGAATTGGTTCATGGAAAAATGGCGGTACAGGAAGACTGATTTTTCCAGCCCTGTACCGGTATAGATTCGCTTAAGTTCTTCTGTGTAAGCCTCAAACACCCCGCCTTTTTTCATCCCGGAATAACCGGTTATCCATACCGGTATTGACTTGCTTTTTTCGCCGGAAAGCGCCCGATGGAATTCGAGTAAAAGACCGGCCATGAGCCGCTGGGATTGGTAAAACGCCGTTTCCAGGGCTGCCCCGCCCAACCTGCACAGTTCACTGAGCTCTGCGGTTCGCGGTGTGTGGATTGGCGTTTTATTCAGGATAATGACATTTTTATGGAAGTCGATTTTGAGTGATGGGTTATCGCGGAAGAATTTTGCAGCGATTTTTCCCGAAGGCCCCACGAGGTAGCGGCGGTTTTCAGCAAGCTGCTCACGGCGGCCAGGATTATCGGCAACGAGGATGAGCCGTATCACGCTGTCGGGAGTTATATCATCCAGGGAGCTGTTGTATACAATAGGGGTTTCAACGATGTATGAAGAACTGCGGCTGTCAACAAGTTTTTGCTGGATATTTTGCAGCTGCGGAAACCGGCCCTGTAATAGTTTCACTTCCCTCCGGTAACGATTTCTTGTCCTGGAAAAACGTTCCCATGCACCCTGTTCCATGGTTTTAGATTACCATTGGATTCGTTGTTGAACAAGAGAATCCCACTTGACTAATTGTACTAGTTCACCTATAGTTGTACTAGATGAATAGTACAATTAGTTTTTCTCTTGATATGCGCGATGGATCGCCGATTTACCGGCAGATTATCCGGCAGATCGAATATGCTATATTATCAGGCAGACTTAAAAGCGGAGACAAACTGCCTACCATCCGTTCTCTGGCAGTGGAACTCAAGGCAAACCCCAATACCATAGCCAAGGCCTATGGAGAGTTGGAAATCAGAGGTATACTGGTCACCCAGGTGGGGAGCGGAACTTATATTTCGGATAAAAAACCCGACCCGAAAGATGAAGGGCAGGACGGAAAAATCCGGGAACTGCTGGTGCGCTTTGTCCGGGACATGCGGGATTTAGGAGTGGAAAAACGGGAACTGGCTGCATTGGTTTCAGCCTACAAGGAGGATGATAAATGAACCTTGGCAAGATGAATGAAGCAGTACCGGCACAGGTGAAACCGGTAGCAAAAAAAATAAAACGCCGCCGCAAGCCGGATTATACCCTTGCTTTGATGCGGCTCATCTTTTTGGTAATTACCGCAGCCCTGCTTGCAGTCTCTTTTCCGCCGAATGGGGGAGATGTTTCTTCCTGGGGCATTTTTTCTGCGGGTGTGGTTATTGCTCTGTTGCTGGCTTTTTCACTCCACAAAGCCTATGAATGGGAACGGGTCATTGTGCTGCGGCTGGGAAAATTCCACAAAGTCCGGGGGCCGGGGCTGTATTTCTTAATCCCCCTCATCGATCACGTTTACCGGATCATCGACATCAGAATTCGCGTATTGGATTTTTATTCGCAGGAGACCCTCACCGGGGATTCGGTGACAGTCAATGTGGATGCCTTCTGTTTCTGGCTGGTGTGGGACCCTCAAAAAGCCGCTTTGGAGGTGGAGGACTATGAAGAAGCCGTAGCCCTGGCAGCCAAGGCAGCTCTGCGGAATATTATTTCCAAGAACGATCTCACTACATTTTTGGCACGGGGTGATTTAATCGAGAAGCAAATTCAGGAAGAGGTAGAAAGACAGACTACGGAGTGGGGTATCACGGTTCAATATATCGAGATCACCGATATTCAGATTCCCCAGCCGCTCCAGGATTCCCTTTCCCGCATTGCCCAGGCCGAACGGGAAAAGAAAGGCCGCACTCTTCTTGCCGAAGCGGAGATCGAGATTGCCCGGAAGCTGGAAGAAGCCATTTCGATCTATGCAAAAAAAGAAGGAGCTTTAAAACTGAGAATTCTATCCATCCTGAACGAGGGGCTAAAATCGGGGAATTCCATGATGCTGGTACCTAATTCCATTACAGACGAACTGAAAACCAAAGATATTTTCGGATTGCAGGCTTTGAATGAAATAAAGAGGGGGAAGAAGGGATGATTATTCCTGCTTCTCCTGTAAATGTTTCTTCCCAACATGAAGTATAACCAATGCAATGGCAAACAGCGCTACAATCGACAAAATTGAATAGGAACTGCGTCCGAAAATACCCAGTGTAACGGAATAGATAAGCGGCCCAAGTACAGCAGCAAATTTGCCAAAGATGTCAAAGAAACCGAAAAACTCGGCAGAATGTTCGGGAGGGATGATCTGGCAATAGTATGCTCGTGATGCTGCCTGTATACCGCCCTGAACAGTGCCTACCAAAACTGCCAGTGTCCAGAATAATATAAGAGCTGTATCCACTCCAAAATAGCTTTCTTCAAGACCGAAACCCATTATGAACCCAACAAGGCATATAAATAAATACACGAAAATAGCGCCGTAGATAATTTTAAGGGTTCCGTAACGGCGGGACAAAACCGCAAACCATATTGAACAGGGAAATGCGACTAATTGCGTTACCAGCAGGGCCAGTATCATGCCTGTCGCATCCAGGCCAAGGGTTGCGCCATAAGCCGTTGCCATGCGCATAACGGTACCCACCCCGTCTATATAAAAAAAGTAAGCAAGGATAAAAAAGAAAAGCCGCTTGTCCAGAAAAATCTTTTTTGCGGTGACCAGTACGGCAGAAAAAGCGCTGCGGATAATGGGGTGAGATTTGGGTTTTTCCATGCCGTACAATTGCTTAACATCTTTAAGAAATGGAATGGTAAATAAGCCCCACCAGAGGGCGGTTATCACTATCGATATTTTTACGGCAAGGGTTATATCTATGCCAAAATTACTGCCAAATGTTATCAGCGCAATGCTGAATAAAAACGGTATCGTGCTTCCGCCAATATATCCCAATGCAAAACCATAACCGGATATCATATCCATTCGCTGAGGTGTCGTAACGTCTGACAGAAAACTGTCATATATTAAGTTACTGCCGTAAAAACCAAAAAGAGAAATCGAATATCCGAACATAAGAAACACCCAATTATTACTAAAGGCGCTCAAAAGGGTAAAACCTATGCCAAGTACAAGAAAAATCAAAAAGATTCGTTTTTTATATCCGATAAAATTCGCCAGGGCCCCAACCATGGGCGCTACAAGGGCAAGAACAATCATTCCGCCCGATGAGGCGATCCCCCACCAAAAATCACCGGACTGTCCGGCGTTGTTGGCAACTCCGGAAAAATAAATGGGGAATACCGCCGCCATCATAATTGTGGCGTATACGGAGTTTGCCCAGTCGTACATTATCCAGCTTTTTTCCTGTTTTGTCATTTTTGTTTTTGCGGTTCCCGAGTCCATTGACTTCTCCTTACATGTGGTTTCGATTAACTCTTGTCATAAATTAAGCCCCATTCGCTTTGCCGCAAAAGGCGCAATGTCCAACAGACTTCCATTATCCATCAAACCCGGTTGAATCCCCATACCTTTGATTATATAAAACACAGAATAATCGGGCATATCAAGGGGATAGCCATGATTGGCTTTTACCCCTGATTGCGGCTTTCCGTAGCAGTAACCGACCTTTGCACAGAAGCCGAATGCGGCATGAGAATAACCTGAGGCAAGCAATTCATCCGGGCTTAAGAAACGGCGGAACCCTTCACTCTGTTCAATGGCTGTGCGGATATTCTCAACAGTTTCGGAAGGAAGTGTCCCTTTATGTAAAAAAGCAGAGCCGCCGCAGCATTCAAAATAACAGCCATGTTCTCCCGGTATATAGCCGTCATTACTACTCGGCAGGAGTCCCCTGAATTTTAGTATCACATTGGGATCAACAACAGTATGCACGTTTATCTGACTGTGATCGGAAAAAAGAATAATATCCCGCTCGTCCCCTGCTGCTTTTAGCAAAGCATCCAGATTTTTATCCAGGGACTCAAAGGCTTTAGTGAGAGCCGGGTTTTCTGTGCCTTCGTGATGACGGCCATGTTCATGGCACAGAAAATCACAGGCTGTTAAATGAATAAAAGCAAGACCGGGATTGAATTTTTTCAAAATATCCGTCATGCATGCGCATGCAAAATTATCAAGGTTTGGCTGGCGAACGCCGTCCAGCAGCTTCCGGTACCGCAGGAAGAGTCTCAGTTGCAGCAATGTACTTCCCGCCTGCAAGCTGGTCAAAAGCTGACTTTTCCCCGGACGGGCAAGCACTTCGGGAATGTTATAGCGAATGGTTTTTGAGTATGCCGTCACCGGCCAAAACACCGCCGCTGTTGTAATGCCCTTTTCCGCTGCTGCCTGCCAGAGGGTTTTCGCGCGTATACCCGCTTCACGGCTGTTCCAGACGGGATTGTTAACAGGAAAAGGTTCCGTATTGGCAATGATACCGTGAGTTTCGGGCTTAAGGCCTGTTGCAACCGAGGTATGCACCGGATACGTATTACTTACAAAAACAGACGGTACATTCCGGAACAGGGCTGATTTTTTAACAAGCCCGGAAAATGCAGGGTATTTTTGCAGCACTGCAAATTCAGCATCACCTACAGCATCAAAACTGATAATAAGCATGGGACACAGTATAACACATTACCGTGAGGTATTATCCCGAAAAATCAATGCTTGTTAAAACGTTTTCACGAAATGATTGGCAGGGACATTGGAGAAGTTTTTAACGCTAATCCCGGCCAGTTCCGCATGTGCACATTATGAATTGCTGCATGGCTTTATGGCTGAATCCAGTGTTTCAATTAAGCGGCATTAAAAGCGTGTAGATTTTTCCCATATTGACCTTGCGGAGATTACATACCATAATATCCGCATCATTTGCGGAGATTATCGTGGAAGAATATATCTATCAAAATGACAAATATCCTTGCTTCTCCTGGGATAATAGCAGGATTTTAGAAATATTGACACGTACAGCGGTCTTGCAGGGCAAGGTTTTAGGTAAAATGCAGCAGCTTGGGTTTGGTTTACAGCAGGAAGCGATGCTCAATGCCCTTACTGAAGAAATAACAAAGTCCAGCGAAATTGAAGGGGAGATCCTCAATTCAGAACAAGTGCGTTCGTCTCTTGCGAGACAGCTTGATATCAACCTGGAAAAAGAAACGGTTCCTTCGCACCGGATAGAGGGAATGGTAGAAACGATGATGGATGCGGTGAGAAATTTTCAAAAGCCATTATCTAAGACCCGTTTGTTCGGCTGGCATGCATCACTGTTTCCGACGGGATACAGCGGCATGTACCGGATTCGCGTGGGCAAATTCCGCGATAACGAAATGCAGGTTGTTTCCCAAAGAAGCGGGCGTGATCGTGTGCATTACCAGGCCCCGCCGCCCAAGGATGTGCCGGTTCAAATGGCTGATTTTCTTGATTGGCTAAACAAAGATGGCAATGAAAATCCGCTTATTAAAGCTGCCATCGCACATCTTTGGTTTGTAATTATCCATCCGTTCGATGACGGCAACGGGCGTTTAACCCGCATCATTACCGAGATGCTTCTTGCACGAGCCGAGAATACCTCGCTGCGTTTTTACTCCATGTCCGCCCAGATTCAAAAAGAAAAAAAAGGGTATTACAAGATTCTGGAAAAGATCACTTCCGGCGGGTTGGATATCACCGAATGGCTGCAATGGTTTTTTGAATGTCTGTGCAAAAGTATTACCGCAAGTGATTCTCTAGTTGGCATTGTATTAAGAAAAGCATCTTTCTGGCAGCAGAACTCCCTGGTAATTACCAATGCCATTCAGCATGATATTATAAACCGTTTGTTTGACGGCTTCACCGGTAATTTGACTTCGGGCAAAGCAGCTAAAATATACAAAGTATCACAAGACACCGTTGCCCGTCTGCTTAAAGACCTGGTAGATAAAAACATCCTTGAAATCCAGGGAGCCGGACGGAGTACGCATTATGTGCTGAAAGCCAATTGACACCTGTGCCTACAATCGTGTACACTATTGATATAAGGATATACAATGGATTTTTTATCTGTTCGTGAATTGAGAGCTTCATCCCGAAATATCTGGTTCAAATTGGCACAGGAAGGCAAAATGGTAATAACCAATAACGGTAAGCCTACGGCCCTCCTGCTTGATATAAGCAATGAGGATCTTGAAGAAACTCTTTTGACTTTGCAACAAGTAAAGGCAATGCGTCTTTTTAACCGCATGCGTGCAGAGGCACAAGGGCGGGGGTTTTTATCAGAAAAAGAAATAGAGGCGGAAATACAGGCCACCCGCACTGAAACTAAATCACAGAGAAAAGCCTTGTAATGCTGAGAGTGGTACTGGACACTAATGTTCTGGTTTCTGCCCTCTGGACACCTGCCGGAAATGCCTCAACCATTATCGATCTGATTTTATCAAGCAAACTTATTCCTTGTTTTGATCAACAGATAATAAAAGAATACAGAGCTGTTTTATCACGGCCACGTCTTGCGTTTCCCGGGAACCAGGTAGATGAACTCCTGGAAGAAATTACTGGCAGGGGATTATCTGTGACAGTTTCGCCAAGCACAGTTTCTATGTCCGATGAATCGGATCGGAAATTTTTTGATGCAGCTCAGTATTGTAAAGCATATTTAATTACCGGCAACATCAGGCATTACCCTAAAGATCCCTTAGCTATTAGTCCGGCGCAGTTTCTTGAGATTTTGGCGACTGACACCGAGTGACTTGTCTAAACGCATCATCTGTGACATTATAAAGATATTAGCGTAGTGTAAGTTATCGGGTAAGGTATAAACAGGTAATTTTAAGGAATCTGGTTTTACAACTTTTTTATTGGGATTGAAAGGAAGCTGTTATATATAAAAAATACTATCTAGCCGCTCAAAAATCCAGTGCGGTAGCCATGGCTTCAAAAAACCTCAGTGAATTTCTTTATGATATCAAAGCATATCTGAAAAAAAATTTAATTTTTCATCTTAAAACCTTAAGTTTTTCTATTTTCCGGCATTGTTAATAATACAAGGAGATTATAATGTATTATAAATTTTGGTTAGGTATTGCAATAGTTCTTGCGGTATGTTGGATATTGATCGAAAGACCCTGGGAATATTAGGAGAACAGTATGAGTGTCCAATCTTTTTCTTCTACATTGTATGATTGCGCTATTGAATGTGCACTTCTCAGGCAAAAGCGCCGATGCAAAGAAACATTTGGAGGATATGCTTGTTATGATTGCAGATTCAATATAAATCGATATATCGATGCCGATCCCAGACATGTTGAATTATTCATGTTACAGGCAGAAACACAAGCCAGTAGCATTCGTTCCGCTGGAAAATTGCACAGGATCCCGCTTGCTCTTATAATTGCTTTTTGTCTCCTGTCTGCATGGTGCGGATACCGGGCTGAACAGCAAAGAGCTGAACGTGCCGCAGCACGAGTATCACAGCAATCGCCTGCAAGGACGGCACGAGTATCACAGCAAGCACCTGCAAGGACAGTGCCGGCAGCCAATGATATGCAAATGATTGAATCAACTCTAAGGAAAGTAACCGCAGACCTCAGAAGAAATGTAGATGTTAACGGGGACGGCTTGGTTAACTGTATTGATGCGGCTGTGTTGTTTTATCAGTATTATCCTGAAAAAAACAATGTTACAATTTCTCTCAATGTTAATAAAGATACAGGAATGAATCACCTGTTCAATGTGGTATTGGTTAACGGTGTATGGAGAGCAATTGAGCCGCAGGCAAGGTCGACAGGATGGACTTCATTTTGGATGCGTGATGTGTGGAAATCAAAATATGATCACCGATTGAACAAGGTTGTTACTGATCATTATGTAAGGTATATAAGGTAGTCCGTAACTCCACCTCTTGACATATTTCCTCCAATAATTAATTTTTGCCACGAGATTTTAATTCTTTGGGTCATCGGATAATCGTCTTTTTAAGAATTTCTTTTTAAGAGACTCCGTTCTCTTTATGCGTTTCTTTTTCGCTCCTTCCGTTTCAAGCATATAATCTTTGTTTTCTGTTTTCCATTCACCAACTCTTTGCCTTGCTATTTCTGGGCTAAATCCTATCGTGGTAACAAGCGATATTACAGCTTCTTCAAAACTACAGTCACCGCGTTTGAAGGCTTCATGGTACAAGTTTCTTAACTCAACCTCTTGATCGTATTCTGTTTGTGTTTTAATTCTTCCCTTGTCGTGATAATTGCTTCTTTTGCCAATAAACTTTTTTTGTTCATAGTCAAACTTTCTCATTAGAACCTCCGTGTAGAAATATTTTAGCTATTTGCTTTTGGAAATGGTAATTTTATTTCCCTGATACTATTTACAATGTCTATATTTTAAAAAACTTAATGTTTTGAAAATACATTTCTTAACAAATTGTTTAGGAGAAACTAAATTATCGAATGAAATAAAAAAAATGTTAGGCGTTACATTAAATTATCAACATTGACATTATCGCCGTATTTTTCTTTGAGAAAAGTGTTAAGCATTGTACTGACAACAGTATACCAATTTAAGAAAACACCTTTAATTTCAAAGTAGTTTGAATAAAACCATCTATCACCGGAACGCATATTTACAATTAGATATCTGTCATACATTAGTTCTTCGCTTTCTTTCTCAATAATGGTTACAGAATAATTTACATTATGCTCATTCATCAATTTTTTTACACTTTCAGAAAGATGCGGATTAGGCTTCCAAACTGCTTTTTCCAAATTAACTTTTTTTCCAAACCTTGTTTGTATTGCTGATTTTATATAATCAAGGCTATTGGAAAGTGAGTAAGTAAAATTTTCATTCAGTTCTTCAAGTAATATGGTTTTTTCTAGTATACCATCAGGGTTGGCGCTGTTTGAGGTTTTTAACAAGTCCATAAAAAATCTCCTTAATTCTAGCCGCAATTCACCCTTACTATAAACAATGTCTCATAGTAAGAAAACTTAATGTTTTTAAGGCAGCGAATTTAACATTTTTCCTTCTATGAAGGCTTGTACTTCACCTAAAAACTTGGTTAGGACTTCGGAAGAACGAGCTTCGGAACTCTTTTGTGATGCTTTAGGGTGAAAATGCATATATATTTCATACATTCTTGGGTTTTTCGTGCCAGTTTGGCAGGATTCAAGAGTTTCCTTGTCCAAAATAGGGTAAATCTCTTTTAATTTCGGATTTTTTTTATAGCAGTGCAATGAAAAAAGGGCAAGAAGACACTTTCGGACACGTTTTTGTTTTCTATTTATCACAAATTCTACTGCCTCTCGTAAGATTTCCATATCCTGCTTGAAAATAAACTCATCTTGGGGGTTATTGGGCATAATAGCAGGATAAAGCGGAGGTATTATCTGGTTAAGGGTATCAATTTCCGGATCATCACGATCGCCGCCGATAGAAAAAGGGTTTATTTTTGTCATATTAAGCAAATCAATATATTCATTTTCAGCAAGTAAATTGGATATTAGCTCGGTTTGTTCATCCGATGTCAGGTCGTTATCTTCCTTGATTTTATCTATCGTTTTAAGTTTTGCCCTATTTTCCTTTTTAATATCAATTAAACCTTGTTCATAATTCCGGTAATATGCTGCCGGGGCATTTTTCAAAGCAGTATATAAATACGCGAAAAAACCGTCTTTATTGCTTGTGTAACGAGATTTTGTAATTACTCTGTCAGAAATATCTGCAATTTCTATAAAAAGCCCTTCTAATTCCTTTATTTTTTTTGTAAATCTATAATCGCTGCACCACTTATTATTAAGCTCCCGAAACTCCTTTTTATACTTTTCATGAAGTTCAGTAGATGAGGCGTTGTGAAAATTGCAAAAAGTATCAAAAATTCTGTCTTTTAACAGGATTTCCTCTTCGGTTAAATTCAAATTTGCTCCTTTTCTTCCGTTTATTATATAATATTTAGTAACTATCGTAAACTGTATTAAACATTATCTGTAATTGACGTTTTTCTTGTTTTTGTCATTTTTGTTTATGAATGTGTTACCAAAACATTAAGTTTTTAGTATTTTGGGCATTGATTTAATTAAGAGCAAACAAGCTCTTAAAGTTTATACACAGCAGGAGTATTTTATGCCAAATGTTTATGCGGAATGGATACAAGAGAATGGTGTCTCCTATCGGAGGAAAACATTATTACAGTTTGGCGATAGTATAGAATTAATAGGAAGCGCTGTACTTATGAATCCCGGAAAAGCAAGTCCGAATAATGAAAATTTTGATTTTAACATTGTAAAGACGTTTTATGAAAAAATCCACAATGAGAAAATTGAAGAAGAAACATTATGGCGAAGATTTGATACTGATGATGCAATGAGGCAACTCGCAAAAATATTCAATGGCGGATATATTAATGAAATAAATAATCTGAACGGCATAATTCAATTATTTAATTGCTTTTACTATAGAAATCAAAATGCGGCAGAAGCAAGAGAGCAATTTGCAAGAAACCCACAGTATTTATTCAATGAATCTTCATTCTTTTTAGACAAGCCAGTATATTTTGGTTGGGGAGATGAAGGGAAAAATGGAATTTATGCAGATATAGCCAGGGAGATTTATTATCAATATAATCTTGAATATACCCCGATTTACAATCCTGATTTTGATATGAACGAGTTTTATCACCCTAGAAGAATAAATTTTATACATAATGATGATGAAAATGTAAGATCATTATTAAATGATTTTTACAATCTTGTTTTCCAAGAATAACAAAAAAAAGGTATTGTCAAAATGACAAGTAATGAAAAATACTATTTATTACAATAATCTATTATTTCCTTTATATTTTTTTTATCCGTAAAATCAACGATTTTTCCATAGGTTTCCAGAAATTCCTTGTTCTCTTCATTCATTTTTTCTGCTCCTTTTATTAATATCATTTTTCTCATCATACCCATCATTATTCTATGTTTAAAACTTAACTTTTTATAGTTAATGTAACCTCTCAAATAAAATACTTTAATATTTTCAAATACGTTATTTGGCGTATTTTTTTTCAGCCTTGATTTTACAGAATTTATGTTTTCTTCTTTACTGTAATCAGCTAAACCACAGGTAAATATAATTAATTTTTTATTTTTAATTTTTTCATAATTATCTATAAGCAAATTTAGCCCTTTTATGTTTCCAGCATATAATCCGCCTCCTAAAATTATAATGTCATAATCATATAATTGATTATACCTTACATCATTTATGTCAAAAAGGTCTCCTTTTAATTCTTCTGCAATCCATTCTGCATATTTTTTAGTTGACCCATAAATTGTAAAATATAAAACCAAAACTTTAACCATTTTTCCCTCCAGATAGCAATCTACTGCAACGCATTTTCTACTGCCTTTAATATAGCCTTGCTACTTGCTGTCGCTCCGCTTATTGTATCAATTTCTAGGCTTTGCTCTTCAATTATGCCTTGAGTTATTATTTCCGCCCTTTTTCCTATTTTGGAACTAGTATGCTGAATTATCCTTATTTCAATTATGTTATTATTTTCAACCGTTACATCCAAAGTTACCCTAACCGGTGTTCTAGAGACTGAATAATGTCCACGATACACCCCGTTAGTTTTATCGCTTATATCAGGCAAAAAAGCCCTAATCTCTGCAAAAGACGATGTATTGCATGAAACAATTAATAACATGATTAAAAATAGGTTGAAAACATAAAAAACTCTCATAAAAATATCCTGTTAATATTTTTTAATTGCAAGCCTCAGGCTATAATCATTGTACCTTTTATACCTTATTTATCACTTTATGTCAATGTATTTACACCAGAATATTTAAATTACTATCATTTTTCAAGGAATTGGGCAATTACGCATAGACGTTCAATGTTGGCGATGTATTTGCAGCCCGAATAAGGGCTTGCGTAGCAAGACCAAGGCTAAAAAATGTGGGTGGAGCATGGTGCGAGAGCGAGTGTAGCAATACTTTTATTCAAAATTTGAAGATTCTATATAATATTCAAACCCAGCATCTTTTATAACTTTTATGGTTTCATCTATACCATCCCCATCGGTGGTTAAATAACCTGATGCAAAGACAGAATCAACAACACAAAACAACTCTTTTTCCCAGCCCTTAAGATATACTTCTCTTCCAGCGGCACATCGTATATCGGATTTTGGTAATAATAATCTTGTAAGACATAAAATTTTAAGACAATATTCAGCAGTTAAATAAGCCGTATCAGAATTTTCAAGCGGTGTGCCTTTTATCGGTATTAGAAAATTTATAGGAACTGCTTGTGGATTTATTTCTTTTATTGAAAAAACCATATCCACAATATCCATTTTTTCTTCTCCCAGTCCAATTATACCACCACAACATATTTCAAATCCAAGGCTTTGAAGCATTTTAATATTGTCTATTCTTTCTTTATATGTGTGAGTAGTGCATATATAAGGATAAAATCTTTCGCTTGTATTGAGATTATGGTTAATTCTGTCAACTCCGGCTTTTTTTAATATTTCCGCCTGATCGAGTGTTAATAGCCCTATAGAACAGCATATTGGTGTTTGTGTTTCTTTTTTCAATTTTATTATTTGATTTGCAAATTCATTGATTTCAGTATCACTAAAACGAATGCCACTTAATCCCAAGCAGTGTCGTGCAAGACTATTATCAAGCACTAAATTCCCGTCTTTTAATATTTTTTCAGTAGACACAAGTGAATACTTTTTTATATCCACTTTTGATAATATTGATTGGGCGCAGTAAGCACAATTTTGTGTACAATTTCCACTACGAACATTTGTAAGCAATTGAATCCCAACTCTATTTCCTTTATATTTTTTTCTTATAGAATAAACAATATTCAATAATTCAGGCAATTCATCATTTTTCAAGTTCAATATTGACAATGCTTCCTCTCGTGTCTCTATATTCATTTATAACCTCATTATATATGCTATACAATATTCCAGCGTTCCTTGTTTGGGCGTTGGGATTTTTGAAATAATTATTTTACTTCGTATGTTTCCAAATACACTTTATCGTTACAAGCTATTCCGGCAGTTTTTACAATTTGCAAAGGCAACCGAAGAGCATGACTGTTCCCTCATTTAGTAACTACTGTGGTTGTCATATATACAGAATACGCACAATGTAGATACAAGTCAATCGAATAATTATTTCAAAAAAACCAGAATTTCCACTTGACTTATTGTACTAGTTCAATTATGATTGTATTAGGTAATTAGTACAATATGAGGAGGAGATGTCATGACAGTAGTTAAAGCGGAAAATGTGGTAAAAGATTATGGCCTGAACGGGCAGACGGTTCATGCCTTGCGGGGGGTAAGCCTGGAGTTCCAGGGCGGGGAATTTGCCGCTATTGCCGGGCCTTCCGGCAGCGGAAAATCGACTTTTCTCCATTTGGCTGGCTGTTTGGACACTTTGACGGGCGGAACCATGCTGGTGGGCGGTCAGGACATGGGAAAAATGTCCAGAAAACAGCTTGCTTTGCTGCGGCGGCACAGCATTGGCTTTATTTTCCAGGCCTACAACCTTATTCCTGTGCTTACGGTTGAGGAAAATATTTCTTTCCCCTTGAGCTTGCTGGGCGTTCCTCCCAAAGAAATCAAGGAACGAACCGCAAAGGCGCTGTCTGACGTGGGTCTTGACGGCATGGAAAAACGGCGTCCCAAGGAAATGTCCGGCGGCCAGCAACAGCGGGTGGCAATTGCGCGCGCTCTGGTTAAAAAACCCGCCTTAATCCTCGCTGACGAGCCGACGGCAAATCTGGACTCCACGATTGGCAGCGAGATACTTGCATTGATGCTGGCCCTCAATAAATCCGAAGGAACAACGTTCATTTTCTCAACTCACGACCAAATGGTAATGGACTATGCCCGCCGCCTTATCCGCATCAGGGACGGTCAAATCGAAAGCGACGAGGTAAAAGCATGAACAGGATAAATTTATTCGCATATTTATCACACAGAGACACGGAGACACAGAGGTTTAAGAAAATGAAAAATGATACATATATGTTGCTTTTCATCCTTCATTTCTCATTCCTAACTCTTCCTTTGTGTCTCTGTGTCTTTGTGCCTTTGTGTGAGATTTTTTCCAGGAGGTATTTATGAAGCTTTTTGGTTTTTTACATAGCGTTTGGGAACTGAAAAAAATTGCCATGCGTAATCTGGCGAGGCATAAAGTTAAGACATTACTCACCTCGCTGGCGATCATGGTCAGCGTGGCGGTATATATTTTTCTGAACAGCTGGCTGGGCGGTATGGCCATAGAATCCCGCAGAAATATTGTCAATTTCGAGATGGGGGCGGCAAAACTGCAAACAAAACTCCACTTTGAGCGGTTTGACGAAATGCCCAGTTACGAGACATTTGCCGATTGGGAGATGTACCGGGAAGCTCTTTCCAGAGAAGGCTATGTAAGTGCGCCGCGTTTTGTTTTTAACGGGACTTTATTTTCGGAAACCGCTTCCGCACCCATCCTGTTTCACGGGGTGGATCCGGTGTTTGAAGCGGAAACCATGCGCTATGTCAACTATGTTGATTTTGGGCGCTGGGTACAGAGCGGCAGATTTGAAATTGTCCTGGGGACAGTGGCTGCGGAACGGCTGCGGATAGGTATCCCCACTCGGCCTTTACGGCTGGATCTGGAAGCGTTAATCGCCGTTGCAGCAAGAAACCTGGCTGATGCGGATTTTATCCGTTCGCTGTACGATGTGGCGCCGACTTTTACTGATTTTTTCTCTCCTGAGTTAGTGCATATCCAGGGCAATGAGCGGATGATACTCCGCAGAAATGTCCCTCAGACAGAACTGGATCGCTACTGGAATTTAATTGCCGCCACAAGCCGTAACGATGTGCAGATCAACGCGGTTATTGATATAAAGGCAGTGCCGGAAACGATCAGGTTCCACCGCTGGGAAAACGAGCTTATGCCCGCGCTTCGTCCCGAAGACAGAGCGATTGTGCAGGCTGCTTATGAGTACAGTGAATTTCTGGAAATATGGGATTTGATTGAAGAAGACGAGGAACAGCTCAGCCTGATTCTTGATGCCATGATCCGGGCTGGTTATGCCGGAGCGGTGCGCCATGTAAACCAGTTGATGAATGTAACGGTGGTAGGCATCATTAATTCTCCTGCCCCGCTGCCCAACGGCAATACCGCTTACATCCCCCTGGATGTGCTGCAGGACGATGCCGGCATGGCCCTTGAAGGTGCAGTAACGGAACTGGTAATTCGCGAACGGAGCGCACCCAATACACGGCTGCCGGGAAACAGTGAAAGCACCGCGGCCATTACCGCCGCGCTGGAACGGGGCCTGGCTGGAATGGGGCTTTCCCTTCCTGACGAACTGGGAGTTTTTGCCTGGGTAGATTACATGGCCGATTACTTTGGCTACGAAGCAATCCAAACCGGCGCACCACAGGTTTTGGCCTTTTTGTTATTCATCCTTTCATTCCTGGGAATTTCCAACACTATCCTGATGGCAATAATGGAACGAACGAAGGAGACCGGGATGATGCGCGCCATGGGCATGACTGACAAACAGATGATCATGACGTATATGCTGGAGGCAGGTTTTATCGGGTTCATAGGATCGGTGCTGGGAATAATACTGAGCATTATTGTCAATGCTCCGGTAGTGGATCCCGGTATAGATTTTACTGCCATGGCGGACATAATGGAAGGCGGCATTGGCTTCCGTACAACCGGCGTTTTCCGCAGTGTATGGAATATTCCGTTAATCATCGGGACAGGGATAGCAGCAACACTTATCGCATCCTGTATGGCTTTTTTCCCAACCCGCAAAGCGGTGAAGATGGCTATTACCGATAGTCTCAGATTCGAATAAAAGGATAATTATATGGCAAATAACAAACAGGGTGGTACGGGCAGCCTTATTAAAATTGCGTACCGAAATATTTGGCGGAACAAGAGGCGGACGGCTTTTTGTTTTTCCGCAGTGGGAATAGCGGTATTTTTTATCGTGATCTATTCATCATTGATAGACGGGATGACCCAGAGTATTAACGACCTGGTGCAGGTCTTTGAGTTTGGCCATGTCCGGGTAGTGTCCGCCGGTTATGAAGCGGAGCAGGAACTTATGCCTGTCTGGCATCCGGTGGCGAACGGAACAAGCTGGCGGGAACTGGCTGCATCAATTCATCAGGAAATTCCCGGAGTACGCGCAGTCTTTCCGAGAATCGCCGCTTACGCCACATTGCAGGAAAGTACGATTAAACATGCGCTGCTGTGGGGACTGGATATCGAAAGAGAAATGGATTTGTCTCAAGGTGGGAACAATTTTAACCTAACCCGGAGAAACGACGGCCTTGTGGCAGGCGCATGGCCGGAGTCCGGAAGAAACCAGGTCGCTGTAGGGCATGTCTTTGCAGAAAAATCGGGGCTTCGTATCGGCGACCAGATTCCGCTGCGAACCACATCAGCCTGGTTTTCTGACAGTTTCTGGAGGCCGGTTATCTCTGGGATATTCGACTTTGATTATATCAAGTACGACGAGCAGGTCATTATCGCCGATTTCGATCGGCTGCAGAGCCTTCTCGTACTGGGTGAAGGCACTCAATCGCTGGTAGTATTCCTTGATGATGACCGGCAGAGCACTTACGCCGCCGCCAGGATGCAGGGCCTTTTGGGAGAGGAGAATGTCGTCAGCGACTGGAATGACAATTACTGGGTCGCAGTGATGAAAATGGTCATACCAATTTACACGATAGTATTTTTGGTGTTTCTCATTGTCGCCAGCTTCCTCATAATCAATACCGTTGTGATGATAATCCACGAGCGTATCAAAGAAATTGGCATGATGGGATGCCTTGGCATGAGCCGGAGCGAGATTGTAAAAGTGTTCTTTTTTGAATCATTGTTCCTGGCAGCATTTGGTGCATTATGCGGTATTATCATCGGAGGGCTTATTTCCGGCATTGGTCAATATTACCCCATTCGCATGGGAGACATGTACGGAAACACATTTGCCGAAATGCCCATGAGCAATTCCATTTTCTTTCAGTTTAGTTTTGGCAGGCTGGCAATGGCCTGGCTTCTGGGTGTGGCCGTTGCATCGGTATTCACGTTAATTCCATCGCTTAAAAGCGCGTTCGTCGAACCAGTTGAAGCGTTGAGAAGATAGGAGGTATGGTATGAAAAATAATTTATTGGTAGTTGTGTTATGGGCTGTAGTGGCTGGCGTTGTGTTTCCCCAGACTGCTATCGAGATTTTGCGGCGGGTGGATAACAATGATGTTTTCCAGACCATTCAGTACGAAGGGGAGATGCTTATTGAGCATAACAACCGGCGGGTGGTACGAACCATGAATGCCTGGGCAAGGGGAAATACCGACAGCTTCATAGAATTTACGAATCCCGAAGACCGGGGAACCAGGTACCTGCGGGCAAGGGGCAGGCTTATGGTGTATTCGCCCGACCTTGAAGGGGTAATGCTTATTTCCGGTCACATGCTGCGTGAAGCCATGATGGGTTCGGACATGTCGTACGAAGATGCCATGGACAATGAACCGCTCTCTACCCGTTACACTCCGGTTATCCTGCGTACCGAAACCCACAACGGCCGCCCCGCCTGGGTGCTGGAATTGACCGCCCTGTCACGCACAGAAAGTTATCCCATGCGCCGACTCTGGATTGATCAGGAAAACAACGACCTGCTGCGGACAGAACTTATTGCGCTCTCAGGGGCAACACTCAAGGAGTTCAATCTTTTACGCGTGGAAGTAATCGGCGGCAGACGTTTCCCGGTGGAAATGGAAGTGCGGGATCGTTTGCGAAGAGGTTCCAGAACAGTATTCACTATGAAGAATGTCATTCTGGACAGACCCATTGCTGACTCGATCTTTACTGAGAGGAATTTGAGACGTTAATTCGATAATTTTCACACGGAGAAATATATTATGAAGCGAATAACTATATTTTATATTTTGGCTATTTGTTGCAGCTTGCACATTTCAGCTCAGGGATTGAATTTCTCCGGGTTGCTGGACTCGACAGTTTCGTTTAACGCAGGTGCGGGGGATTATCCGAATTTCTCTTACGGCATAGAAGAATATGCCAATATCCGTATGCAGGCAAGGATTCGGGACAGTGCGCGGTTTGACGGCGCGTTTAATTTTATCGCCGCCTCCGGAGATTATGCTTTGGCTGTGAATCAGACAGCAGAAATGGCAGACCTCATGGGCATTACAAACTCCGGCATTGCCCTGACATCTTTTGCCGGAAGTGAAAATTTTATAGCGGCGATTGAGCTTGAACGCATCCACTTCCGGCTGAACTTTGAGACATTTGATTTAGACGGCGGTCTTATGCGGATGCCTTTCGGTTATGGACAGGTGTGGAAGCCTTCGGATTTCCTCAATCCGCCCAATCCCCTGAAACCCGATGCACGCCCCCGCGCCGTTTTGGGAGCAGTCCTTACCTGGTTTCCCGTCGATGATCTTAAACTCCTCGGATTTGGCGCAGCCCCCCGTGATCCTTTTTCCGGCGGGGGCGGCGGGCTTATGGGCATTTCAATGGATCAGCATTGGGAAAAAGCAAGCCTCCAGGGCCTGTACTCATTTGAATCGCCGCAGGGCGGCTCAATGCAGGGGATTCACCGTATTGGATTATCCGTTAAGGCCGATCTGGAAATAGGGCTGGTGATGGATGCGCTGTATGCCTACAACCATGAAGCAAAAACCGGACTGGATGGCTTGTCTTTCAGCGCAGGAGTTGACTATTCTTTTTTTGGCGGAGACTTAATCGTCCTTGCCGAATACCTGTACAACGGCGCACGTTCGTCAACCGCAGCCGGGTATGGCGGCGGTTTTTCCAATGAGCATTATCTGTATTCAGGTTTTACCTGGCGTTTTAATGATTTTACCAATGCCGGCTTTGCCCTCATTGCCTGTTTTGACGATGTTTCTTTCACTCCTATTATCAGCGCAAGCCATGAGTTGTTTCAGGGGGCGATTGTAAGTTTGTCGGCACAGATTCCCCTTGACCGCGACTTATTTTCCGGCGATGGAAATCGAGGTGAACTAGGTCCCCTGCCGCCGGATCATCTCCAGCCGTTACTGCCAATAAACGGGCAGCGCATAGGCAGTTATTTCAACTGCACGGTGAAACTGAGGCTGCGGTTTTAGGTGCGGCGGCACAGATTCTACCTGATAACCGGAAAAACAATGTCTGCCGTTTCTTCCGGGGTAAAAGTGTGCATTGTAAAAAATTGCCATTGCCTTGCAACGTATTTATGACGGCCTGCGCCAACAGCAATATTGTTCTGGTTTAATCCGCCCCATTGTGTATTAGGTTTCCAGTAGTCGGCGCCGATTGAAACAAGATATTTTGGATTTTGGCTGCTTTTTCCTCCGATTAACCGTGCCTTGCATACAACTAAAATTCCTTTGATATTGTATGAATCTATATTTTGCATCCCGCTTCTTGGCCAAAAATGAAAATTAAAACCGGAACCGGCTTGTACAGAAATTCCGCCGTCATCTTCATCGCGTATATCAGCCGGTTTTGAGACATCGTTTACAAAATCTTCAACATAGGCTGCTCCGGAAATTTTATCATTGCCGCCGCCGCTTATTTGAATCCATGTATTATTTTGCTGAAGTATCCATAGTTCCATGTCCTTTAAATGCACGCGTATATCCGGGAAAACTGTATCAGCGTTTGGCAAAGTTGCATCTGCATATACCTGACCCCATGCAATGATTTGTGTAAAGTCTTCCGGCGGATACGGTCCCTTTGCCCATTGATTCATGTTTGGCTGCCACCAGCTATACGAACCATGATACCAGGAATAGGTAGTGGGTACGCCGGCAGGATGCCCGTCGTTTGGAAGAACCATGTCGTTTATGATGACTTGACGGTTGAGCACTAATTCATCTTTATTTCGGAGGTCATCTTGCAGGGAACAACTTCCCAGAATTACGGTGACAGCCAGAAAACCCGATATCATACCTGAAATGTTATTTTTCATATATTAAGCGTTTACTATTGATATCTGCCCGTATAGCCGAGTTGATTGAGTCTTGCCTGGGATGCCAGACCAAGCCGTGAACAGCCCTCAAATGCACTAGACGCGATATTGAGGGTTGTAATTGTATTAGGAATCGTAATAATGGTGAGGGCGGAATTTCCGCTGAAAGCGTCTCCACCGATGTTCCTGATAGTGGAAGGAAGGGTAACGCTGGTTAATTCTGCGCAATCCTGAAAGGCTCCCCACCCAATTTCCGAAACACCTTCGGGAATGACGATAGTTCTTAGATTTGATCCGCTGAATGAACCGCTGGGTATTACCGGGATATGTGCCGGCCAGTTAAATGAAACAAGGCCGCTTCCGGAAAATACGCCAAAGCCAATTGAAGTAACATTGTCGGGAATGGTGATTGAGTTAAGAGATGCGCATCCAGAGAACACCCATTCTTCAACACTTGTCAGGCTTTGGGGAAGCGTTACCGTTGTTAAGGCTGTACAATCGCTAAACAGTCCTGCAGGAAGCGCCGTAATCCCTTCGGGAATTATAACAGATTCAATCCCGCAGCCTGAAAATGCATGCTCTCCTATTTCAGTAACAGTGGATGGAATAGATATTGAAGTCAGGGAAGATGTAATATTAAATGGGATTGGCGGATTCCATTCTCCATCCCTCTCATCCCACCGGTTAGAGAAGGGGTGATCCCATATATCCCACCGGAAAGAGGTTTGAGCAAAGGCATAGTCGCCAATTTTGGTAATACCTTCGGGTATAACCACGCTGGTAATTTTATATTCTACGTTTACTTCCACCAGGCGGTTTCCGGACAGGGCCATGTTCACCGTATACACGGCTGTATCCAGTATTCCTCTTCTGTTGATAGGAACAGCTTGATTATTTTCCGCCTGAACCTGTTGTATAGGTATTCTGCTTAATTCCAGGTTTCCGGCGCTAAAAGCATAGGGGGCTATTTCTTTTACCGGAAAGTCTTCGATTACAGCGGGAATGATAACCCTTGTTCCCGTCCCTCTGTAGCCGGTTATAACCACACCATCATTGGTACTGTTAAGCGTGTAGATTAAGTCCTCTGCCGCCTGCGCCAAAATCGGAGTACATAAAGCTGCTATTATACACATGGTAAAAATGGATATTCTCTTCATTCATTCCTCCTCAATACTTATTTTTTACTTGAATGTTTCTTTTGTCAAGCATAACGGAATCAGGCAGTTCAATGTACCGGAATGGCTTCCAGCCTGACGTGATTCCTGCTTGCCCCTTACCCGTTTTCCTCATCCATCATTTTCAGCAGATCCCGGATTTCGGCGGCACGTTCGTATTCTTCTTTTTCCACGGCATCGTTAAGCTGTGTAAAAAGCCTGCTGCGTTCATCGTCATGAGGAGAAATATCGCTTGTTATTTCGTCATTGTTTTCCAATGCATCAAGAAAAAAATCCAGAGGAATGCCGGTTGATTTTACAATTTCCGATGAGATAAAAATGGGACACTTGCAGCGTGTTACAAGGCCAAATGCGTCAGACGGACGGCTGTCCAGTACGAGAGGTTTACCGGCGGTATATGTGCCGCCGGTAATGACAAGCTGTGCGTGAAAAATGTTGTCTTTCAGATCATGGATTTCAACGCGATTTAATGTAAGGCCCTGGCTGTCAAGCAGTGTGAGAAGCAGGTCGTGGGTCAGCGGGCGGGGAAGGCTAATGCCTTCCTTGCCGATAAGAACTGACTGAACTTCGAGCTGGCCGACAAAAATCGGCACTGCAACATTTTTATTCAGGGGACGCAGCAGAACCGCATATCCTTCTTTCGTCTGAACAATAGTCCATATTTCGGCAGGCAGAATTTTTTTCATTGATTACCTCAGCTAATGTGATCGGCCAGACCGGAAAGCAGTGTAAAACCGGCAGCGGAAAATAATGTGCGGGCTTCGGCAATCAGCGCCCTGCCCCGCTCTTCGGCTTCGCCGAGAACTCCGGCAGCAAGAAGCGCCTGCATCAGTTCTTCCGCTTCCGGCACGCCGGCACCGCCGCTGCGTGCTGCGGTAAAACAACGGCTGATCATTTTCTGCTTCTCCGGCCAGCGGTGCAGAAACAGCAGCACCGGCAGACTCTTTTTCCCCTCCGCCACATCGTCGCCCCGTTTTTTCCCGGGCAAACCCGTAGTCAAATTCTTCACATCATCCAAAATCTGAAACCCTACACCGAGTTTTTCCGCTGCCTCAGCAAGCCCCTGCATTTGATCTGCTCCGGCAGCAAGCGCTCCCAACTCTGCAGCAAAACGGGCAAGGCAGCCGGTTTTTAATGCACACATGATGTGGTATTCCTCAACAGAAGGGATGATGTCAAAATTTCTGTGCCAAAAAATATCGATTGCCTGTCCTAAATGCAGTTTGCGTATATATGCTGCCCACAACGAATATGCTTGTGCTCTAAGCTTATAATCGCTTTCTGCCCAGACATCAATGCAGGCAAGGGGCAGAAAGTACAGGAAACTCCCTGAATTAATTGCCGTATCAACACCGTACATGCAATGTACTGCCGGTTTTCCCCGGCGTTCATCGGCATTGTCTTCAATGTCATCGTGGATAAGGCTGGCTGTATGACACAACTCAACAAGCGGGGCAAGCGGCAGAGATGCATCTCCGCCGCCAAGCGCTTCGCACACCAGGGTCATCAACAGGGGCCGCCAGCGTTTGCCTCCGCGTGCAAGCAAATCCCGGCAAGGCGCAGTTAGCTCTTTCATCAACTGCGGCTGCAAACTGCCTGTAAGACCGGGAAACACTTCCGATACCCAGGGGATCCCGTTATTATTTGAGGAAGCCGGATTTTCCGGCAGCCAGCGATTAAGTACTGTTTCTATTTTTTCCAGCCTGCGGGTATACTGTTGATCCATAGTTTCAGTATATATTCAAGTAATGGCAGATTACAAGAAACCAGACCATTGGCAGCTTAAAGCACGGCAGGAAGGATACCCTGCCCGCTCGGTGTACAAGCTTAAAGAGATGGATGATAAATTCGGCCTCATTAAATCCGGACACCGCGTCCTGGATCTGGGAGCGGCGCCGGGAAGCTGGAGCCTGTATGTCCTGCGAAAAAAAAACGGCATACGGTTGGTTTCGGCGGACATTTCCCCCCTTTCGCGACAGTATGACGGAGGTTTGTTTGACGGCGGTAATTTCCATTTCATTCAGGGCGACATTACCGCCCCTGCTGTCCGTGATTCTATTTTTGCTCATGGTCCCTACAATGTAATTCTCAGCGATGCTGCGCCGGCAACGACGGGTAACCGGTTCGTGGATACCAGCCGCTCGCTGTACCTTGCCGAAGCGGTTACGGCCTACGCCGAACACGCCCTGACAGCCAACGGCAATCTTGCAATTAAACTGTTCCAGGGCGGTGATACATCAGAACTGCTCAAACACATGCAGACTTTGTTTAAATCGGCAAAAAGTTACAAACCCACAGCCTGCCGCAGCGATTCCTTTGAGATGTATTATCTGGGGCTGGCACGCAACGATAACAGACAATCTTTTGCTCCTGTAGACACACATGATTCAATGCCGTAATGTAAAAACAATGGAAACCGAAGAAAATCACAACGGGAAATACCAGACCCGCTCGTCAACATCTTCCCTTCTCCGCCACGGATCAACTCTGTCACTGCTGACCCTTGTTTCGCGTGTTTTGGGTCTGATGCGTGAAATGGCCAAGGCTGGATTTCTGGGTACCACTGCCCTGTCTGATGCTTTTTCCGTTGCTTTCCTGCTGCCAAACCTGTTCCGCCGGTTATTTGCAGAAGGATCTATGGCCGTTGCCTTCATTCCTACGTTAAAAGAATATTTATTGGAAAATGATAAACAAAAAAACCGTGAATTTCTTTCTTGTATTTTTACATTCCTGACATTTATTGTGACCCTTGTGGTCATGGCGGGAATACTGGCGGCGCCGCTGCTTGTCCGGCTTTTTGGCATGGAAGAATTTGACGAAGCAGTACTGTTAACAAGAATAATGTTTCCGTTTTTGGCTTTTATTTCCATCGCCGCCCTGTTTCAGGGAATACTCAACAGCCTGCACATTTTTACCCCGTCAGGCCTTGCGCCGATTTTATTAAACATTGCAATAATACTCTGTGCCTATTTCCTCAGTCCCTTTACTGCAAACCCCGCACGTGCAATGGCGTACGGCGTTCTTGCCGGCGGCTTTCTGGGGGCGGCAATACAGCTTCCCTTTGTGCTGAAAAACGGGCAGCGCTTTTTTTTCGCCCCTCTGAAACGGGCTTTTACCAATCCCGGTACCCGCAAAGTAATCCGGCTTATCGGACCGACAATTATCGGGATGGCGGCTTATCAGCTCAATGACCTTGTTTCAGCCGCGCTTGCCGGTAATGCCGGAGAAGGCGTGGTATCAAGCATGCAATACTCACTGCGGCTGCAGGAATTGATGCTCGGTGTGTTTGCCGTATCCATCGGGACGGTGCTGCTTCCCAATCTTGCCGAATATGCAAAATCATCGCAATGGGAAATGTTCAATGAACGGTTACTTTCGGGAATATACATTATTACCCTTATTACCATTCCCGTTACTTTTTTTTCGATGACTCAAGGTGAAGTGTTGATTCGCCTGCTGTTTCAGAACCGCAGTTTTGATGAAACATCGGTAACACTTACATTGTCTGCATTTACTTTTCATATGCCCGGCCTTTTCTTCATTGCACTCAACCGCATTTTAGCCCCGGCATTTTATGCGCAAAGCGACACAAAATCACCGACTCTTGCAGGTGTGATAACATTCACAATAAACATAATTCTCGCAGCCGTTCTCGTCCGCCATTTCCGGGGCGCGGGCATAGCGGCCGCACTCAGCATCGCCAGTGCGGGAAACACCGTCATACTATTTATATTCCTCAGACGGAATCCCGACATCAACATCGGCCCCGCCCTGCGATCCGTTTTATTATACATGCTGAAACTGCTGGTATTATCCGGCATTGCCGCAGTGCCGGTGTATTTTCTCACCCCCTGTCTGCTGGAACTGTTTGCCGGCAGGGGACGTGTCATTGCATACGGCATCCCTCTGGCAATTAACGCTTTTGTTTTTGCCGCACTGGGAATTATCCTGCTCGTGCTGACCAAAGACCGGCAGCTTACAGCGCTGCTGAGAGCGATGCGGGGAGATAGGAAAGTCAGGAATTGAGAATTGAGAGTGCTGTTGTTTGAGGGCTTTACGTGATTTCTTTCAAGGCGGTGTTTCTTAACTTTTTAATTTGTTACCGGATTCATTTAACTTTATAAATTATTTCATCGCCGTGAATGCCAACCAACTGCTGGCTTCGCGGGTCTATCATTACGTTCATTTCCTCAAGGGGAATAGCTCCCAGAAGAACTTCGGTTGCCCCCGGTAGAACAATTGCATGGGTAACGGCAGGACGATCTTTCCAGTAAATCATTACCGGTTCGGTGAATTGACACATTTCGCCATAATTATTGGCCAGGCCAACACGACGTTCTCCAATCACTGTTAGCCCCAACTCCTGCCGCATGGCTTCGTTAATTACGAGCGTTTCTGCTCCGGTGTCGACCATAGCCAACACCTTTATCTGGCGGACTTCTCCCTCCTGGATGATACCACGAACACTATTCCCGACATCCGTAGCATTTTTTAAGGTGATGTTTTCATACACTAATCCCATTATATATTCTCCTGTCTGTAACAATATACGAAAAAACACCAGATTCGGCAAGGAAATTCACCCCTTGTTTACTCCATATAATTCACAGTACATTAAAGTATGTTACTCTTACGGATAAAAAGAACCATGCCGGTAACTCTTCTTGGCACGTTACTGGTATTGTTTATCTGTACCGGGTATCTCCCTCCGGCTGCGAAAATTACAGAACGGGCAACGCCGGAAATTGCAATTGCCTCTGCGCCTCAGAAAGACTATCTAACCATAGTAGCTGTTGGAGATAACCTCATCCATCATCCCATTTTTCTTGCCAGTTTTACAGACGGTGCGTACAACTTTCATTATATCTTTGACCATATCAGGGACTACATACTGCCTGCGGATATTGCGTTTATCAACCAGGAAACTATCCTGGGAAATGAAGCATTGGGATTCTCCGGCTATCCGCGCTTTTCTTCGCCGCCTGAAGTGGGTACTGCAGTGGTAGCGGCAGGTTTTAATGTGATCAACTTTGCCAACAATCACGCATTGGACAGAGGGGCGGCGGGTGTCATGTCCAGCATTGAATATCTTGACAACTATGACCACGTGTATCACCTGGGCATACACCGCAGTGCGCATGAGCGTGCCAACCGCCGGGTTGTTCTGGATATAAGCAATATCACCGTTGGTTTTCTTGGCTACACATTCAGCACGAACGGCATTCCTTTTCCTGCAGGCAGATCCTACCTCGTATCCATGATAGACCAGACAACAATGGCGGCGGAAATAAACGCGCTGCGCCCCCATTGCGATTACCTTGTCGTATCCATGCACTGGGGTGAGGAATACAATCTGAACTTCAACAGGGAACAGGAACGGCTTGCCGCTTTCCTTGCCGAACACCGGGTTGATCTGGTCATTGGCCATCATCCCCATGTGCTGCAGCCCATGAGAATCATTACCCGGCCCGATGGCAACCCCATGCCGGTGTTTTATTCCCTGGGCAATTTTCTGTCCTCCCATGCCCGCTCTACCAAAGAAGCGCTTTTGGGCGGAATAATGTATGTGAAGATTGCCAAAACCGGAACCCCTTCCGGCGGTGAAATCATCCTTGAAGAAACAGGTCTCATTCCCATAATCACCCACTTTGAAGCGGCTCGCCACCCGGAGGTGGGGCGTACCAATTTTGGCATTTACCCGCTGCATGTTTACACCGATGCACTGGCAGCGCAGCACTGGCGGCGGGCACAGGGCGACAATGAAATGAACGTGAATTTTTTTATGAATTTATCGCGGGAAATGTTCGGCCCCGCCCTGATTACCAGAAATGTTTTTGAGTTGGCAGGGCGTTAATGTGTCAATATGTAAAGTTGTATTCTCAACCTTCATGATTTATACTATAAACGATGATAGATTATGACAAATTTGAAAAATCACTCAAAAACTTGGAATCACAGATTCGGAATTACCGGAATGCGGTGAATAGACCGGAGTTAAAAGAGATTGACCGGGAAGCTATTTCTGAGTCTGTGATTCAACGATTTGAGGTTTGTTATGATTGTCTCTGGAAAGTCTTAAAACGCTATTTACATGAGACCATGGGCATTCCCGAACTGCCCAACAGCCCAAAACCGTTATTCCGTATTGCTTTTGAAAATCAGCTTTTTTCGGCAATTGAGCAGTGGTTAGTGTATGCCGATGCGCGTGTAGATACGTCTCATGATTATTCCGGAGAAAAAGCACAAGCAACTATTGATAATGTCATAGTATTTGCCCGTGATGCTGCAGCGCTTTACCAAAAAATAACAGGGAAATTATGGAATGAAAACAGAAGTTGACATGAATCCTCGCGATAAAGAAATTCTTTTTTTCAATCTGACGAAGTATCTGCCTCATACTTCTGTCTGGGCCCATGGCTCAAGGGTAACGGGAGAAGCCAAACCCTGGTCTGATCTGGATTTAGTAGTTTTTACCGGAACGCAAGATACATACCAACTGTCATTATTAAAAGAAGCCCTTGAGGAATCAAACTTATCTTTCCGGGTAGAACTCCTTGAATGGGACAGCTTACCGGATAATTTTAAAACGAATATTACTGCTTCTCATGCAGTAATTGTCTGAGCAATCTCCTACTTGGGAAAGTTTATCAAAGGCCGCCTGTGCTGTGTGTTCTGATCCTGAACCGGCATGGACGGCGGGACTAATGGCACTGAGGGCGGTTTTTCTGTTTTTTCTGGTTTAAGTGCGGTTTTTTTTGTAGTAACCGGTTTCTTAACTGTTTTTGTACCGGTTTTTGGGGAAGCTGCCGGCTTCTTTGCTGTCTTTGCAGTTGATTTCTTGGGTGTTGCCGGTTTCTTTGCTGCCTTTGGAGTGGCTTTTTTAGTTGCAGCCGGTTTTTTTGCTGTTTTTGGTGTAGTTTTTTTTGGTGCAGCAGTCTTTTTTACCGCTGTTTTTGGAGCGGCAGTTTTTTTTGCGGTCTCGGAAGCTTTTTTTATATTTTTTTGTGTTTTCTGTTGTGCTGGTTTAGCGGTAGCTTTCCGCATATTTCCCCCTAATGTAAAAGTGTTGTTATGTATTATAACACATAATATTATAAATGGCTACAATTTTTTTGCATGAAATAACACGCTTTTCCACTTCCATTTCAGGGGGCCAGCCTGAATCCGCTGTCGTAAACAGTGTTCTACTTGCGAAAAATCGCCGGAATCGAGTGTTTTCCCCATAAATTTGCCCCAACGGGAGTTTTCCCGGTCAAACCAGGCGTCTATGTCCCCTGAGCCGATAAGCCGTTCTTCCTGCTGCTCTATTGTTTCGGTTTTTACCTTGAAACCCTTCGAATCAAAGGCTTTTTGCAGATTTTTAAGATTCCAATTCCAGCCGTCTGGCTGTGAATCTGCGTTTTGTGAGAAAAAAGCGGTTTCCGCTTCACTAAGTTTAACTGATAATTCTTCATTGCCACTTGCTTCCATGAGGATGCGAGAAATGCGTTCGCCGAAACTGGGCGGCGAAAGCAGCATAACCAACACACCGCCGGTGGCAAGCAGGGGGTGCGCGGAAGATGCAATATCAAAAAAAGCTGTATCTTTTTGAAGATATTTTCGTGGTTCCCGAATCAGTATTCGGTCAAACACAGGAGAGGAAAACCATTCTGCTGCCTGGGCTGGGGAGAGCAGCAAGGCGGCATCCAGAACGGCAATTTCCGGTTGTTCGATTTTATCCAGCGCTGCCGAATAACGGAGCAGGGTTTCACGGGCTGTTTCACTGCCAACCAATGCCGCACTTAAGCCTTCGGGACAGCGGCGCAGGCTTTCCCACAGCAAAAGCCCGTCTTCTGCAAGGGGAATAAGCACCCGGTCATGCCGTGCCGGAGATGCTGCGTTAAACAGAGCGTTCCGGTCAGATAATAACAATGCACTTCTGCTTGATTCCAGACGCCTAAACCATCCTTCTCTCCCTTTTGCTGCTGCTGACCAGCTTAACAATTCCCCACCGGCGTTGTTGTTCTCGTCTCCTAATACAACAGCAGCCTGTAATTCCCGTTTTTGCAGTACTTCTTCGCGGATTTTTCCTTCGTAACCCACAATAGAGGGAATATAAAAAGTCCTGCCCCTCAAAGCAGTAGGGAGGTATTGCTGGGCAGCCCAATGGTTACGGTACGCATGGGGGTACATGTACCCTTCCCCGTGGCCAAACCCTTCCGCATCACGGCTTGCATCGCGCAGGTGGTTGGGGACTTCGGCATCTTCGCGGTCAACTTCTTTCCGCGCGTCAAAAAAGGCAAGGGTGGTATTGGACTTGGGCGCGGTAGCAAGGTACAGGCAGGCATGGGCAAGGGGAAAATTGCCTTCAGGAAAGCCGATGCGGTCAAACGCCTCAGCACAGGAAATGACGACAGACAGGGCGTGAGGATCAGCAAGGCCCACATCTTCACTGGCAAGGATGATCATACGCCGGAAGATAAAGCTGGGATCCTCTCCGGCCCGAACCATTTTTGCCAGCCAGTACAGGGCTGCATCAGGGTCGCTGCCCCGGACGCTTTTGATGAACGCGCTGATCGTGTCAAAGTGGAAATCGCCGTCTTTATCGTACAGTACAGCCCGGCGCTGAATGCTTTCTTCAGCGGCTTCCATGGAGATGTAAATTTCTGTGCCGGGGGGCGGGGGCCAGTGTGAGGGGCTTGTCTCTATGGCAAGTTCCAGTGCGTTCAGCAGGCTGCGGGCATCACCACCGGCAACTGCGACAAGATGCTCAAGTGCTCCCTCTTCGAAACTCACCATCCAGTTGCCGTAGCCGCGTTCTGTGTCGGCAATGGTTTTACGGGCAGTTTCCAGCAGGTCATCCGGTGTAAGCGATTTAAGCTGGAAAATTCGGCTGCGGCTAACCAGGGCGCGGTTCACTTCAAAGAAAGGGTTTTCCGTGGTTGCCCCTACCAGGATTACCGTACCGTTTTCTACCCAGGGCAGAAGGGCGTCCTGCTGCGCTTTGTTCCATCGGTGCACCTCGTCAACAAATAAAATCGTGCGCTTGCTGTACAGCCGGAAACGTTCATCAGAGCGGTCAATGGCGGCACGTATGTCTTTTACCCCGGAAAGTACGGCGTTAAGGCTTTCAAACGCAGCACGGGTGGTATTGGCAATAACCCGCGCAAGGCTGGTTTTACCGGTACCGGGAGGCCCGTAAAAAATGACAGAAGAGAGGCGGTCAGCCTGAATGGCACGCCGTAACAGCCGGCCCGGTCCAACAATATGGTCCTGGCCTATTATGTCCTCAAGAAAGCGCGGACGCATCCGGTCGGCAAGAGGGCGTGTTTCTGTATGGATGTTGTTACTCCCGGTATTTTCAGTGTGTCTTGCAGAAAAAAGTTCATCCATGAGAAGCGGCTAGTTTGTTTCTGCGTTCCATTGCGGCACTCCTGAAACATCCCGGTAAGACCATAAGCCTTCGTTCTGGGTAGAAGCGAAAAAGGTTCGCTTTACACTAACTTCTTCCGGTGCCTGGAGCAAATGGTTGATGGGGACAGGGCCTATTGTTGCTATATATCGATCGTTATGATCAACACTCTTTAGACGGGGGTATTCGTAACGAGCCAAATCGGTTTCCGTTATTCCGACTATTTTTAATGAATCATTATCGTCCAGATCAAATTCCACATAGCCGTTGGGAATGGATGATGCTGTGGAATGTACAAGGCTCCCCTGCCTTCCGGCAACAAGTAGTTTTTTACTAGAGTCACCGGGATTTTCCCACAAGGCAAGCGCTCCGGTAGCAAATCTGCCGGTAGCTACTGTTGTTTTATTTGATTCATGGTCGGTGTACTCTATCTGTTCATATAAATCGTTTAGAGTGTCCACTTTGTAGAGAGTCCCGCCGTTTCTTTCAATGGCAATTATTGTGTTATTGCTATCTTCCAACCGTATCATGCCCATGAATAAATGGTCTTTTTTCGAGGAACCGGGTTCAAGCCAAAAATCCAAATGGTGTACATGTGATTCGTTTATCGTTACGCCGCTGTCTAAAACAGATTCTTCAACCCGGAATATACCGCTCCCTCTGGTGCTTAAATAATGGCTGCCTCCCACGAAAGCAGTTCCTGAGAGCACCGCTGTTGCGCTTTTTAAAAGCCGGAATTCCAATACATGGTTATCGGGATCGGAATCGGAATCATCTTCATATAGATACAGAATGACAGAATTATTACTGCTGCCCACACCGGCACCGGCAAATAACCTCCCGCTGACAGGGTCTGAATATATGGTTTGAAGAGGATAACCGGAAGGATCAATGCGTGTCCACTCATCATCATCGCTGCCAATACGGGAAATTGTTCTGTTCGAACCGGTTCTGGTAGACCACAGAGCGTATAAGTAGTTTTCTGTAGCGGCAAGTTGAATGATCCTTTCTCCCGGCTGCGGAATCCGGTAATCTGCATTATTCCAGCTTGAACCTGGGTCCTGACCTTGAGGAGTGTTCCGGCCATAATTTCTTTTTGCATACCAGTTGAGTCTCTCTGATCCAACGTAAAGAATAGGAACTTTAATAATTTGGGGCGGCTCGTCCAGATGATATTCACGTTCAAATACCACCATATTGGAGGGAGTACCTTTTATATAGGCTTCTTTTAGGGCTGGTTCGGTGGAAATAGTGTAAAAAATGGGATCCTGGTTGCAAGAAGCGGTAACAAAGAGTACGACGATACATAAAAATAATGATTTAGTTTTCATAATATATCCTAAAAATGGTATCGGGCCGATAAAGTAAGGCCAAGAATGTTCGCATCTACATTTTTATTTAATTGTGAACCATCATCTTTTGGCCGCTGGGGATACCAGTTCCAATCCGTATTAATGCCAAATGACCAATCCGGGCTAAAGCGGTAATATGCTCCGCCGCCGCCTCTAAGAAAAAAACCTGTATAACTGAGGGTATTATAACGAATGGGAGCGAATCCAAGCACGGCATATAAAGGGAATTCCAAACGGCCAACCACAAACTGCCAGCCGGCCCGCATCCCGATAGGTATAAAATATACCATGTGGTTTCTCAGGGTAGAGTTGAATGTAAAACCAATTTCAGCACCAAAGAAAAGATTTGCATTTATAAAAAAGTTATAGGAAAGCGATCCGGTGCCGCCAACCGGAGGCTTAAAATTGTGATCTCTTTTTTCCCCATCTTTAAAAACAAAAAACAGGGGAAATACAGTCCCCGCTGTTATGGTAAAGATTTGATCTCCCTGGGAATACATTTCGGGAACGAATCCTTCCCAGTCTTCCATAGGGATGCTTTCGATGTAGCCTGGCTCCTCTTCATAATCATCATCTTCCTCTTCAGAAGCAAATAAAAAGGTATTCAGGCCGGAAAACCAGCATAACAACAGCAGTAAAACAAATCCCCTCTGCATCAAAAAAACTCCTCTCTCAATTATATGGTACTATTGTTATAACATCAACAACAGGCTATCGAAATGGTTACTGTCTGCTGTTTTCCAGGTTCAGGTAATCAATCAAAAGCGGAAATCTGGTAATCAATTCACCGTACAATTCCAATTCACCAAAACGACCGAAAAAATCAGCCCGGGCTCTTGCTCTTTCCGCCACATCTCCGGTAAGAAAATCTTTCTGCATGGCGATATATTCTGTATAGAGCTCCTTTGCATAAGTGTATACCTCGAAATCAGGCATCTTGGCTGATTGAACAATTAAGGAAAAATGGGAAATTTGGGGAAATTGCTCCAAAACTTCCCTTTCAATTCCCCTATCCTCACCGTTATTAAGTAAATTTTCGATGTTCGATACAAATTCTTCACTTGAATTTATCCGGCGAAGTAAATAATGTTCAATCTGGCCGGCAATGGTACCGGCATAGTGGTCCAATTCTTCTTGTGTACCAAAATTATTAACAGAAACCAGTTCAATAAGGCTTTCAGGGTTCAAAGAAAAAGAAAATACCGCATTAATTTCCCATGAAAAGTCTTCTGCCATACCGGTAAAAATGGAATATGTCCTGCCGGAAGGAAGGGTTTCTTTCGCAGAAATTGATTTGGTGACAGTATCAAGGCGGAATATAATCGTTTTAGCGTTTGTAGGGATAAGTTTATACCACACCCACATGAATTCTCCGGGCCGGACCAGGTTTTGGTCAATCCCGTGGGTTTTTGAGCGGATAACCCCGTAAGAATCCGGGGGTACCCCCATCTGCGCCCATCCAAAAAAGAAACCGGCACCGCAGAGGATTACCAATATAAAAAACCAAGTAAAGAACTTTCTCATACCTGTATATTATGATACCCTAAGATTGATGTTAAAGCAACTGCTCTCCGGCTGCGCCGGAGAGCTTAGGAGTTTTGCCATGGATAAAACTCCACGGTAATATGATATGGAAAAAGAAATACAGAACATACCCCAAAAAAATGAAAAAGTCCGCCGCTGGATATTTTCTGATATTGCCAGGGTGGGCGTTCGTTACGTCCTTATTTTTTCGATAATTATTTTTACCGTGTACACAGCAGGCAGCATGCCTGATCCCGGTTTTTCTGATCGGTTATTATTCATCCTGTTAAGGATATTGCGATATTCATCGCTGACAAGCTGCGCATTTTCCCTGTTTGCCCTTGGTTTCAGCGTACAACACCTGGTAAATAATCCCAGCCTCAGTAATTTTTTCAGAATATTTATTTATTTTTTTACCGGAATACTCAGCGCTGTGCTTGCCATGCTCGATTCGTTTATCATTGTCGCCACCGAGGGTAACCTGTGAGCGGGAAACATTTATTTGCTTTGCGCGGTGCCGTCCGGTGCGAGAATTCCGCTGATGACATCCGTAAACAGGTTTCCGGCCTTTATAACTTCCTCCTGGAAAAAAATCACCTGGAAGAATCGGACATTGTTTCCATAACCTTTTCGCAGACTAAAGATTTAGACGCTCTGAACCCCGCTGCCGCCTTGCGCCAATCCGGCAAGGCAGGGAACCTTGCCCTCTTTGCCGTACAGGAAGCCGAAACCGTAGACTCGCTTCCCCAAATCATCCGCGCCCTTGTCCACTGCTACCTGCCCGAAGGATCACACCCCTGCCATGTGTACTGCAACGGAGCGGAGGTGTTACGGCCGGACAGGGGGCTCTCGTAAACCCTTATTTACCGGTCTGGTAACATACCGGCGGCAGCGGGACAGCGGAGTGTTCATTCCTACTGCTCCAAGCCTTGGATAAACACCTTCGTACGTTTGCCTGACCACTAACTCTAAATTAGTATTTTAATGGTCAGGCAAGCCGATACGAAGGTCGGGGTCGGTTACCCATTTTTCCCGGTGTCGCAGAAGTCATTCACACCCCGCCGCCCCGCCGCCGCCGGCCTGGTTTCCAGGGCATCATATCAGGGGTTACAAAAAATGATAGTAGGTTGTTTGTACAGATGGACAATTTTTTTGGTTTTTGGTAGTATTTTCTCAATGGTTATTATTTACACCTGCAAGGCAGAGTTTCCCTTTATCCTTTATCCTTGTCGCAAGCTCCCAATTATATGAAAACTACCACTTAGATTTATGTCAACTATACAAACTACTTAACAAGCACGATTTATCAAAAATAATACAATATATCCGCTGTTTCTTCCAAAATATATTTGATATAAGGCATACGGCCTTGCTATATCCCTGCCCTTGAGGGCGGGTTAATCAACCATGATTTCCCGCTCATGCAAACTTTGTTGACGCAGAAGCTGGGAAACATACAAAAGGAGTTCTTTAATATGAAGAACATTAAAAAATTATTTGGGATAATCGCATTTGCTACGGTAATCGTGTTAACAATGACAGCCTGCCCAGATGGTAATGGCGATAAAACTCCTGTTACCAGTTTTCCGTTGGGTCCAACCCTGAACTTAAGCGGGCAGGTTTACACATGGGATTATTTTGATTATAATACCGAAGCATTTATATTCACGCCATTCTCCGACAATGAAACTGTTACTGCTGTTTACTATGATGAGAACGATAACAGTTTTCCCCTTGGCGGGAATGGGGCAATAACCAATGGGCAGTTGAGTTTTAGCATTGGCACACCAGCATACCTGGTAGATATAAGCGAGGGATTTGAGGTTTCGGAATTTATTATTTTTAACAACTTCACTATTAGCTCTCCAGCAGCGAAAGCTGCTGTGCTAAGTCTGGAAACATCATCAGATATTCTAATGAGAGTCAATGAAACAAACTTTGAAGGTGTGCAGTATTTCTATGTTGATAGTGATGTAACCATTAGTGCAGGCCATTCGAGGTTTTTCGACCAAGGTCTTCAATTAACGGTTAATGCCTTCACTATCCATCTGAAGGAAGGCTGGAACGCATTGTATAGTCAAACTGTGCAGTCAAGCCCTTCTGCTGTTACCATAACTTTATCCGCCGCAAATCCCGGCCACCTCATGTGGGTATTACATGACGCTGACGACAACGGTAATAGTCATACCAGTGCCCCGTTAGGCCCAACCCTGAACTTGAGTGGGCAAGTTCACACAGTAGATTATTATACCGGAGTTCCTACATTCTTGCCATTCTCTGGCAATGAGGCTGTTACTGCTGTTTATTATGATGAGAACAATAACAGCTTTTCCCTTGGCGGGAATGGGGCAATAACCACTGGGCAGTTGAGTTTCAACATTGGCACGCCAACATTTCTGGTAGATATAAGTGAGTTCTTTTTTCCTGATATAAACACAAACATCACTATTAGCGCTCCAACAACAAAGGCTGCCGGACTAAGCCTGGAAGCACCTTCCGGTTTTCTTGCAAGATCAAACCTCACCGCTACATTCTATGAAGCTGTGAGGTATATCTACGTTGCCAGCGATGTAACCATAAGCGCAGGTCATTCGGTTTTTTTCAATGAAGGTATGTTAGAGACAATTAATGCCTTCACTATCTATCTGAAGACAGGCTGGAACGCCATAAATGAAAGTGGTGTTCTAACAAGCCCTTCTGCAATTACCTATACTTTATCTGCCGCAAATCCCGGCCACCTCATGTGGGTATTACATGAGGATATGGGCGGTCCTTCTCCTTCGTACGGCATGAACATGCCGCCGCAAGCTGGAAACTCCCTGCGTATGCCTTTGTTGATGGGAAGATTTAGAAGCAGCCATTAGGTTCTGTAAACCTTGTTCCTGTCGGTCTGATCCCAAACCATTTGTCTGTTTGTAGTAGGTATAAAGGGGTTGGCGCAGAGGGGTGCGAATGACTTCTGCGACACCGAGAAAAAGGGGTAACCGACCCCGACCATTGTGTCGGCTTGCCCTGAAAATAAATGCAACAAGTAAAAGTTTAACGAGCTAAAAGGCTTACATTAAAGTTGGGCAAACGCCACAATGGCGTGTATCCGAGGCCTGGAGCAGCAGGAATGAGTACCCCTCTGTGCCAACCCCATTTTGCTTGCTTAAGGCAGGCAAACGGTTTGTTACCAGGCAGAACAACAAATCAGGATTTGCCGGGCAAGTTGCACCTAATTTCCAGGCTGCCGGATACCGCAAGCGGCGGCAATTCATTAAAACATTGATCTTTAGCCTGTACGCAGCGGGGGGCAAAGGGGCAGCCTGCTTCTGTGCCGTCGCCGATCTTGCCGGGGATGGCGGAGAGCCGTTCCTGCGAGTAGTGGCTGCCAAAGCGCGGCGAAGAGGCAAGCAGTGCTTTCGTGTACGGATGCCCCGGATTGTTGAGAATTTCCTGCGAGCTGTTCAGTTCCATTTCCATGCCGCCGTACATGACCATAATACGGTCTGATATTTCCGCTACCAGTTCAATGTCATGGCTGATAAAAATGATCGTTATGCCCCGCGTCCGGCGCAGGGTTTTTAACAGGTCGATAATCTGTTTTTGAATCGTTACATCTAACGCCGTGGTAGGCTCATCGGCAATCAGCAATTCGCAGCCCTGTGCCAATGCCAGTGCAATGCCGATGCGCTGTAATTGACCGCCGGAAAACTGATGGGGATAATTACCCAGCCGTTCCCTGCCCTGCTCCAGCCCGGTTTCAGCCAGCAATGCTGCAGCCCTGTCTAACGATTCTTCTTTCGTAATGTCCGGTTCGCTGTTCCTGAATGTTTCCAAAAATACACTGTCCATGCGTTGTAACGGGTCATAAGAACGTCCCGGCTCCTGAAAGATCATGCCAATCTTTTTCCCCCGGTATTCCCGCAGCGCTTTTGGATCCAGCCCCTGCAGTTCTTTTCCGTCGAAAAGAATTGATCCGGAAACACCGGCATTTTTAGGCAATAATCCGGGGATCGCCAATGTGCTGACGCTTTTTCCTGACCCGCTTTCTCCCACAATACCCAGGCACTCGCCCCTGTTCAACGTAAACGAGAGCCCCCGCACCGCATGAACCTGTGCAAATGAATTCCCACGCCGAACGGTGAAGTGTATTTGCAGGTTGGTAATATTGAGCAGGGACCGGGGACCAGGGACCGGGGACCAGGGTGAGGAAGGGGAACAGGGTTCAGTATTCGGACTACCGGGGGATAACCCGGAAGCAGCATTGTTTTCCGAACAACAATCCCTGATCCCCGATCCCTGATCCCCGATCCCCCTTTTTCCCCTGATCCCTTTTTTCTTAGAAAAAACAGTATGGTATGGATCAAAATAATCCCTTAGAGCATCGCCGATGAAATTAAACGCTAATGTGACGCCTAACAAAAACCACACGGGGTTGAGCAACCAGGGAAACGCCAGCAGGTTCGAGGGGTTTTGAATGTCACGGCGGATGAGAGAACCCCAGCTGACGGCCGGGTCGGTAATGCCCAGCCCGAGGTAGGAGAGGACGGTTTCGGTCATGATAAAACCGGGGATACTCAGGGCGATGCTGACGATTAACAGACTGGCGATATGGGGGATGATAAACTTGAGGATGATAAGCGGAGAAGGGATCATCTCAAGCTGGGCATTGAGGACAAATTCCTCGCGCTTGATCGCATGGGTCATGCCGCGTATGGTGCGCGCCGAACCGGGCCAGCCAATGAGGGAGAGGATCAATGTTATCATCATGTACGACTGGCCGGTGTCCATTGTAGTTGCCATGAGGGATCGTAAAAAAAGAATTAAATACAAACCGGGGATCAGCATGAGGAATTCGGCAAAACGCATGATCGACCAATCAACCGCGCCGCCGTAATAACCGGCAAGCCCGCCGAAAAGAACGGCTAACGCCAGAGACATGAATGTAGCGACAAACCCAATGGTCAGCGAGATGCGGGCGCCGTAGATGATCCGGGAAAACATGCAGCGGCCCAGATTGTCGGTACCCATGAGAAATGCCGGATAGGAATCGGGCGCGGTGGTCAGGAAATGGCGCTGGGCGGGGATGATTCCCCATAAGCGGTATGGTTCGCCTTTGCCGAAAAATTGAATGGGCGTGTAATGATCTGCTATTCGGACATATCTGCCCCGCACGACATTGGTAAGCCGGTGTTCCTGCGCCTGTAATTTTCCTTGATGGATGCGCACATTGGGCGGGTGATAACTATTATCGTGGAATGACGTGTTAGGCGAGTAGGGCGCAAAAAATTCGGCAAAGATCATCATAAGGTAAATAACGCACAATGCAATGAGTGAGACAGCGGCGATGGGCCGTGTTTTAAGGTAAGCAAAAAAACGCTTCATGCCTCACTCCTTCCCGTAGCGGATCCTGGGGTCAACCAGGGCAAGGAGAATGTCGGCTATGGCCATGCCTGCCAATACTAAAAACGAAATAAACATGATATTGGCAAGCACCAGGTTGACATCCTGCTGCAAGACCGCATCGTACATGAGTCTGCCTATGCCGGGATAGGCAAAAATAATTTCCAGAATGAGCGAGCCGGAAAATAACCCGGCAAGCATATTGGCGCTGCCGGTGATGTAGGGGTTCAGCGTATTGCGGAAGGCATGGTGAAAATAGATTCGCCACTCGGCAATGCCCCGCGAGCGCAGGTTCGTAATGTACGGCTGGCCAAGCTGGTCAAGCATGGTAGCGCGCACCATGCGCAAGGTGCCGCCTATGCCGCCGAGAAATGCCGCCAATAGCGGCAGGAAGATATGATGGGCGTAGGAAAAAACAAACTGTGCGGGCGCGTCGGAAAAACTTAAAGCAAGCGGGTAGCCGGTCACCGGAAACAACCCTGTTGCCGAGGCGAACAATTGCAGCAAAATCAGCAGCAGCAGCCCGGGAAAGGCATGCAAAGTCAGTGCGATAAAAGTTACCGCAAGATCGGTTTTCGTGCCGGCCTTGCTGGAAAAGTAGACCCCCAGAATAAATGAAAACACCGTGATCATGAACAGCGAAATGAGGTTTAACAGCAGCGAATTAAACAACAGCGATGTGATAAGGAACGGCACCGGCGCACGGGAGATAAGGCTGACCCCCAGATCGCCGCGGACAACAACACGATGCAGCCAGCGGAAGTACTGTATGTAAAAAGGCTGGTCAAGACCGTGTTCGGTGCGGAAAGCGGCCATTTGCTCATCGGTAAAATCCCGGTTGTCCATGGTGGTTCGCGCTTCACTGTTCAGTAATTGCTGCATCATTATCTGGTCAAAAATGTCGCCCGGCGCCAAAGCCATCAGCCCAAAAACCGCAAACCCCAGCAAAAACAACATGACAATCATCACGAACAGCCGGTTCACAATGTAAGAGAGCAGCGGAAAACGTCGTTTGAATAAATAAAACGGCTTTAGCAGGAATTGCATTAGTACTCCCTTAAAAAAACATGCGTAACTTCATCAAGAAGGAGGTTGTCGAAATAGGCGTTGGTAAAATCCCAGCGATTCTGTAAAGCCCAAAAACTGCGGGGCCTCATCAGGTAAATTACCGGCAACTGCTCCAGAAGGATGCGCTGGTATTCGTCCCAGATTTCCCACGCTTTATCCCTGTCAATGGTAAAGCTGCCTTCATTGTACAGATAGTCAATGCGCGCTTCCCATTCGGTATGCGGCGATTCCTGGCGGGGATGCCATAAATGGAGGTTGCCGTCAGAGGGCCATACATTGGAGCCTTGTGTAGGAAAAAAATTGCTCCCCAGGCCAATCATGAGGGACTGCCAGTCGTAGCTGAAAGTAAGCTGTTCGACCAGCCTTTGAAAATCGACGGCGCGGATAGTAACCCGTATCCCAATTTTTCCAATTTCGTCAACGATTATCGAGGCAATATCGGAGGAAATAGAACTATCAGCTATAACGGACAAATCGAATTCAACCCTGCGCCCCTGTTCATCATGCATAATGCCCCGGCTGTCCTGCCTCATCCCGATGGATGCCAGCAGTTCCAGCGCCCGCTGGGGGTCGTACTGGTATTGAAGAACGATATCTGGATTAAAAAAGGGATTGGGCCGCGGAAAAAAATCAAGCTTGGGTTCGGCAAGACCACGATACACCTGTGCATTGATCCGGTCACGGTGCAGCAGACAGCTCATCGCCTGGCGGAACTCTTTTTGGGTAAACCAGTCATAGAAAGGCGAATCGCTGTGTATGGGGTTTTGGTTAAAACTCCACAAACTGGCGCCAATACTCCCTTCGGCATTAAACACCGTGTAAAAAGGATCTTTTCTGTTTATCAATGAGTACAAATCTTCCGGCCGCGCCCTAAAACTTTCCAGGCCGCCCTGCATGAAAACCAGGTACTGGGTATTTTGGTCAGGCAGAATTTGCACGATTCTTTCTTCAACAAAAGGGATAGAAAGGCCTGCGCTGTCTTTTCGCCAGTAATCGGGGTTGCGTTTGAACACGAGACGGCGGGCTGGGGAGTATTCAACCAAAAACCATTCACTCATTGATGGGATCAGCGTGGGGTCTGATGCCACATTGAACAAATCCAAAACGCCGTGAATGCCTCCTTCCTCTTTTGCCGCCTGGTAAATATGACTGGGACCAAAGTCCATATTGGTGCTTAAGAGGGGGTCGGCAACAATGCGGGGAAAGTGAAATTTAAAACGCTTATTATCGATTTTTTCGATGGAGATGTGCGCCCGGCTGCCGTCCTGCATGGTCAGAAACTGGCCGCTGTATCCAGAACTTTGAAATTCCGGGTCACCTACGATCTCATCGTACCAGAATATCACATCATTGCTGGTAACGGGAATCTTTACATCTGAGTAATAATATGACCAGTACAGGTCATCTCTGAGTGTATAGATAACATCAAGAGTCTGGTTTTCTTCGTTAACGATAATTTCCGGAGAGGCAGCTTTCGCCTTCCATTCACGGCGCACAACATCATACTCCAGCAGATAATCAGTTATCATGCGGATAATGGCATTTGTTTCCTCATCCCGCTCGGCAATGAGATGGTTGAAACTTTTTGGGTCCCGTATCATACTCCCCTGCCATGTCCCACCAAGCCTGCCAGGTGCAAATTCTTCACCCCGCCAGGGCTTGCTCAGTGTCATGGCAAGCAGCTCCTGCAAACCCTGCTCGGCGCTTGCCGCCTCATGCTCTTCCGGAGTCAGTTCTTCGGTGCTTGTGCAGTACACAAAAACCAAACACAAAAGAAACACAAAAGACAACCATTTCATGGTAGTATTGTAACGGCATTTTACCTGTAAGGTCAATTATTCTGTCATATTGACACTTTTCCCCATTTTTGGCATATTCATATCAACATGGGCCGCTAGCTCAGTTGGTAGAGCATCGCCCTTTTAAGGCGGTGGTCGGTGGTTCGAATCCAGCGCGGCTCAAAATAAGAAAAACCTGCATAACGCAGGTTTTTTTGCTTTTAATAAGGTAACGCCTCGGTGGGTAACGCCTCGGTGTCAGTCACCAAATTTCCATGGTGTCGCTCGGTGCGAGGGTACACCATATGTGGGGTAGTGCAAATTGGCGAATATTTCTTCATTTTTCCCTTTCTCTCTCAATAGCCTTTAAAACAAAACCCTGAACATCTTTTGCATATTGAATGGCTGTTTTCATATCATTATCTGAAATTTCAAGTTGATTTGGGTAACGGGGTAATACAGCATATCTGTTTAATAATATGGCTTTTGAAAACAATGTAGAAAAATTTGCATTGTATTTTTGACACATTTCTAAAAGATATTCAAGATCATGAGTTTTGTCAGGTTCAATGTCATGCAGAAATATAAAGGCTTTAAAGTATTTTTCTGCTGATTGCTGGCAAAGATAGCAGATTGTTTCATCAGGCGTAGGATAGTGCATGGTAGAAAGATATACTGCCGATCTTAATTCTTCGTCACCTCTGGCAAGCCATTTCTGTAAAATTTCCACTTTACCCATACAGCTTAATACCCTCTCTTGCTATTTTCCGCTCCAGTGTTGCATATAATTTCATGTCATTAAATCGGTTCTGCTTGAGTCCTAATATATCCATAGGCATTTTTTTTACAGGGCTAATTGCCATGCTAATAGCTGTAATTGCATCCAATTCCCGCATTGGCATTTCATCCTTGAAAACAACATACAAATCAATATCGGAATCTTTTCCCGCTGTTCCATAAGCATGAGAGCCAAATAGATATATTGACTCCACCGGCACGGTTTCAGCAATTATCCGGGAGATTTCATCTAAATTTTGCCTTATATCGTTCATTTTGTGATTTTAGCATGTCAGGGAACATGAGGCAAGGTAATAACCCGGCAATCCCTGCACCCAGCACCTAATCCTGGCTCATCAATATGACGCTGAGATTAGGTGCTAGGCAGGCTCCGGCCTGCGATCGCGCGCCGGTTCCGCTGCCGCTACCGCTGGCATCAATAAGTATTCTCATCCATGGCTTCAAACTGTTCGCGTACTCTTTGCAGGAGGGCAAGTTCACGTTGAATAGTTCTTCCGTAGTTGAGGTCGCCTGTTTCTATACGCAGGGCCTCGTCTTCCCAGAATTGGACTCGCGGCAGGTTGATAAAGTAAAAACGCCGTTCACGGGCTTTTTCGGCCCATTCAACGGCTGCATCCCAATAATACAGTGCAGAGCGGTAGCAGGTTTCGGCAATTTCAAGGCTTTCAAGGTTTTGATCCCTCCAGGGGGCGTTGTAAAAAAAGGCATTCCGTTTGTTCCATTTGTTCCCCAAAAAAAGGTATTGCTCGATCATTTTAATATTGAGGTGCATATGGAACAGGTAACGGTATTTTTCCCACTGGATTTCATTTTCAATCAAGGCAAGGGCAAAAAGAGGGTTGGCAAAATCAGCCGCCATGGCTTTTTCCAGCCAGTAAATATTTTCGATAGTGTCGTCGGGGTGTTGGATAAGGTGGATATGGAATAAACGATAATACTGTTCTTTAAAGGTTACATAATACGAATTAAGCGGCATAACCGCAGCAGAAAAAAAGAGGCATAAAAACACTGCAGCTATATTTTTTTTCATCCAAAAAAGCCCTTCATTCAAATATCGGCATTTTTGACACTGCCGCCCATACATCTTCGGCAACTTTTTCCCTGTTTTGAGATGCATCGATTATTTCCACCCCAAATCCGGCATCTTTGTACCTGCCAAGCAATGAATGATAGCGCTCTCTGACTTTTTTTTGAAATTCGAGGTATTCATAAATTTCAAGAGAAGAACGGTTTTGCAGGCGCTCCAGTGCTGTTTTAGGGTCAATATCAAAAAAAAGCAGTAATTCCGGAGCAGGAAATGCCGAATTCAGGCTCCGGGGCAGTTCATCGCCGCATTCAATGCCCTGGTATACCAGGGAAGAAGGGACATACCGGTCACAAACAACCAATTCTCCTCGCCGGCAGCGTTCAATTACGCCGCCAGCAGCGTACAGATGCTCATTTCTGTCTGCTGCGAAGAGCCTTGCCAGCGTTTCCGCCTTGAAAAACGTGTCATTTTTCAAAGCTGATCGGATTAATCCCCCAATTGCCCCGTCGGTTGGCTCAAATGTCGGGTAAAAAACGGGCTTGCGTCCGCTTGAGGCGTATTTTTGCCCCAGCAAAGACAGTTGGGTGCTTGTTCCGCTGCCATCGCAGCCTTCAAACACAGCAAAGTTCCTCAGTATCCCGTTCATAATTCAAACCTATCGTAAATTCTTTATTTATGCAATGAAAAATGTAATTGACAAATAATTACTTAGTTTTCGATACAAAATCGCGATATATTTGTTATAATAATATAGAAGCTTTGTTAATTCTTATTAAGATAAGCGGCTATGCACCAGTATTGTGTATGTATACAATATACATGAATACCTAAAAACACTAAAGGAATGCAGGTGAAGAGGAAAACGCTTCCATTTCGGCTATATGCGCAAATACTCATCTTTTCCGGACTTATTGCTCTGGGAGCCTTGATCCTTTTACCGATGCAACAGGCAATTCATGACGCAATGACCGGCATTCGTGATGAAATGATTACCATGCTGGAAGAGGAAATAGACAGAAAAATCCGATACTCTTCGATTAGCCCGTCCTTTTTCGGTTCTTTTGATGTGAGAAATATCAGCATATCAGGTGAAGACAATCATCCGGTACTTTCCATATCCCGTTTCCGAATTACCTACTCATTACTTGATTTTTTCCGGGGGCGGACCCAGTTAATACGATCTATCCAGATCGACACGCCTTACATAGATTTTAATACCGTCCGGGATAACGACCTCCTGAATCTGTTTGAAAACATTGGCAAAGGACGGGAAAACCTATCGCATAACTTAACAGGCATGATTCCGGAACAACTCGTTGTGCGTATACGCAATGGTAAGTGCCAAATAACTTCAGGTAATGAAACAATCGATTTTGACTCATTGAATCTAAGCATGGAAATCATTGAGGAAAAGTTTATTATTAATGGCGGGTGGATGATAAATGTTACGGCAAATATGCCGACGGGGGAACCGGTGAGTATACAGTTCCCTTTAGAAATGTATAGTACATTCGAAACAAACCTGGACAACGGGGAAGGTGCCATAATTGTAGAATCAATTTACGGTGATGTACGCAGTGCAAACGAAGCACATTTCGCCGTCAATATTAATAACGGTTCAATTAATATCCGGAATATTTACGGTGTGGATCAAATAGCATTTTCTCTGGGATACGTTTTTGATGACGGTCGTTTTTCCGCAAGATTAGAGTGCAGAGATTTCAGACTGGGTGAGTTCCTGTCTTTTTCCGGAGCTCTTGAAAACTTCAGCCAAATGCTGGATGTTACCACTTCCGGTCTGGCTTCTTTTGAAAAGAACAATGACGGCACCATGGATTATTCCGTAAATCTTGCCGGCGCGATTCCTCCCGGAAGATTCTCCGCTTCCCAGAGCGCCCAGCCGTTATTCGTAATTGATACAGCCGGTGATGAACAGGGTATGATTGTTAACAATGTTCGTTTTGCCATGCCCGGAACATGGAACGATACCCGCGGCAGTGCCGCAGCGTTATTTTACGGCGATATGAGTTTTAACGGGACTGTCGATTTGAATCCAATTGCTCCGTCAGGCACTCTGTCTCTGGGTAACTTCAGCCTTTCCGGATCTGAAAGCATAAATGCTGATTTTGCGGTAACTCATCGTGACGGGGATATTCTTTTTTTTAGTCCTGCCGTAAAAATAGGTCAAGGCAGCCATGCTGTGGAGCTTACATCATTCAATGCGCTGCTGCAGCCCGGCGGGCAAAACTTTGATATAGCTGTTTCAGCCAACAGGCCCGGCCACACAGGGGGCCGCGGCGCGGTGAGGCATGGTAGTTTTTCACTTGACGGATCTGTTGATAACAGGTTACATAACATTTCCGCAAACCTTAATCTAAACTCATTTACCGCAAGTGATTTAATCTACATGGCTCTGCCGTTCATCAACGATTTCAAACTGCCGGCTCCTCTGGACGGATTACTCCGGAATACCGCAATCACTACAGAGGTTTCCTTTTCAACGGATTTTACCGCCATACAATATAACGCTCCCCGCATTAATTTCACAGTCGGTTCAGGCAGGGAGAATTTAATGGGATCTATCGCATTGTCAGGCACTAACCGCCAATTTAATGTGAACGGCGGCAGTCTGGCCATAGGTAATGAAGTAATGCTGATATCCGGTTATGCCGGGATTACATCGGGAAATGCCCTGAATTTTTCGGTAAATGCCAATTACCGGGACCTTGCCTATCTTATTCAAGGATCATTCAACGATGGCAGTTCGGTAAATGTCCAGGGGTCTTATGGTTTTAACCTGAATCTGGGTATGATCGACGGATATACAGGCTCAATGCAGGCCGACGGATTTCCGGTGCCTTTTATCGGAACCCCCGCATTTTTATCACTTTCTACACAATTTAATGTTAATTCAGCGGACTCGTGGTCCATAGATCTGGAACAGTTTGAATTACAGAATCTTGCCCCTCCTTTGGGAAGCCCTTTGGGACCGATACGGTTAGCCGGTACCGGCAGAGTGGACCAAAGCGGCATTCGTTTTCCGTCGTTAAATTACAATGACCGATTTGGTACGCTTGGCGGCACAGCGGATATCTTGTGGCCCACAGGTCATACCGGTTATTCCATGACCGTTACCGCCGGGCAGGGCAGGGAAAATTATCATGTTCAGGCAGCAATTGCAAACCAGCGTCTGGAAATTTCCCTTTCCGGATCATCTATGCGGCTTGAACGTGTATTCGATAAACTCGGCAGTATACTGGTTGACGGAAACGCCAATCTGTCCTGGGATTCGGCTGATTCATTCCATGCGGAGTGTAACTTTGTGTCGGTAAGCGGAAATATCCAGGGCAGGGAATTCAGGGCAAACGGCAGAGCGGCGCTGGATAACGAAAAACTATCAATCGGCAATATGCAATTGTACTACGCCGGATATGAAGCGGTAGTGTCTCAATTATCAATTGACAGCGCCAACGGGATTGGCAGCACAGGGATTGCGTTGAATGGCGCTGTCGGTAACAACCCGGTAAACGGCAACTTTGAGATTGGAGTGAATTTCCAGCCTGTCCTGTCACTGCTGCATATTGGTGACACTTTACAGTCATTTTCCGGCAATATAACTATTTCTGATTTCTGGAACAACAGCCAGGGTGAACCGGCTTCATCTTCCATTGCCTTTTCACATATGAATGGTAACATTACCGTATCAGGCGGTGAGCGGGGTATGTTCCGTCTGCAGGCGGACGAAGACGGTAACTTTTTTGCGGGCCTTGCAAGCCCATCTCCTGTACGCGGGACAATTGCGGGAAATATTAAGCACAATACCATTAATGCCCGCTGCAGTGATTTGTATGTCGATGCAGCCGCTCTGTTTGACATGCTTCCGATTAACTCAGATGTCCAGTTTGCAGGAGGTTTTGTTACTGCCTCATTTGATATACGGGGGTTGATTACTGACCCCGAATTTTTTGGGACTGCAAGAGGAACCAGTCTGCGGTTAAGGATACCCGACTATATAACACAGGATCTGCGTCCCATTCCGTTTAATGTAGCAATCGAAGGGAATGAGATGCATTTTGGCCCGGTGCCTACTGCCGTAGGAAACGGCGCGGGAACAGCAAGCGGCTGGTTCCGCATAGATCGTTGGATACCGAATACTTTTTTTATTGATATTACTGTTCCGCAGGATACCCCAATTCCTTATGGGTATGATTTTGCCGGTTTTACCGCACATGGTAACGCATCGGGAAATCTTGCTCTTTTCAGGGAAAGTATGCGCATGGAAATAACCGGCGAATTGCTGGTCAACAACTCGGAACTTGGTATAAATTCCGAAGAAATCACAAGAGCTCAGGGGCAGGATATTTATTCAAGAGCGCGAATTCCCAATGTCGTAAACCTGGCAATAACTACCGGCCCGGTTGTGGAATTTTTCTACCCCAACTCAAGGTTCCCCCTTCTCAGGGCAACTCCGGACATGGGAACAAAAATTCTTGTTACAGCCGATTCTCTGACACAGCAGTTTTCTCTGACAAGCGATGTAAGGATTCGCAGCGGTGAAATATTCTACTTTGAACGTAGTTTTTTCATTCGTTCGGGTACACTCATATTTCGGGAGAATGAAATGCGTTTTGACCCCCGCCTGACAGCGCGTGCCGAAGTACGCGACCGTACGGAGGATGGACCGGTAACCATTTCCATGATTGTTGATAATGCTCCCCTGCTCTCCTTTACCGCCCGATTTGAATCGTCACCAACCCTATCACAGGTGGAAATTCTGGCACTCATGGGACAAAGCATTACCGGAACCCAGGTTGCTGACGGGGACGGGCAGAGAGCTTTCCTCGGTTCTGCGATGGATGTAGCCCAAGTTTTTCTGGTACGCCGGTTTGAAAGCCAAATTCGTAATTTTTTGCAGCTTGATTTGTTTAGTTTCAGAACACAGTTTTTTCAGAATTTATTGTTACCCCAAACAGGGAATATACAGTCACCTGTTGACAGAACCGGCGAGGTAGGTAACTATTTTGACAATACAACTATATTTGGCGGGAAGTACATTGGACAGGACATGTTTATTCAGGGGATGCTATCAATGAGTTATGATGAGAACAGGACAACCTGGGGGGGGATGGTATTCAGGCCGGATATCGGGCTGGAATTGCAAAACCCATGGTTTAGTATCCGTTGGGATTTTACCCCTATGCATCCCGAAAACTGGTTTATTAACGATAATTCCATTACACTTACCAAGAGTTGGTCATTTTAGGAGTTTTGATGCAAAAGAGAATCACAACAGCGCTTGTCATGGTATGTATGCTGTTTTTCCTGGGTGAAACGGTTTTTTCCCAGCAACAGGAAGAATGGTACCAGGAAAAACCCATTAATGATATTGTTTTTGCAGGGTTACGCAATGTTCGAGCTTCAGAACTGGAAGGTTTAATGGAACCTTACATAGGCAGCCTTTTTAACGATGCTTTATACTGGGAAATTTTCAGTAAACTCTTTTCTCTTGAGTACTTTGACGAAATAACACCCAGCACAATGCCTGCGGATAGTTCCCGTAGCGCAGTTATCCTTCGTTTTACCGTTGTAGAGCGTTCCATTGTAAACAGAATCACTTTTGTCGGTAATTCCGGTGTGCGCAGAAACGACCTTTTGGAAACGATTTCGATAAAAATCAATGATGTTATTAACCAGGCAAAAATCCGCGTCGACGAACAGGCCATTATTACCAGATACCGGGAAAAGGGATATCCGGATATCCAGGTTAGATCAGAAACCCAGCCTTCGGGTGATTCCACCATTCAATTAATATTTTTCATTACCGAAGGCGATATGATTTCCATCTCTGAATTTCGCTTTGACGGAAATACGGTTTTTTCAGACAGGACTCTCAGGGGGCAGCTTTCGCTAAGGGCAAGGAACCTTATAAATGACGGCGCTTTTCAGGAAGCAAAACTTATTGCCGACCGCGCTGCAATAACCCAATATTACCATGACCGGGGATACATTGATGCCGTAGTCGTTGACGTAACGAGAGAATTAAGCACAGACACAAAGGGAAACAACAACCTCATCCTTACATTCAGGGTTGAAGAAGGGCGCCAATACACTTTTGGCGGCGTTACATTCGAGAATAACGTGATTTTTTCAACAGAGCAGTTGTCCGCCCTGGTACGATCCAGGACAGGAGAAGTGATTAATGCCCGCAGGGTAGAAGCCGATCTCCAGCGTGTCGCCGATCTTTATTTTGAAAACGGATACATTTTTAACACCATTAGCCGCTCTGAAAACAAAGATCCGGAAACCGGAATTGTTTCTTACCATATTTTAATTGTTGAACGGGGCAGAGCGCACATAGAAAATATTGTTGTTAAGGGGAATCATAAGACGAAAGACGAGGTAATACTGAGAGAAATTCCTCTGGAACCCGGGGATGTTTTTTCAAAAACAAAAGTCATGGAAGCATGGAGCAACCTCATGAACCTCCAGTATTTTTCCATGGTAATGCCGGAAACCCCGCCGGGCAGCGCAGAGAGCCTTATGGAACTGGTGTTTGTTGTAGAGGAGCAGCCTACTATCGATCTGCAATTTGGGATTACATTTTCGGGCAGCGCCGATCCGGATTCTTTTCCCCTTTCCGGCCTCATCAAATGGAATGACCGTAACTTCCGCGGTTCAGGCAATCAGCTTGGAGCGGATTTAAATGTTTCACCCGATAATTTTAACATTGCTCTGAATTATAACCACCGATGGATATTGGGCTTGCCTTTTTCCGGCGGTTTTGACTTTACCGTCCAGTGGGCAAGACGGCTGGCGGCTACAAACAACACCGCTCCGTTTTTTAATGGGACCGAAGATCAGGCCTTCCCCGATGGCTTTGCTTCTTATCAAGAGTATCTCTCGGCCGGCAAGCGGCCTCCGAACGAATATCTTATGGACTACAGGCAATGGTATCTTTCTGTTGGGTTTTCAACAGGTTACCGGTGGTTTACCCCGTTTGGAGGGCTGTCTCTGAGCGGCGGTGTCAGAGCCGGTTGGATGCGAAATGTTTACGACGATACTATTTACCGCCCCTTCGACCCGACGCTTAGGGACGCAAACAATAACTGGCTGCCCAGAAATTCTTTCTGGACATCCCTGTCTCTTGACAGGCGGGACATATTCTATGATCCGTCAAGAGGGTACCTCATTCAGGAACGTTTTGGCATTAACGGCATTTTAAAACGGGAACGGGAACATTACATGCGCAGCGATACCAAGGCGCAATACTATCTTACCTTGTTTGATGTTCCGGTTACTGATAATTGGAACTTTAAATCAGTATTGGCTCTGCATACGGGGCTATCCTTTATTTTCAGGCAGCCCGGCAGGGATTTGTCGGTGGAAGAAGCAAATCAGCTATCTGTGGACGGGATGTTTGTAGGCAGAGGGTGGAATTCGGAGTTTCATATAAAAGGGCTTCTCCTGTGGGAAAACTGGGCAGAACTGAGGTTCCCGCTTGTTCCGGGCATTTTAGCATGGGACTTTTTCTTTGACGCTGCCGGAGTTGAGGAAACCCAGGGGTTCTATTTTAGAAAAGGCAATTTTACCATAGAAAGAATGCGGTTTAGTTTTGGAGGGGGGCTTCGTTTTACTATTCCTCAATTCCCGCTCCGCTTCAGTCTGGCAAAACGGTTCAGGGTCAGAGACGGAGCATTTGAATGGCAGACAGGCTCCCTTTTTGGAGACCCGAACAAACCGGGTTCCGGTATAGATCCGGTGATTTCATTTGCGATAGCATATTAATTTAGAGCAGAGGAAGTAAGGAGTTAACATGAAAAAAATTGCTTTGTTTGTAGTTTTTTTGGGTTTTTTTACCGGTTTTCTTTCGGCGCAGACGCGGCAGCAAGATTATAGCCAAATACCCAAGTTTGCTGTGGTTGATGTTCAAAAAGTCCATGAAGCATACTTCCGCAATTCAGCGCCTATGCGGCAGTTTGAAGCCAACAGAACTGCAGTTCAGGAAGAAATTAACGAGCTTGCCGTTAAAATTCGGGAGTTGCGTGAAACCAGGGCGGAAGCGGCCGCACAGGAAGATTTTGATGAAGTCTGGCAGCTTGATTTTGAAATCGCCAATTTGACAGAAAACCTCAGGAGTTTTCGTGCTCAAAAAGATGCTGAGCTTGAAGCCCAATATAACGCACTTTTTGAACCTTTTACGAGACTCGTGAATAATATTATTAAAAGCATTGCAGAAAACGAGGGAATCTCAATAGTATTTGGAGCTACGAACGTACTTTTTTATCACATTGAAAACCCCGCTGTTGATTTCACTGGCAGAGTTATCGACAGAATTGTACAGTCGCCCCGGTAACCCTCTTCAGGCTGCCATTTTCTAAAGGAGCCGTTGCATCACCATGAACACCAGCGGTGCCAGCCCCATGCTGGAACAATACCGGAGAATAAAGCGGGATCATCAGAAAGATGTTTTGTTTTTTCGCTTGGGCGACTTTTACGAAATGTTTGCCGAGGATGCGGTTGAAGTTTCCGCTCTGCTAAATCTCACCCTTACCAGCCGTAACGGGCTTCCCATGTGCGGCGTTCCTTACCATGCGGCGCGTACCTACATCGGGCGGCTGCTAAAGCACGGTAAAAAAATCGCCATTTGCGAACAAATCCCTCAAAGCGGCAAAGGCAGCCGGAAAGGTTCGCAAGTTATGGACCGGCAGGTGGTGGAGGTCATCACTCCGGGAACCACCGTAGACGAAGATTACCTTGACCGGGGAAGCTCTAATTACCTGGCCGGCCTGTCTGCATTAGGCGATTTTTATTCCTTTGCCTACGTTGACCTTTCAACCGGCGGTTTTTACGCGACATCTTTTCATACAAGTGAATCAACCGAACGATTGCGCCAGGAGCTTGAGCGCCTGCAGGTGCGGGAAATGCTCATACAGGAGTCTCTTTTGGAGGGCGATACGCGTGTTGCAGGCAACGCGAGCATTGCTCGTGCCATTGCTGATCGTCCCGCTCTGGTGCTTAATCGGTGGCCCGACTGGCTGTTTGATCTTGACAGAGCCGGAAAAAGGCTCCGGCGGCAGTTCGGTGTTCCCAGCCTCCGGGGCTTCGGGCTTGAGGACGACAGCCCCCAGCAGTTGTCCGCAGGGGCGCTGCTTGATTACCTGGATGATACAGCAAAGAGCCTTTTGCCGCATATCCGTTCCATAAACCTGTATCACGACAGCGAATTTGTCGGGATAGATGAATCGAGCCAGCGGAACCTGGAACTGGTACGCAACCTTCGTGACGGCGATGTCCATTTTTCCCTGCTGGAAGTAATGGATGAAACGCGATGTTCAATGGGAAAACGCTTGCTTCGGCGGAGGCTTTTGCATCCGTTACGCGACATTGATAAAATACGGGCGCGGCTTGACATGGTGGAAACCATGTACCGCGATCAGGAAAACCTCAGCGTTATCCGCGAATTGCTGGGGAAAACTCCCGACCTTGAGCGCTTGTTGTCGCGGCTGGCAATGGATAAAGCCCACGGCAAGGATATGTTAAACGTAAAAAACGCTCTGGTTTCCTGTATTGCTCTCAGGAATTTACGGGATATGTTGAGCATCCGCTGCGAAACAGACACAGCGGACGACACTGAACATTGTACCAATCTGATAGCATTAAAAGATCTGCTGGAACAAAGCATTTGCGATGAGCCGTCAATCCTGCTTACTGAGGGGAACCTGATTCGGGACGGATACAGCGCCGAACTTGACGGATTGCGCCGGCTGCAAGATTCAGGCAGACAACTGCTGGAAGCATACCTTGAAGAAGAAAAACTTGCGACCGGAATCCCCAGCCTGAAAATACGGTACAACCGGCTTATCGGTTATTATTTTGAAGTCACCAATGTGCATGCGGGCAAGGTTCCGGCGCATTTTATCCGGCGTCAGGGTGTTGTTGGCGGTGAACGTTTTTCTACGGAGCGCCTTGCAGCTCTTGAATCAGACATAAACGGTGCTTCAGATAAAATTGTAGAACTTGAACGAAAACTGTTCATCGAAATAAGAGAACAGGCAAAAGAACATCTAGAGGCGCTTGCCGCGCAGGCGCGCCGCATTGCCGAAATGGATGTTGCACAGTCGCTTGCACGGGCAGCGACAATCCGGGCATGGGTACGGCCCGTTGTAGATACATCAAATTCACTGGAAATTTACGAAGCACGCCACCCTGTGGTGGAAGCGCATCTGGGCAGGGGAGAATTTATTCCAAATGATATAATCCTTGGCAGTACCGGCAGCAACGCACATTTTTTTGCAATGATTACCGGGCCCAACATGGCAGGCAAATCAACGTACCTTAGATCCGCCGCGCTCATTACCCTTATGGCACAGATGGGTAGCTTTATTCCGGCACGGGAGGGGCGCATCGGTCTGTGTGACAAAATTTACTGCCGGGTAGGAGCATCGGATAACCTTGCACGCGGGGAATCGACGTTCCTTGTCGAAATGAACGAAACAGCCTACATCCTCAATACCGCTACCGACAAAAGCCTTGTAATCATGGACGAGGTCGGCAGGGGGACAGGCACGAATGACGGGCTTTCCATCGCATGGGCTGTCTGTGAAGAACTCCTTGGACAGGTACAATGCCGGACATTTTTTGCCACCCATTTTCATGAACTTTCCCATTTGCCGCATCCGCGTATTGTCAACCGTTCAATGGAGGTACTGGAAAAAGACGGCAGGATAATTTTCCTGCGCAAGCTCAAAGAAGGCCCAACAGCAGAATCCTATGGTATCCATGTCGCCCGTCTTGCCGGGCTTTCGCTTTCGGTAATTGAACGGGCGGAGCAAATCATGGAGAAGTTGCGGGATCGGGGCCTGACAACTAAAATACCAAGTAAAGATTTTAGTGGTCAGGCCATTCTCCCGGAAGGATCCGCGTCTATTTGCAGAGAACTGTTTCATATCAATACTGACCAGTTAACACCACTGGAAGCGCTCAGCTTGCTCAGTAAATGGAAGCGTCAACTTCGAGATAATGCTGTTCCTGAATTGCCTGCAAAACCGGTTTCCAGGCCGCGCAGCAGCGGAATGCAGGATCCAACCCCGTCATTGTTTGACTGAAATTATATGATACCAGAGGTTGATGAATGAGAGAAAAAGAAAAGCAAATAATATTTATGGCTATTGAAAGTAATAATATTGTTGGACATTGATCATTAAATAAAAAAGATAATATCATTTTCTCAGTAAAACCTCGGAAAACAAGGTGTTACCAAACCAATTGCAAATATGTTATAATTATAAAAGGAGAATCCTTCAAAAACGATGAAAAGACCGCCAATTTGGTTAAAAACAGTGATTGCCTGCATGGTTATTGCACTTTCCATGCCCGCATGTTCGGGTAATAAACCGGGGGGTACTTCCTATGAATTTACCGATGTCCGCCGCGGTACACTGGAACGCACTGTCTCAGCTTCAGGTACAATCAACCCGATTTCAACAATCAGGGTACTGCCCCAGATGAGCGGCAAAGTTGAACGGGTTTTCGTTGATTTTAATGATCAGGTCAGCAGGGGAGATATCCTTGCAGAACTGAATACCGAAGTGCTCAGGTTACGGCGGGAGCAGCAGCGGGCTACGGTGCAAAAAGCCCGTTCCTCTTACACACTGCATGAGTTCAATTACCAAAACCTCCGTACCCTTGCGGAGAGCAATCCATACTTTACCACAGAAAATGAACTGCGGTCCAGCAGGACAACGCTGGATAATCTGCGGGCGGATCTATCTGTTGCCGAGTCAAATCTCAGGGTAATCGAAACGGAAATAAACGAATACGCCTATATCAGGTCTCCCATCGACGGCATAGTGCTTGACCGGAGGATCAATGTCGGAGATACCGTAGTGGACAGTTCCAGCAACAATTCATCAAATATTTTTACCCTTGCGGAGAATCTCAGAGAAATGCAGATAGAAGCGACTGTGGGCGAACTAGACATTGCTTCCATACAAGAGGGCCAGGCAGTACGTTTTACCCTGGAAAGCCTGCCGGGACGGACTTTTACCGGTGAAGTCGAATCCAAACGCCTGATTCCTGTTGTATCTAATAATGTTGTTTCATATACGGTGATCGTCAAAGTAGAAAACCTGGACGGCTCCCTGCTTCCGGGAATGACCTGTGCGGTGGATTTTATCATTGAACGCAGCGAAAATGTATTGATGGTATCCAATGCCGCCCTCCGCTACCGGCCTACAAGCCTCGCTGAAGAAAGGATTGACGACATGATTTTTACTGCAAGCCTTCAAAATATGAGCGAAGAACGGCAGCAGGCTGCAATAGAGGCACGTGAGCGAACCAGGGCAGAACAGGCCCAGAGTCAGGGACAAAATTCCAACACGGGGTTACAAAATTTGATGATGGGCGGCGCACAAACCTTCCGTATACCGGGTCAGGGCGGCGGCAGGCAGGGACAGGCAGGAAGGCAGGGTTCAGGTCAGAACGGCAGAGAGTCTCCGGCAGTCGTTATGCGTAACTTATGGTACATCAACGGCGACGGCAGGCTTGAGGTAGTTCAGGTTCGTATCGGAATATCATCCGGATCACTGACAGAAGTAATCGGCGTTGATGATCTTGAAGGGCAGCAGGTAATTCTGAGGGAGAGGATATAATGCCGGTAATTGAACTGCGGGGAATCAAGCGGGAATACCGGATGGAAAGCAGGAAAAAATCAACGGAGAATAATGGCAGCGATGATGTTGTGGTAGTACGCGCCCTGCGCGGGGTTGATTTTTGCGCCGAGGCAGGCGAGTTTATATCTGTTATGGGGCCGTCCGGTTCGGGCAAGTCAACCCTTATGAATATTCTCGGATGCCTTGACAAGCCAACCGCCGGAACATATTCACTGGACAGCATAGAAACATCCAAATCAAATTCTGACACATTTGCCTATATCAGAAACCGTAAAATTGGTTTTGTTTTTCAATCATTTAATTTACTGGCCCGGACGACCGCACTGGAAAATGTAGAGCTTCCCCTGTTTTACCGGCGCCGTGAAAATAACGAAAAACGTCAAAGCGCACATGCACGCAGGGAACGGGCGATAAGGGCATTGAAAGAAGTCGGGCTTGATACCCGTATGGATCATTTTCCTTCCCAGCTTTCCGGCGGACAGCAGCAGCGTGTCGCCATAGCCCGTGCAATGGTAAACGATCCCGCGTTTATTCTTGCCGATGAGCCGACAGGCAACCTTGATTCGGGAATGACACTTGAAATCATGGGACTTTTCCAGGAACTCAACCGGCAGGGAAAAACAATCATCATGGTAACGCACGAACCAGAGCTTGCCGCCTACACCCGGCGAATTATCACCCTGCGGGACGGTCAGCTTGTATCTGATGTACAGGTAGCCGAAAGACGCAACGCGCAGGAAGACCTGGCTCAATGGAACAGGGACCATGCTTTACTGGCGGATAAAACGGCATCATGAAAAACATAGAAGATCCAGCCGTACTATACAAAATGTATATGAAGATGATAATCTTTCATATAAAGAGAATTCATGGAAATTCTCAATAAATTGTGAGGAGAAAAAAATGAAAAAGATGGTGGTTTTATTGTTAATTGCAGGTTTGGCAATGACAGCTTATGCGCAGCCAAGAAACACGCATACATTGACTGTTAACGGGTCTGCCTTGTCGGGGAATGTTTCCAACGGATCCGGACTGAATTATGAAGTCAGAACATCAAGCGCCGGCACTCTTGTTGTAGAAACAACAGGAAACACGGATACCTATTTAATTGCTTATAATTCCTCATATAATCAAGTAGCCAGTGACGATGACGGGGGATCGGGAAACAATGCAAGAATTTCCATCAATGTAAGGGCAAACGAAACGTATTACTTTAATGTAACCGGCTATAGCACCAGTACATCGGGTTCATTCAATATAACCGCGGTTTTGAGCGGCGGCGGCAGCGGCATTACCGAACTGCAATTGGGAACATGGGTTACATCAAGCATAGGATCCGGTGAAACACGGCAATTTAGAGTGCGATTGGATACTGATAGTTATTATGCCATACAATGGGATGATTATGATCGTACGCATTCAGGGGAATCTGCCTCAAATCTCGGTGATATCAGGGTAGGCATCAGAAGAGAAGGTTCTTCAAATTATCTTATCCCTATAAGTGACAGCGGTAATTATACCGAAAATTATTCCAGTTACTCTAACGAACACCGTGTTTATAGCAACAGTTCTCCCAAATATGATGAAAATACCTGGTACATTATCGAAGTTGATGCAATTTCTCCCGGTAATTTCAGAATATATGTGTATTAAAACAGAGGGTAACAGTTAACCGTGAATGCATTTTCTCCGTTACCTTTTCCTGATTAAATTTGTTAATATAACAGGAAAGGGTTTCGGGTAAAAAGTGAGGAAATATATAATGCAGGGGGAGTCTTCGGCATGAGAGAGGCTCCATGAATATCATCCAATTATTACAAACATGCTTTCGATCGATCCTCCGTAACCGGATGAGGAGTCTGCTGACATCGTTAGGCGTTATAATCGGCGTTGGCTCCGTGATAATAATGGTCGCATTGGGTGAGGGTTCCCAGAGGGAAATTGAATCAAGGATAACCTCAATGGGAACCAATTTACTGCAGATAATTCCCATGCGGCGGGCAACCCGCAGCGGTCAGCAGATGATGATGCGGCAGAGCGCCTTTACGAAACGTGATGTTGATAAACTCAGGGATGAATCGAGTTTTGCTGTTGCGGTTTCCGGCGTTGTCAACACCAGTGCAACTGTTACCGGCAGCGAGGGAAACGCCCAGGTTTCCATTATGGGTGTTGAACCGGATTTCAGCATTGCCCGGAATTATTTTGTTGATGCCGGTATATTTTTTGACGAAGAAGATTTAATAGCACGCAGTATGGTTGCGGTTTTGGGCCGAACGACAGCAAAAAATCTGTTTGGTAATGCCGAAAGCGCTTTGTCACAAAGAATACGAATTGGAATAAATTATTTTACCGTTATCGGCCTCCTGCAAACAAAAGGCGCAGGTTTAGGCGGTAACGATCAGGATGATGTTGTCATTGTCCCTCTGGATACAGCCATGACGAGGCTGAACAATTCCCGGAACATCAATAATATTGTCATGAGTGTTTTCAGTAAAGAATATATGGATGCCGCATCAAATGAAGCACGGTTAATACTGTGTGAATCACGTGGTATCAGCGATGTTGCCAATGCGGATTTTGAAGTAATGAATCAGGCTGATATGATAGATATGGCATCGGCAACATCACGAACACTGACAACATTGCTTGCCGCGATTGCAGGAGTTTCGCTGCTGGTCGGCGGAATAGGAATCATGAACATTATGCTCGTTTCCGTTACGGAGCGTACCCGCGAAATAGGCATCAGGATGGCGGTTGGCGGCCGTAAACGGGACATACTGTTTCAGTTTCTTACCGAATCGGTTATCCTCAGTTTAATGGGCGGCTTGCTTGGAATTGGCCTCGCTTTTCTTGCCTGTCATTTGCTGGCAACAATGGGAATGCCCACTGCAATCAATCCCATGATCGTGATTATTTCGGCATTATTTGCAGCGATGGTGGGTATTGTTTTTGGATACTATCCCGCATTAAAAGCGGCACGCCTGTATCCGATTGATGCATTGAGGTATGAGTAAGGTAAAAGGTTTAAATTAAGAGGTAAGAGGTAAGGGATGACAGGCGATAGAGAACAGAGAACAGAGAACAGAGTTGTTGTTCGAAAGCGCTGCTGGTTGCCGGGTAGCAGACTGAGGGTAATGTTTTTTCTCATTTTATTTACTTCTCATTTCTCACTTTTCACTTTTCATTTGTTTTCGCAGACCATCAGTCTTGAAGAGGTACGAGTTTTGTCATTGGCAAATTCACGAAGCCTGGCGAAATATAATATGCAAATACAAAACAGTTTGCTTGATGAAAAAAGCCAATTATACTCAATGCTGCCTTCGGTTTCAGCCGGTTACAGCGCTTCAATAAACTACATGAGCAGAAACTGGGAATTTGTTAATCCTGTTGACACTTTTACCGCGGGGCTTGACTTCTCCATAACCCAAATATTATTTCAGGGAGGAAAAGGTCTAATTCAAAAAGCCATCAGTGCAATCGCAACGGAAAGTGTCAGGAATGAAGCATTGGCCGAATACTTCAGCGTACTTGACGCAACGGACAATGCCTACTATGCCGTACTTGAAGCGGCTGCAACGCTTGAAGCCGCCGAATCTTCTTTTCAATCGGCTCTTGCAAGCTTTGCAATTGCAGAGATCCGGCATACAAGCGGGATGATAAGCACAGGCGAAATGCTCAGAGCAATGGCAGACAGGGAAGAACGGGAAAATTCCCGCAATCAGGCGCAGCGAAATCTTTCCCTGAACAAGACAAGGCTACGGGCACTTACCGGCCTGAGCCTTGATGTTGAGCTGGAGCAGATAAACTTTGATGCCTATGAGGAAATGCTGCAATTCATTGCAAGAATTCCCGATGATGATGCCATCATGTTGTATAACAGATTATGGAATGTTGTTACAGCGGGGAATCCTTCGCTGGCAAGGGCGGCGCTTAACAATCAAAGGGCTGAAAGAAATCTTTCTCTTGCAAGAAGAGATTATGCACCTGTGGTAAGCGCAACCATTTTCGGAACAACAGTTAATTATTCAACCGCTGCCGGATTTGGTACTACTGCCGGAGGGGGAGTCTCCGTCAGGGGGAGCATTCCCATGGATTATTGGGTAATGAATAACAGGATTGAAAGGAATATAATCTCCCGCGATTCAACAATGCTGGATTACATAAGCGCTGAAATAAACCTGGAAACAGAACTGCAAAGCGCTTTTTTGAATGTCCTTTCCTCGGCAGGATCGGTTCTTCATTCGCGACTATCCCTGGAATATACCGAAAGACACTTTGAGTATGTCAGTGAACGCTACCGGCTTTTACAGAGTTCCATCACGGATTTCAATGAAGCTGCCACTCTGCTTATCAACAGCCGCAACAGCTACATCAGATCGCGTTACGGGTTTCTGCAGGGCCTTTCAAGGATTCGTTCCCTTGGAGCAATTAACGATGAATCACATCTGATCCGGTTATTGATGGGGAATTAATGCCGGGCAAAACCATCATTCCACCTTAAACCGGGAAACATTATTCATCAGTGACTGAATGCCGCTGCGATTTTGACTGCTTAAATCATTAACAGCATTAACCGCTACATTTATCTGTTCGGCGCCGCTGGCCATTTCGTTCATGCCCGAAGTTATTTCCTGTGTAGTTTTTTCAAGGTTGGCACTTTCACTGATAACTTCTTTTGCTCCCTGAAGCATTTCATCGGCGGCACGGTCTACTTTTCCGGTTATCTCGTTTACATTGCCAATTCCTTCAAGAACCTGCCTGCTCCCGGTATCCTGTTCTTCCATTGCATTCCTGATAAGCTCTTCCTGCTGAGCGACTGTCTTAATGCTTGCGTCTATGTCTTCAAATTTGTTCAGCACGTTTTCTGTTGAAGTGGTAATTTTATCGATTGATCCTTTTATTTTCTTGAGCACATTACCGATAGTCTTTGACTGTTCACTGGAACTTTCTGCAAGTTTTCGTATTTCATCGGCAACAACGGCAAAGCCTTTGCCGGCATCGCCCGCATGGGCTGCCTCAATCGCGGCATTCATCGAAAGCAGGTTCGTTTGACTGGCTATATTTTCCATGACGGCATTTATTTCCATCAGCCCTTCAGACTCACGGGCAATTTCCTGAATGTCCGCAGCCACATCAGAGAGACCGACACGGCCAACTTCTGATGATTCCATTAATGTGTTTACATTTTTCATATTTTTCACCAGCGTCTCGGTAACGGACCGGGTATTGGCTACCATTTGTTCAATTGCCGAGGAAGCCTGGGAAACATTGCTGGTCTGGTTTTCTACATGCCCATTGAGTTTGTTTAAATTTACTTCCAACTGCCCCATTGTCGCATGGGTTTCGCTGACGCTGGCGCTTTGGTTAATGACACGCCCCTTTATACTTTGAATATTGGCGTTGATTTCATTAACTGCGGCTGCTGTCTCACTCATATTGGCGGCAAGGTCATTGCCGATTTCGGACAAATTCCCCGACTCTTTTTTGATATCAATGATCAGGTTTTTAATTTTTTCAAGTGTCTGGTTAAAATAATGGGCAAGGTCGCCGATTTCGTCTTTGGAATTTATATTTATACTGACGGTAAGGTCCCCTTCGCCTTCGGAAATATCCTTAAGAGTGTTCGTAACATTTACAATAGGCTTCGTTGTAAAACTGTAAACAAAGTAACTGATTACCGCCCCAATAACAAGAAAAATGGCAGCAACAATAATCGCAAACCTTTGCATATTCCGTATGGGAGCCATGATTGTTGACTCTGCAACAGCAAGCATTATTGTCCAGGTGGTGCTCGAATCTCCAATGGTAAAGGGGCTCAGGTCAATTTCCGTGTTGGAATTAAGGACAGCCGAATACCCCTGAAGCAACATTGGGTCTCCGTTTTCCACTGCCCGCTGCACTTCATTAAGCCGGTCGCCGAACATGGTATTTACTTCATGTAAATATTGACCAACATTATCAGGGATATAACTTGCTATGATATACCCGTCATTGGCATAAATTGACATAGCAGCAACTTCCGGGTTATCTTCCATCGCCTGCATTATCGAGGGCTGGACCGCAACAAGATCCAACCTGCCATTTAATGTACCTATGACCTGATTGGTAGTTTTACTGATGATAGGGATTGACATTCTCATAATGGAATTATCATTACCCCTTATTTGGACAATTTCCGGAGTTTCTATCCTGTCTCGCCGTGCATTTGGTCCGTTTATATAGTCCATAATCGTATCTACTATGCCGGATGTCCTAATGTATAACTCACCGGTAAACTCATCCCTCGTAACAACTGCAGCATACAGCCCGGTAGGTGTTGAGCCTTCCCTGCCTATATTTTGTGCATCAGAATCTATGACATTAGGCCGCATAACCACACCGATTTCGAAAAAAACCTGTCCGTTTTCACTATTCATTACACCCCGGATCATTTCATCAAAAATATCCCGCCTTGTTTGGGGGTCAAAATTTGTATAATCTGCTATAACATCTGCTAAAGTGCGTAATACCCGGAGATGACTGTTTATTCTGCCGTTCCAATACTCTGATTGCACATCAGCAAGATTAGACATAGAATCTATACTTAAATCCATGCTGATACCGGATGCCTGATGCACAAGTAGGATAGTCAGAATAACCGCTATGACCGAAATCATGGCGATCCCCATTAGTGTCAGTTTTATTTTGATTTTCATCTGTTTCCTCCTTAAATATTTGTCTATAATATTTATTGTACACCATTTCTTTTTTACATGCAAATACAGAGTAGTGTAAATCCCCATGATGTGATATAATTAACCGATAAAAATCCGAAAAAAGAGGCGCAAAATGAAGCAAATTCACATACATCTGACTTTTCTGGAAAAGAAAACACCATCATGGATGGTACCGCCGGGCCCCACAATGGAATTCCACATTGACCGTGAGGTTCGCCGTGATTACGGGCTGGATAAAAGCCTTTTTTCTCTGACCGGTAATGTGGTCCTGGCTGATATGCGGCAAGCACGGGAATTAACGGCAAAATTCAATGCAAAACAAGACCCAAAAAGCGGGAAATTTATCCGCGCAGGGCAGCTCTATATAATGGGATTGATAGACGAAATCCTGCACTATGTGGTGGCGCTCTACCGGCGGCAGGTGCAGCCAGATGCCTTCCAGCAGTGCCTGCAAAGACTGGAAACCAAACTGGGTGAAAGCAGGACGAACGGGCTGTTAACCGGTTTTTCCGAGCAGTTTCCTCCCCTGCCGGTATATTCAGGTGAAAAAGTAATACCGCAGTACCTTGAAGGCACAGAAAGCGGAGAAAGCTGCCGTGCCCTATCCCTCGAAGAAACCATGATGCTTTCCCTTGCCAACCTCAACCCCGCTTTCAAGCCCTTTCAATTTCTGTTCGATGATAAAAACCTTGCAAAGCACACGGTGTATCCGGCGGCTATTGAAGAGCTCAAGGCCCATTTCAAGGATCTGCCCCCATTTGGTCCCGATGGGCAAAGCCTCTGGGACATGTTACGAGCCCCGGCGCTTGCCTCAGACACCCTCAGCGGTCAGTTGGAATTTATGCGAAAGCACTGGGGCCTTATCATGAAGGGGTTCATGTCGCGGATGCTTATTGGGCTGGATGTGATGAAAGAAGAAGAAAAGCCCGGTTTTCTCGGCCCCGGCCCCAGCGAGGTAATGAGCTTTGCCGGACTGGATGAATATGAGCGTTTCAGCCCCGACCAAAACTGGATGCCCAAAACCGTACTGATGGCAAAAAGCACGCTCGTCTGGCTATTCCAGCTTTCACAAAAATACGGTAGAGACATTACCCGCCTTGACCAAATCCCCGATGAGGAGTTGGACGAGCTTTCCCGCCGGGGCTTTACCGGGTTATGGCTAATCGGGCTGTGGGAACGGAGTAACGCCTCAAAAACCATCAAACAGTGGACCGGCAACCCAGAAGCGGCTGCTTCCGCATACAGCCTCTACGATTACGATATTGCCAATGAACTGGGAGGCTGGGGCGCATTAAGCAGCCTGCGTGACCGCTGCATGAGACGGGGTATACGGCTTGGTTCCGACATGGTACCGAACCACACCGGCCTGGACAGCCGTTGGATGATAGAGAATCCCGACCGTTTTCTCCAGCTTCCTTACTCGCCATTTCCCGGTTATACATTTAATTGCGAGAATTTATCGGGCAGGGGCGATGTCACCGTACAAATCGAAGATAAATATTTTTCCCGCAGCGATGCGGCAGTGGTCTTCAGAAGAATCGACAACCATACCGGCGAAACCCGTTACATATACCACGGCAACGACGGCACATCCATGCCGTGGAACGATACTGCCCAAATTGATTTTCTCAACCCCGAAGCCCGCGAGGCGGTGATACGCACGATCATCGGAGTGTGTCAGCAGTTTTCAATCGTACGTTTCGATGCCGCGATGACCCTTGCAAAACGGCACATTCAGCGGCTGTGGTATCCTGCACCGGGACAGGGCGGAGACATTGCCAGCCGCGCAGAGCACAGCATTACCAATGAAGAATTTAACCGCCGCATCCCTGATGAGTTTTGGCGTGAAGTGGTGGATCGATGCGCTGCCGATGCTCCACACACCCTGCTCCTTGCAGAAGCATTCTGGATGATGGAAGGATACTTTGTTCGAACCCTCGGCATGCACCGTGTTTACAATTCGGCATTTATGAACATGCTGAAAAATGAAGATAATGCAAAATACAGAATCACTATAAAAAACACCCTGGAATTTGATCATGAAATCCTCAAACGATTTGTCAACTTTATGAACAATCCCGATGAAGATACTGCGGTGGCCCAGTTCGGCAAAGGAGATAAATACTTTGGCATCTGCACCCTGATGGTCACCATGCCCGGGCTGCCCATGTTCGGGCATGGCCAGGTGGAAGGCTTTGAAGAAAAATACGGCATGGAATACCGCCGTGCTTACAGAGATGAACAGCCCGACGGATACCTTGTTGACCGCCATGAACGGGAAATTTTCCCGCTGATGAAACGGCGGGCATTGTTTTCCGGCAGCGGCGATTTCAGACTCTACGATTTATTTACTGAAGGCGGATCGGTCAACGAAAATGTTTTTGCCTATTCAAACCGTGCGTGGATCAACGGCTGCGAAGAACGGGCTCTGGTTTTTTACAACAACTCATATTACGAAACGGCCGGATGGATTAAAACAAGTGATCCGGCAATACCGGAAAATGGCAGGAAACGGCGTGACAGTCTGCATACAGCGCTTGCCCTGCATACGGATGACAACTGGTTCACCCTGTTCAAAGACCAGCGTTCCGGCCAGTGGTTCATTCGTTCTTCAAAGGGGATAAACGAAAACGGCTTTTTTGTTGCTCTTAACGGATACGAAGCGCAGGTTTTCATCGATATTTACGAAGTTCAGGATGATGAAAAAGGCCGCTGGGCCCGGCTGAACCACGACTTGCAGGGCCGGGGAGTAGATGATCCCCATTCGGCTATCATGGATATTTATCTTGGGGACCTGTACTACCGTTTAATTAAATTCTTCAAGCCGGAAATCATCAATAAACTTCATGGCTTTTTTGTTACACGTACCGAATCGAGCATTGCACAAAAACAACAGGTACGATCTTTTGTTGATTCACTCAAAGAACAGGCCGAAAAATATTTCTCAACGGTAAAACATTTTATTACGGGAGCTGACGGGAAGTATGAACCGTGGGAAGGGAAAAGTGAAAAGGTAAAAGGTAAAAAAGAAAAGAGTAAAGAGGAATTGTGGGATGAGTTCAGAGCGTATCTTGAGCGAGTTATTGGACTGGCGAGTTATGTGAAAATTACCGCAAAGACTCCGGCAGAGTTGATGCTGAAGGAACTTGCAGGGAAGATAAAAGAGAGTCAGGCGGTGTGCGCTGCGGCGATGGGGTATGGGCTTTTGAAGATTTTGAGATCGAGCATCGGTGAAAACACCAGTGGTGCGCATGCAGAAAATCTTGCTTTTGTGCATTGGAACCTGGATCGCAAACTTAGGGAACAATATATGAATTTCGGCGCTTCCGGCGACGAAGCCTGGTGGTTTGGGGAAATCAGCCGGATGGTGTTGAGCCGGACGGCTGCCGTTGACACAAGCGCTTACGTGACGAAATGTCCGTTTAATCCAGAGGTTTTTGCTGCTTTAATTATTGAAAATAATTATTTGCTTGACGATTTCCGCCGGATCGTCGGGATAAATATTTTCAATGATATTACCTGGTTCAACAAAGAAGCATTTGAAAACGCCCTGTTCTACGGAACATTGTTCTGTGTTTTGGAAGATGATTCTGCCTTAGGCACTTCGGCGCCATGGCTTGAACGGGCAGCGCACATTGCCGGAATTTCCGATGCTATGAAAAAAGCGCAGGCAGCATCCGGTTACCGGATTGACAGACTTATTCACCTGCTGGCAGGCGAATCTCCTCTTGCGGAAAAAGTGTCTTCTGCAAAATCCAGCAAAGCAAAAGCAAAACCTGCGGCAGCAAAAACGAAGCCCACAGCGGCTAAAGCAAAAACTGCGGCAGTAAAAACGAAGCCGGCAGCGGCAAAAGCGAAGCCAACAGCAGCAAAAGCGAAACCTACAACAGCAAAAACAAAACCTGCGGCAGCTAAAGCGAAACCTGCAGCGGCAAAAACAAAACCTGCGGCAGCAAAAGCGAAACCTACAACAGCAAAAGCGAAATCTTCAGCAGCAAAAGTGAAGCCCACAACTGCTAAAGCGAAACCTACAGCAGCAAAAGTGAAGCCCACAACTGCAAAAGCAAAACCTGCAGCAGCAAAAGCGAAACCTACAACAGCAAAAACAAAATCTGCGGCAGCTAAAGCGAAACCTGCAGCGGCAAAAGCAAAACCGGCAAAGGCAAAAACGAAGCCCACAGCAGCAAAAACCGCCGCGAAACAAAGGAAAAAAGGAAAAAAGGAATGAAACTGAATGGAAAAACATGGATTATCGGAGCTTGTTTACTAATGGCATCTCCTAAAGCAATACCGTTGTTCTCACAGCATATGTATCTGGAATTGAATCTGAACAATCAGGCTGTGCGAAGCATGGTGCGTTCAATCCGGCATAGGTCATCACTGGAATTGTTAAGGGTAATAGAACGCGCAGGAAGTGATAACCGGATTGACGGGATAATACTTAACATTTCATCATATCATGCGGGAAGAGAAGCCATTTGGGAATTACGCAATGCCCTTGAAAAATTTAAATCCAAAGGAAAAACTATATGTGCGTTTATCGGTAACGCTGACCTGGACATGTACAGCCTTGCTACAGTGGCCGATAAAATCATAATGGACGAACTCGGCATTCTGACCATGCTGGGTTATGCAATTGGCCGCGGTTATGTACAGCACAGCCTGGAAAAACTGGGGATAGGAGTCCGTGAACTAAGGTATTTTGAATTTAAAACATCAGCCGAGACATTTACCCGCGATTCACTTTCCGATGCAGATCGTATACAATACGGCGAGCTGTTAGATGACATCATGGGTATTACCCGTGAAACAATAATAAAAGCGCGGCAGATGACTGCGGAAGAATTAGACTCGATAATCAATAACGAATTTATGTTTTCCGCCGGAAGCGCCCTTGCGCGCGGTTTGGTTGATCGTACCGGCAGAAAAGATGCGGTAATAGAAGCAATTAAGGAAATTTCCGGCAGCGGTAACGCCGCAAATTTTGCCGTCTTCGGTGATCAAAAATCCAGTATTACCGGAAGCAAATATATGTACAGACCGCTGCGTGCAGGAAATTTTTTCTACCGGCCGCCGGAAATTGCCGTTATTTATGCATCCGGAGTAACCGATATGGAACAGGGAATAGCGGCCTGGACATTGGCAAGTACAATCAGGGAAGTATCGGAGAGAAGGCGGGTAAAAGCCATCGTTCTGCGGATTAGCTCATCCGGCGGCAGCGCCGAAGCTGCCGATTATGTTGCAGAAGCGATTAAAGCCGCACGTCAGCAGGTTCCGGTAGTGGTGTCAATGGGCGAAGTCGCTGCATCCGGCGGCTATTGGGCAAGCATGAACGCCAGCCATATTGTCGCATCTCCGGTAACCATTACCGGATCAATCGGAGTCATTGGCAGCTGGTTTTACGACAATGGCTTGAACGACAAGCTGGGTTTGACTGTCGATACCATGCAGCGGGGTAATCATGCTGATATGATGACAGGGATGATCCTGCCCCGGCGGGATCTCAGACCGGAAGAAGAGGCCCGTTACCGGGAATATATTCTGGCTATGTATGCGGATTTTACTTCCAGAGTCGCCGTAAGCCGCAGCATGGATCGTGAACGTGCAGAATCCATTGCCGGAGGACGGATTTATTCAGGTCTCGGAGCGCTTAATGCCGGCCTTATCGACAGCAATGGCGGACTTGATGACGCAATCCGCATTGCGCGTAACCTTGCCGGAATACCGGATAATCAACGTGTTGCATACAGTGAATATCCAAAACCAAAGTTTTTCGACAAAATGTTTGAACGAATGGCAGCAACAAAGGCTGTTGCCATGAATTCTGCTGTCGGCAGAAACAGCGTACTCTTTGCAGCAAATTGGATTTTTCCCGTTCAGATACTGGATGACCTTCATTACCGGATAGCGCATAACGGTCATGTTATGCCGTTGCTTCCGTTCGATCAATCATGGCTGCTCATGTATCCATGAACGGCCGGAATGAAAATATTTTACTCAATGCAGGTTTTCCCGTTTACCTGCACGGTTTTAGCGCCATTGATTCATATCTGAGTCGCACGCCCACTCATGGCGGATTAGGAAACCATGAACAGTCGGGAGCACTTTATGTTCTATGTATGGCGGATCTCGCCGATCTTGCCCGCCTGTTTGACAAACTAAGGTATCCCGGTGCCGCCTTCGCCGATGCCGCTCTGGACTGCGGTGAAAAAACATGGTATTTCCGGTGCGCAGACTCCGGTTCTGCTCTACGGGACTATCGATCATCTTTCATTTTTCTTGAATTTTATCAGGACTGTAAAACACGCCGTTTTTATGATCCCCATGATATATATCCTTACATACGTTATCTCAAAAGCGGAGCCGGCACTGCCGGCAGAAGCAAAAAAAACGATTCTGCTCTTTTACATAGTTGCGTCAAACAAAATATCAAGACTGCACATGCCGGTGCTGATCCCGTACGCGCCCTTTTGGATGGAGCGATGATCCTTTCCCGGTATTTCCCGGGAATCAGCATCGGGGAAATAAACGCATTTGCCGCCGGTTTTATTCAGCCCGGCCAAATATCAACGGTGAGTATTGAAGAACAGAGACTGGCGCTGCTGGGGTTATTGCAGGCGGCTAATCCGGCAGCCGGTTTTGAACTGCTGAAAAACTGCGACTTCGTTTCCGAGTACTGGCCGGAACTGGCTGCATTGGATAACGTAGATCACTCCAAGGAGTATCATCCCGAAGGGAATGTCTGGAAGCATACCATGGAAGCACTTCGTTACCGGAAATCCGGTAACGGTGGCTTTGATCTCCGGTTGTCGCTGGGCCTGCTGCTGCATGATGTAGGCAAACCGCTTTCAAATTCAACGGGCAGCCGCCGCTTTGACGGCCATGCGGAACTGGGCGAACATCGTACACGCCGTTTTCTTGAACGTCTTGGCTTCAACGCCGTACTGGTACACGATATCTGCTACCTGGTACGAAATCACATGCTGCCTGCCGCCCTGCCCCGCCTGCCCCTTACCCGTACAGGTGAAATAATGTCTTCCCCCCTGTTCCCTTTGCTGATGGAACTGTATCGCTGCGATGAGTCCTCGTCATTTAAGGGTCTTGAAGGTTATTACCGGAGCAGCGCTGCGTATCAGGCATACCTGAAAAACCGCCGCAACCCGTACCGATCGGCGGACGGGAAAAAACTTAACGTGTTAGCACCCTGTTTTCAGCAACTGCACCGATAACAGGATTTGCGGCCAGATAAGCGGCAAACGCTTCTGCATCGCCGCCGTAGTAAACAACATTCGATTTACCTTTAAGCATGGTGTAACCGTCGCCTCCAGCCGCAATAAATTCAATGGTTGCCGCACTGTATGTTTTTGTTTCGTCTAACGCACTGCCGTCTGCCATTATCACCGATGTAACCCTGCTCATGGGCTGCGCATGCGGATCAAATTCTACGTTAATTCCTGACACCTGTATATACTGCCCGGCAGCTTCGGGATACCGGCTTACGCCATGTTCCAGCACTTCCAGTATATCTGCACCGTCAAGTTCAATTGTTACAAGAAGGTTTGAAAACGGCAGAACGGTCAGCACATGACCCATTGTAATATTCCCCGCCGGTATGCTTGATCGTATATTGCCGCCTGTCATGAATGAAATATCCGCACCGGTGGCATGCTTCATGGAATCCGTAAGTATATTGGCCATATTGGTATCTCTCGTACGAACAGCTTCCCGCTCCCCTTCCAGGAAAAACGGGGTATAACCTATGATGGCAGAAGTTACAGATTCAATTTTAGATTCTTCCTCTGTGATTATTTTGATAACAGTTTCGTCGGAGATAAGGCCTGATTCAATTTCATCTTCTGTTACAGCTATCGTTCCTGCTGTTTTGGAAAGAACCCTGCGTAAATATGTTATTTCTATTACTCCGATATACCGTCCATGATCACCTGTTTGCGCAATAAGCGTATTGCCAACAACCCTGCCGTTTTCATGAAAAGTATGGCTGTGTCCGTCAATTATTATGTCAATACCGGGGACTGCCGCCAAAGCATCACTTCTGTGTCCGTCAGCGGTCGAATTTTCATCACCCAAATGTACCAACGCAATGATAATACCGCAGCCTTCGGCTTTTAACGCCTCGACCATTTCGGCAGCACTGCTCACAGGGTCGTCAAATGTCAGACCGGCAACTGTACGCGGATCAGACTTGGTTATTGTTTCGGGAGTCGCAATGCCGAACACTCCAACGGTAACGCCGTTCAACCTGAATACTTCATACGGTTTGAACAATCTCTCCCCGTTTGAGTTTCTGATATTTGCCGCTAATATCGGAAAGTTCATCATACCGGACAATTCAATGAGCCTATCCACACCAAAATTAAATTCATGGTTGCCGGTAACCATGGCATCATAACCGGCAGCATTCATTATCGCTGCAATTGATTCTCCTTGCGACAAATTTGCCGCTATCTGCCCGTGAATACGATCTCCGGCATCTAACACCAATACGTTTTCACCGTTCAACTTAAAATTTTTAGTCATCTGCGATATATATGGTTCTGCATGCGTTCTGCCATGAGTATCATTTATATGTATGATTGTCAGCTTGACAGGATCGTCTGATGCGGTACAGGAACATATTACCGGCAGCAGAAAAATAATAACGAACACGGCAGTAATTTTTATTGTTTTTTCCATAATTTAATAACTCCTTCCAATTCAGCTTTTTTATCTTTTTTTCTTCAATGACAAAACCGACACAAAAACAATGGCTGCAAATGTCAGCAAGTACGGAATGGCAAGAATAAAATCGGCAGGTACATTGAAACGCATGAATTGCGCACCCTGGGCATAGTTAGAAAAAGCATCGGCAAGGCCGAAGATAAAAGCAGCTGCCAGCAGACCCAGAGGTTTACGTCCGCCGAGGAAAATAATAACAAGAGCAATCCAGCCTTTGCCTGCTGTCATATTGGGAACAAAAGCGCCAATGTTTAGACTAAGAAATGATCCGCCAATCCCGCAAAAAAAACCTGAAATGAGAAAAGCAGCCCAGCGGTATGTGTCCGGCTTTATGCCAAAAGAAACAAGGGCTGCCGGATTTTTACCGCAGGCACGCAAACGATAACCAAACGGCGTTTTATAAATTACCATACGGGCAATGAACACCAGCAGCCAGCTTGCATATACAAATAAACTATGTCCTGAAAGCGCTTCCCCAATTACGGGAATGCGGTTAATAAACGGAATATTAATAACCGGTAAAATATCAATGCCGCGTAATGCAAAAACCCCGCGTGTGTTAAAAAACCGCTGCGAAAGAACAATGGTCATACCTGCGGCTAAAAGATTAGCGGCAAGCCCGGTAATGAACACATTGGAACGAAGGTTCAGTGTTGTGTATGCGATGATTGCCGACAATGCGATTGAAACAAGCACTGCCGAGGCAATTCCGGCGGTAATGTTTCCCGTGTAATGCACAGCAACAATGGTGAAAAATGCTCCGATGAGGAGCAGTCCTTCCAGGGCGATATTAAGTTTTCCCGAAAGCTCGGAAAATAAACCGCCTGTTGCGGCAAGTAAAAGAGGAGTCATAATGATAATCGCACTATGCAGAATCATTGCTTCCGTCCTTTTTTGCCAAAGACATCTCGTCTTGCAAGCAAGCCTCGTCTTGCAAGCAAGCCGGATAATACTGTGCTGGTAGCAAGAAAGAAAATCACCGCCTGCACGACAGAGGCAACCTCATACGTAATGTCTGAATTCTGCATTGCAATTCTCGCCCCGGAAGAAATCCATGCGAAAAAAAAGCTTGCCGGTATAACCGCCGGAGGGTAAAATCCCGCTACAAGCGCCGCAGCTAGGCCGTTCCAGCCGAGCCCCGCAGTAAATTCCTTTAATGTCGCATAATGAGTGCCAAAAACAACAAGTCCACCCGCAAGCCCGTACAACGCTCCGCTTAAAAACATTGCCATCACAGTATGCAAACGGGTGTTAATTCCTCCGTACCGGGCAAACATTTCATTGGCTCCGGTCATTCTGTATTCATAACCAAGTTTTGTATCCTTGAGAAAAACATGCACAATTAAGACAAATGCAAAAGCGATTATTATAGCGGTGCTTAAATATGACGGCGGTAATATCCGCAGCAGTCTGAGATTTTCCGCAATTTTTTTTGTTGATTGTAAATTTGTTTCGGGATCGAGGAAAGGACCGTTAACCAGATAATTGACTATCAATATCATCGCGTTTGACAGCAGAAAAGATGTAATAAGTTCATTTGTATTCCACCGTGCCTTGCAAAAACCTGACAATGCAGCCATAGTCCCGGCAAAAAATACACCGGCAAGAATGGCAATAATTCCCCCAAAAAAACCAATGCTTGCGAGCGGAAGGGCAGTAATTGTCGCGATAAACGCACCTGAGTAAATTTGCCCTTCTCCTCCAAGGTTCAGGCTGCCTGCTTTCATTGCAATGCTGATGCCCAAAGCGCCGAGTATCAAGGGAACGGCGCTGTTCAGCGTATTGCCAAAACTAAACACATTGCGAAAAGGGCCGATGAAAAAAAAGTACAGCGTTCTGCCCGGAGTTTTGCTGATCAGGCAGACAAACACGGCAAGAACAGCAAGAGCAAAAATCGCTATAGCCCCTGTCTGCAGTAAAGAATTTATGCTAATTTTTACACTTTTCACTTTTCACTTTTCCCTGCTAAAAAAGTCCCTGCATACAGTTGCCGATTTTTTCACGTAATGAAAATGTTTCTGTTTCAATATCGTTAACAAATTCCGCCGCAGCTCTGCCGCGGTACATAACGATAATTTTGTCGGCAAGGCTCAGTATTTCATCAAGGTTCGTAGAAATAAGAATGATTGCCGCTCCCTTTTCACGCAAGGTGGCTATTTCTGCCCTGACAAAACTGCAGGCAGCAATGTCCAGGCCCCATGTCGGTTCCGAAAAAACAAAATAATCCCTGAATTGTTCAATTTCGCGTGCAAGTATGAGTTTTTGCAAATTGCCGCCGGAAAGCGTTACTGCCGGGTTTTGTCCGTTTGCAGCAATATTGTAACGGCTGATAAGGCCGTCAGTAAATTTTCTTATCGCTTTTTTATCGAGAAAACCCTTGTGCGAAAATTCATTGCGGCGGTTGATAATAATATTTTCATCAACTTCGGCGGTAAGAGCTATTCCTACCTTCTGCCGGTCAGCGGGCACATATGCAAGCCCCCGGTTACGGAGGCGGCGGTTATTCATGCGGGAAATATCCCTGCCGTTATGGGTAATTATTCCCGCTGCCGGATGGAGAAACCCTCCGAGCACCGCTTCCAGTACTCCCAGCCCATTGCCTCCAACTCCGGCAAACCCCAGTATTTCGCCTGAGCGAACCGAAAAAGAAACATTGTCCAGCAGGGGGCGCTGCTGCCCACGCCTCAGCACAGTAACATTATTAAAAACAATAACCTGTTTGCTGTTTACAATGCTTGTATTTTTCTTTTCCGGTTTTTTCGGCATGACTGCAGTACGCAAGATGTCAGTATCACTGCCTATCATCAGTTTGGAAATTGCAAATTCATCGGCTTCTTTTGTTATCAAAATACCGGCAAGTTCACCATGACGAAGCACGGCAACCCTGTCAGAAATTGATTTAATTTCATGTAATTTGTGTGTTATGAGAAATATTGACTTCCCTGCAGCCGCCAATGTTCTGAGTGTATTAAAAAGCGCCGTAGTTTCATGATCGGTAAGTACCGAAGTCGGTTCGTCAAGAATAATAATGCCGGCATTTTGGCAGAGGAGACGGCAAATCTCAACCTGCTGCATTTCTCCGATGCTGAGATATTTAACAAGGCCGTCAGGCGCAATAGAAAAACCATGGGATTTAATTACACGTGCCGCTTCGGTTTTTGCTTTTTCTCCGTCAAAAAACAATCCCCATTTGCGGGGTTCTGTACCCAAAAAAATATTTTCTGCGGCAGTGTATTCGGGAAACAGCATAAAATGCTGGTGGACCATGCCTATCCCAAGCCTGCGGGCGGCAATCGGCGAATCAATGAAAACAGTGCTGCCATTAACGCGGATTTCACCGCTGTCAGGCATTTCAAGACCGCCTAAAATTTTCATCAGGGTTGTTTTGCCCGCGCCGTTTTCACCGGCAATACACAGTATCTCCCCTTCACGGAGATCCAGGCTTATATTGCTGTTTGCTTTTTCTGTTCTGCCCGGATATGTTTTACCGATACCGCGCAGTTCAACGGTATAATTACTGCTCATGCACTAAATATTCTACAGCGGCGGAACGGTATACTCAATGCGTCCCACATGTAAATCATCCATGAAGACAGTAAACCGCTCCTGTATATCCGCAGAAACATAATCACGGAATCCCGGATCATTAAAAATAAAATTAAGATAGCCGTCCTGCACACCAATTGTCCTGGAACTTCCAAACTGTATGTTTCCGGCAAGAAAATCCGCAATAATCTCTTTAGTAAGTTTTTTCTGTTCCATACTGCCGCAGCCAATAATCAAACCCGGAGCCCGGCTGTACTCATTACTGTTAAAAAACACCGCATAAGCCCCTCGCTGCGCAATAGTGCGTACCAATCCCTGTGCCGCGCTGCCGGCAATTGAGGTAAAAACATCAACTCCGGCGTTGATCATGCCGGATGCAAGATCAGCGGCCCTGCTTGCATCAGACCAGTTGCCGATAACCCGGAAGTCCAGCTCAATGTCCGGGTCTGTACGACGTGCCCCGTCAAGAAAGCCGGGAACGATATGCCCTGTCAAAAGGGGGTATTCCTGGGCAGCAATAAAACCGATTCGTTTTGATGCATTGGCGAGGGGCATATCACCGGTAGTAACCAGCCCGGCAAGGTAACCGAGAAACAAGGCCTGCTCGTATTGGTTAAACATGTAAGTACTAATCCGGGGGTTACCGATATACTGGGCATCGGTGATAATAAAATGCTGTGAGGGAAATGACCTGCTCACACTTGCGCATATTTCCGGCAGTGACGGATTTGAACCCAGCACCAGGTCATATTCACCGCCTGCCACCATGGACATTAGTTGTTCTTCCCATTCAGCCTGGTTATAGCCGGCTTCGTACACTTTAACAGTCACATTGCTGTGTTCAGCGGCAAATTCTTCAGCGCCCGCAGCCAACATTTCGTAGGACGGGCTTCCGGCAACCACACCGGTGATATACACCAGCACAGAAACCGTTCCTTCCGTCCCTGCAGAATCTCTGGGTCTACAGGCAGACAAAAGAATAATGATTATTAAAAGTAATGTTACAATGTTTTTTTTCATATTTTCTCCACTGCGAGTAATTTATCAGCCGGCGCTCCGCAAACCGGACAAAATTTGATACTATCAATATCAGTAATCGTGTAGCCGCATGAGGTACAGGTAGAGTATTGTTTTTCCGGCACATCGGGTAATGCGGCAAGTGTACTTTCGGCTTCTTTGAACAAGCGTAAATGCACACTTTCTGCGCTTCTTGCATCCTGGAAGGCATACGCAGCCAGGCCGGCACCTTGCTGACGGGCTAAATGCAAAGCGTTTAAATATATATCATTTATCTCCTCACTTTCGTTCGCAATACTTTCGCTAACAGCTTCCAATGATGATTTAACATGGTTCATCGAATAAAAGAAATTTCGTGCATGATACAACTCCGAATCCGATGCTGCATAAAAAAGTTTTGCAAGTCCGGGTTTGTTATTCCTAAGCGCATCTTCCGCATATATACGATAGCGCATATATGCCTGACATTCCCCGGCAAAAGCTTTCTCCAAAGATTTGAGTACCGGAAGCGGGACAGAGGGGGCTTTACTGAATGATACCGGTTTGCGGCTGTAATTCAGCACGCCGTTTGAATCAAAAGAAAATTCAACGAAGTGGTAATAGGGCGCTTCAATACCTTCAACTTCTTCTATGCGGGCGCCGCCGCCGCCTGTGGCAATGAGTTTTATCCCGTTTACATCATCTTCAAAATAAGAATGTATATGCCCGCACAGAATAAATTTAACTTTTTCCTTAAGCGCCGAGATTAAAGTAAGCACTTTGTCCCATTCTTCTGTACTAACAGAATTTTTGGTTATTTTATTCGGCGGCGGAATGTGAAAGGTCAGTACTATGTTGTCCCGCTCATACGCCAGGGCGCGCTGCAGTAAATCCAGTGTTTCCTGCGAAAAAACCCGTTTGGAATTGTCCAGTACAATAATTAAGAGCCTGGAATTGTATAAAAAATAATTTTTCAGGCCGAAAAAGGATTCGTAATCCAATGTGTCATGATTACCGGGAAGAACATACACAGGTTTATCAATTACTGCATCTGTCATTTCCATTACGTTTTTGTAGTAATGAGTTGTGCCGTTGGGTACAATGTCTCCGCCGATAAGCATAAAATCGCCGGATGCTTCATGACATGCAGCATTAAATATACTCATGATTTCAACACCTAAACCATCGCATCCGGGATCGCCGATAAAAGTAAAACCATTGATTGGATTTATTTCAATATTTTCCCTGACAACTTTTTCCATGAATCACATTATAGTGCAAACAATGTGTCCAGGGAAGCTGCGAGTAAAGCATTTTACCCCTACCCCGACAACTTTTCCGCAATATTAACGCAATAATCTCCAAGTTTTTCGATGCGACGGACAAGATCAATAAAGAGCAGTTCTGTCTGAACATCTTTGCCTGCTTCAATGCGCTTACGGCTGAGTTTTTGGAGCTGCTTGCGCGATTTTGTGATGTTTGTCTCCACCTTTTTGGACAGAATGGTTGAAGTGACAGACATGCCCTGCCCCAGTTTCTCATGCAGGAGGCAGAGGAATTCTTCCACCTGATTTACATAGGGAACCAGATCGTCAATTTCTTCTTTTTTGAACATCCTGTTTTTCCGCACACTTCTTTCCAGCAGACGGCTTATACCGTAACATTCATCGCTCATCTCTTCAATGTCGCCGGTAATCTGCAAGAGGCGCGAAACCCGGCGCTCGGAACGGGGATTAAGCTGTTTGCGGGTACATTCTATTAAAAAAGCGGTAAGCGTTTCCCTCATTTCATCAACATAATTTTCCTGTTGTTTCAACTCTTCCAAAAGTTTACCAACGGCGTTTTCCTTATCGCTTGTTTCGTGCAGGTCCCGCAGAAAGGTACAAAAACCGGCATACATAGACGATACAATACCCGCCATATCACGAATTTCTTTTTCTGCACGCAATATATTGAGTTCAGGCGTTCCGGTTCTGGGGGAATCAAGGTAAGCAAACTTGTATTGCCTGTTTTCCCCTTCCGGCGCATCGCGAATAATAACAGAAACCAGTTTTGAGAATTGTTCGACAAAAGGTAAAAATAAAATAACATTTATTGAATTAAACACCGTATGCAGCATGGCAAGATGCATGGTTGCCCCCGCACCGACAGGGTCTGCCGGCGTTAAAACAGCAACAAGCGCCAACAGCGGCCTTAAGAGAGGCAAGGCCCAGCACGTACCGATGACATTAAGCAATACATGGACAAGCGCCGCCTGTTTTGCCGCAGTTTTTGATCCAATTGCAGCTAACACAGCGTCAACGGTCGTACCGACATTGGAACCAAGCACCATTCCGGCAGCCATCTCGAAAGTAATGATATTGTTAAATGCCATGGTCAGCGTTATTGCTGTGGTTGCGCTGGATGAATGTAGCAGCATGGTCATTACCAGCCCGGCGCCTGCGCCAATCAATACAGCCCCAAAACCCATATCGCGAAAAGTGCCAATAATATTAAAATCTATCAAATGATTGATTAAGCTCATTTCCTGGGTAAGATAAAACAATCCCATAAATAAAAAACCGAATCCCAGAACAACTTCACCAATGCTTTTATGTTTCCACTTTGCAATGCTCATGACAAAGCCGATTCCCACAGCAGGCAGGGCTAAATCGGAAATATTTAGCGAAAACCCCAGCAGCGACACAATCCACGCAGTAACAGTGGTGCCGATATTGGCGCCCATTATAACCCCGATTGACTGAGCCAGGGTTAACAACCCGGCATTCACGAAGGAAACCACCATGACAGTAGTTGCCGATGAAGACTGAATAATAGCGGTAACCGCAAAACCGGTCAATACTCCGGAAAAACGGTTACCGGTCATAAAATTCAATGTTCTTCTGAGACGGTCGCCGGCGCTCCGCTGTATCCCTTCGCTCATAATCTTCATACCAAAGAGGAACATGCACAGGCCGCCAGCCATACGTAACAATGCCATTAAATCCATAATACTCCCTGCCTAACTGGAAATTTTTTCAGTTATATTCATGCAATAGTCTCCGAGTTTTTCAATACGGCGAACCAAGTCGATAAAAAGCAGCTCTGTCTGCACATCCTTGCCTGCTTCAATACGCTTACGGCTGAGCTTCTGAAGCTGTTTGCGGGATTTGCCGATATCTGATTCCAGTTTTTTCGTTTGGATGGTTGATTTCACTGTCAGGCTTTGTCCCAGTTTATCATGCAGGAGACCAAGGAATTCCTCTACCTGACCAACGTATGGAACAAGCTCGTCCATTTCATCTTTTTTAAAAATACGTTTTTTCCTGACACTTTTTTCCAGCAGGCGGCTGATGCCATAGCATTCATCGCTCATCTCCTCAATATCGCCGGTAACCCGCATCAGGCGCGATACCCGGCGCTCGGAATGGGGGTTAAGCCGGGTATGGGTACATTCAATTAAAAAGGCAGTCAGAGTTTCCCTCATTTGATCAACGTATTCTTCTTTTTGTTTCATTTCTCCGCAGAACTTTACAACAGCGTCTTCTCTGTCTTTTGTTTCCCGCAAGTTCCGCAGCAATTCGCTGAAGCTGGCATACATTGACGAAACAATGCCTGCCATGTCACGGATTTCTTTTTCTGCGCGTAATATATTGAGCTCAGGCGTACTGGTTTTAGCGGAAGAAAGATAGGCAAACTTATAATGCTTGCTTATCTCTTCCGGCTTTTCACGGATAATAAAACAGATCAGACGGGCATAATGGCTGACAAAGGGGAAAAATAAAATGGTATTGACAACTTTATATACTGTTTGAAACATGGCAATGTGTGTAGTAACGCCAATTCCGGCAGGGATTCCCGGTGTTATCGCATTAACGAGCGCCAGCAGCGGGTTAAAAAAGATCAGCGCCCAGCAGACGCCTATTGCATTAAACAGCACATGTACCAGGGCAGAGCGTTTGGCTTCGGTATTTGCGCCAATGGCAGACAGCACTGCATCAATGGTGGTACCTATGCTTGCGCCTAAAATCATACCGGCACCCATCTCGTACGTAATAATACCGTTAAACGCCATTGTCAGGACTATGGCCGATGTCGCGCTCGATGAATGAATGAGTATCGTCATCAAAAACCCGGCGCCAATTCCTGTCAGCACCGCCAGAAACCCCATGTCCCTGAAAGCGCCAATGGCGGTAAAACTTTCTTCGTTGTACAAGCTGTTCATTTCCCGGGTAAGGAAATACAGTCCTAAAAATAAAAGACCAAAACCCATGACTATTTCGCCGATGCTTTTATGCTTCCACTTCATTACTTTGAGAATAAAGCCGATGCCCACCGCAGGCAGTGCCAGGCTGGTAATTTGCAAAGAAAACCCCACGAGAGACACAATCCAGGCAGTGACGGTCGTGCCGACATTGGCGCCCATAATCACCCCGATTGACTGGGTTAGAGTAAGCAGACCGGCATTGACAAAGGAAACAACCATAACCGTGGCCGCCGATGATGATTGAATAACCGCCGTCAGCGTAAAACCGGTCAGCACACCGGCAAAACGGTTGCCCGTCATGAAATTCAATGTCTTTCTCATGCGATCACCGGCGCTTTGCTGTATCCCCTCGCTCATGATCTTCATACCAAGGAGGAACATGCACAGGCCGCCGATCATGTGGAGAATTAGAGTCACAATAGCCATTGGGTCATTGTACTAAGGGAGGGGGGTGAGGGGCTAGGGGCTGGGGCAACTTTACAAGACAGCTGAAATCTGCTTCTTGCCAGGGGTGCAATTTTATGAGACCTATAAAGATAACGAATTTCTCTCAACACTGTTGAGAGAAATATCATGGTCTAATAATCTCCTTGTTATGAGCCGTGCCAAAAACGACGAAGAACGGCTTTTTTATATCAAACTAGCCATCGAGGAAAAACACTCATTTCGGGAACTGGAACGGCAATTTGATGCGATGCGGTTCGAACGAAAAACAATAAGGGAAAAAAAGTCTACAAACCTACCTGTAAAACAAGAGATAAAGAATCAGTTCCTGGACAGTTATGTCCTTGATTTTCTCAATCTGCCGGAATCTCATAATGAATCAACACTGCAAAAAGCAATTATTACAAATATGAAAAACTTCCTGCTGGAAATCGGGAAGGATTTTTCTTTTATCAGCGAACAATTCCGGGTTCAAGTGGGCAAATCAGATTTCTTCATAGATTTACTTTTTTACCATAGGGGCTTATCATGTATGGTCGCCTTTGAGTTAAAGACGACTTCTTTTAAGCCGGAATACATAGGAAAAATGAATTTTTATCTTGAAGCCCTTGATAGAGATCATAAAAAGGACAATGAAAATCCAAGTGTAGGTATTATCCTATGTGCAGACAAGGATGATGAAGTTGTCGAGTATGCCATACAACGCAATCTTTCGCCGGTGCTTGTTGCCGAATATACTGCCAAGTTACCTGACAAGAAACTGCTTCAAAACAAGCTTCGCGAACTTACAGAATTGTCGAATATTACATCCCTGCCCCCTGGTAATTAAAACATTTCTTCCGTTTAACAATGTTATACACCCAGACTATTTCTTGCCCTATTCCCTATTCCCTATTCACTTTTTCAGTCCCCTTTACACTCCGCTTCCAAACCGCTACATTATCAACAATGAAAGAAATTTCCCTTACCGGCATAAAACCCACGGGTGATCTGCACATCGGCAACTACTTTGGCGCAATTAAGCCTGCGCTGGAGCTTGCTAAAACGTACGATGCCCGCTATTTCATTGCCGACTACCACGGTTTGAATACCATGAAAGACCCGGCGGAACTGAGCTCAACTGCCAGGCATGTAGCTGCCGGCTGGCTCGCTGCGGGGCTTGATCCGGAAAAAGTCCTGTTTTACCGACAAAGCGCCATTCCTGAAGTTTTTGAGCTGACGGTCATGCTGACGGCATTTACTTCCAAGGGCATGATGAACCGCGCCCATGCATACAAAGCGGCGGTGCAGGACAATACCGATAAAGGCGATGATCCCGATGCAGGGGTTAACATGGGCCTGTTTACCTATCCCATACTGATGGCTGCCGACATTATTATTTTTGATTCAGATGTGGTGCCGGTGGGCAAAGACCAGGTACAGCATATCGAGATGGCCGCTGACATAGTCCAATCGGTAAATGCCAATTACGGCAAACCGGTGCTGAAAATACCCCGCGCCGGCGTGCAGCCGGATTCCGCTGTTGTGCCGGGGCTGGACGGCAGGAAAATGAGTAAAAGCTACAACAACACCATCCCCCTGTTTGCCCCGGAAAATACCCTAAAAAAAACCATCATGCGGATGTTAACAAACTCCCAAACAGTCGAGGAACCCAAGGATCCGGATACCTGCCAGATCTTCCAGTTGTACAGGCTTTTTGCAAACAAGGAAGAACAGGCCGCTCTTGCCGCCCATTACCGTGCCGGAGGCATGGGATGGGGCATGGCCAAAGAAGAGCTGTTCCTTGCGGCAAACCGCCTGCTTGCTCCCATGCGCGAACGCTATAACGCGATAATGGCGGACATTCCCGCATTGGACAAAATTCTTGAACAGGGCGCCGAGAAAGCACGGCCTATCGCAGCCGCTACGGTGAAGCGTTTCCGAAAAGCAGCGGGGATTGATTAATAGTCATAACAAATAAAATGCTCTATATTATTATCAAAAATGTTATTAATTTTCTCTTTTATAAATTGAGGATAAATTGTTAAATCATTTATTTTATCAATTTCCATCCATTCAAGCATTACATTACAATTATCTTTATGAGATTCAAAATAATTATCAGGAATATCTGATTCATTTATCAATGATATAAGGTAATAAAAAGCAATTGTATGTGCTTTTTTTTCTTTCCATTTCCAAAATGTTTCTTCAATCCATATCATTCGAGTACATATAATATCTGCTCCTGTTTCTTCCTTATATTCTCTGATGAGTGATTGTTCAGATGTTTCACCTATAATAACATGACCTCCAGGCAAAGCATATTCCCTGCCATCTTTTTCTCTTTGTACCAATATTTTATTATTTCTTATCAGGACTCCAGATGTTCTGTAACTACAAATACTGTGTTCATCAGAAAATAACCAATCTTTTTTCATTGTATACAACCTCTTATGTATATATAGTATCATATTTTCAATATTTAGTTATCTACCAGAAACAAAGCCTGCCCCGGTCGGACACGAAACCGGCAGCCACAAAAGCCGGAGCATAGTCACTTCGAGCCGCTTCTGAATTGTTAATGGTTTCAACAAGAATTTTTTTCTCGGGAAGGACTTTTCTGCTGCGGGGTATTTTCAGGAAATCGATCAGTGCGGCAATGGAAGAGTCTTCAGGGCTTATGAAGATTTGCTGCTCCTTGCCGTTGCGGTTTGACACAGCGATTAGCTGCGCCCCCCGGAAATAGACGCGGCTGGACGGCAGGCGGGCAGGGAGGCGGGGATCAAGGCCCTCAATTTCCAGCCCTGCGGGACTTGCCGGGTCGGCGGCATTCATCCAGTAGATGCCGTCAAATGATTCGGCGTTTGCAAGTTCGCGGGCAATGACCGGTGAGGCAAATTGCAGGGAATTGATGCCCGCAAAGAAACGGCCGGCAACAAGTTCACCTGCCAGTTCCATGCGGCGCATGGTTGGTAACAGGCCCGACCAGCTAAAAGGCGAAGGCTCATCCCTGGAAACCCTTTCCAGCAGTGGACGGCAGAGAATACCCCAGCGCGCCAGAAGCAGGCGGACACACTCCCGGTTTCTGCTTTCCCTGTCCAGCGGGTCGGGCACAATATCTTGTGCACCGCTGTTTGCGATTTGTGCATCATCCGGCAAAAGCGAAAACCATCTGCCCCGAACCGGCGCGCCGCTTTTCCATCGATCCCGCAGCGAACGGGGGATGCGCTGAAAGCGTGCCGCCTCAGGGTGGCGGGGGCCGGAAACTGCAGGCCTGCGGGTGAGTTCATCGGTTTGCGGGTCTTTGGGTACAAATCCGGATTTAATACCCTGGCGAACAGGCTCAAGGGAATCCGAAGAAAGCCGCCCCTGCCACACTTCCTGCCACAGAGCCTTGGCAAGGTCTGTGCTGCGGACCGTACCCGGCTGAATATCCGGAAAAGCAGCGGCAGCATCTTTAATTTCCCAGAAATCGCGGGGACGGTCAAAAAAGCCGGATTGGATGGCTTGTGCAAAAAACACGCCATGCGGGGTGCTTACCGCTTTGTGCTGCTGTTCCGTATCGGTGAATACCAGGTCGAGATCCTCAGGCCGGCACAGACCTATTCTTTCCCTGCCTGCACCGTACCAGGCCAGGCGGCCCTCGCTAATTTCCCGGTCAATGATATCCGGGCTGTAATTACCGCAGCGGGCAGTGCAGAATTCTGTTTCCCACAATTTGGCCGGAGCGGAGCAGGCGGTAAGCTTTGTCAGGAAAACCGCGTCACCTGAACCCCCGGATCGGCTTCCTGCAAGCCCCTGGCGAAGAGCAAGGAAGGGTATAATGAGCGCAGCAGATTTTTCTCTGATTTCAGTGCGGAATTTTCTGCGGGAAAGACGCAGCAGCATTTCAAGATTTTCCCGGTCACAGATGCATTTTTCCCCGTTTTCCACGAGAACATCGCTGACAATCTCATCGACTTCGACAAGGGTATTGACGGCATCTTCTGCGGCACTAAGGCTGATGCCGAACACTTCGGTAATGCGCTGCAGTGAAACCGGCCCTTCGTAGCGAAGCCAGGGGCCCAGCAGGGTGCGCCAGCTTTCGTTGGTGCGCCAATTATCATTGGCGAAGCATTCGTCTTTCCACGCTGTTTCCCATTCCCGGTGGACTACCGAGGCAATGGCCGTTTCGTTCCGCTTGATAATGAGCAGGCGGCTGCTTAAATGCTCCGCTATCTGCTGCGGTATATCGTCTCCGCCCTGAGGGGAAATTTCCAGCTTAAGTTTTTCCGGCAGATTGGCGCAGAGGGTTTCCCATTCATCCAGGGGGATGGCAATCCGTTCTTTAACCCATTCGCACAGGGAGAGTGCATCCTCCGGCGTCCAGCCCGGCAGTTCCCTGCGAAGCCGGGCGCTAAAGCTGTCAAGCAGTTCCTGCTTGAGTACTGGACGAAGAGCAGCATCCCCCAGAGCTTCCTCGATAACTTTATCTGAAAGAGACGCTCCGGATAGGCCTTTACGCTCGTCATAGTCGTACATCAGTGCATTCGTTTCCTGCCGCACAAGGTCACGCGAAAAGGGGCTGGGAATGGCGGTACGAAAAAAAGACAAAGTAATACCGCCATCGTTAATAGCGCTCAGTAGCTCGCGGAAACCGTCCATATCGAACATATCAACCAGGCAGCTCCGCCATGCTTCGGCAGTAACGGGAAAACCGTCATTTGTACAGACAGCATCAAACAGCCGCTTTGAACGCTGCCGCATAATCCACAGCGGGGTACGTTTTCCAAAACCTGCTTTGGGCAGCAGAAGACACCGTTCCGCCGCCTCGCGGAAGCTTGCCCCGAAAATGCCGGAAGCTTCCAACCGGTTTCTGAACAAGCGTTCCCCCCGGCAAAGGTCTCCGCTGCTGCTGCTGTTAAGCGTCACAAAGGCGCTGCGGATCATTTCCTCCATTTGCGAAATACCGCCTTCGGCAAGGCCGAGGCGGGGAATCAGAAAGAGCAGCGCATCGTCATTGGAAAAAGATTCTACCCTCAGCTTGATCCTTTCTTCCAGTTCCTGAGACAACGCCAGTGTCAGAGGATAGTTGACCGCCCCTCCCCGAAAACTGTGAATTACCACTGCGTAAAAATCACCGCGGGTTTCAGGGCTGTCGATAATCTCCACGGTGATGCCCGTACTGCCGCTCAAGGGGAGACCGTTCTGTGTACCGCGCTGCGAATCGAGAAATGCGGCAAGTGCTGCCGATGCTTCGCCGTTTTCCCTTGTCAAACTCAGCGCTGTATTGGTGTGTGCAGCATTGTGATTGTCGAGAATTTCCAGTATCCGTTCCGTAAGATTGGGGCTGCGAAAAACCGCATCGGCCCTCCAGAAGGGAATATAGTCAGAGGAGTTTTCCAACGGAACGGTCTGCACCGACTCCGCGTCAATACCGTTAATCCGCCATCCCCGTCCGCCAAAATGGAAGTGATCGCCAATGCGGCGCTCCCAGACAAATTCCTCGTCCAGTTCCCCGATTTTCGTACCATCGGCAAGCCGCAGCGAATACATCCCCCGGTTGGTTATGACCCCGCCGGAGGAGTACAGCAGGAGCAGGCTTCCATCAAGAGCGCCGATTTCACCCGCGATGGCATCAAGCCAGATACGGGGTTTGATTTCCCGCAGCCGTCCCGTCTCTCCTGCCGCAGCAGAGACCAGACCGGCAAGCATACGCACCGTCCGCATATATGATTCCCGGTTGAGGTTTCTGAACAGATAAAAACCTTTGAGTACATGGTACAGCTCGTCAATGTTTCGGTTTTTTTCGACACAGAGGGCAAGGATCATCTGAGCAAGTATATCGAGGGGATTTTCTATGGGATGCAGTTCCTCGATGTCACGGTCTGCAACAGCGCCCTTGAGCGCAATAGCCTGCAAAAGGTCCATTCCGTGAAAAGGAAAAAGCCTGCCCCGGCTGATCTGACCAACGCCGTGACCCGATCGTCCAATCCGCTGCAGGGCCTGGGATACACTTGAGGGGCTTCCCGCCAGCACCACTTCGTCAACGCTGCCAATGTCGATGCCCAGTTCCAGCGAAGCGGTGGCAACCACACAGGGAAGTTCCCCCGCAGCCAGCCGCCGCTCCACGCTTTGCCGTAGTTCTTTGGAAAGCGAGCCGTGGTGGGTAAAGGCAACGATGTTCCCGTCATGTAAAGACGCCGCTTCCCGGTTGATAAAAAAACAGAGCCGTTCCGCGCGGCGCCGGGAATCGGTAAACACCAAAATCGTGGAGCGTTCGGAAATCCGGTTTAAAATGTAATTAATAAGACCCGTGTAGCGTTTCCCGTATTGGTCGATACGGTCGAAATTGTGCACCGCATCGGGAAACGCAATGGTTAAGTCGATTTGCTTTTCCGCCGGCGGAGCGACAATGCTAACTTCCCGCTTCTTGTCATCGGCAGCTTTGCCGGCAACGAAGGAGGCGGCAATTTCCGGCGAGCGTATGGTGGCGGAAAGGCTTATCCGCTGGAACTCGTCGGCTGTCAGCGCAAGCCGGTCGATCTGACAGGAGAGAAATGCGCCCCGTTTGTTTCCCAATACGGCGTGGATTTCATCAAGAATGAGGTACTGCACTGTTGAAAGAACCTGCCGGCCTTTGGGACTCAAAAGAAGTATCGCCAGGCTTTCAGGTGTAAGGGCAAGAATTGACGGGGGATGGGCGAGGAAACGCCGCCTTTGTGACTGGGGAGTGTCCCCGGAGCGGGTCTCTACACGAATGGCAGGAAAAGAAAGTCCTGCCTGTTCAAAACGCAAGCGGATAGCAGCCAGGGGTTCAAGCAGATTCCGTTTGATGTCCTCATTCAATGCCTTGAGCGGGGAAACGTACAATACGGTAAGTTTGTCTGCCGGGTACGGTTCGGTATTGCCTTCACCCGGACAAAAGCGGGAAATCGCCGACAAAAAGGCGGTGAGTGTTTTACCGCTGCCGGTTGGGGCCAGCGCCAGCACATTCCTGCCCTGTTCAATCAGCGGCCAGGCTTGTTCCTGCACCGCTGTGGGTTTCCGGTACGTTTCCGCAAACCATGAACGGATAATCGGGTGAAAGGACGAGGGTACAGCGGACATTTTGTCATGGTAACAGCTCTGGGAATTGTAGAAAAGATACATACCATGTTAAACTGAGCGGCAGGATGTACTTATGCCGATAAAAATACCGCGGGCTTTGCCGGCCTACGATGCACTCAGCAGGGAGCGGGTCTTTGTAATGACCGAAGATCGCGCCGAACATCAGGATATCCGTCCGTTGAAAGTGGCGCTGGTCAACCTTATGCCCACAACCATTGACACGGAAATTCAACTCCTGCGTTTATTGGGACACAGCCCGCTGCAGGTGGACATCACGTTTTTGCGGATGGGCAGTCATGAATCAAAAAACGCACCTCCGGGTCACCTGGAAAAATTTTACATCAGCGCTGAAGAGGCGGTTAACTCAGGGCAGCGTTTTGACGGACTTATCATCACCGGAGCGCCGGTGGAAACCCTGCCCTTTGAAGAAGTTGATTATTGGGATGAACTTGCGCGGATAATTGATTACTCGAAAAAAAATATTTTTTCCGTTATGCATATCTGCTGGGGAGCGCAGGCAGGATTGTACCGCCGTTACAATATCCCCAAACAGCCGCTGTGCAAAAAGCTGTTCGGCATTTTTCCCCATGCAGTGAACGAACAGCACCATGCCCTGTTCCGGGGTTTTGACGATGAATTTCTCGCTCCGCAGTCCCGTCATACTGCCAGTGACCGTGATGCAATTGCAGCAGAACCGTGCCTGACCATTCAATCCGAAACAGACGAAGCCGGTGTTTTTATCATTACAGCGCGTGATGCGCGAGAAGTGTACGTCACCGGGCATCTTGAGTACGATACATTAACTTTGGACCGTGAGTACCGCCGTGATGTTGCCAAAGGGCTGCCCATCGATCCGCCAAAAAACTATTATCCAAATAACGATCCATTACAACCGCCGATAGTCCGCTGGCGGGCCCATGCCAATTTATTTTTTAATAACTGGCTCAACTATGTGTATCAGGAAACGCCGTATGATTTGGATACATTGGAATAATTTGCAAAGGCGTTTGAATGAAAAAACTCACCTGTCAGTGTACCCATCTGCAAATTTTATTGTACACATATAATTATATTGGGAGTGAGTGCCTATTGAAAGTCCGGTATGCGAATGAGTGCCAGTCATTATAATAGCCCTGTGCCCCTGACTAATGAGAAGCTGTATAACAATTTCCCGCGCATTGTTAAAACCATAACTGATCGTTTCTCCGGTCCTGCCGTTCCATCTTCCGTATCGTTCCAGCCGCTGGGTTAAGGAACTTCTGTCGCTGCCGGTGTGTCCGACCATGCCCCTGGGGCCGGTATCAAGTGTATGATCACGTGCAGCCAGAGACATTCCCCGCGAAGGCGATAAAGGCTGCAAGGCCGGAAGCCGAGACAGTGCGTTAATGGCCGACACAACAGCGGATCTGCCGCCCGTTTGCCTGATGTATATAGTGTCACCGGGCCTCAGATAATGATCATTTCCAAAAGGGCCGCCAAACCACGCAAGCCTTGGCTCTATATATGATCGGGCATATACTCCCGGGTTGTTTCTTGCCTTGTTCATTTCAAGTATGACGTTTTTTTCTTCATCTGTCAGATATTGGACATCTCTGGCAGTATCCAGTAAATCAATATCCCAGTCAGAACAAAACACAGGCAGTGCGCCGTAAATAAAAAACAGCAGGAGTAAGCCGCATAAAACCGCTTTTTTCATATTTCTTTCTCCAATTAACATATTATCACTTTTAGTAAATGGTGTCATCGGCGTCACTAACAAAATGATAAAATGGGGTTTTCGGGCAAAATTCTTCTCGACAAATCCCCCCATCAGAGGTACTATTGAAGTATATGCAGGCTTCTTTCATTCAAAAGCAGCAACTTGGTATCAAGATGAACCCGCAGATTTATCAGTCCATAAAGCTGATGGAATTACCGCTTGTTGATCTAAGAGAGAAAATAGAAGAAGAGCTTGAACGGAACCCTGCTCTGGAAGTTTTGAAGGATTCGAGTACTGTCTCACTGGAAGAGGCTGAACCGGTACAGAAGGAAGTTGAAGAATATTTTGAGACCAGCTCAGATCCTGGGTTTTTATACAAACCGGCGGCACGAGATGATGTTTCGGAAAAGCACCGGCAGTTCATGGAAGGTGTGCTTACCCGCCCCGAGACCCTCCAGGAGCATCTCCTCTGGCAGTTGCAACTGGAACCTGTGGATGACGAACTTCGCTCCATTGCCGCTGTTTTAATCCAGAACCTTGACGATGACGGTTTTCACAAAGAACCGCCTGAAACCCTTTTCAGGGAAAAGGAAACCGGGGGTTCGGCGCTTCCCCCACCCCGGCTGCAGGAAGCCGAAATCCTCATTCAATCGCTTGAACCAATAGGCTGCTGTACAGCCGGGTACCTCGAATCCCTGCGTGTCCAGATCGCACTCATCCGCGATGAACCCGCCTGCCTGAATTGCTCGCTGGATCACCTTGACCTCTTTGACCGGGGGAAATTTTCCGAAGCGGCTAAATTAATTCATTGCAGCGAGGAAGAAGCACGTACCTGTTTTGCAATAATAAAAAAACTTTCTCCTTTCCCCGGAAGGCGCTTTACCGCTGCAGAAGTACGATTTGTAATTCCCGATATCCGGGTTGTCAGAAGTGACGGTGATTTTAAGATCATCATCAACAACGAGGTTATTCCCGCATTGGGGATAGATCCCTTTTTTAAAAAGCTTGATTCGGGAAGACGAAAAACCCGCAGCAGGGATTCCGCCAATCGTCCGGCCCGGGATTTCATCCGGGAAAATGTCAATGAGGCAAAAGTTTTTATCAATTCAATTGCCATGCGAAACCATACCATTAAAAGGGTGGCTCAGGCGATAGTGGAATTTCAACGGCCTTTCTTCGCAAACGGCCCCCGACATCTTGTTCCCCTGACTCTTGGCGACATTGCAAAAGAACTGGGAATACATGAAACAACCGTTTCACGGGCAGCCGGCGAAAAATACATGCAGACCGAATGGGGCATTTTTTCGCTTCGCCATTTTTTCACCAATTCAATCAGCGGCACCGGATCATCCGGTTCGCGTTTTTCCAAGGAAGGAGTCAAGGCAATTATCAAGGAAATGGTAAGCAAGGAAAATGTCAATCTTTCCGATAATAAAATTGCCGAATTGCTGCATGAGCACGGCATACCGCTTGCCCGCAGAACCGTGGCAAAGTACCGCAAGGAACTGGATCTTGGATCTTCATATACACGTTAACGAGAGTGATTACAGTAATAAGCCGCAGTGGCGGCAAAAAACAGACAGATTATTCAGGAGGAAAAAATGAACACAGACATTAAATCCCTGCACTTCAGTATGGATGAGAGTACGAAGGATTACCTTGGTAAAAAGCTTGAGCGTATCCGCCATGCCGAAAACATGATGGTGGATCTTATTGTTACCATTAAGAAAGAAAAGGACTATGAAGCGGATGCCACTGTTAATTTCCGCTGGGGTGTTTCAATCCATGTTAAGGAAAATGACTTTGACCTCCTTGCCGCCATTGATAAAATGATGGACAAGCTTGAAACAAAAATAACGAAGGAAAAAGAAAAGGTAAAAGAGAAACGGCAATGACGAACCCCGCCATGAAGGGATGAGTATCGTCATTCTCCCGGGGAGCTGCATTCGGGGGTTAATTTATTACCAGGTTAAATTCCAGATTGCTTACTTCTTCCTGAAAATCCCTGCCGCATTCAACCATGATATGATTATCCTCGGTAGTAATCCAGTTTACCATGATTCTGTTTTGAGCATTGGCGTATTTATCCATTTTCAAAAGCATATTGAACAGAAGTTTTGTGGTGGAGCTATTGAAATAATTAATGGCGCAGTCAAAAGTAAGGCTGCTGAAATCTGATGCGAGATAGGCATTCAGCCAATCGAAGATTTCGGAAAAAAACTCCACGATTTTTTCATGAAAACACCGCCCCTCAAGCTTTATGTATCCATTTTTTTCATCAATTAATACATACGGCGTTGAAGCTGTTTTTTCTCTTTCCATTAAAAATGCCATTACCTGTTTTTCCTATAGCAGTAAGTGATCATTCGTCAGGTTCCGTAAATTTAAGAAACGTATACCTGTTACGCCCATTTTGCTTTGACATGTACAATGCTTTGTCCGCATGATTAACGTAGTGCTCTACTTTATGATTATAACGCACCTTGACTGTTGTAACTCCAATTGAAACGGTTATACAACCTGCCACTTCATTTTGTTCATGGGGTATGCCGCGTTCTATAATGTTTTTAAGCAGCCTGCTTGCCATAATATGCGAGCCGTGTTCATCGGTGTGGGGTAATACAATAATAAATTCTTCCCCGCCATACCGTGCTACAAAATCAACTTCCCTTGTTATGCTCCTTGAGAGTATTTCAGCTACTTCTCTCAGGCAGATATCACCGGCACTATGACCGTAGGTATCATTATATTTTTTAAAAAAATCAATATCCACCATCATTATGCTTAACATTCCATTGGAGCGGGACAACGATTTTACAATCCGCCCCAGGCTGTCATCCAAATAACGCCGGTTATAAATGCCGGTTAATGTATCGTAATGAACCTTGCTGGCCAAATCCTGATTCGTTTCAAATAAATCCAATGTGGTTCTGTCGGCAAGACGGGTTGCACGGCGAAGCTGTTTAAGGAGTTTGCCATAGTCGTTCGCAAGGGTTATATATTTCTCAAATTCAAAAACAGCGCCGTTATGGACATCCATTGTGTGATTTTTGGCATCATCATATATTTGCTGTTCTTCCGCAAATAAATCCATACAAATCTCCTTATTAAATAATTATAGACTATCTAACGCCAGTAATGCCATTATTTTCGCGTCACCAAGGATATTTTTCAGCAGAACAAATTCGTTGGGCTCATGGGCGCTTTCACTCAATCGTGCCCAAACCGCACAGTCAATACCTATCCTGCGAAGGTACGCCGCCACAGTGCCGCCGCCTACGCCGACTGGGCGTGTCTGTACATTATATATTTCACCAATAGCATTTGAAAGGGACAACACAAGCGGAGCCTGTGCCGGGGTGGCAGGAGACTCGCTTGACTGGATTATACTGTAATCGATGGTAACCCTGTGTTTTGCGGCAATTTCTGCTTTTATCCGGTCAATTTCATCAAGTACTGCCTTTACAGGGTAACGGGGGAGAATCCGCATATCCATGCAAAAAACATCTTCACCGGGAATGGTGTTGATATTGGGAACATTTGCTTCTTTTTTAGTGGGTTGAAAAGTGGAATAATCCGGATCGAATAGCCTGTCGCGGCCGGAAAATTTTTCGGAAAGCCCGTAATGGAGCCGCAGGGCAAGATCGGCTCCTGCAAGGTGGGCATTTGCCCCCTGATCCGGCCTGGAACCATGGGTTTGTGTCCCTTTCGTCACAAAACGCACCCAGATTAAATTTTTTTCGGCAATTTCAATGGTTTCACCTTTAGAATCACCTGAATCGGGGATAAGCGCAATGTCATTTTTGTGAAACAGGCCGCTGTGGTTTTCCAGCAGCCAGCCCATGCCGTACTTGCTGCCCATTTCTTCATCAGCGGCAAACAGCAGCTTTACCGTCCGGCGGGGCTGCAATCTCAACCTGACAAAAGCAAGCGCTGCCAGCACCGAAGACACCAGCCCTTGCTGGTTATCCTCTACTCCCCTGCCAATGAGCCTGTGTCCCGGCTCGTCAAAGGCTTCAACTGCTGTCCAGGGATCGCTATTCCATTGTGATGCCTCGCCGGGCGGCACCACGTCAAGGTGGCTGATTATCCAGAGGCAGCCATTGTTTTCATTCTCGCCAGGTATTGTCGCAATGAGGTTTGGCCTGACCCCTCCTTTCGCGCGCTCGTCCGGCGCATCGTAACGTTCCAGTCGGGTAATGCCCTGAGATTTCAACCAACCTTCAAGAAAAACACATTTATCCAATTCGCCTTCGCCTTCAGAATCGGGGGCAACTGCCGGCCGTTTCGTCAGCTCTGTTTCCAGTTCTACTGCCAGAGGAAGCGCCTCATCAATCCACGCAAAAAGTTTCTCTTTCATATACCCCTTTTTTTTATCTCTTACCTTTTAATTTGTACACTTCCCAGCTTGTTTTTATAAGCGTTTCCATATCTGAGTGCCGGGGCTCCCAGCCAAGGAGTTCACGCGCAAGGGCGGATGACGCAGTGAGTTTTGCCGGATCGCCGGCTCGTCTGCCGGTAATTTTAGCGGGGATGGTTTTACCGGTTACCCGCCGGGCCGCTTCGACAACTTCAGTCACCGAACTCCCTGTCTCGCTGCCAAGGTTTACAATGAGGCTTTTTTTATTATTGATGATATAATCCAGCGCGGCGGCATGGCCGGCAGCAAGGTCTGTGACATGGATGTAATCCCGGATGCACGTTCCGTCATGTGTATCATAGTCATTTCCAAAAATTTGCAGTTCTGCCCTCATGCCGCAGGCAACTTCCATTATAACGGGCAGCAGGTTTGCCGGGTTCTGCTCAAGCCCTTTGATACACCCCTGCACATCATAACCGGCAGCATTGAAATAGCGCAGGCTGGCGTGGCGTATGCCCCTGAGCTTTTCGTACCAACCCAAAAAATGTTCAATTTCCAGCTTCGTAAAGCCGTAGTAATTTTCCGGATTGGTTGGGTGTTTTTCGTCAATGGGCAGATATACAGGTTCACCGTACACTGCGGCGCTGGATGAAAACACAATATTATTTATACCGGTTTCCGCTGCGGCATTGAGGATGTTTAGTGTTCCGGTGATATTGTTGCGGGAATATTTTTCCGGTTTCAGCATGGATTCCCCGGCTGCCTTGAAAGCGGCAAGATGCACGAGAGCATCAAAAGGTGCGTTTTGCATTCCGCCCTTCATTGTCTCTGCAAGGACAGGATAATCAAGGATGTCTCCGTAAGTAAACGCAAATCTGCCTTTGGCGAACGCAGACAAGGAATCAAGGTTTTCACGCAAGCCGCTGGAAAGGTTATCGAACACTGTGACGCAGCATCCCCGTTCAAGAAATTCCTTTGCCACATGGCTGCCTATATACCCGGCACCACCGATAATCAATACGTTCATGGGTTATTATACAAAGGTAAGAGGTAAAAGGTAAGAGGTAAGAGTGAGGGAGTATTAAAGCGGCGTTTCACGCCATACCGCTTTCCCGTCCTTCCTGCCTGCAAACATGGCATGGGTGGTATAACCTGCATTGAGCAGGATTTGCCGGGCTTCCCCGTAATTACCGTCCAGGTGATCCGCACAATGGGCATCGGCACTGATCATAACCGGCACATTGTACCGGCGCAGCAGACGTAAAACCGGCAATGACGGACAGGTCTCGGTACAATAGCCGCGGTTCATCATTCCGGTGTTGACTTCAACCGCAAAACCACCGGCAGCAATGGCCTGGGCAGCTTCCTCAACCCGCTGTATATATACTCTGCTTTTCATGTCAAACAGGCATTTTACCGGATTGCCCCGGAAGTTACCTTTTTTAACCAGATCCAGATGGCCTATTATGTCCAAACCGCCAAGGGCTGTCATTTCAAGAACCGCATTCCAGTAGTCATGCATCATTGCCTCACCATCGCCGTTATAACCTTCCGTTATGCCTTTTTCCAGTTCTTCCGCAGAACCGTCAACAGTAAACGGCTCCTCGCGCAGCGGCATCACATAATGCACCGACCCGATGATATAATCCAGGTTTAAATCCTGAATGTCCTTGTCCAACGGCGAACGCAAGCCCTTGATGTAATCAACCTCCAGCCCCAGGTAAACTGCTATCCTTCCCTCCCAGCGGCGGCGGGCGGATTTAACTTCATCAATATACTCTCCCAGCCGCCCGTCTTTCATGTGCCAGCTCGTTTCAAACCCGGCTTTTCCGACGGGAGCATGAGAACTGAAGCCAATGGCGGCAAGCTCTTTTTCAAACGCCGACTTGCACATTGCTTCGATGTCATCCTTGCCGTCACAGAAAGTGGTATGGGTGTGAAGGGAGGAAAAACAGCGGCTCATGGCGGGTTAGATATCTTCCGTTTTTTTTGCCAGGACTTTTTCAAGCTGCCGTAAACGGTATAATGAAAAAAGTTCTTTGCCAAGTTCAGTGATCTCCCATACTTCGTTACCGGCTTTTACTTCCTCATTGTTGACATGCCTGACCAATTTGAGCAGTGAAAAATCAGCCATGATCTTTTTCACCGTATTGGACGGAATGGGGTAGTCCTTGCGAACCATTTTCTGCAGATCAGGGTTAAGAACAGCGCCAAGGAAACGGGAAATTTCTGCAGTAGTTTTACCGGGAGAAATCTCGGGAACAAGGAGTTTAAAAATGCGTACTAACCTGAACTGCCGTGTGTTTTCCCAGTTATCACCGGTGGTGTAATAAAAGCTCAGTGACACTTTATTCAGGGCAATCATTTTAAGGGTTCGCGTTAATTCGTCATGAAACCTGACATCAATCTCCCGGTCTTCACTGCAGTACTGACGGCGAAGGATGCTGTTTTCTATACTAAGGCGGGAAAGCTCGTTGGCAACCCCCGGTTCAATTGTTTTGTCTTTTTTTACCCAGCCAGACCGGTTATTGATGCAGAATTCCTGCAGCAGAAGATACTGAGTCTTTTGGCATAAATCGGGCGTATTACACCAGGTCTCAAAAGGTCCGCCCCGAAGCGTTGCCTTAAAATCGTCAAGTTTACCGATAAAAGAGGCGTCTTTTTCTTTTTTTACCGGTTTCCACCGGGCCTTTTCATCAATGATGAGGGCCAAAACAGGTACACCGCTGTTTGCCGCAATACGGCATTCATGAATCAGGGGCAATGCATTTCCGTCTTTGGCGCAATATTTATGGGCGACAAGTGCAATAAAATAATCACATTCTTCAATCATCTTCCTAAGAAGCGCTGGGGTGTTTCTTGCGGAATTATCCAGATAGTCGGCAATAACCGGAACATGACCAAGCTCTGTCACAATCCGAAGAAGCTCTCTTCGTTCGTTTTTAAGATCATCCAATGTTGAACCAATAAAAATGTGGTATTTCATGTATGCATTATACATCAACCCCTGCTTATGAAGCAATGGACGATGTTGGTAAAATCCTCTATCATACTATAATGATTGGTTTCCTTATCAGAAAAAATTTTTATGACCTGTGGGACAATATGTTTCGTATAATCCTGTTGAATCTTGGATTTATCGCATCGTTGTCAATACCGGTATTTATCCCCGGCATCATCCCTGTTCAATTTGTATCAATTGTTGTTTTTTCGGCGGGGGTTTTCTGGTGCTGTATCTACCTTTGTGCTGCAGCTCTTTCGGTAAAGAAAATTTCGGACTACGGATCATTCGTATTTGCCGATTTCCTTGCAAACCTTAAAGCCGGCTTGCCGTCCGGTATTGCAATTGGACTGATAGGTTTTGTTATTTACCTTATTGCCAGGGTCACCATCCCTTTTTACCTGGAGATGAATTCCTTAATCGGAGTACTGCTTGCCGTAATAATATTCTGGGCATTTGTGCTTGCATTGGTATCGTTTCAATTTTTTTTCGCGGTTCGCGCCCGGCTGGATATAAAAATATCAAAAATTGTAAAAAAATGTTTTATAATATTTTTCGACAATACCGGCTTTGCAATTTTTGTCCTCCTGCACTCGCTGGCAACATTTGTTCTTTCGCTATTCCTTGCATTTCTAATTCCCGGCCCTGCGGGAATACTGCTCTTTCTTGATCAGGCTTTGCGCCTGCGTTTGATGAAATATGACTGGCTGGAAGCAAACCCTGATACTGAAAACACCCGAAAAAGACGGGTTATTCCGTGGGATGCCATTTTGATAGCGGAAAGGGAAAAAACAGGCACAAGATCTTTGAGGAATTTTATTTTTCCCTGGAAAGATTAGAGGCCTGTCAGCGGCAAACGCACCGCGAGCGGCACGTTTACCTCGGGTGTTATTATTTTTCTTTTATGTCAATCACACCGTTCCAATTATTTGGCGGCGGATTTTGATAATAATGTTTGCAGTATTTTTGGTATAATTTTGACGGATTATCATCGGGAAATTGTTCCAGTACTAAATTGAACGCATGTTCTGCATTTTTCCATTGCTGCAGCTCAAAAACGTCAAGGGCATTATGAAAAAGATCGGTAAGTTTATGCAAAGACGGATTGGCATCCGCCGTTAAGTCAAGTATCTCATAAATACGCACCGGCTTGCTGATTCCAACTACCCTTATCCAGCCAAGCCGCCTTGAAAGAAATTTATCGCCTGTTTCTTTTACTGTGTTTTCAGATGCAATAATTGAAGTTCCGTATTGCTTGTTTACCCCTTCCAGTCTTGACGCTAAATTAACCGCATCGCCAATGACTGTGTAATTCATTTTCTTTTGCGTTCCCATGTTTCCAACTACCATATAATCGGTATTGATTCCAATGCGTGTAATAACAGGCATGGGACATAGATTTTTTTCTTTAAGAAGTTTATTCATTTCTGTTTCCAGCCGTTTCATGAGTATTGCCGCAGTACAAGTCCGTACAGCATGATCCGGCAGTTTTGCGGGAGCTCCAAAAAAGGCGAGTATCGCATCTCCTACGTATTTATCAATAGTTCCCTTTTGATCCAGAATTACATTGCTCATTGAAGAAAGGTAATGATTGAGCATTTCTACCAGTTGTTCGGGCGACAATTCCTCTGATATTTTTGTGAAATTCGTTATATCGGTAAACATTGCCGTCATGTGGCGTTTTACGCCGCCTAACTGGAGTTTTGCAGGATCGTCAATAATTTCATTTACCACATCTTCCGATAGATATATAGAAAATGCCCTGTGAAGCTGATCATTAAAATATTTAAGCTCCTTTGTCATTTTTACAGTTTTTGTAACATCCTGAATAAGTATTATCCAACCCAGAGTTGTCCCCGATTTAGAAACAACGCGGTTTAACCAACTTGAATAATTTTTTCCGGGCTTATGATCCAGGGTAAACTCAATTTCATGCATTGAATCTTTAATATATATTTCGTTCAGATCTTTTTCTTCAAGTCTAAGTTCATTCGGCCATGTTTCAATTTGAAAAATGGAAGTTCCCTTAAATTTTTCAGATAAAACGGGGAACAATTCCGAAGCTTTATTGTTTGATCCTCTATAAACCATATTTTGATCAATAAAAATGAAAATATCCCTTATCAGATTCAAAGTAACCGCATAGGCTGTTGGAGCAAGGTCAAACATATCATTACGGACAACATTGTAGAAAAATATTAAATTGCTGATTACTATTAAAAATGCGGTATAATTAATCTGCCCAAAGCTGCTGTCGCTAAAAAACGTCAGCGTAATATAAGTTAGATTGCCAATGAGAGGAGCTACCGCGCTGATCATGAGCAGGATTAATCCAAGACGATGCCTTTGATTCTTTTTCATTAAATTGCGAACCAGAACCGTACAAATAATAACCATATAAAGTATATGATAAAATGTTTGGACAAAATAAAGAGTGCCGGGTGTTTTTTCTATACCCGGTATATCTCTCCCGGCATCATAATCATACCGGGAATATAACAATGTATGATGTTCCAATGTCAGAACCAATAAATAAAATAATACCGGAATAACCAGCATTGGAATCTGATAATATTTTTTAGACAGGCTAATATCGCAATATTCCGCTATAAAGAAAAAGAATACCGGTGTCAAAAAGCTGGAACTGGCGTATTGTATTTTTACGGCGATTATTCCAACTTCAAGATTTCCGCAGGTTATTTCGATAAAGTAACCAAGTGTATAAATAAAAGAAAGGGCGCAACAGTAAATAAACCCGTAGCGTTTTTCACTTCGGCATCGTCTTAGTGTAACAGACATCATGTAAAGAGCAATAAACATTGATGCTATAAGTAAAATGCGAAGAAATAATAACATCATCGTCTATCTCCTTTCGTAAATAATATCTTTTCGGGGTTGTCTAAGCAAGACTGACAAGCGATAATGTATTTGCATGGATCAAAGTAAAAGAAAAAGATCGTTCGTTCCCCTATTGGTTATTACCTCTTATCTATTCTTCGGCTGCTACACGATCAGGGAGGGAACAACCTACCTGGGCTATTTGGGACGGGCTGTTCCTCTCGAATCGCTGCTGGAAACCGGCAGTGACAGCAAGGAACGGGAAGAAAACCGCCGTTTTGTGGAACTGGTTCATGATATCCGCCGTTTTACCACGGAGGAACTTGGTTTAAATATGACTAAAAACTACACCCGCTATGTGAGTATGGACAGGGATTATCTGGCAGCGGTGGTATCGGCATCGGCAGCGGATTCTTTTAACCGTTATGAGTGGCGATTCCCGGTTGTTGGGAGAATGCCCTATAAAGGTTTTTTCAAAATTAAAAACGCGCACAACGAGAGAGAAAAACTTGAAAAAAAAGGTCTGGATGTATGGATCCGGGGAGTCTCCGCATTCAGCACTTTAGGCTGGTTCAAAGATCCCCTGTTTACCTGGATGCGTGATTATCCGCCGCATCGGCTTGCCGATCTGATTATCCACGAATCCGTCCATGCGACAGTGTTTCTAAAGGGACAGGTACAATTCAATGAAGAACTGGCGGAATTTATCGGCAGCGAAGGCGCCCGGCTGTACATGGAAAACCGTTTTGGTATTGATTCCGATGAATATCAGGCAATGATTTTTTCAGATGAGGACAACCGGCATTTTGTAGTTTTTGTCAGGGAGCTAATTGCAGAACTCCAGATGTTGTATGAAAGCAGCACCGGCGGGGAAGAAATACTCCGTGAAAAAGAACGGATAATCAAAGCTGCCCAACAGCGGTTTGAAGATGAATATGAAAGCCGTTTCACCGGTGAAAACTATCGGGGCTTTTCTTCTCTGCAAATAAACAATGCATATTTAGAACTATATCGCCTGTATTATGCGGAAGATGACTACATCGCCGACCTGTTTGAAAAATCCGGTAAAACCCTGCCAGAATTTATCACCGCAGCAAAGTCAATGCCAAAAAGAGGCCCGTCGGGAAGGGAGCGGCTGGTAATAGCGCTGGAAATCTAATTAATCAATATCTCTGGAGGTAAAAACAACCCTGCCGTTTGCCGTTACCGCCACATTAAATTTTGAATAAGTATCTCCGTCGGAGTCCTGCAGCATAATATCATATCTATTGGTAACATTTAACGGGTGGGGCAAATTCACCGTTACCGACTGTCTGTTACCAAGGGTCTGATTTGCCGCAAGCCTGTCCAGTCCCCATACATCATCTGATGTGGGGCTGATATACAGGTAATAAACTGTATATCCTGTGTTATTGACTATGGTTATCGGGGGTCCATTGTAGACGGGAGGAGCAGATTCGGCATTCTGTCTGTCTAAATCATCAAATGTAAATTCTACTCTCTCGTTAGGCATTATAAGAACATTCCATTTTGTATAAGAATCACCATCTGAATCTATAAGCCTAACATCGTAACGATTATTTGAACTTGCGGGAATATTTTGCAATGTTATTGATTGTCTGTTGGAAAGAATGCTTTCTCCAAGCCTGTCAGGTCCCCATGCATCAGATGAGGTCGGGCTGATGTATAAATAAAACCCTGTGTACCCTGTTCTGTTTACGGCGGTTATTATTGTTTGATTTATTTGCGAGGCATAGCCAAGAATCAACACAGTTGCGTTAGCTGCGTCATTGATATTCCTTACATTCCCGTTCCCGGCTCGTATATTTCCCAGAATCGGGGGTATATATTCACTTTTAATGCCAAAATTGATGTTTTGAGGGATAGTTCCGGCGTTTCTTTTTATCATATCATCATTAATTACCGCTGCATTTATGCCTATAACCTCGAATCTGCCGTTAATAATTGGGCCGCCGCTGTTTCCCGGCTGGGTAGGAGCACTATGCTGAAAAAAAACAGGGTCTGAATTTATACCGTTTCGTGCAGAAACGCTCCCCTCCGTATAACGAATATCCGAACCCAGAATAAATGATAAAGGATAGCCCAGTACCGATAATCTGTCTCCAAGGTTCGCTGTATTGAAATTTGCCAGCCTGAAATGAAACGGGTTTCTGTAACTAATGCTTAAAATGGCGATGTCTTTTTCTAAATCCATCCTCAGAATTTCCGCAGAATATTCCTGGTTGTTTATAAGAACGACAACCCTGTCCATATCTTCTATTACATGAGCACAGGTTACAATTACACCATTGGCATTAATGAAAAAACCTGTTCCCGAAGAATCCGCATCCTGGGAGAATACTGCGGCACACAATATGAAGAAGGATATTATGGGAAAAATTATCTTTTTCATACATTTATTTCCTTGTTACCAATCATCCGCCATTTTAACATAAAAAACAATGGTGATTATGGGACATTTTTCCCCTAAAGCCTTTTCTCCAAATTCCGATATTGAACATAGAACCGGAATAATACGTGCGCCCGTTGGGCCTCCTCGTTTTGTCCGGTATTCCTCACCCTTCCGGGGACAGTTGGGTAGGGGGTGCGTGCTTCCTATGGGCAGCACGAGTGTTCCTGCGCGAACACAATGGCACAAATCGCCTTCTCTGAAGGCGCGTCTTCTTAATTGGAAGGCAAAAACAGTCGAACGGCATGGAAGCCGCGGCGTAAAAAGCTGCATAAAGCAGCGTTGCGCCGGAAAAGCCAAAGGAGTGAATATGATAATTAATCACAATTTAAGTGCGATGTTTGCCGAGAGGTCCCTCAAAGTTACCCAGGTTTACCTGGGCAAAAACATGGAAAAACTATCGAGCGGCTTACGCATTAACCGTGCCGGTGATGATGCTTCGGGACTCGCTGTTTCTGAGAAATTGCGTGCTCAAATCCGTGGTTTGAATATGGCATCTTTCAATGCCCAGAATGGTATTTCATTCATTCAAGTTACAGAAGGCTATCTCCAGGAAACCCATGACATCATCCAGCGTCTCCGTGAATTGGCAGTGCAAGCCTCAAATGGTATTTATACCGAAGAGGATCGTATGTACATCCAGATCGAAGTTTCGGCTTTGGTCGCCGAGATAGACAGAATTGCCTCGGTTGCCCAGTTTAACGGAATGAACATGTTAACCGGACGTTTCGCCCGACCAGCGGGTGAAAATGTGATCACCGCCTCTATGTGGCTCCATATCGGCGCCAACATGGATCAGCGGACACAAGTGTATGTCGGCACCATGACTACAAAGGGTCTTGGGATCCGTAATCCTGGTGACGATACATTTATTTCATTGTCTGCACCGGACAATGCCAACCGTGCCATTGGAACCCTCGACGTAGCGCTAAGAAAAGTCAGTAAACAACGATCTGATCTCGGCGCCTACCAGAACCGGCTGGAACATGCAATCCGCGGCATCGATATCGGAGCCGAAAATCTGCAAGCCTCAGAATCCCGCATAAGGGATGCCAACATGGCCTTTGAGATGGTCAATTACACCAAAAACATGATCCTCTCACAAAGCGGTACAGCAATGCTGGCACAGGCAAATCAGAAAGGACAAATGGTTCTCCAGCTTCTGCAATAGCGAAAAATACAGCTTTACAGAGCTGTCTCGGAAAAGCGCCCAGCGCCTAACCTAGCACCTAAATAATTGGGTACTAAGTTAGGTGCTGGGTTTCTTTTTGTTAAAATTTACCTAATTCCGACAAGTTCCATCTCAAAAACGAGAAAGCTGTTGGGAGGAATGGGGCCGGCGCCTCGCTCTCCGTAAGCAAGATTCGGCGGGATAATTGCTGTCCGTTTTTCACCCACTCTCATGTCCATGACCATTTCATCCCAGCCGCTGATTACCTGTCCGGTACCAACACTGAACATAAGCGGTTCATTGCGCGGATAAGATTCATCAAAAACATCGCCTGAAAGGAAGGTTCCCCTGTAGTGTACCAGTACATTTTGACCGGAAGACGGCCTTGCACCTGTTCCCTGTTCGTCAATGACGTACCGGATGCCGGAAGGAGTTTGTGCCGCATTGGGATACCTGGCGGCGATCTGGTCAATATCGGCGCTTCGCTGCGCTTCTGCCCTTGCGGCAGCAGCAGTGTTTGTTGCTTCCAGCAATGTGTTGAATGCTGCCTGATCCGCCCTGAACTGGGTGGCCAGGGAGCCATTCCGTATTATCGTGATGCTTTCAATTATATCACCCTGCTCGATGGCATTAACCACATTTTGCCCATTAACGACCCTGCCAAAAACGGTATGATTCCCGTCCAGCCAGGGAGTGGGCACATGGGTGATAAAAAACTGGCTGCCGTTTGTTCCCGGCCCGGAATTTGCCATGGAGAGAATTCCGGGGCTGTCATGCCTTAGCTCAGGATCAATTTCATCGGGGAAACGGTAGCCGGGGCCGCCGGTTCCCGTCCCCTGCGGACATCCTCCCTGAATCATAAAATCAGGAATAACCCGGTGAAAGTTCAGGCCGTTGTAAAAAGGCCTTCCTCCGGCTGCGTCCATTGTGCCTTCCGCAAGAGCAACAAAATTACACACGGTAAGCGGTGTTTTTTCAAATTCAAGCTGCACCACAATTTCACCCTTATTGGTGATTATTCTGGCAAACATCCCGCCGCCAAGGGCTGAGTCGTTTCGCGTTTGATTCATAGATACCTGCCGATTTGATGAATTGGTTCTATTACAGGAACCAAAAGAGACAATCATCAGACCGCCAACAACGGCGATCAATAAGAATTTAATGGTGTTCTTCATACCCCATTATAACAAAATGAAAGAGCAAATGACAAGCCCTGTTGGGAGCTGATACCAATGGTATAACGCTGAACCAAGGCAACTTCGCACCGCACTAGTATAACGAACTACTTTTCACTATACTTTCGTTATGGGCAGCAAACTTACCAGCGCCAAATTAGACACATTCTTCAGAAGTTTCCTTGATTTAGATGGATTTAAGGGAACCGACAACTCCCTGAACGGGATTCAGGTTGATAATGACGGGAGCGAAATCGGGAAAATAGCGTTTGGGACGGACGCTGCCATGGAGACATTTGAACGTGCCGCCGCTGCAGGTGCGGGGATGCTCTTTGTGCATCACGGGTTGCTTTGGGGCTCGCCATCCGGAGGTGGTGCGCCTCTTCGTGTGTCGGGGAACCACCGGCGGCGGATACAGTTTTTACTGGATCATAACATCTGCCTGTATGCGGTGCATTTACCTCTGGATCAGCATCCCCAATACGGTAACAATGCCGTACTTGCCGGTTTGCTCGGCCTTGAAAATATCGAGCCTTTTGGTGAACATCACGGTAAAAAAATCGGGTTTAAGGGTAATTTTCCCCAGCCGGTAACAATTGACGAGGCAGCGCGAAAAATAGCCTTTGAAGGCATACCGGCGCTGGGAATATACCCGTTTGGAAAAGAAAAAAATACAAGCTGTGCGATAATGTCCGGCGGTGCGGCAAAAGACGGTATACAGGCAATTGATGAAGGCGCAGACATGTACGTCACCGGCGAAATGTCTCACATGATGTACCATACATGCCTCGAATCAAAGCTCAACATGATTGCAGGAGGGCATTACTCTACCGAAGTCTGGGGGGTACGTGCTGTTATGCGCCATTGTGCCGAAGAATTGAATGTTGATGTCGCATTTATTGACGTTCCGACAGGATTATAAAGGAGAAATTATGAAAGCCGGTGAAAAACTGAAATCAATCTTTACAAACATACGATTTGACAGAGCGCGCACCTTGCCATTGATTCTGACGGGAGCGATCATACTTATCGACCAGATTACGAAAGCTATTATCGCACGTTTTCCCATAACCGGCAGATTTGATGAACCAATTGTCGATGTTTTTGATAATGGTTTTTTGCATATCATACACGTCCGAAACCCGTTTATTGCCTTCAGTCTGGGGCAGACCATTCCCGAATCCTTGAGGCCTGTGCTGTTTATAGTCATGCCCATAGTGGTGCTGCTTGTTTTGGTATTGTATTACCTAAGTTCCGATGATTTCACCCGGATGCAAAGGTGGGCAACCGCCGGCATACTCGGCGGCGGCATTGGCAACATCATAGACAGACTATTTAGATCAGATGGTGTTGTGGATTTTATCAGTGTAAACTTTTATGGGTTTTTGGGTTTTGAGCGCTGGCCTACTTTTAATATTGCCGATTCGAGCGTCGTGGTCTGTTGTATAATGCTGTTTATCTCCATTCTCATAACTCCGCACCAAAAAAAAGAGACCTCCCAATGAACAAGAAAATAAACACCCTCCTGTTTGTCGCAGGCGCCACCCTGTTCAACATTCTCATCACAGTGCTGGCTTTTATTATACTGATAGTTATCAGTTCACGGTTGATTAATTGGATACTGCCTGACGGCATCAAAAGCGATGAAATAGTACTCTGGCAATTTATCCTGAGTTTTATCGGCGGAATGGTATTATCATTTTTCATTTACCGGTTTGCCATAAAATTTCTGATGAAAAAGATCGATGCAGACAAGTATTTTGCTCCGATTTTTTCCGGCAGACGCCGTTAGAGACCGGCCCCAGGACGGTATACAGTTTCCCTTAGCTGCTTGTTAAACAGCCGCAAATATGTTATTTTTTACCCATGAGTGATAAAGTTTTAGTCGGAGTAATAATGGGCAGTTCTTCAGATTGGGATACAATGCAGCATACATGCCATATCCTTGAAGAATTGATAATTCCTTACGAGAAAGAAGTTATATCCGCACATCGTACACCTGATTATATGTTCTCCTATGCAGAAAAAGCGGCGGATAGAGGGATAAAGGTCATTATCGCGGGGGCAGGGGGCGCAGCCCATCTGCCCGGCATGGTAGCGGCTAAAACACTCCTGCCGGTAATCGGTGTGCCAATTCAGTCAAAAGTACTGAACGGGCTGGACTCCCTGCTCTCCATTGTGCAAATGCCTGCCGGCGTTCCTGTTGCGACAGTAGCAATAGGAACAGCAGGTGCAAAAAACGCAGGATTGCTGGCGGCACACATTATTGGGACTTTTGACAAGAGAGTGTATGAAAAGTTGCACCATCGCAGGCAGAGAAGAGAAAAATCTGTCCTGGAATGTGAATTATCGTGGTAATGCCCTATAAGACCATCGGAATTATTGGCGGAGGGCAGCTCGGCAGAATGATGTGTCTGGCTGCCAAAGCAATGGGGTATTATGTTGCGGTTCTTGATCCTACGCCAAATTGCCCCTGCGGACAGGTGGCGGACACGGAAATTACAGCGAATTACAATGATATGGAAGCGGTAAAAAAACTGGCAGAGTTAAGCGATGTTATTACCTATGAGTTTGAAAATATTGATTATGATGCACTAACCTATCTGGAAAACCATGCTTATTTACCCCAGGGAAGCGATGTGCTGAAAGTTACCCAGCATCGTTACAGGGAAAAAAGCGCAATTAAAAACATGGGAATACCGGTTACGGATTTTTTTTTGATAAACGGTGCAGAATCTCTGAAAGAACACTTTTTTTATCCCAGCGTGTTAAAAACAACAACCGGCGGTTATGACGGGAAAGGACAGCTTGTAATTAAAACAAAAGAAGATTTTGATTCGGCAAAAAAAATGGCAGAAAAACATGAATGCATCCTGGAAAAACGGGTACCATTTGACAGGGAAATATCGGTCATTACAGCCCGCAGTACAAACGGCGAAATTTCCGTGTTCCCAATACCGGAAAATATTCATGTAAATAATATTTTGCACCAAAGTATTGTGCCTGCGCGAATTTCAGGGGATTTGCGGGATAAAGCCGTAAACTACGCCTGTAAAATCACGGAAACCCTGAATGTTATTGGAGTATTAGCCATAGAAATGTTCGTTGCAGGTGATGATATATACATCAATGAACTTGCACCAAGACCTCATAATTCCGGGCATTATACAATAGATGCCTGTGTTACAAGCCAGTTTGAACAGCATATCAGGGCAGTCTGTGGTTTGCCCCTGGGAGATACCGGTTTACACAGCCCGGTTGTAATGGTTAATATACTGGGAGACCACATGGACAGCAATGAAATGTCCAGGCTTGATCCATACCTGCCTCTGTTGTCAAACGGAAAACTGCACCTTTACGGGAAAGCAGATGCAAAGGAAAAAAGAAAAATGGGGCATGTTACTATGCTGGGAGATATAGACAGTTCATTAAGAATCATTGATCAATCTAACATATGGGTAAGGCCTGAATCATGATCAATAACGATGATAAATTGCATGAAGAGTGCGGAGTTTTTGGGGTATTCTGCAGTGAACCCGAACAGGATGCCGTCTTACCGATGTACTACGGTTTGTTTTCATTGCAGCACCGCGGGCAGGAAAGCGCCGGGATAGCCGTTTCACGGGATAACGGCATTGACATCCACAAGGAAGTAGGGCTTGTCGGCAATATTTTCAATTCCGATGTTCTGGCAAAATTAAAAGGATCCGCCGCTGTCGGTCATGTGCGTTATTCGACATCTGAAACAGACCTTCTGGAAAACGCCCAGCCGTTTGTCAGCCGCTTCAAACTTGGCTCGATTGCCGTTGTGCATAACGGGATGCTCACAAATGCCGATACTGTAAGAGAACTCCTGGAGGACGCGGGAATTGGTTTTACCTCTACGAGTGACAGCGAAGTTATTGTCAACTTAATTGCAAAAAATTACAAAAAAGGGCCGGAAAAAGCGATAACCGATACTATCAAATTCATCAAAGGTTCTTATGCGCTTCTGGTTCTAACCGAAAACGCGCTTGTGGGAGCACGTGATCCCAACGGGATCCGCCCTTTGTGCCTGGGACAATTTGGCGACGGAAAAAGCAAAAACAACGGATGGATGCTTTCAAGCGAGTCCTGTGCGATTGAAGCGGCAGGCGGTAAATATGTCCGTGACATAGAACCCGGCGAAGTTATTATCATCAGCCGCGATCAGGTGCTTTCGTTCAGCTTTAGCGAAAAAACCCGGCGGGCAGTTTGTACATTTGAGTATGTGTACTTTGCCCGCCCCGACAGTGTCATTGACGGCATTGATGTGTACCACTCCCGAATTCGTGCCGGCGAAATTCTCGGCAGGGAATCAAGCGCAGCGGCAGACCTTGTTATCGGGGTTCCCGATTCGGGCATTCCGGCAGCCATTGGTTACGGCAGGGCAACCGGCACACCTTTTGGCATGGGTATAGTCAAAAACAAGTATATCGGCAGGACATTTATCAATCCAGGGCAGGTGGCACGGGAAAAAGCGGTTTTACTTAAACATTTTATTATCCGCAGTGAGGTAAAAGGGAAAAAAATCGTGCTAATTGATGACTCAATTGTCCGCGGCACCACAAGTAAACGGCTGGTCATGCTGCTAAAATCAGCAGGGGCAAAAGAGGTCCATATACGAATCTGTTCACCGCCGGTGCGCTTCCCCTGCTATTTTGGTATCGACACGCCGCACCGCAAAGACCTAATCAGCAATATGACCACACCGGAAGAATTATGCAAATCCCTGGGAGCAAACAGTCTCGCCTTTATCAGCGAAAAAGGCCTCCTTGAATCAATCGACACTACAGACACACCCGGCGAGTGCGGTTTTTGCCTCGGCTGTTTTACCGGGGAATATCCCATTCCTGTTGGGTATTAACTATAGTTGCTTACTTATACCCAGCAATTCCAGGTGTTTCCCGATATGCTTCTCGAGCGCCAGAGCGTATACATCTTCGTTTTGCCGCCAAATCCCGAACAAACGATCCTTAAAAGCACAGGAACCGTCAGGGTTCTTTTTATTGAGGATGAGGCCGTATGTTATATGTATCAACTGCCGCGAATCGTTATTGTCAAAAAGTGACGGCAGTTCGGCATCGCCAAGTGCATCTACATCGGGAATGTTGGAAACATCGGTAGAGACATGGTAGTATTGACGGGCTTCATCAAAAGCGGCCAGTGCGTACCGGTGAATTTCGCGGTACAGTGCCGGATCCGTTTGGGCGACTACACGCATCGCTTCAAGCCAATTCGTGCCGGCTGTCTTGATGTGAAACGCCCCCCGGCATTCTCTGCTGATGTACGGGAAGACATTAAATTTATCCGACCCCGAGTGAATACTCAGCTTGTACCTGAAGTGCCGGGCTATTGCCGCGTGGATTTTAATTTCTTTTTCAAACTGGGCAATATCGCCGACATAGTCTATGCCTTTCTGGAATTCACCGCAAAATCGGGGGGCAATGGTTGCAAAAGAAACCCCTGCCTCAACAAGTTCTCTGGCAATAAAATAGTGCTGTGACGGGGTGGTTGGGGTTGAAGTTTCGTCAATCGAAACTTCAAAGTCGGCGCTGTACTCGGCTTCTCCCGAAGCCGGGCTTCCTTTCAAAAAACGGTTGTACATGGATGTAACAAAGTCAATTACTCCGCCGTACATTGCGGCGATTACCTGCAATTCCGCTTCGGTAAAACTGATATTGATCCCTTCGCCAATATCGAACTGCTTCTCCAAGTACCTGTCCCGGTATTTTTCCGGCAGCGCAGGGGCATTTTCTTTGGTAACATCACTCTTGATATGTTCGGAACAGTCAAGGGTTATCATGGTAAAGCCCAGACCCAGGGCATAGGCAATGTCTTCCGGTGTTTTCAGATGATCCCCGTCCGCTCCCCAGCTTTTCCGAAAGCCCTCGCGGAACACGGCAAAAGTAGCGGCATCAAGAACATCCTCGTACTTGCGGTTTGTCAGGTTTAATTCCCGGATAGATTGCTGGGCAAAAACCGGATATACGTCATACTGCTCAAAGAGCTTGATGTGACCGGGTGTCGCAATACCAAGGCGGTCGCCCAGCCCGAAACTGCGATCTTTGCAGAGCACCCGGCCCGGCGCAGTAAAAGGACAAAGTTTTCGTAACGCATTGGCGTTATCGTTGGTAAGCGGCGCTTTTATTTTCCCGTCAGCAAGCCGCTCGCCGGAAAAACCGGGAATTGTTGTACCGATGACGAGAAAATCCGCACCGTCCGGCGGGGAATCTTTTGCCATGAAGATTTCTGCTTCCGACCCGTCAATCTGTACTGTGCAGATCGACTTTTCATAGACATCAAACCCGGAATAATGCATACGTTCCCTCGCGGTAATTATTAAAACCTCCAGCCAAAGGAGAGGGTGGCGCGGGGACCGCCAATGAATATAAATTGTTCAAGGTATTTGAACACTTCATCAATAGAATCTACGTAACTTAATTCCCCTTTATCTTCAAGTTCCTTCGCTAATTGTTTCCCCGGAGAGTCACCTCCCCCTACGCCATAATAATATCCCAGCGCTGTTTCAAAGATGAACCCGCCCGGTCTGCCAAAATCTATCCGCCACCCCATGAGTGCGCCGGTTTTAAAAAAACCCCTTGATGCGGAAAAGTCCACACTATCTCTTTCATTGTGACCAAAATCAGTCCTGACAACGACATCCCCGGAAAATTTTGTTGTCATACTTGCATACCCCAGCATGCCGTCTATAAAGAAAGCTCCCGCAAAAGGGTAATACCGGGCATGGCCTTCAATGGAAAATGAAGATAAATCCATATCAAGCACAACTTTACCCTCTGCTGGAATTCCTACATAAGACTCTGTCGTCGCATAACCAACCCCGGCCTGCAGAAAGGCAAACCTTCCGGTTATACTGAATCTATCGGATAAACCCCGTTCGTATTGCGCCGCAAAACCAAAACCGGAACTGCTAAGGCCATCCTCGCCTACCATATCTCCTACCGCTCCAAGTGCAATGCCGACAATTGTCGGCCCAATGTCAACGGTAACCGTGTTGTTTTGCGTAAAAGCCGTTCCGGCAACAAGCACTGCGATTAATAATGTTAATAATCCTTTCTTTACCATAGGTTTCTCCTTTAAACACAAAAATGATAACAAGCAGAATTAAAATCTCCAGCCGAAAGAAAATGTGGCTCGGGGACCGCCCACAAAAATTAATTTTTCAAGCGCATTTGATATGTCATCAATGTAATCTGAATAACCTAAATCCCCGACAAAAGTACTCGCCAGTTGAGTCCCGACAGTGTCACCGCTTCCCACTCCGAAATAATAACCAAACGCCGGTTCAAAGATAAATCCGCCCGGTCTGCCAAAATCAATCCGCCACCCAAGCTTAACACCGGTTTTGAAAAAATTTCTTATTGCGGTACGTTCTACATCTTCTATTCTGTTTTGACCGTTCGTAAGATCGGTAATTATGACATCGCCGGAAAACATCGTTTTCATGTATGCATACCCCAGCATGCCGCCCAAAAAGAATGATCCCGCAGAAGGGTAATACCGGAGATGACCTTCAAAAGAAAATGAAGAAAAATCCATTCCCAGTTCGGCTTTGCCGTCTACTATTTGCAACCCTCCCCCGTCAAAATAATCCTCTGTTCTTTCAAAGCTAAATCCTGATTGCAGAAAGGCAAATCTTGCGGCAAAACTCAGGTTTTTACTTAAATCCCGTTCATATTGTGCCCCAATACCAAAACCGGAACTGCTTTTGAATCCTTCCACATCTACGATATCTCCCGCAGTTCCTAAAATGATGCCGGCAATTGTCGGCCCAAAGTCAACGGTAACCGTGTTGTTTTGTGCGAAAACCGCTCCGGTCCCAATCACCACAATAAGTAATACAAATAATCCTTTCTTTGCCATATGTTTCTCCTGGAAATCAATAATTAATAAATAATACCACAAACATGGAAATGATAGCAAGCGGGAAAATCCCATTTTCTCCTGTTGCTTTTTCTTTTTTTATGGTATATTTCACCAATGGATTATAAGCAGGCAGGCGTAGATATCGAGGAAAGCAGCCGAGCTGTAAATAAATACCGGGATCATTCCGTAAAAACATTAAACTTTGCGGTTTTGAACGGAATCGGCAGTTTTGCCGGAATGTATACGCTTAAAGAATACTTCACTATGGAAGAGCCGGTACTGGTGTCAGGCACGGACGGCGTGGGAACAAAGCTGGAAATTGCTTTTAAAATGAATAAATTTGACACTGTGGGAATAGACTGTGTTGCCATGTGTGTCAATGATGTAATGTGTCACGGAGCTAAACCTCTGTTCTTTCTGGATTATATAGCATGCGGAAAACTGGATGCAGATATCGCGGGAGAAATTGTCAAAGGTGTGTCAGTTGGCTGCCGGGAAACAGGCTGTGCGCTTCTTGGCGGCGAAACTGCCGAAATGCCCGGTTTTTACGATGCCGGGAAGTACGATGTTGCCGGTTTTTCCGTGGGCATTGTTGACCGGAAAAAAATCATAGACGGCTCAAACATCCGTGAGGGAGACAAACTTTTAGGATTGTCCTCTTCCGGTCCCCATTCAAACGGCTACAGCCTAATCCGTAAGGTAATCCCCGATATTAACGAAGACTTTGAAGGCAGCCCCATAGGTTTAGTTCTGCTGGAACCAACACGCCTATACGCAAAACCCCTGTTACATTTGATGGAGAGGGTTTCAATTCACGGTATGGCACATATAACCGGCGGCGGCTTTTACGAAAATATTCCCCGGATGTTTCACAGGAATCCATTACAGCCTGAGTCGCGCATGTCCGCAGTGATAAGCGAGTGGTCATGGGTCATTCCGCCTATCTTTTCACGGATTGCCGCAGGTTGTTACAACGCAGGAAGTATCGGGCCAATGGCGCAAAAATTCGGCGCGACACTGTTAAAAAACGACAATGCCCTGAAAAAACACATGTTCAGTACATTTAACATGGGGATAGGCTTTGTACTTGCTGTCGCGCCGGAAGACATCAGACAGGCAATGGATTATCTGGACGGCATGGGCTTCCCGTCATGGGAAATCGGTTATGTGGAAACTGCATCCGGTACACATGCCGAAAAAACCAGGTTACGCTTTGAATAACATCAGGATAATGGCATTGGTGTCCGGCGGAGGCAGCAACCTCCAGGCCCTGCTTGATGCCGAAAAAAACGGCGCTCTTGAGGGCGGCAATATTTCCATTGTCGTGTCCGACCGCCCCGGAGTGTATGCGCTGGAACGGGCGCAGGCAGCCGGGGTACCGGCGCTCACAGCAGCGCCGGACAAAACTATTTCCGGCAAGCTGCGGCGGCAGGAATTGTCGGATCGTATTTTGGACCTTGCCGAAACATACCGCATCGGCCTGATAGTGCTGGCAGGTTTTCTTTCGATACTTGCAGGGGAAATCATTCAGAGGTATTCCGGTAAAATCATCAATCTGCATCCGTCGCTGCTGCCCAAATTCGGCGGTGACGGGATGTACGGAGAACGGGTACACCGGGCCGTGCTGGAAGCCGGGGAAAAGGAATCCGGCTGCACCGTCCATCTCGTGGATGCGGGAACGGACACCGGCCCGATTCTACTGCAGCGGCGGGTTCCGGTACAGCCTGATGACACGCCGGGTTCGCTTGCAGTACGGATACATAAACAGGAGCATATCGCCATTGTTGAGGCAGTGAAGATAATGGTACAAAAATTATCTTAAATAAGCAGAATGGACAGAGGAGGAGCAAACATGAAAAGACGGGCTTTACTAAGCGTATTTGACAAGGACGGTATTCTAGAACTGGCATCGTATTTAAACGGAGCCGGCTGGGAAATTCTTTCGACAGGCGGCACGTCAAAATACCTGCAGGATAACAATATCCCGGTGAGCGATGTTTCCTCGGTAACGGGCTTTCCCGAATGCCTTGACGGCAGGGTAAAAACACTGCACCCGGCCATTCATGCCGGCCTGTTGGCCCGCCGCGATGAAAAAAGCCACATGGAAACCCTGCATGAGTTGAACCTGTCAACCATCGATCTGGTCTGCGTCAACCTGTATCCATTTTTTGAAAAAGTACAAGCTGGTTTAACTCTTGAACAAACCGTTGAGTTTATCGACATAGGCGGGCCGACCATGCTCCGTTCGGCGTCAAAAAACTACCGTGATGTCATTGTCCTTACCGACCCGGTTGATTATGCCGAAGCGATAAACGGATTAAAGGCAGGAAATGTCCCGCCGGAATTTAAAAAACGGCTGGCAGGCAAGGTTTTTAATCTTACATCGGCGTACGATGCCGCTGTATCCCGTTATCTCCTTGAAGAAGAATACCCGGAATACTGGCCTCTGTCCCTGAAAAAATGTCAAAGCTTGCGTTACGGCGAAAACGGTCATCAGTCCGCCGCATTGTACCTGCACACCGACAGGCCCGGCGTATTGGGCAGCATGGAGCAGTTGCACGGCAAAGAACTGGGGTACAACAATATCCGGGATTTGGATTTAGCCTGGAAAGCAGCCTGTGCATTTGGGCTTGCCGCTGACGGAACTTTGCCCATGGGTGAAGAAGAAGTGCGGCGGTTGATTCCATCTGCTGCCGCCAATGGAAAAGTATGCTGTGTCGCGGTAAAACACAACACACCCTGCGGAATTGCCCTGGGGAACACCCTGCTCGAAGCTTACATGAAAACGTATGCCTGCGATCCGGTCTCGATATTTGGCGGCATTGTCGCCTGCACTGCGAAAGTAGACAAAGCAACCGCCGAAAAACTTGGAGAACTATTCCTTGAAATTGTCGCCGCCCCGGACTTTGAGCCGGAAGCGCTGGAAGTGCTTAAGCAGAAAAAAAACCTCCGTATACTAAAACTGGCAAAAGCCCCGGTAGAATCTCATGAATACATCGCCGTCGACGGCGGCCTGTTGGTACAGCAATGCGACCGAACATTTCTTGATAAATGGGAAGTGGTGACAAAAACCGCCCCTGCCGCCGAAGACATCAAGGATATGCTATTCGGCATGCGGGCGGTAACATTCGTAAAATCAAATGCAATCATGGTTGTCAAAGACGAGGCGGCAACGGGCATTGGCGGCGGGCAGGTTAACCGGATATGGCCGGCAGTCCAGTCGCTGGAACGCAGCGCGGCTGCATTAAAAACTGCCGGAAAAGATACAACAATCAGGATACTTGCCTCCGATGCATTTTTTCCGTTTCCCGATGTGGTAGAAGCAGCAGCGGCCGCCGGGATTAAATCTATCATTCAACCCGGCGGCTCACAGAACGACAAGCTGTCAATAGAAGCGTGCGACAAGCACGGTATAGCAATGGTTTTTACAGGAACAAGGCATTTTAAACATTAATGCCGGAAAACATATAAAAGCTGAAGTTCTTATATGTTCCCATAAATTTGACGGTATTTTCCCGGGCTGATACCGGTAAATGATTTGAATATTTTTGAAAACCAGCTCTGATCCTCGAAACCGCACTCTCCGGCAATATCGCTCAGAGCGATGCTGGTTTCCAGGAGCATTCTGACCGCTTTTTCTACCCTCAGCCGGTTGATGTATCCTGAAAGATTTTCACCCATTTCTTCCTTGAAAATGGTGCTGAAATACGGCGCGGAAAGACCGACAAAACCGGCAATTTCATGCAAGCTTATTTTTTTCATAATGTTTTCCCGGATATACATTTCCGCTTTTCGCATGGCTGAAGCATGAGGTATGCCCTGGAATGAAATTACCTGCCGGGTAATGATGTCAACAATACTGTGCAGGGCAGCTGTAAGTTCACCGGCTGTTTTTGCATTAAAAATTTGCTTTATATTGAAGACATAATCATCTGCGGTGATGATATATACGGAATTTCCGGCACGGATAATCAGCACTGCCAGTTCAAGAGCCCGTAGCTGGAGGTTTTTAAAATGTGCTGAATGAACATTGCAGTCATGTACGCTGAAAGTTCGGCGGACATCTTCGGAAAATTCCGGGCTGTTGACAATTAGAAATGCCATAATTTCATCAAGATATTTACCTGCTTCATTTTTATTCCCCAGCCGGAGATGGGAGAGCATCTGAGACTCTTTTTCAAATGGATACCCGGGCAGAGCAGAGCCGGCCGGATACCTGAGTTTCATTTCTTCAATCAATACCGAAAGAGATGCCTGTTGTTCATGGCGCATCCTGAGCTTTTTATGAATATTGTCACTTCCCGTAGAAAGAGATTCGGCAAACAGGAGCAAAATCTCGGCAAGAGATTGTATTTTTTCCGTACTGCCGAAAGGGAAACTCAGTATGCGAAGTGCAAAATCGTTAAAAGGTATGGCATCATTGAACAATGCACTGCATTTACCAATTAATCCGGTGATATTGTCAGTCAAATAACCTGACCCCCGTAATGCTCCGGAAAAAGCACCTTCGTTGTAAACCGGGCAGGTCCAAAACAGCAGCCCTAATTCACACTGGTAAATTATATACCTGCCGCTTTCTCCGGATTCCCGCATTGCATTTGCATGCAATTCCCGGCATTTACTGTAATTTGCACAATGACAGCAAACACTTTGCTCTACATTCTTCTCTCCGTCTGTTTCAACAAGATTATTATTACTGTCAAATAATTGTGCGAAACTTCCTGTGGATTGCCTGTAAACCGATAAAACAGATTTCGTTTTCATTTTTTCTCCTCCTCAAAATTGTTTTTTTCCTCAGCGTTCATATTTAAACCCTGCGGAAAGACTCCGCCGGTTTCCCGGTATTTACATGGGCTGATTCCGGTAAAACTCTTGAATGTTTTTGAGAACCAGCTTTGATCTTTAAATCCGCAAGCCAGGGCAATGTTTTTAATGGGAGATTCTGTTTCAAGAAGCATCAATGAAGCTTTTTCAATCCTAAGGCGGTTAAGATAGGACGAAAAATTCTCTCCCATTTCATTTCTGAAAACAGTACTGAAATATGATGCCGAAAGCCCTGACGACCTGGCAGCTTCCTTAAGGCTGTATTTTTTTGAATAGTTTTCCCAGATAAACCGCTCCGCTTTGCGCAGCGCAGAAGAATGGCGAATTCCCCTGAAAGAAAATATTTTACCTGCCATCTGTTCAATAATCAGGAACAGGTTTTCGGTGATTTCTTTTGCGGTTTTCGAATCGTTTATCTTTCTTAAAAACCGGCTGTTTGCCCCGGTTATTTCATCGGCATTCTGCGAATCGGCTCCGGATCTGGAAAGCAGTACAACCAGTTCCATCACTCTATATTTAAACAATTCAAAATTTCCTTCGCATAAGGCATCAAAATGTTTCAGAATTTCACTTATGGTTTTTTTCGCTTCGGCATAGTCACCCCGCCGCAGATTTGCCAGAAGCGAACGTTCCTTGTCCTGCAGATCGGCTGATTCGCTGTTTGACAAACTGCCAATAACACCATAATCCTGTCCGGAATAAAATGTATCGCTGGTTGAAATATTCTGCGCACAAAGCAGCAGCATTTGTGCAAGAGCCTGTACTTCTTCGCCTGTTTTTACCGGAATCTGGGTAATTTGCCGGGCAATTTCATCACGGGAAACAGTACCCTTGTTAATGGCAAACAACTTGTCCAGTATCTCTTGCTGTTCTCTATCGGGAATTGCGCCGGAAATAAAAGCTCCGGCAAAACGCTCCCCTGCAAAGAACGGGCTGGTCCAAAAGAGAAACCCTGCATGGCATGTGTACACATACGAGCCTCCCAATTCACGGGCTTTTCTTGCTGCAATACGGTGCAAAGGAGTACACGGGCAATGTGCCAACGCGCCGGCAGATTTCCCGCGATACTGGCTGCAAAACGAGCAAAAAATAGCTGATTCGGTGGGAGTGGAGAGTTCAATTGTATGATAATCCGCCCCCATAACTGCAGAAATGCAATCTGCGGCCCTTTCGTAATACCGGGCAATTTCTACAGCCCTTTGATGTAAGGGTTCTAAATCCCTGCGATAAATAATGCTTGACTGTACCATGCTTTCACTTCCTCATTTGTTTTTTTCAAATTAGCAAGAGGAATTGTAACAAAATACACCCAGATAGATAAAAATCGGAAGAATAACCTGTGTTTTTAAATAGAGTTACATATAAAACAGGGAAAAGAGACAACCATGAAAGAAAATGCGGAGTTTAATCTTTTAACTTTTAATTTTTAATTTTTAACTTTTTCTTGACCCGGGCTTCTCAACCGGGATTCCCTGTTTGCATAAATCGCACGTATCGGCTTCCCAATTAGCAACATCTACCGTGCAGGCAGGATAAAACGGCCATGTGATTTCCACACCGGCCTGACGCCTGTCTACCAGGCAGGCAATGGCAGTTATAACAGCTCCCAGGCTTTCAAGGGCAGCTGCACATTCACCGCTAGATTTGCTCGTCGTAATAACATCTTCGGTTATAAGAATTTTTTGACCGGACCGTATCTCAAAACCCCGGCGCAGTACCATTGTCCCGCTGTCGTCACGCTCGGTGAAAAAAGCGGGCAGCCCAAGCTGCCGGCCCAATTCATAAGCGGCAACAACCCCCCCCATTGCCGGGCCGACAACAGCGTCAATTTCCAGTGTGCCGGCTTGCATATCCTGTTTTATTCTTTCCGCCACACCTGAAAGTGCCGCTTCCGCCTTGTCCGGGTATTGCAATAATTTGGCGCACTGGAAATAGCGATCGGAATGACGGCCGGAACTCAAAAGAAAATGCCCTTCGAGCATCGCTCCGGAATCCCGGAGCAGAGTCAGCACATTTTCCACGATTAACCTTTGATATCAATTAATGAGGGAACGGCTGCCTGTGCATACAGAGAACGCTTGGCGCTTATGGCAAGCGGGTTCGTTGCAAGGACATTTATTTCCGAACGGATAGCGGTCATGCATTGTGAAAGCAGCGTCTTGTTTTGTTCGGACTGTGCCAATGCCCGGTTATTCAGAGCATCAAGCACAGCTTTGATTGCCGTAATCTCATCCGCAAGGGATGTCACGGCAGGACACATTGCTTCCAGAGGATCTATGGATTTTTGAATGGAAAATATTTCTGTGATTATCTGTTCTCCAAGGCTGACATGAGCAAGAATGCTCTCCTCGCTGCCGGTCCTTATGTACCCCTGTTGTTTTTCCAACACGCCAATAAGCCGGTGATAACAATCACTCTGCTGATTGAATAATTTCATGAGGCGTTTAATAACGGCAGATTGCTGTGCGGTATCCATAATTAATTTACCCGGCAATATTCACGCCTAAAATTTCGTGTCTGGGGGATTCAACGGCATTAGTTGCCGCAATTTCCTGCCATACAACACGAAGCTCTTCAATATGATTGCGAATAATGGAAATCCGCCGGGAATCCTGCTTGATTATGGCTTCGGTAAGTTCCCGGTTGAACCATGTATACAGCGAAAACAGGTTAACGGCGATATCGCCCCCCTGTTCAAAATCCAGCGAAACCATCAGTTCGGTAATTACTTCCTGTGTTTTCATTATCGCCTTGCTGATTTGCTCGAGTCTGCCCGGATCTTTATTAACGTCGTTCATCTCAAGCAGGTGTAGCGCCTGATCAAGCTGTTTCACCGCCTCGTTGTACAGCATAATGATGAGCTGCCCCTGGCTTGCCGTGTTTATCCTTATTTCTTTGTAAGTGGATAACGCATTTTTATATGACACAAAAAACCCCCCAAAACAATACTTCACTTCATTTTCGGTAGAATAAAAATTTACTTTAGGAAAAGTTCTTATACCGCTTTAGCACCGGCTTCTATGGCTTTTACATTCATGGGAACAAATTGATGTTTATCCGATGAAAAGAATTTCCGCAGAATTACTTCGGTATTGCCAAGGGAAAACGCTCCGGTGAGCTTTGCCATCGCACCAAGCGCCACCATATTGGCAAATTGGGCATTGCCAACCTGTTCAGCCATGTGCGTTGCTTCAATTTTGACCACTTTTATATCATTCCGGCGGGGATTTTCCTTAACAAGGCTTGTATTTACCACTAAAAGTCCGTTTTCTTTGAGCATTCCTTCGCACAGGGGCAGGGAATCGATGTTCATTACAAGCGCCGAATCCGGTTTTACCACCAAAGGGCTGGCAATTTCCTCATCAGAGATAATAACACTGGCCCGGGCAATGCCGCCGCGTTTTTCAGCCCCGTAAAAAGGGAAAAATGTGACATTTTTACCTTCCTGCATGGCAAAGTAGACCCATATCTGTCCCAGAGAAATAATCCCCTGTCCGCCGAACCCGGCAAAAAAAGATTTTTCGATCATGATGCGCCTCCCAGGGTGTTTTTAATTTCTCCCAGCGGAAATACGGGGATCATGTTTTTTTCCAGCCAGTCAATTGATTCAAGTGAGTCCATACTCCAGTTTGTAGGACAGGGTGAGAGTATTTCCACCATGGTAAAACCCTGGCCGGAAAGCTGTGCTTCAAAAGCCTTTTTAATGTATTGCCGTGTCTTGCGGACATGCGCCGCATTATGCACCGACCCGCGGGCAGCATACCGGGTACCGTCAAGTGTGGCAAGCAACTCCGAAACACGGATGGGGTAGCCCATCCCGGCTTTGTCTGCGTCACGTCCTTCCGGAGCGGTAGTCGCTTTTTGCCCAAGCAGCGTGGTTGGCGCCATCTGACCGCCGGTCATGCCGTAAATGGCATTGTTGACAAAAATCGTGGTAAATTTTTCGCCCCGATTCGCCGCATGTATCATTTCGGCAGTACCGATAGCGGCCATGTCGCCGTCTCCCTGGTAACAAATTACCAGGTGATCGGTCAGTATCCGTTTAACACCGGTTGCCGCAGCAGGGGTTCTGCCGTGAGGCGGCTGTACTGTATCTACATCAAAGTACAGATCTGCCCAGATCGAACAGCCTACCGGGTTGACGAAGACTGTCTTTTCACGCATCTCCAACTCGTCAATGAGGCTGGCGATCAACCGGTGTATCACCCCGTGCCCGCAGCCGCCGCAATACTTGGTGGGAATTTTGTATAAACTGTCAGGGAAGCCGTATAATTGTTTCATCCTATACTCCAATAATCTTCTTTGCTTCGGCAAAAACTTCTTCTTCGGTAGGTATAATCCCGCCCGAACGTCCTAAAAGATATATTTTTGACGGAGCTGTTGTCTTTCCGGATGAAACCGCCTCATGCACCGAAAGTTTTACATCTTCCACCAATTGCCCCAGGCTCATCTCTACCGTTAAAATAGGTTTCCCTTTTGCGGCTATTTTCGCCAGTTCCTGACGCGGGAAAGGCCAAACAGTAATTGGCCTGAAAATACCCAGATTAATGCCTTCTTTTTCGGCAAGCATACGGGCTCCCTGGCAGACACGGGCGGAAGTGCCGTAGGCGACCATAACCAGGTCGGCATCATCGCAGCCAATAGCCTCAAAACGGATTTCGTTAGCCTGAATAAGCTCGTACCGGGCAAAACGCGCTCTCGTTTTAGCTTCCAGACTTTCCGGGACCAGGTCGATTGAGGTGATGTGCCGGGCTTCATGGCGCGGCGCAGTTGTGCGGTCATCAAGAACATCCCGCGCATACATTTTCCCGGCAGTCCAGTCCCGTTTTGGCAGTTCACTTGGATATTTTTCAGGCGGAAGTACTACACCTTCCACCATTTGACCAATCATGCCATCAGCAAGAACAATTACCGGAATACGGTACTTATCAGCCAGATCAAAGGCCAGATACGTATGGTCGGCGCTTTCCTGCACGCTTTTCGGCGCCAGCACAATACAGCGGTAGTCGCCGTGACCGCCCCCTCTCGTAGCCTGGAAATAATCACTTTGTGCAGGGGCAATATTCCCCAGGCCGGGACCGCCCCGGACTATGTTTGCAATAACCATGGGAACATCGGCTCCGGCGCCATAGGAAATTGCTTCCTGTTTCAGGCTCATGCCGGGACTGGAAGAGCTGGTCATGGCCCGTGCCCCCGCGCAGGAAGCCCCGTAAACCATGCAGACAGCGGCTATTTCGCTTTCAGCCTGAATAAACACCCTGCCCTTTTCCAGCATGTGCTTGGCCATATAGGCAGGAATCTGGTTCTGCGGTGTAATAGGGTAGCCAAAATATGCGCTGCAGCCTGCGCGAATCGCAGCTTCGGCAATTGCATCATTGCCGCTCATTAAAACTTTTTCACTCATGCCGCTGATTCTCCCTGTTCATATACCCTGATACAGATATCCGGACACACTTCGTAACAATTCCCACAGGCGATGCACTTTTCGTTGTTCACCGGTTTTGAAGGATAGGAGCCGGATCCATTGAATTCCGTATCAACGTCCAGCACTTTCGTTGGGCAGGCACGGATACACAACAAGCACCCCTTGCACAGCTCACGGTCAATTTCTATTTTACCTTTTTTTGCCATAGTAATATGGATTATATCGAATTATTACTTATTTATTCAAGATATACCGGAAAATTTTCCTTGTCGTTCCGGAAATTTATAATTAAATTGAAAACATCTTAATTTCACCGGGATTATTCGATGATTAATGTAATTATTACCTGTAATCTGGCACAAGACAGGGAAAACCTAATCACAATCCTTGCCAAACAGACGGACTTCCGCGTTACCGGCGTTGATCCGGACGGATATATACTTCTCATGACGGTAAAAAAACATCAGCCTGACATCATCATAATGGATTACAATACAGGAGGTTCATGCAGTACCGATCTTGCTCCCCTAATAAAACGCAATTCACCGTCAACCGGTCTTATCGTAATATATTCACGTGATGAATATAAAAACGCGGGTTTGGCTTTCAGGGCAGGTATTTCGGGATTCCTGCAAAAACAGGGAGATATAAAAAGCCTTGCGTCATCGGTGCGATGTGTATACCACGGAGGATTATACGTCAGTCGGTCAATAATAAACCATGCGGTACACTGGCTGGAAAAAACTACAAGAACAAAGGCTATACCGGAAGTATCATATTATTCACACGATAGTATTATGGATAATTATTTTTCTTTTACAGACCTGCAAATATTTTTCGGCATCCTTCTGGGGAATACAGACAAGGAAATTGCGAAAAACATTAATATGTGCGAAGGCGCGGTGCGAAACTGCATAAACCGTGTAAAGTGTAAAACCGGGCTGCATAACCGTACTCAGATGGCAGTTCTTGCCTTGTTCACTGTGATGATGGGGCGAAAAAGTATCCGGAATCAGCTTGCCGATAATTCCTAAATGGTACATACTGGATGCATGAAAACGGTCTGCGGAATTGACCTGGGAACCCAGAGCTGCAAAATTATTGTGTACGATTATGAAAGCAAATCAATTATTGAACAATCCTCGGCACCTGTTGACATGATTACGGCAAACGACGGTACGAGGGAGCAAAAAACCGAATGGTACGATACAGCGCTTAAAACCTGTTTTGAAAAAATTAATCCGGCAATTAAGCGCTCCGTTTCCGCTGTCGGGGTATCGGGCCAGCAGCACGGTTTTGTGCCGCTGGATAAAAAAGGAAAAGCCGTTTACAACATCAAACTCTGGTGCGATACGAGTACCGTGCCTGAATGCGGAGAGCTAACGAAACTTGCCGGCGGCGAAAAAAAACTCATAGAAAAAGCGGGACTGCCCATGCGAACCGGCTACACCGCGCCAAAAATCCTGTGGCTAAAAAAACATAAACCAAAAGCATTCGCACAACTGCGGCATGTCCTTTTGCCCCATAACTACATCAACTACCTTTTGACCGGAATGTTCACTGCCGAATACGGCGATGCTTCGGGTACTGCGCTTTTTGATGTACGCGAACGGACATGGTCATCAAAAATATGCAAACTTATTTCGCCGGATCTTGAATCCTGGCTGCCGCCGTTAATAAAACCGGATGCTGCAGCAGGGAGAGTTTCCGGCTCAGCGGCGCAGCTGTACGGCATTCCGGAGGGGACCCTCGTTGCTTCCGGCGGCGGCGATAATATGATGAGCGCCATTGGAACAGGTGCAGTGCAGGACGGCTTCCTTACCATGAGCCTGGGAACATCCGGCACCCTGTTTGGATTTTCCGCCAGGCCGGTTATTGATCCGACCGGAAACCTTGCCGCTTTTTGCTCGTCAACCGGCGGCTGGCTGCCGTTGATGTGTACGATGAACTGCACCGTGGCAAGCGAAGAATTCCGCGCCATGTTCGGTCTGGACGTCAAAGCGTTTGATGCAGAAGCCGAAAAAGCCCCCATTGGCGCACAGGGCATTGCGGTTCTGCCGTTTTTCCACGGAGAACGCACCCCAAACCTACCAAATGGCAGGGCCAGTATCAACGGCATCACTGCAGCAAATTTTAAACGGGAAAACCTCGCCCGCGCCGCCCTTGAATCGGCGATTTTCGGTATGAGAATCGGGCTTGAGGGGTTCAAAAGCCTGGGCTTTAAGCCAAAAGAAATACGGCTGACCGGCGGCGGCTCAAAAAGCCCCCTCTGGCGGAGTATTGCCGCCAATGTAATGAACCTGCCTGTACGGGTTCCGGCCAATGCCGAAGCGGCTGCATTGGGAGCGGCGATTCAAGCCCTGTGGTGTCTTCAGGCAAACACAAAAAGCAGCAAAAAAACCACACGCGATAAAATCGCGATTACCGACCTTGTCAGGGATCATGTTGCAATGGAAGGTGGATTGACCATAAAGCCGAATAAAAAAGAGGTTACCGCATATAACAAGGCTTATGCGGAATATACACAGTACCTGGGGGCTTTAAGCCCTTTATATATTTAATTATTGTATCAAAAGGAGTTAACCATGTCAGATTACTATGTAGGAAAAAAAGAGTATTTCCCCAAAATCGGAAAAATTAAATACGAGGGGCCCAAGAGTGCTAACCCACTGGCTTTCAAGTACTATAATGCCGAGAAAAAAGTTGGCAAAAAAATGATGAAGGATCATCTGCGTTTTGCTGTCGCTTACTGGCACAGTTTCTGTGCCGACGGCTCCGATCCGTTCGGTGCAGCCACTCAACTACGTCCCTGGACAGCCAACGCACGAAAACCAATGGAAGCGGCAACCAATAAAATAGAAGCGGCGTTTGAATTCTTCAGCAAACTGGGGGTTAATTTTTACTGTTTTCACGACCGTGACATGGCTCCCGAAGGCGCTACCCCTGCCGAAAGCGAAAAAAATCTTTTTACCATGGTAAGAAAGGCAAAGAGGCTGCAAAGGGCTACAAAAGTAAAATTGCTGTGGGGAACAGCAAATTTATTCACCCATCCCCGTTACATGAACGGCGCTGCGACCAATCCCGATTTTGGTGTAGTAGCGCTCGCAGCTACCCAGGTGAAAGCTGCCATTGATGCCACTATTGAGCTTGGCGGTCTGGGATATACATTCTGGGGCGGGCGCGAAGGCTACATGAGCCTGCTCAACACCGACCTCCAGAAAGAAAAAGACCATCTTGCCCGTTTCCTCATCATGGCGCGGGACTATGCCCGCAAGCAGGGCTTCAAAGGTGTATTTTACATTGAACCCAAACCGATGGAACCGACGAAGCACCAGTATGACTATGACACCGAAACAGTCATTGGCTTTTTACGGCATTACGGCCTTGCAAAGGATTTCCGCCTGAACATTGAAGCGAACCATGCCGAGCTTGCCGGTCACGATTTTGTCCACGAACTGGAAACTGCGGCAGCAGCCGGGTTTTTGGGCTCTGTAGACGCAAACCGCGGCGATGCCATGAACGGTTGGGATACCGACCAGTTCCCCATCAGCTACTACGAAACAGCATTGGCAATGTACGCCATCCTCAAAGCGGGCGGTTTTACCGCCGGCGGCCTCAATTTTGACTCAAAAATCCGCCGCAACTCCGTTGATCCGGCTGACCTCTTTATCGCCCACATCGGCGGCATGGATGCCTTCGCCGTCGGCCTGGAAGTAGCCCACCGGATAATCAGCGACGGTAAAATCCCCGCCCTGGTGAAAAAACGCTACGCTTCGTTTAAAAAAGACGACGGCGCCAAATTCGACAGAGGGCAGATGACTCTTACCCAGCTCGCCGCAATCGGCACAAAAGCCGGCTACGGCAAGACCGGCCTGACGAGCGGCAAGCAGGAATACCTGGAAAATATACTGAACCAGTATTTGCTGGGTTTGTAAAATACTGACTTCACCCTTTGAGACCGGGGTTACCCCTTAAGACCCGTTGTGACAATGCCTTCGACAAAGTACTTTTGCGCGGAGGCAAAAATAATCGCGCTGGGTAACATGGACAAAACTGACATGGCAAACATCTGTCCCCAGGGAACTACGGCAGCAGTATCAGCGAACATGCGCAGGGCAAGGGTCACGGTAAACTTTGCCGTGCTGTTGATATAGATCAGATGATTAAGAAAATCGTCCCAACTCCAGATAAAGGCAAAAATACCCACAGTGAACAGTGCAGGTTTACAGTTGGGAATGATAATCTGAAAGAACTGCCTGAAATAACCGCAGCCGTCAACGAGGGCAGCTTCGTCCATCTCTTTTGGTATGCCTTTCATAAACTGTATCATCAGGTAGATTGAAAAAGCCCCGGCTACCTGGGCAAAAAAAGCGGGAACTGTCAACGGGAGATATGAATCACCCCAGCCAAAACGGACAAAGAGGATGTAGCGGGGTATCAGCAGAATTTGCGTGGGTAAAAGCAGGGTAGCAATGACCAACGAAAAGAGGATTTTCTTTCCCCTGAATTTGAGCCGGGCAAAGGGGTAGGCGGTAAGGGCGGCGCTTATGACTGTCCCCATGACAATAACCAGCGAAACAAGCAGGGAATTGCCAAAAAACTCACCGAAATTGTGTCCGGGAATGGAATTCCAGCCGTTTGCATAGTTCTCGAACATCCAGTGCCGGGGAAACACAACGGAAAAATCAAAAATTTCGTGGTTTGCCTGAAAGCTTGACAGAAACATCCAGATTATGGGATACAGCATTCCAATAGCCAGAACGGTTAACAGGATTAATTTTATCGCTTTAAACATATTTTTATTCATGGCATTACCCTTCGCTCGTATGAAAGACCCAAAAACGGGAACTGGCAAAAATCAACAAGGCAATTGAGGCGACCACCAAAAATAGAATCCAGGACATGGCGGAAGCATACCCCATTCTGATGCCCTCAAACGCTTCCTGGTAAATGTTCTGGACGGTAAACAGTGTCTCGTTCATGGGGCCGCCTCGTGTGATGACATACCCCTGGGTAAATACCTGAAAGCCGCCAATAAGCTGCAGGACAAGGTTGAACTGGATTACGCTGGAAAGCATGGGCAGTGTGATACTTTTGAACATGCGTAGGGGGCCGGCGCCGTCTATCCGCGCAGCTTCGTACAGCTCACCGGGGATATTTTTAAGACCGGCGATAAAAATCACCATGGAAGAGCCAAACTGCCAGACGGCAAGAATGATAAGTATATTGAGGGCATGTTCCGGCATGCCCAGCCAGGCCCGCGGTTCAACGCCAAAGACGCTGAGCGCCTGGCTGACAATGCCTTCCCGTGCAAACAACTGCCGCCACATGACAGCGACGGCTACGCTGCTGCCGATAAGCGAGGGGATGTAAAAGCTGGTACGGAAAAATGTCGCGCCTTTTTTCAGTGCCAACGCAAGGGCAAGGGCAAAGATCAACTTGAGGGGGATTCCCACCAGCGCGTAACGGGTGGTTACCAGCAGGGATTTTTGAAAGTTCGCGTCCCGTGTGAACATTCTGATAAAATTATCAAAACCGATGAAATCCCCTCCCCGCAAACGGGAATTGGTAAAAGCAAGCCACAGGGAGTTTAAAAACGGATAGGCGAAAAACACCATCATTCCGATTATCCAGGGGATAAGGAAAATATAAGCGGCCCGCTCTTCTTTAAGCTGTGATTTGGGTATTTTATACATGTCAGCGGCTCAGGGCATCTGCCAAAAATGTATCAAACCGCTGCCCTGCCTGCTGCGGAGTTGTCCTTCCGAAAGCTACCTCTGCGCCAACCGCAATCAGGTGATTTTCGTTCCAGATATTGGCGATGCCGGGCAAGCCGGGGTTAAACGGGTTTACCGTACCGGCGAAAATTCTGTTGGTAATGGTAAACACCTTTTGATCTTCTGCGGAAAGAACATCAGGCTCGGCGAGCAGGGCTTCAACCTGGACGCTGGAAGGCAGAACACCCCTAACCGTCCGGAGGATTTTTCCCGCTTCGGGGTCACTGGAAAGCCACTGGAGGAAATCCACCGCCAGTTCCTTGTTCCTGCTGCCCGAAAAAACCACCTGTACCAGGCCAGGTCGGGCGCTTACCGCCTCACCCCTTCCCCTGCGATTGTTGGGATAAGGTATCATGTCCAGTTCGTCGGTTGTCTGGCTTTGAATCATCGCAAATGTTCCCGAATAGTTCCATTCAAGGAAGGTCTTGCGGGTGCCGATGGGCGCATTTATCTGCGAGGGCAGTGTGGCAGTTTCGTCGGGGGACAGCAGAACGCCATAGGGGACATTGCTCCAAAATTCCATGTACGCGGCGACATCTTCGCCAGTCATAATCATTTGAGTATCGGTCCAGGGAAAGGGAGGTTCCCGGTCACGGTACGTCATGTTCCAGGCGGGTATATATGTTTCCAGAGGTCTGACCATCCGAATATCGACCATACCGTATGTTTGCCCGTTTGTCCTGCGGTGTACTTCGGCAAGCAGGCTGATAAGTTCGTCCCAGGTATAATCCCATTCCGGCATGACGATTCCCAATTCTTCCGCCAGAGTTTTATTGTAGATAATGACATTGGCGTTCAGGCTCAGGTTAACCCCGTAGAGACTGTTGTTTATGGCGCTGGCCCGCGCTACTTCCGGGTTGTGGGTACTCAAGTCGACAAGGCCCGTGAGGTCGGCACAGGCGCCCAGGTCCACATAGGTAGGTAGGTCTTCCGGAGAAACGGTAAAAATGTCCGGGGCATTGCCGGCGGCTATCTGCGCCTGCATCCTGGTGACATAGCCGTCCACCGCAGCGAACTCCGGTATTATCCGTACACCGGGATTCAAAGACTCGTACAGGCGGATGGCTTCGATGGTGGCATTGTTCCGTGCTTCGTTTCCCCACCAGGAAAAGCGGATTTCGTTCCCGCTCCCCTGGTTCCTTTGGCATCCGGCAATCAAAATGCCAAGTATGCATAGTAATATAGTAAATTTACGCATGGTTATCTCCTGTTTGTCATTATACCGGAATTATTCTTATTTTACCAATCAGAGATAAATAATTCACCTTAAATTCATACAATATATGTGTAATTATTACATGGATTTTTCAAGTGTGTTAATAGTATATTTTGTTTTACTATGGATGATTTTTCGAAAATTAACAGGCTATAGTTAGAAAAATATTTTTTATAGTAGTTCAGGAGGCAAAAAATGAAAAAAATGACCAAAATCAGCATTGTTCTGCTATTTGCGGCTATTGCACTACCAGTATTTGTAACCGGTTGTATCAATGAGCCGGTAGAAGCCAGTATAGTAACCCGTGAAACAACGATAAACGTAACGGTCAACTTAAATGATGGAAGTTATACAACAGGAGCCATGACCCAGGGCCTGACTGCCGAACAATGGGAAGAACTACCTGATACAGCAGAAGGAATGCCCCGGGGCATTTTAGTTATACCTCCCCATGAATTCGACAATGAAGGCTGGCTAAGAGAAACTCAGTTACTGGTACAAGTAGTTGCAGACGGCATACCGGCGCTCAGATATACATTGTCGGCTGATGGTTCAAAACCAATCGAAAACTGGAGTAGTGGCAATATTTATAATCTAAGACATAGCCGGTATGTTTATATTGAATTAACACTCAGGGATGAAGATGAGGAACTAATATCGGTGACCTATTACCGGGTGCGTATACATGAATTAGATGCTAACACCATTCTGGACAATCTTTTTTTTACCACCAGTCTTGATAAATATGACACCGGCGTATTACCGGGCGATTCGGAGCTTTCCTGGAGAAATCTTACTCCCCCTAAAATGAAGACTATCACTCTGGAATTAATTACCGAAACCACAGAAGTAGAATTTGAAGCTGTTCAAAGAGACCTATCTTCCCGTGTTGAGTATTCGTTGTTCCGTCACAGGGAAACCGGCAATCCGGTTTTCGGCAGCAACAACATCTTTAGTCTTGACAACGGCGACAGGGTATTTGTCAGGGTAACGCCTTATGACACCACCATTCCCCCCATGTTCTACGGGGTTATTATTGCAACATCCCCCCGTCTAACCTCCGTTAACATCGGCGGAACAACCATTACGGTGACCGATCACGGAAGTTCCTCAATTGATGATCACGTTCCTATAATAGTTGACGTAACGCTGCAAAGTAATACAAACATATTATCAGCAACGGTTGTCAACACTGATGATGTAAGTGTTGAATACACAGTACTCCTGCCCGGCAGTACCAGGCTTCCCGTATTTGCGGAACTTGATGCGGCCGGCGCAGAGATATTTCTGCGATACCCCGGTATTAATCAGATTTTTATAAAAACCATAGTAGACGGGATGGGGGACAGGTACTACCGGTTCGATGTATCTTTAAGGAGCAACATCACAACGGTTACCGGCATATCCATTAGCGGCGTTCCGGTAACATCCATTGGCACAGGCGCATCCGGTGCCAATGTCGGCACAGCCACTGGTCTTAGGGGGACTATATCCCTTACATCGGCACAGGCTGCAGAAGGCTCTGTGGCTGTTACATTTGAGGATGATACCGCCAATGTTGTCGGCTGGGCAGTGGTAGCAAGCACTACAACGACCACTGCGGCAAGCTACACGGCTCTTATACCACCGGGTAAAACCTTCAACACAACAGCAATTGCCAACGGTCAACACCTGGCATTGCGCGTAGCGGCAGCAGACGGCACTCTTTACCATCACCGGCTTGCTGTCAGTGTAGCGAACGACAACGCCCTTCTTACCGGCGTCACCGTCGGCGGCTGGACAACAACCCTCGGAACCCCGTCTACGACAATGGCGGGAATAACGTCAGGCGAGGTAGGCGTACCCCCGTCAGTCCTGGATCCGGGGAATGTTGCTTTTGTAGTAACCCCCGGCGATGTTAATGCAACCCGTTCGTATGCCATTACAACAAATGACTTCCCGCCTGCTGCTTTTACGCCCATTCCCGCAACAATACCGTCTCTAACGGGAGGAAACAGAATCTGGATCAGGTCTGTTTCACAGGACGAGAGCGTCACCCTGTATTACCGTATACTGGTTCTGCGGAGAAACGACGTAGCGTCCATTGAGTCCTTTACCATCAGGGGGGTTCCCGCCGGTTCCATCGGCACCGGCGGCACTGCTGTAAATGTCGGCACCGGTGACAGAGGGGCGATAACCATAAACACCCCGACAGCTTCTGCAGGCGCAGTTTTATTTGCCACACCAACGAGCGGTGCCAATGCGGTAATTACCGGTTATGCCATTGCAGATCCAACAAACAATAACCCTACATGGACGACAGTCACCGGCAGTTCATTTAACGCCCCGGCAGCAATAACGAACGGTCAGCATGTGTTTATCAGGGTACAGGCCGAAAACGGCATAAATCTTTACTATTATCGGATTGTGGTCACCGTACAAAGCAACGATGCCACTCTTGCCTCCGTCACTGTCGGCGGCGTTTCCGCAATAAGCATTGGAACCCCCGGCACAACGGCAGCGGGCGCTGCAGCAGGTTCAGTGGGCGTACCCCCGGCAGCCCTGACCGCAGGAAACATTGCCATTGCATTAGCCAGAAACGAGTCTGGTTCAACCCAGACATTCGCCGTCACCACCACAACTACCCCGCCCACGTCAACTGTTTATGCAGACATTACCTCAATCCCAACCCTTGCGCAGGGCAACACTATCTGGATTAGATCTGTTTCCCATGACCAGACTGCAACCCTGTTTTACCGGATACTGGTTGAAAGCAAAAGCGATGCCGCGACTATTGAGTCCTTTACCATAGACGCGGTAACCGGCACGACCGGTACCGGCGGCACTAATGCTGATGTCGGTACCACTGCCAGTGGAGCAATTACCCTGACCACCACTGCAGAGGCTGCCGCAGGCGCGGTAATAACCGCCGTACCAACAGCCGGCAGCAATGCTACGGTTACCGGTTATGCCATTACCACCGGCGGCGTACCCGCAACCTGGAACAATGTCAACGGCGGCTCATTTACCACCACTGCTGCCATAGCAAACAACGGGCATGTATTTGTCAGGGTAGTTGCCGAAAACGGCACAACAACCCACTACTACCGGATTGCTGTTACCGTCTGGAGCGATAACCCCGCATTAACTGCTGCAACCTTTGGCGGCACAGCATCTTCAAGCATGGGAACAGGCCGCGCAACGACCGCCGGATGGACTACTTCGGCAGACGCCGGTGAAATCAGGTTAGCCACCGCACTTGCCATCCAAACAGCAAGCCCAGCCGTCGGCTCGACCACCGCCAACAACGCCGTCCGCAGCTATGCGGTAACGCAGGGTACAACCATACCAGCAACCTGGTCTGACACCGCTACCATAACCGGCGGCCCGTGGTTTACAGCGGCCAATGTAGGAAACCCCAACGAAGCGGCCCGTTACCTGTGGGTACGATCCGTTTCCCAGGATGGCACCGCAACCCTGTTCTATAAGCTGGAACTAGTACCTATTGTCAGAAGACACCAGACTGATTTGGTGTCGGTACGGTTTAATTTTACTGCCGGCGGAACTACTCGCACTAATGTTGATCTCGGAATCCCCAGACCGGCTGCATCATGGGATGCTAACACACCCACCCATCTCTTAATGTCCAATAGCACTGGCGCACCAACTGGTGTCACTGTTACCGCTGTGGCAAGGCACCCGGATGCCGCGATTGCCTATGGTTCGACCGATACTACAGGCGGGACAGCTCTTCCCACAACTTGGAATACAACAGGCTCTATGACCAGCGTTGCAAACAACAACTACTTAGCCATCAGGGTAACTGCTCCGGACGGCACTATTGCATATTACCGCTACCGGGTAAAAACTGGTACTGCCAATCAGGCGCGCCTCCAGGAAGGTATTCATGCCGCGTATTTCGGCGGCGTTCCCAACTGGGCTAACCCAGGCGGCGGCACAATCGCTGCAGCTGGGAATTCTACAACAACAGGAATAAACACTGGGACTTTACGAATGAGCGGTACCGGAGGAGCTGCTAATACAGGCAGAAGCGTGGTGGTGTATGCTACCCCTGCGGCCAATACAGTGCAGGTGTTTATACCAGGCACCGGTACTACTACTGTGGCTGGCACCGCTGCTACTAATACCTGGGTTCCCCTGAACAGGGATGCCAACGATCCGACCAGATGGTCTGTCAATACGACAACTGCTGGCTTGGCTACCGCAAGCCGGTATGCCTATATCCGAATGTCACCGACCGCATCCCTTGGAACTGCCGGCAACTCAACCGGCTGGACAACAAATCAAAGTTATTACCGGTTCCAGGTTAGCACCTATGGCGCTACCTGGGCGATACCGTCTACTGCCACTGGTAACACTTCTGTACAAATAAACGGTACAACCGTTGCTGCTGCCAGTCGTGGTACTCCCGGCGGCATGTGGAAGTTTTCGCCTCACATAGTGGCTGGTACGGCTACCAGAACCGGAACTACAATAAATACAGCCCAAATTACCGGGCAAACTTCAGGCACAAATACCATGACATATTCTTATGCCTATTCTTCCACCTGGCCGCCTGAATTCGAACCGGTCTGGGTTAATGCTACTAATAATGCTGCGAGTTCCATAGTAGGACAGCCTATACCCGGTTATGTGTTAATGCGGGTGAACAGTGCGGCATCAACTAATACACCAACGCCCATACTTTACCATACCGTCGTTATCCACGTAACGAACTAACCGCCCACTATCCGGCTATCCCCGGATAGCGGCACACACAAAAAACCCGGCTCAGAAGGCCGGGTTTTTTGTGTGTCACTAACTCCTGAAAATGGCAGCACAAACAACAGAAAATACCATAAACATAGAGGGTTTGCCCACTTTCGAGCAGTTCTGGGATCCGTTCCTGGAAGGGAAAAAAATTTGAAATCGAATTAGCGGAAAGTATGTCCCCGAAGGGTTTGTGCCGAAGCACTGGTAGAAAAAAATGTCACCGCCGTAGTTGTTTCAGGCGGTTTATCAGGATATCGCCGACTACGGCAAGATCCTCTGCGGTAAAGGCAAACACAAAATTGTCGTCAAAAAGAATCTGTGCGGAAGGGGGGAATTCGTCATCACCCTGCCAGAGTGTCACTGTAATAAATAAATTATTGGTAAATTCAAGACGGTAAGATGCATCGCCGGTCTTTTGCGCTTCGGCGCGAAGCTGGGGGTTATATTCAATCATTTTTACAAATGCGGAAACATCCCTGCCAAAAGTAAACGCGCATCTTTTAAGACAGCGGCCTTCAAAGTTGCGGTAATACACCTGCCCCCAGGGAATTTCGTTATACGACAGTTTTTTTCCCTGTGACGGAAACAGTTTTCCTTCACACAGAAAACGGATAAATAGAATTTTTTCGTAAGGGTCCGCCGTTTCATTTCCGTCATTATCCAGCAATGTAAATTCAGGATGCAGCGCACGGTATTCTGTCCCGAGTATGCGCAGGGAAAAAGCCGCTGTTGCACTGTTGAATTCCAGATTACAGCGCTGCGCAATTTCCTGCGGATCGAGGTCTTGGTATATGGATTGATAATGCTCCAGAGGTTTTCCCGTTTGGTTATTCGATGTTTTCAAACAAACCTCCGTTCGTATGAGGCAGAAAACACGCCGCTATCAATTCGTCCATGTAACCGGGATGGGTTGAAAGTTCGATATAAGTCATGTCTCTGCCGATTTTTTCGATCTTCAGGGCTGCTTCCTTTGATACCAGCATTGCATACGCGCCGTGCAGGGAACTGTTGCCAATGTACCGGTATTTTTCGGGGGAAATATTCGGCAGCATCCCAATCCGTACCGCCTGCCGTATGTTGATGCCGCTGCCAATTCCCCCGGCAATAAACACATTGTCAATCATGCCGATGTCAAAATCAAGCGCGGCAAGCATGGTTTGTATCGCAGAAAAAATGGCGCCCTTTGCCCGGATAAAATTGTCAATATCTGTTTCGGTAATGCTAATCTCCCGACCCCCGGCTGCCTCATCGGTAAATGCTATGATGTATGCAGCGTTATCATCCCGGCGTATACGTTTTCCGTCTTTAATTATCTTTCCTTTTGCGTTGATGATGCCGCAGCGGAAAAGCTCGCCAACAAGATCAATAAGACCTGAGCCGCAGAGACCCTTCGCAAGCCCGGCTTCCCCGATTACCGTTATTGCCGGTTCCATTGTTTCAGGGTCGATTGTACAGGCTTCAATAGCGCCATCAGTTGCACGCATTCCGCAGCTTATGTCTCCGCCTTCAAATGCCGGCCCTGCGGAACAGGCGCAGCTCATTAAAAATTCAGCATTGCCCAGAACAAGCTCTCCGTTTGTTCCCAGGTCTACGAGAAGGGAAATTTCCGGCTGCGAAAATATGCTAGATGCATATACGCCCGCAGTAATGTCGCCGCCGACATAACTTCCAATAGCGGGGGCAATTACCGCTTCCGTATCCGGGTGCAGGGGCAGCCCAATGTCTGCGCCGCGCAGAGTGCCGCTTTCAAAAAACGCCGGCGTGTACGGCTCCAGTCTTAGGTATGCCGGATCAACGCCCATGAAAAGATGGGTCATGGTAGTGTTAGCTGCAATGGCAGCACGGTATATGTGTTCGGCGGAAATGGCAGCGGTTTCACAGATCCGGGCAATGAGTGGCGTTATACATTCGGCAGTAACGGCAAGACGCATTTGCTCCAGGCCGCTTTGCGCACTATCTTTTGCCGGTACACTGCTTGCGATTATCCGGCTGATTACATCGGCGCCGTACCGGATCTGGCCGTTACCCGCAGACCCGAAAGCCAGGACATTGCCGTTTGCAAGATCAACGAGCATTGCCGAAACCGTTGTCGTGCCGATGTCGGCGGCAAGCCCTGCAATGACCGGCATGTCACCGGTACCGGGGAAAATGTCAATAACAGAACAACATTCGGCCTGCAGCCGCAAAACACAATATACAGAAAAATTATTAACACGCAAAACAGAAGGCAGTTTTCGCAAGGCAGACAGCGTCATATCCTGCTGCGGTATATGTGTCAGCTCCGCCAGTCTGCGCAGCAGCCGTTCCCTATCCGCCATGGGGTTATCGGGAGAGGGCTCTTCAAGTTCGGCTTTTACGATCTTAATGCCGCTGTCAATGCCCGTACCGGTAAGTTCAGTCTGCAGTTTTTGAAAAATAATATTTTCGCCCGTTGAATCTTTGCCGCCTGCCCTGATTTGGCATTCGTATGCACCGGCTGTTTCGGGAACCAGTATTGCAGCATCAGAGCAGACAGAGCTAATACACGCAAGCCGCCAGCCGTCATTGAATTCCTGCGGCGTTATGTGCCGTGATTGCCCGCCGGCAACACTGCCATTCAAAACCCTTACCCGGCATTTACCGCAGGTGCCATTGCCGCCGCAGGGTGCGTCCAGGGCAATACCGGCCCGTCTTGCAGCTTCCGGCAGGGACTCGCCGGGCGAAGCGTCAATGGACTGATCAATGCCCTGTTCTGTTTTGAATAATATGCGGTATGTTTTTTCCATTTCAGTTCGGCCATCAGCAAATTGCAAAACTCTAGTTCCTCATCTCTAGTTTTTCAGCAACTGCTTCGTCAATAAATGCATTAATACTTTTACCGTAAAATTTTGCTTGTTTTGCAAGCCTGTAATGACGCTCTTTACTTGTACGATAAGTGATACTCCCTTTGAAATCTTTTATATTAACCGGTTCCGGAATATCCATTTTATTATTTAAACTTGTAGAAACATAAGAAACAAGAGCTTCTTTTAGGTTTGATAAAACTTCTTCACGAGTCTGTCCACAGGTCATATTACGTTCAAGTTCAACAATACTGCCTAAAAAACACCCGTCTACATCAGACCAGTCAATAATATACGTGTAAGGTAAATTCATGTAATAATCCAGATTTTTTTTAGTCATTGGCGTATCCTTCATGTTTTAATGCCTCCTGTAATTACTCTATCAAGTACGGCTTTATTGGATTTTGAGTAATTACGATTGTTACAGACGGACGGTTTTGCTTCCTGTATGTTTGATGCGAACCGCCGGATGGAGCTGCCTTGAACCCAAGCATTTCAAGAATTCTTTCTGCTTCATCAGGGCATACATCCGAGTGACCTTTCAAAATTTTCTGTATGAGTTTTTCTCGTTTACTCATTACAGGACGATAGCATATTTGCTATCATTTGTCAAGTAACTTATCTATCCCGGCGATCCCATGGCTCCGCATATAATCTGCAATGCCGTCAATGATTTCGATCATTGTCTGCGGCCGGACGAAAGTAGCGGCGCCAACCTGTATTGCGGCAGCGCCGGCAAGCAGAAATTCCAGCGCATCATCGGTACAGGCGATGCCTCCCAGCCCGACAATGGGAACGGCAATGCCGCTTTTCTTCAGTTCGCGGCAGAGGTCCCACACCATGCGCAGGGCAATGGGTTTTATTGCCGGGCCGGATAATCCTGCGCTGATGTTGTTAAACACCGGTCTGCGGCTGTGTATGTCTATTGCCATTGCCCTGAACGTATTTACAAGCGAAAGGGCATCGGCGCCGGCTCTGACACATGCAAGGGCAACGGCAGTTACATCCGGTGCGTTAGGCGAAAGTTTTGCCATGAGCGGTTTTGCGGTCAGGACGCGGCGCACCGGGGCGGTGACGGCTTCTGCCGCCTGCGGGTCAAGGCCGAATGCCATTCCTCCGGCTTTGACGTTCGGACAGGAGATGTTCAGTTCAACCATGTCAACAGCGCTCTCGTTGAGCAATGCCGCCCCCTCAACATATTCTTCAACAGTTGAGCCGGAGAGGTTTGCGATAACCGCCGGTCCCATTTTTTTCAGGGAAGGCAGTTCTTTTTCGATAAAAGCGCTGATGCCAGGATTTTCCAGCCCGATGGAATTGAGCATCCCGGCGGGGGTTTCCCACACACGGATACCGTCATTGCCCGGCCGGGGATTAATGGTAAGCCCTTTCGTGCAGATACCGCCCAGACAGGACACATCAATAAAACCTGCGTACTCCTGCCCGTAACCAAATGTTCCCGATGCGGCGATAACCGGATTCTGTAAACGAACTCCGGCAATGGTAACTGCAAGGTCAGGCGCAGTAATGTTTTTATTCATCAAAGACCACCTCATCCGCATTGAAAACAGGCCCGTCGGCACAGCAGCGCCGATTTCCGCTGATGGTTTTTACCGTGCAGCCCAGGCAGGCGCCCACGCCGCATGCCATCCGCCGCTCCATGCTGACAAAGCAGGGAACTCCGGCTTTTTTGCATTTTTCGGCAACGGCTTTCAGCATGGGCTCAGGACCACAGGCACAAACGGCGGCGAATGTTTCCGGCTCCAAAAAATCAGGTATGCAGCCTTTGTGCCCTGTTTTGCCGTCTTCGCTTGCGACAATTACATTGAGTGCTTTAAAAACAGCAGCATCCAGCAACGCATGTTCTTCATCATCATTTCTAAAACCTTTTTTAAAACCAGCATAGAGATCAAAATCATACCTTGGATTATCGTACAGCAGCGCATAAAGCGGAGCAAGCCCAATCCCGCCGCCAATCAAAGCTATTGGTTTGTCACTTTTTTCCGGCGGCAGAAAATCTTCCCAGGCATTTCCCAGAGGACCGATCAGTTCCGCTTCTTCGCCGCTTTTCATTGCAGCCAGTTCCTGCGTCCCCTTGCCTCGTTTAGCGATTAAAAATGAAACCCTACCAGGCTGCCAATTTGCCACACTGATCGGCCTGCCCCAAAATACACTGCTTCGCCGTGGCTTTATCATAAAAAACTGCCCAGCCTTGGGTACAGCCCCTTTCCAGACAAAACCCAGTCGAAAATATTCTTCATTAATAAAATCGTTGAAAATCAACTCACAACCACTCACGCTCTTCCCTCTTACCTTTTCACTGCATCCAATATCGCGTCACGCATCTCAACCGCTGCCTTGCGGGCTGCTTCAGCGGCGAATGTATTGTCAGCTTTTGATTCATCAACGCTTCCGGCGCTCCATGCTTTGAGTATCGATCTTGATGCGTTTACCACACCGCCGTTTCCGTCACGGAGCAGTAATGCTGCATCGTCCGCCGCGCCGCCCTGTGCACCATAACCGGGGATAAGGAAAAACAAGTTGCCGTAATTTGCCCGAATCTCGGCGGCTTCTTCCCGCTCGGTGCAGCCGACAACCGCGCCAAACAATCCGTAACCATATTTGCCAAAATGCACAGTGGCAAGGTCTGAAAGTTTGTCTCCCACTTTATGGTACACACGTTTGTTGTCAGGCAATGCAAGGTATTCAAAATCGCGCATGCCCTTGTTGCTGGTACGCATCAACACAAAGGCCCCTTTGCCGGCGCCGGCATATTGCAGCCAGGGCTCAATGGAGTCCATGCCCATGTAGGGAGACAATGTAACAAAATCCGCCTCGAACTCTCCTGCAAAGTGGGCTTTCGCATAACGTGTTGCGGTATCGGCAATGTCACCGCGTTTGATGTCGGCAATTACCAGGCCCCCTTTTTCGCGGATGTATTGCAGGGTTTTTGCGTAAACGGAAAGCCCGGCGATACCCATTTCTTCGTAATAGGCGATTTGCACCTTGTAACAGGCCGCTGCGTCAAATGTCGCATCAATAAGCGCCTTGTTAAAGCCAAGAACCGCCTCCGCATCGGATGCGGCTTTCCGCCGTTCGGCAGGGGGGACATAGTCCGCCGCAGTATCAAGGCCAACACAAACATTGCCTTTTGCAGCAACGGATTCATACAGTTTGTCGATATTAACCAATGTAATTTCCTCCAAAAACAATATTTCCTTTGTTAAGCGTCATTAATATTTTCCCGTGCAGTTCTCTGCCCGCAAAGGGGGTGCATTTTCCTTTCGACCTGAATTGTTCCGGTTCAACTTTCCACACAGCCTGGGTATCGGCGATTATCAAATCTGCCCGCATCCCCGCTGCAATTCTGCCTCTGTCGTTCAGACCGGCAATCCGCGCCGGATTCGCGCTCATTAATGCCGAGATATGCTGTAACGATTTTAAATTTCCTCCCATTTTTCTCACACGAAGACACTGAGGCACAGAGGATGGAGAGTGCTTTGAAAGTATCGTGTCCGTCTCCATGTTATTCATTTCCCCTTCTTCATCTCTGTGTCTTTGTGTCTCTGTGTCTCTGTGTGATAAACAGGGGAATAAATCCGTCATACATACCGCAAAAGCTGTTTCCAGGCCGGTAAATCCCGGCGCGCCTGCGGCTTTATCTTCATTTGTGTGCGGCGCGTGATCGGTGGCAATGGCGTCAATTGTTCCGTCGTTGAGTGCAGTAATAATTTCCCGGCAATCTTCCATGGTCTGCAAAGGAGGGTTTACCCTGCCAAAACTTTCTTCGCCCATGCGCCGTGCGTCTTCTGCTGCCGCGCCGATATGGTGAGGCGTTGCCTCGCACGTTACACGAAAACCCGAATCCGGGTCTGAAGATGATTTTTTTTTCGTTTCGCGGATTAATGCCGCTGATTCTTTTGCCGAAACATGGGCTATGTGAATATGGCATCCCGCTTTTTTCCCCATTTCAATGACACGCCGGACAGCAGCAACTTCTGTTTCACCAAAGTCACAATGGCAGGAAACAGGAATTCCCAGCCATTTTGCCTGCCGCATTGCAGCAAGAAACAGATCATCATCGGCAATATCCCTGCCGTCTTCAGATAACAGTAACGGCAGTTTGACTGCGTCCACATCGGTAACATCCGGTAAATCCTTAATGCCCGAAATCTCCCGACCTTCCATGCCTTTCGTCAGGGAAATAACCGGATACAAGTCAACGAATCCCAGCCTGTCGCTGCGGGATTTAATCTCACGGGCCTTTTCGATTGTATCGATTACCGGCATGGTGTTCGCCATGCATATAACGGTAGTAAACCCACCGGCAACTGCGGCAAGAGAAGCAGACTCAAGCGTTTCTTTTTCCGGGAATCCCGGATCGCGAAAATGGGCATGAAGGTCAAAAAATGCCGGCATTACAACAGCGGAAGAAGGAAAATTCCGTCCTTCAATAATAAAATCCTCACCGGAAATATTGTCAGCATCACTGTTAATTGTTCTGATAATACCATTTTCAACAACAAGCGATCCAAAAAAATCGCTTGCCTCATCAATAATCCTGAAATTTTTTAAAACAACCTTATTCAAATCCCGGCTCCCCGCCCCTATTTCCTGAAGTCATCCGCCGATCTTATGTCATCACAATATTCACAGCGATAAGTTCGCAGCCCGGAGTTGTCAAGATAAAAAACATGATTAATGTATTTTTCCGTTGATGTGATGCAGCGGGGATTTTTGCAAATAAGCACATTCTCGACACGTTCCGGGAGCTGGAGCTTTATTTTTTTTATGACAACCTGATCCTTGATAATATTTATCGTGATGTTGGGATCGATAAGTCCAAGAACATCAAAGTTAATTGCAATTGCGGTATCAATTTTGATAACATCTTTTTTCCCCATTAATTTTGACAATGCGTTAACAACAAAGGCTACGGTATATGAAGCTTTATCAAGACCAAGCCAGTTAAAAATGCGTATGCCCTGCCCCGCCCGGATATGATCGATAACAATTCCGTTTCTGATTTTATCAATATTAAGCATCAGATAACTCCCATTATTGATGACAGCAACGCCATGCGAACATACATCCCGTACTTTGCCTGCCTGAAGTATGCTGCCCTTGGATCGTCATCCACCTCAACGGCAATCTCGTTTACGCGGGGAAGTGGATGCAGAACGATAAGTTCTTCTTTTCCCAAAGACATTCTTTCCGCATTAAGAACATAAATATCCTTCAGGCGGATATAATCTTCTTCGTTGAAAAAACGCTCCCGCTGTACCCGCGTCATATACAACACATCAAGCCGGGGCATGGATTCCTCAAGATTCCGGGTCTCCGAAAATTCGATTTTTAGCTTTTGCAGATGTCGTGTAATGTATTCCGGAATAACCAACTCTTCGGGAGAGATAAATACCATGGTGATGTTTTCGTAATACGCCAGAGTTTTTGCAAGTGAATGAACGGTACGCCCGAATTTTAAATCCCCGCAGAAACCAACGGTAAGGTTTTTAACAGCGCCGCGCAAACGCCTGATTGTCAGCAGGTCGGTGAGGGTTTGGGTTGGATGGTGATGCCCGCCGTCACCGGCATTGATAACGGGAACCGGCGAATAACGGGAAGCGAGCAGTGCAGCGCCTTCTTTGGGGTTTCGCATAACGATCACATCCGCATAACCTGCCGCCATGCGTATCGTATCGGCAAGGCTTTCGCCTTTGACTGCGGAGCTTGAACCGGGATCGGCAAAACCAAGGCAGTTTCCCCCCAACCGCAGCATCGCCGCTTCAAAACTCAGGCGCGTTCTCGTACTCGGCTCAAAAAACAGCGTAGCAAGGAGTTTGCCCCGGCAGCATTCCCGCAGGTGATGTTCATCGGATTCGATTTTTTCAGCCAGAGTAAACAAGCTATCCATTTCTTCAATGCTGAAATTTCCCGGTTCAATAAGGGATCGCCCCTTTAACATTATCTCCTCCGTATGGTTTTACCGCACATTAGTCATGCAGTACGGCCATTGAAAGCGGCGGCAGGGTCAAAATGCCCTGCACGTGAGCAAGCGGAGTTACCCCGGCCATTCTGTCGTTAACCACCTGGTACCATGTTCCTTCGCCGGGCAATATGACGCTTGCCGTTGTTTCCGCACCGTTATACGCAACAAAAACAGTCTGCCGGCCGCCGGCATTATCACCAACGGTAAATGCCACGAGCATATCCTGTGCTGTCAGAACAGTAATCAGATCCATGTCGGCCCTGCTGTTCATCCTGAAAGCAGGCTGCGCTTTGCGCAGTTGAATAAGTCCCTGATAATACTCCACAACTTCGCGGTATGTACCGGCATTTTCCCAGCGGATGCGGTTGATGGAGTCGGGGCTTTCGTAACTGTTATGATCGCCGAACTTCGTTCGCAGGAATTCATCACCTGCCTGAAAAAACGGGACACCTTGCGCCGTAAAGACAATGCCGTTAGCCAGCACTGACGAACGAACCGCATTGTTTTCAAACAGGGGTTTACCGGGATCAATCATACTGTAAGGATTCTCCCGCATATTTTGCGCACCCCAGGAAATACTGAACTTGTCCCATAAGTTAAGATTGTCATGAGCCGTAACATAGTTGATACTTTCGTTCGCCTGGCCGGTAAAAACATCAACAGAACCACGCACACCGCGGACAATCCCGGTTTCCTGACCGGTTTGCCCGGAGGCAAATCCCCGCGAGTCATCATCGCTGCCGCCTTTGATGGCACCGCGAAACTGGTCATTAAATACCGCAATATTCATACCCCTTTGCACACCGGCAAGGAGCTGCAGTGATTCATCGAGCGGCGTACCGCCTGCATGCCATGGTTCTCCGTATATAATCAATGTTGGATCAACTTCGGAACGGAGTCTTTCTGATATTTCTTCCATGGTATCAATGTCATGCAATGCCATAAGATCAAACCGGTATCCGTCAATGTTGTACTCCCGCGCCCAATACAGGCAGGAATCAACAATGAACTTGCGCACCATGGGACGCTCGGAAGCTACTTCGTTGCCGCATCCCGAACCGTCGGTAAAAGCGCCGAATTCATTTGTCCGGTAATAATAACCGGGTACAGTTGCTTCAAAAGGACTGCCGCTAACGGTGTACGTATGGTTGAAAACCACATCTTTCACCACACGAATCCCCGCATTGTGCAGAGCCTGTACCATTTGTTTATATTCCCGAATCCGTGTTTTTGGGTCGGCCGGATTTGTTGAGTAAGAGCCTTCGGGAACATTGTAATTCTGCGGATCATACCCCCAGTTGAATTTTGGGTTAGGTGAAGAGGGATCATCTACCGTCAGCTCATTGACTGAAGCAAAGTCAAAACCCGGCAGGAGGTGAACATGGGTAATGCCAAGGTTCACAATATGATCAACGCCGGTGGGAAAACCGGCGCTGTTTCTTGTCCCCCGCTCGGTAAAGGCGAGGAATTTTCCCTTGTTGGCCATGCCGGAATCTTCATCAATGGAAAAATCCCGTATATGCAGTTCGTAAAGAATGGCGTCCTGCAATTCTCCGGAAAAGTCCGGTTTAACCGACCGCCAGCCGGAAGGGTTTGTTTCGGCAAGATTGATAACAGCGCCGCGCTGCCCGTTAGCCGACACCGCTTTTGCATACGGATCAACAGCCCAGTTTATCCTGCCATTGGCAAACTCTACCCGGTATAAGTAGAATTTTCCGTCAAGGTCCCCGTTTATGACTGCCGACCATACTCCGGTCATGCGATCCGGCATCATGGGATGGAGATTATCAGTTTCATTGTTCGTGACTCTTCCCGCAGCATTATACTCTCCGGCATTGTCATATAATGCCACCGACACTGCCGAGGCAGTGGGCGCCCATAGTTTGAAGCTGCTTTGCGTTTCTGTCCGGACAAGTCCCAAGTCATCTCCGTCATAATAGTATTTATCAAGGATACCCCGCATGGTAACATCTCTGTCGGCAAAGCGCCTTCTTTCATCACGCACTGTTAATTGCGCCGATGGATCGGTAATGGGTTCATGCAAGTCGATAATGACCTGCTCGTCATGCCCCCGCCCGGAAGTCCCTTCCAGCTTCCTCCCGTCCTGATACACAGAAAAAGAACGGTAATCTCCAGGCCTGCTCGTCAATATAACCGTTACCGTATTCGGCGTATCGGCAACGGCAAAACGCATGGGCGGTTTTCCGACAGCAGGCCTTTCTGTGTAAATTTCAGGGTCTCCCTGGATAATCCATAGTTCTCTGGCACGGGTAAAAATGTCTTCCTGCCGGTCTTTTTCGGCCCACTCATTCTCCCCTTCCCGCCGCCGGATAATAAAACCAATTTCACGAACACTGCTGTTCATGTCGATATGTGCAGTAACAAAACCGCCCCGGCGGGATGAACCGAATTCATGGGCAGAACCGTTTCCGTCCGGATCAACCGGCCATACCCACACATTCCACCCGTTATAGTTTCTGTCAAACCGATAATAATGGATCGTCAGCAGATTTTCACCGGCAGGCCGGCCGGAACAGGTAAAAAACATGATAGCGGACAGTAATATGAAGCACATTGATCTCATATAGTTATGAAGGATTGTACCGGAGTATATATGAATTTGCAAGCAGCCACCAAAAAGGGCGCTTCGCTATCCCCCATTAACCGCTGCATGGCTATACACAGCAATGTGTGTCCCTGAAATTATACTTATGCGGGGCCCGTCGGCGTGTGTGTGTCCCTTAAATAACACTTATACGGGGCCCGTCGGCGACCAATCGCACCGCTTCGCGGTACGCTTGTCGCCGACACCCGCCTAATCATGTTTTGAGGGACACACACGCTTCTC